>Ga0315912_10000058_pt1 | contig 305795 bp, 279 predicted proteins | sample VfabasoilMG_FD_204469 | JGI IMG/M metagenome (GOLD analysis project Ga0315912, IMG submission 204469) | Garden soil microbial communities collected in Santa Monica, California, United States - V. faba soil | ecosystem: Environmental > Terrestrial > Soil > Garden | place: USA: California... | reverse complement strand
CGCGCGGACAGGATGTCCGCTCGGGCCGACCCCCGGAGCACCGAGGCGCGAAGCGGACTCCTCGCGCAGCGAGGAGCGTCCACGGCGTCCGTGTTCGAGCCACGACGACGCGCTGCCGCCCGATACGCGCGCGCCGCACCGTAGAATCGACGCATGTGCATCTTGGTCCTCGCCTGGCGCGATCGGCCGGGCGACCGTCTGGTCCTGCTCGGGAACCGCGACGAGTTCCACGCCCGCCGTAGCGCACCGGCCGACTGGTGGCGCGACGCGCCGGCGGTGCTCGGCGGCCGCGACCTCGAGGCCGGCGGCAGCTGGCTCGGCGTCAGCCGCGACGGCCGCTTCGCCGTGGTGACCAACGTGCGCGAGATGCGCGCCGCGCCGCCGCCGCAGGCGATCTCGCGCGGCGAGCTGGTGCAGGGCTTCCTCACCGGAGCGGCCTCGCCGGAGGCGTTCGCCCGCGAGGCGACCGCGCGTGGCGCGCGCTTCGCCGGCTTCAACCTCATCGTCGGCGACCGCGACGACGCCTGGTACGCCTCCAACCGCGCCGCGCCGCGCGCGCTCGAGCCCGGGGTGGTCGCGCTCTCCAACGCCACGCTCGACGTCCCTTGGCCCAAGGTCGAGCGCTTGCGCCAGCGCTTCCATGCCGCGCGCGAGGCTGGCGACGAGGCGCTTCTCGACCTGCTCGCCGACCGCAGCCCGGCGGCCGATGTCGACCTGCCCGACACCGGCCTGCCGCTCGAGCGCGAACGGGCGCTGTCGGCCGCCTTCGTCGCGGGCCACGACTACGGCACGCGCGCCTCCTACCTGCTCGCGATCCGCGATGGTGGTGAGGCGCGGCTCATCGAGCGCAGCTTCGCGCCGGACGCGCAGGTGGCCGACGAGCGACGGATCGCGTTCGAGGTCGCGGTCGCATGAGCGCCGGCCGCTGGCCCTCGTCGCTCGCGGCCACCACGGTGGCGGCGGCTGGCCTGCGCCTGGCGCAACCGCAGCAGCACCGCGGCTGGACCTACTGGCTCGAAGGCCGGCCGAGCGAGGGCGGTCGCGTCGCGCTGCGCCGCGCCGCATCGACCGACCCGGCCCTCGATGCGCCGGCGATCGAGGAGCTCGCGCCGGCGCCGCTCTCGGTCCGCACGCGGGTGAACGAGTACGGCGGCGGTGCCTTCCTCGCCTGCGATGCCGGTGTGTTCTTCGTCGCCGAAGGCCTGCACGAGGGCGCGGGCTCGGCCCCGCCCGACGGTGACGGCGCGCTGTGGTGGCGGGCGTCGGCGCCGGCCGAGCACCTGGATGGCGCCCGGGATGGAGGGTCCGCGCCGCAGGTCGACCTCACGCTGCGGGTGCTGGCCGCCGCGCCCGGCCTGCGCTTCGCCGACCTGTGCTGGGACGCGGCGCGCGACCGCCTGCTGTGCGTGGTCGAGGACCGTCGCGTCGATCCGCATCGCCCGCGCCAGCTGATCGCCGCGATCGCGCTCGGCGGTCCGCGCGGCACGCTGACCGAGCTCGTCAGCGGCCGCGGCTTCTACGCCAACCCGCGGCTCTCGCCCGACGGCGCGACGCTCGCCTTCCTCGCCTGGGACCTGCCCGAGATGCCCTGGGACGGCGCCGTGCTCCACACCGTCGCGCTCGATGCCGCGGGCCGCGCCGACGCCGCCGTCGCGCTCGCCGGACCCGCCGCGTTCCAGCCCGAGTTCGCGGCCGACGGCGCGCTGTGGTGGAGCGACGACGCCGACGGTCGCTTCGTGTTGACCCGTCGCGAGGCGCTCGCCGCGAGCGAGCGCTTCCCCGACCGTGAGCGCGAATGCGCGCTGCCGCTGTGGAACCTCAACATGCGCTGCTTCGGCCTGGCCGATCCGCGACGGGTGGCGGCGGCCAGCGTCGCCGACGGACTGTGGGCGCTGCGCGCGCTCGACCTCGCGAGCGGCAGCTGGCGCGCGCTCGCCGAGGACCTGACCCAGGTCGAGCAGGTCCACGCCGCCGACGGGGTGGTGGTCGCGCTCGCCGGCGGCGCGCAGGAGCCGCTCGGCGTGCATCGCTTCGACCTCGCGCGCGGCGGCCGCGAGACCCTGGTACGCGCGAGCTCGCTCGCGCTCGACCCGGCCGCGTTGTCGCGGCCCGAACCGGTGCGCTTCCGCGGCGACGATGGCGCCGAGGTCCATGCTCTGTGGTGGCCGCCGGCGAGCGCGAGCCACGCGCTCGGCGCGGACGAGCGCCCACCGCTGCTGCTGCGCTGCCACGGCGGGCCGACCGCCGCGGCCCAGAGCGCGCTCGATCCGCGCACGCTCTACTGGACCAGCCGCGGTTTCGCGGTGCTCGACCTCAACTACCGCGGCTCGTGGGGCTTCGGTCGCGGCTACCGCCGCGCGCTCGATGGCCGCTGGGGCGAGCTCGATGCCGCCGATGCGGTGAGCGCCGCGCGCTGGGCGATCGCGAGCGGACGCGCCGACCCCGCGCGCATCGCGATCACCGGCAGCTCGGCCGGCGGCCTCACCGCGCTCAACGCGCTCGGCCGGCCCGGCGCGCCGTTCCGCTCGGCGGCGATCCACTACGGCCTCGCCGAGCTGATCTCGGCGATGACCGACACCCACAAGTTCGAGGCCGGCTACGGCGAACGATTGCTCGGACCCTGGCCGGCGGCGCGCGCCGTATACGAACTGCGATCGCCGCTGACCCGCGTGCTCGCCGACGACGGCGCGCTGCCGGGCTGGCCGCCGACCCTCCTGCTCCAGGGCGCCGCCGATCAGGTGGTGCGCCCCGACCAGAGCGAGCGACTGGCCGCGGCGCTGCGCGCCCGCGGCGTGCGGGTCGAGCTCACGGTCTACCCCGGCGAGGGCCACGGCTTCCGCCGCGCCGAGACCATCGTCGATGCGCTCGAGCGCGAGCTCGCGTTCCATCTCGCGGCGACGGAGGTCGCGGCATGAGCGCCGCGCGCGGCGCGGTGCTGCTGCTCGCCCTCGCGTTGCTCGCGTCGAGCGGCCCCGCCCACGCCGCGAGCGGGATCGACGCCCTGCTCAAGCGCCCGCCGGCGCTCAAGGTCGAGGTCGAGGGCGTCGACGACGAGCTCCGCGACAACGTGGTCACCTTCCTCAGCATCGAGCGCTACCGCGAAGACCCCGAGCTCAGCGACGCGATGGTCGAGCGCCTGCACGCCCGAGCCACCGGCGAGATCCGCGCCGCGCTGCGACCGTTCGGCTACTACCGGCCCAAGGTCGAGGCCACGCTCGAACCGACCGAGCGAGGGTGGATCGCGCGCTACGCGATCGAGCCCGGCGAGGCGGTGCGGGTGGCGGCGGTCGACGTCGCGTTCGAGGGCCCGGGCCAGGATGACCCGGCGTTCCGCGAGGCGATCGCCGAGGCGCCGTTGAAGGTCGGCGCCATCGCGCGCCATGACCGCTACGAGCTGATGAAGGACCGCATCCAGGCGGCCGCCGAGGACAACGGCTACCTCGACGGTCGCTTCGTCGCCGCCGCGCTCGAAGTCGACCCGGGCGCCGGCGAGGCGCGGGTCAAGCTGCGCTTCGTCACCGGCCAGAAGCTGCTGTTCGGCGCGATCCGCTTCGAGCAGGACGTGGTCGACCAGGCGCTGATCGACCGTTACGTCAGCTTCGCGCCCGGCGACCCGTTCAGCGTCCGCAAGCTGCTCGACCTGCAGTACGCGCTCAACGACAGCGACTACTTCAAACTGGTCGAGATCACGCCGCAGCGCGGCGAGGTCGGCGCCGACCGGAGGGTCCCGGTCGACGTGCGCCTGACCGAGCGCGAGCGAACCAAGTGGACCTTCGGCGTCGGCTACGCGACCGACACCGGTCCGCGCGGCTCGGTCGGCTACGAGGACCGCCGCGTCAACCGCAAGGGCCATCGGGCGGCGATCGAGCTCGAGGACTCCGAGATCAAGACCGACCTCAAGCTGACCTACCAGGTGCCGCTCGAGCACCCGGCCAGCGAGCGGCTCGCCTTCAAGCTCGGCTGGACCGAGGAGCAGAAGGGCGACACCCTGAGCCGCAAGACCGAGGTCGGCGTCAGCCTCAACAAAGCGTTCGGCCGCCTGCGCCAATCGACCTACCTCGACTACGAGTTCGAGCGCACCGAGCAGCCGCTGGTGGCGGACCAGGTCACCCGCCTGCTGGTGCCGGGCGCGAGCCTGGCCTGGACCGAGACGGATGCGCCGCTGTTCGTGCGCCACGGCATGCGGCTGGCGGCCGACGTCCACGGCGCGCACGAGGGCCTGATCTCCGACGCCTCGTTCCTGCAGTACGGGTTCTCCGGCAAGCTGGTGCGCTCGTTCGGGGCCTCGCGCTTCATCGCCCGCCTTAACTACGCCGACACCCTGATTGCCGACGCCACCGAGCTGCCCTCCTCGCAGCGCCTGTTCGCGGGCGGTGACCAATCGGTGCGCGGCTACGGCTACGAGTCGATCGGCCCGACCGACGTCGACGGCAACGTGATCGGCGGCACCGAGTCGATCTCGGGCAGCATCGAGGTCGATCACCTGTTCACCAAGGCCTGGGGCGCGGCGCTGTTCCTAGACGCCGGCGACGCGGTCGACGACACGCCGCTCGAGCCCAAGGTCGGCGCCGGCCTCGGCGTGCGCTGGGTCTCGCCGATCGGCATGCTGAGGGTCGACGTCGGCGTCCCGCTCAGCCCGGGCTACGACGGCTGGCAGCTCCACCTCAGCATCGGACCCGACCTGTGAGCGCGCGTCCCACCCGCGTCCGCCGCCTCCTGCGCCTCGCGCTGTGGCTGGCGTTGCCGCTGGAGCTGCTCGCCGGCGCGGGTTGGCTGCTCGGCAGCGAGTCCGGGCTGCGCTTCGCTCTCGACCGCGCCGACGACGCGCTCGGCGGCGGGCTCGAGGTCGCCAGCGCGCGCGGCACTCTCGCCGGACCGCTCGAGCTCGAAGGCCTCGAGCTCACGCTCGGCCGCAACCGGATCTCGGTCGCGCGGCTCGCGGTCGAGCTCCGGATCGCCCCGCTGCTGCTGGGACGGGTGCAAGCGACCGCGCTCGAGGCCGACGGCGTGCGGGTGCGGGTCGCGCCCGACCCCGCCGCGCCGCCGTTCGTCCTGCCGGAGCGGATCGACCTGCCGGTGCACCTGGCGCTCGAGCGTTTCGAAATGCGCGACCTCGAGGTCCAGGTCGGCGACGCGACGCCGTTCGCACTCGCCCGCCTGAGCGGCGGCGCGAGCGCCGATGCCCGCGGCCTGCGCTTGGACGGGCTCGAGGCCGAGCACGCGCGCGGCAGGTTGCGCGGGCGCGGCTCGCTCGGCCTGGCCCAGCCCTATCCGGCCGAGGCCTCGATCGAGCTCGCGCTCGTGCGCCCCGCCGCACCGCCGTTGCTGACCACGGTCGAGGCGAGCGGCCCGCTCGAGGCCCTGCGACTGCGGGCGACCGCCGCCGCGCCGCTCGCGCTCGACGCCGACCTCACGCTCCACAGCATGTTCGACAGGCCCAAGGTCGCCGGCACGCTCGGCTGCCAAGGCAGCCGGCCAGCCGAGCTCGATGCCGCGCTCGCGGCGCTCGGCCCGACCGCGTTCGACTGCACGCTCTCGTTCGAGGCCGCCGCCGACCGCACCACCGTGCGCGGCACCGTCCGGGCGGTCCATCCCGAGTGGCGACCGGCACTGCTCGACTTCGCGCTCGCCGCGACGCCGGCGCTGCTCACGCTCGAGCGCGGCGCGCTGCGCTTCGAGGGTGCGCCGCTCAGCGCCGCGCTCAAGGGCCGGTTGGCGTGGACCGGCTCCCATCGCTTCCGGCTCGAGGTCGACGCGCGCGAGCTCGGGCTGCCGAGCCGGGTGCCGGGCCCGACGCTCGCCGCCAGCGCGCAGCTCGCCCTCGAGGGCGACCTCGACGCCGCTCGCGCCACGCTCGAGCTCCGCGATCACGGCGCCGGCGCGATCTCGGCCAGCGCCACGCTCGCGCCGCGCGCGCGCCGCTTTGCGATCGACGCCACCGCCGCCGACCTCGAGCTGGTGCGCCGTTCTCTCGCGGGTGCGCGCCTCGCGCAGGCCACGCTGCACGCCGAGGGCGATGCCGAGGGCGCCGACCTCACGGCCGATGCCATGCTCGAGCGCGGCAAGCAACAGGCCGTGCTCCATGCCGAGGGGCGGCTGACGCCCGCCGCGCTCACGCTCGACGAGCTTCGCGCCGACCTGCTCGGCGGCCGCGTCGCCGGTCGCGCGCGGCTCGACCTCGGCCCCGGCGGCGCGACCCGCTGGCGCGCGACGCTGGCCGCCCGCGACCTCGACCCGCAGTCGCTCGATGCGCGCTTCCGCGGCCGGCTCGGCGCCGAGCTCGCGATCGACGGCAGCCCGGCCGCGACCGTGCTCGAGCTCGGCGGGCTGCGCGGCACGCTGCGCGAGCGCGCGGTGAGCGGCGGGGCCAAGCTCCGCTACGCCGCGGCGCGGGCTCCGGGGGCGAAGGGCGCACGACCGACTTCGATCGGTCCCGCGTTCGCGCCGAGCCTGGCGCTCGAGCGCCTGGCGCTGCAGAGCGGCACCGCTCGCATCGAGGCCGCGTTCGACGCCCGCCGGCTGCGCTTGGTGCTCGAGGCCCCTGAACTCGCCGACCTGGTGCCGACCGGCCGCGGCCGGCTGATGCTGCACGCCGCGCTCGCCGACGGCCACGCCACGCTCGATGCCGATGGCGTCGGCGTGGTGTTCGGCCCGCTGCGGATCGTCTCGATCACAGCCGACGCCAGGGCCCCGGCGGACGGCGCGGTCACGGCCAAGCTCGCCCTGCTCGGCCTCGACGTCGGCGACCTGCGCGCCGACGAGATCACGATCGGCGCCGATGGTCCGCGCGACGCGGTCCTGCTCTCGCTCGATGCCCGCCTCGACCGGGGCCGGTTGCGCGCCGCGGCGCGCGGCACCTCCCAGGGCCGTGGTTTCGTCGGCACGCTCGAGACGCTCGAGCTCGATCCGGAACAGGGCGAGACCTGGTCGCTCGCCGCGCCGAGCGCGCTGCGCATCGGCGACAACGGCCTCCAGCTCGCCGACGCCTGCATGGGCGATGGCAGGGCGCGCGGCTGCCTCGGCGGCGGCTGGCATCCGCTCGACCCCTGGCGCGTCAACGCCACCGTCCACGGGCTCCCGATCGGCGCCTTCGGCGGACTGTTGGCGCGCGGCCTCGACTACCAGGGCACGCTCGAGCTCGAGCTCGAGGCGACCGGTCGCGGCCCGCTGCTCGGCGAGTCGCGCGCGGTGCTGACGCTGTCGGCCGGCAGCATCAAGCAACCGGCGCGGCGCATCGCCAAGCGCAAGGCGAAGGACTTGCCGCCGCTGCCGACCACGCTGCTCGACTTCGGTGGCGGCCGCATCGAGCTCAGCCGGCGGGGCGAGCGCACCGCGATGGAGGCGCGCTTCGCGCTCAGCGGTGGCGGCAAGCTCGAGGCCACGCTGGCCGCGACCGGCAAGGGTCCGTTCGCCGAACGCGCGCTCGAGGGGCGCCTGACCGCCGACCACTCGCAGTTCGCGCTGCTGCCGGCGCTGCTGCCCGAGCTCAAGTCGCTGACCGGCCGGGTCACCGCCGACGTCACGCTCGGCGGCACGGTCGGCGACCCGCGTTACCGCGGCAAGGTCGCGTTCGAGCAGGGCACGGCGGCGATGCCGCAGTTCGGGCTCGAGCTCAGCGAGATCGAGGCCACGCTCGAGGGCAGCGGCGAGGCGCTCAAGTTCGCCGGCCAGGCGCGCTCGGGTGGCGTGCTCAACTGGCGCGCCGACCTCAAGTACAGCGAGGGCCGCTGGCGCGCCAACGGCCGGCTGTGGGGCGAGCGGGTGCGGATCCTCGACACGCCCGAGGCGCGGGTGGTGGCGACGCCGACGCTGCTGCTCGACCTCGACGGCGACGACCTCAAGCTCACCGGCGAGGTCGCGGTGCCGACCGCGCGGCTGGCGCCGCGCAGCCTGGCGACCGCGGTCCAGGCGACCGGCGACGAGGTGATCATCGACACCAGCGGCGAGGGCAGCAAGGAGGACGCGTTGCGGATCGACGCGCGGGTCCGGCTCAAGCTCGGCGACGATGTGAAGTTCGACGGCTTCGGACTGACCGCCAAGGTCCGCGGCGAGATTACGGTGACCGAGCGGCCGGACGCGCTGGCGATCGCGAGCGGCGAGCTCGCGCTGGCCGACGGCAAATACGAGGCCTACGGCCAGGACCTGACCATCGAGCGCGGCCGCCTGCTGTTCAGCGGCGGCCCGGTGACCAACCCCGGCGTCGACGTGCGGGCCAAGCGCACCATCGAGCGGCCGACCGAGGACGAGGATGTGGTGGTCGGCATCGACGTGCGCGGCACGCTGCGCTCGCCCGAGACCACAATCTTCGCCACGCCCTCGATGTCGTCGTCCGACGCGCTCGCCTACCTCGTGATCGGCCGGCCGCTCGCCGACAGCACCGATGCCGAGCAGACCAAGCTCACTGACGCCGCCTCGTCGATGAAGCTCTCGGGCGGCGAGTTCCTGGCCCAGCAGGTCGGCCGCCGCATCGGGCTCGACGAGGTGCGGGTCAGCGACGCCGACGATCCGGCCGAGGCCCAGCTCTGGCTCGGCACCTACCTCTCGCCGCGCCTGTTCGTGAGCTACGGCATGGGCCTGTTCGAGCAGTTCCACACCGCGCGGGTGCGCTACAGCCTGTCGTCGAAGTGGTCGCTCGAGGCCGAGTCGGGGCGCGAGAGCAGCGCCGACGTCAAGTACACGATCGAGCGTTGAGCGCCGATCGCCGCCGCGCTCGCCTCAGGCGAGCACCTTCTTGAGGAAGCCGCGGATCCGCTCGACCTCGGGCGCGCAGACCGTGTGCGGCATCGGGTAGGTCACCCACTCCGGCGCGTAGCCGGCGCCGCGCAACGCGTCGCGGGTCAGCTCGCCGAGCGCGAACGGCACGATCGGATCGTGGTCGCCGTGCACCAGCAGGATCGGCGCGTCGCGCATCGCGGCCGAGGCCTCGGCCGCGAACGACTCGCGCTGGGGCAGGAACGTCGACAGCGCGATGATCCCGGCGAGCCGGCGCGGATGGCGCAGCCCGGCGTGCAAGGCGATCGCGCCGCCCTGCGAGAAACCGGCCAGCACGATGCGTCGCTCGTCGACGCCGCGCTCGACCTCGCGCGCGATCAGCGCGCCGACCTCGGCGGTGGTGGCGGCGATGCCGGCGGCGTCCTGCGGCGCGCCGGTGCCGATGCGGACCACGTCGAACCATGCCCGCATCGGCAAGCCGCCGTTGAGCGTGACCGGCCGGACCGGGGCGTGGGGGAACACGAAGCGCAGCGCGATGCCGAGCGGCAGGTCGGGGACCAGCGGCTCGAAGTCGTGGCCGTCGGCGCCGAGGCCGTGGAGCCAGATCACGCTGGCGCGGGGTTGGGGCGCGGTCTCGACCTCGACGCAGGGGAGCATGCGGTGCACCTGGAGGGACGGGGCTCGGATGCTAGCCCGGAACCACGGCGCGGCGCGGCGGTCCCACCCCTGGAAGGCCTGCCACCGCAGCGCGGACCGCTGCTGGCCGGCCCGCGGGCCAGCGGTTAGGCTACGACCCCTCGCTTCTCACTTCGCCTGCCGGCTGACGGCACGCCGGGACCACACCGTAGATGGATTGGCTCTTCGACCCGCAGATCTGGGCCGCGCTCGTCACCTTGACCGCCCTCGAGATCGTACTCGGGATCGACAACATCATCGTCATCGCCATCCTGACCGGCAAGCTGCCGCGTGAGGTCCAGCAGCGCGCGCGCAACATCGGGCTCAGCCTGGCGATCTTCACCCGCATCGCGCTGCTGTCGTCGCTGTTCTTCCTGGCCCAGATCCAGATCACCCTGTTCACGGTCGCCGGCGAGGACATCTCGGTCCGCGACCTGGTGCTGATCGGCGGCGGCCTGTTCCTGATCGCCAAGAGCACGTTCGAGATCCACGGCGTGCTCGAGGAAGCGCACCAGGAATCTGACGTCAAGATGGTGTTCGACTCGTTTGCGTCGGTGATCGTGCAGATCCTGATCCTCGACATCGTCTTCTCGCTCGACTCGGTGATCACCGCGATCGGGATGGCCAACCAGCTGTGGGTGATGGCGGCGGCGATCGTGATCGCGGTCGGCTTCATGCTGCTGTTCGCCGGTGCGGTCAGCGACTTCGTCCACCGCCATCCGACCATCAAGATGCTGGCGCTGGCGTTCCTGCTGATGATCGGCGTGGCGCTGATCGGCGAAGGCCTGTCGCTCTCGATCCCGAAGGGCTACCTCTACTTCGGAATGGCGTTCTCGTTCTTCGTCGAGATGCTCAACATGCGGCTGCGCAAGCCGCCGAGCCGCGAGGACGAGACCGGCTAGCCGCCGTCCGGCGCGCCCCAGCTGGCGACCGCGCGCCGCGCGGCCTCGTTGGCGGGCCGCGCCACCAGACCGCCGCTGCCGACCGACACCGTGTAGCGCGCGCCGTCGGCGAGCGGCAGGTAGGTCGCGCTGCCGTAGGTCGCGTCGACGAACGGCAACCAGGGGTTGCCCTGGGCGAACGCCCAGATGTCGAAGCCGCTGGCGGGCGGCGCCAGCTCGTGCACCGTGCGCTCGGCCTCGCGCTCCATCGTCACGTCGCGGTAGCGGCCGGCGAGGCGCTCGAAGCGGAAGCGGGTCTCGAGCCCGAGCACCAGGCCGACGCCGGTCCACTTGAGCACCCGCGCGTCGAGCTGCCATTCGTCGCCGCGCACGTCGAGCGCGCGGAAGCTGCCATCGGCGAGCTCGAGCTCGAGCGCGTAGTGGCGATCGTCGACCTGGCGGAAGGTGAGCGTGGCGCCGGGCTGCTCGTGGGTCAGCCGCTGGTAGCTGCGCAGGTTGATGCCGACCGCGACCAGCGCGACCGCGACGAGCCCGAACACCCCGGCGTAGAGCAGCCGCGCCACCGCCCGCAGCGGTTCGCCGTTGGTCAGCCGCCGCAGCGCGGCGACCGTCGCCCAGACCGCGACCAGCGTCGCGACGCATATCGTGCCGAGGTAGATGGGTCCGAGTCCGTCGAGCATGCTGGCCTCCAGCCCGCTTTATACTCCGACGATGCCAACCCCGTCCGCCCGTTCCCGCACCCACCACCTGCTGTTCGCGGCTGCGCTCGCGATCCTGCTGGGCGGCCCGTTGGCCGCCTGCGGCCAGAAGGGCGCGCTGTACCACCCTGAGGCGACCGACGCGCCGGCCCAGGCGCCGACCGACGACGCCACCAAGAAGAAGGACGAGAAGAAGCCCGACGGCGCGCCGCGATGACCGCCCCGCCGTCGCTGCTGCTGGTCGACGGCTCGTCGTACCTCTATCGCGCGTTCCACGCGCTGCCACCGCTGTCGGGGCCGAAGGGCCAGCCCACCGGCGCGGTGCTCGGCGTCGCCAACATGCTCAAGCGCCTGATCGAGGAGACCCGCGCCGAGCGCCTGGTGGTGGTGTTCGACGCCAAGGGCCCGACCTTCCGCGACGCGATGTTCGACGAGTACAAGGCGAACCGGCCGCCGATGCCCGACGACCTGCGGGTGCAGACCGAGCCGCTCCACCGCTTCGTGGTCGCGCTCGGGTTGCCGCTGCTGCAGGTCTCGGGGGTCGAGGCCGACGACGTGATCGGCACGCTCGCCACCCGCGAACCAGGCGCGGTGCTGATCTCGACCGGCGACAAGGACATGGCCCAGCTGGTCGACGACAAGGTCACCCTGGTCAACACCATGAACAACCCCTGGACCTACCTCGACCGCGCCGGGGTCAAGGCCAAGTTCGACGTCTTCCCCGAGCAGATGGTCGACCTGCTGGCGCTGATGGGCGACGCCTCCGACAACATCCCGGGCGTCGACGGCTGGGGCCCCAAGACCGCGGCCAAGTACCTCAACCAGCACGGCACGCTCGAGGAGCTGCTGCGCCATGCCGACGCGGTGCCAGGCAAGACCGGCGAGAAGCTGCGCGCCAGCCTGCCGATGCTGGCGCTGTCGAAGCAGCTCGCCGCGATCAAGTGCGACGTCGATCTCCCGGACCAGCCGCTGGCGCGCCGCGAGCCCGACCGCGAGGCGCTCAAGGCGCTCTGCATCGAGCTCGGCTTCTCATCGTGGTTGCGCAACCTCGAGGCCGGCGGCGACGGTCCGTCGGCGCGTTCGACGAGCGTGGCGACGAAGCCCGCCGGTCCGCGCCCAGCGAGCAACCTGCCGCCGCCGGGTGCCGGGATGGCCGCGTTCCAGGCGCTGCAGAAGGACCACCCCGCGAACCCGGTCCCTGGCCAGGGCGTCCCGGGCACCGTCGACGTCACCCCGCCCTCGCCCGCTGCGGTCGCGCGGCGCTACACGACCATCACCGAGATGGCGGAGCTCGAGCGCTGGATCGCGCGCCTGGCCAAGGCCGAGGTCATCGCCTTCGACACCGAGACCACCAGCCTCGACTACATGCAGGCCGCGATCGTCGGCGTCTCGTTCGCCTGCGAACCGGGCGAAGCGGCCTACCTGCCGCTGGCCCACGAGTACCTCGGCGCACCACCCCAGCTCGAGCGCGACGCGGCGCTGGCTTTGCTCAAGCCGCTGCTGGAGGACGCCAGCAAGCCCAAGCTCGGCCACAACCTCAAGTACGACGCCCACGTGCTCGCCAACCACGGCATCGCGCTCGCCGGCCTGGCCCAGGATTCGATGCTCGAGTCCTACGTGCTCGACGCCGCCGCCAACCGCCACGACATGGATTCGCTCGCGCTGCGCGAGCTCGGCGAGACGACCATCAGCTACGAGCAGGTCGCCGGCAAGGGCGCCAAGCAGGTGCCGTTCGCCCAGGTGCCGGTCGAGAAGGCCGCCGAGTACGCGGCCGAGGACGCCGACGTCACCTTGCGCCTGCATCGCGCGATGCAGCCCAGGCTCGCCGCCGAGCCCAAGCTCGAGGCGCTCTACCGCGAGCTCGAGATGCCGATGGTGCCGGTGCTGCTGGCGATGGAGCGCCACGGCGTGCTGATCGACCGCGAGATCCTGGCGGTCCAAGGCGGCGAGCTCGCGATCAAGCTCATCGAGCTGGAGCAGGAGGCGCACCGCCTCGCCGGCCACGAGTTCAACCTCGCGAGCCCCAAGCAGCTCGGCCAGATCCTGTTCGAAGAGGCCAAGCTGCGAGTGGTGCGCAAAACGCCGACCGGCCAGCCCTCGACCGCCGAGGACGTGCTCGAGGAGCTCGCCGCCGAGCATCCGCTGCCGCGGGCGATCCTCGACTACCGCGAGGTGGCCAAGCTCAAGAGCACCTACGTGGACAAACTGCCGGAGCTGATCCAACCCACCACAGGGCGTGTTCATACGAGCTACCACCAGGCGGTGGCGGTGACCGGCCGGCTGTCGTCGACCGACCCCAACCTGCAGAACATCCCGATCCGTACGCCCGAGGGTCGCCGCATCCGCCAGGCGTTCGTCGCGCCGCCCGGGCAGCTGCTGCTGGCCGCCGACTACTCGCAGATCGAGCTCCGGATCATGGCCCACCTCTCGCGCGACGAGGGCCTGCTCGCGGCGTTCGCCGCCGAGCGCGACGTGCACCAGGCGACCGCGGCCGAGGTCTTCGGCGTCGCGCTCGACGCGGTCAGCGCCGACCAACGCCGCGCCGCCAAGGCGATCAACTTCGGGCTGATCTACGGCATGAGCGCGTTCGGTCTTGCCCGCCAGCTCGGCATCAAGCGCGGCGAGGCCGCCGAGTACGTCGAGAAGTACTTCGACCGATACCCGGGCGTGAAGCGCTACATGGACGAGACCCGCCAGGACGCGCGCGAGAAGGGGTTCGTCGAGACCGTGTTCGGCCGCAAGCTCAGGCTGCCCGAGATCCGCTCCAACAACCCGGCGCTGCGCGGCTACGCCGAGCGCACCGCGATCAACGCGCCGATGCAGGGCACCGCCGCCGACGTGATCAAGCGCGCGATGCTCGCGGTCCACGCCTGGCTCGGCAGCTCGCGCTTCCCGGCGCGGATGATCATGCAGGTCCACGACGAGCTGGTGTTCGAGGTCCGCGACGGCGAGCAGGACGCGCTGGCGGCGAAGGCGAAGGCGCTGATGTCGGGCGCCGCCGCGCTCGCGGTGCCGCTGCGGGTCGACGTCGGCGTCGGCCGCGATTGGGACGAGGCGCATTAGGAAGTTGAGACAAAAAAGTAGCCCCGGTCAGAGGGGGGTCTGGCCGGGGCTAGGAACGCGGTCAGGCCGTGGGGGCGACCGGACCGCGACCCGGACCCTCGCGGGCCCGGACGAGCGCAATTGCTGCGCTCACTCCGTTAGATGGGGCCGGGGCCGGAAAGTTCAACCTCGTCCAGAAGCTCGTCAGGAGGCCTGCTGGGAACGGGGGTCCGGGATCGGATCGTTCAGCCAATCCAGCACCGCCTTGCGGGCCTGGTCCCGGCCGGTGCCGGCGGTGGACGAGAACACCGTGACCCGGGCCTCGGTCCCGAGCGCCTCGGCGACCTCCTTGCCCGTGCGCTGAGCCTGGGCCTTCGACAGCTTGTCGGCCTTGGTCAGCAGGGCGTGGACCGGCAGGGCCCGGCCCCGCGACCAATCGAGCAACTGCAGGTCGAGGTCCTTGAGCGGGTGGCGGATGTCCATCACCAGCACCAGGCCGCGCAGGGAGAGACGCTCGGCGAGGTAGCCCTCGAGCATCGCCTGCCAGGTCTTGCGGACCTCGATCGGGACCTTGGCGAACCCGTAGCCTGGCAGGTCGACCAGCCGCGCGATGGGGCCGACCTCGAAGAAGTTGATGAGCTGGGTCCGGCCCGGCGTCTTGCTGGCCCGGGCCAGGCCCTCGACCCCGCTGATCGCGTTGAGCGCCGAGGACTTGCCGGCGTTGGAGCGCCCTGCGAACGCGACCTCGGCCCCGTAGTCGGGGGGCAGATCGCGGACCGCCGCCGCGGACTTGAGGAAGCTGGACTGGCGCAGGTCGAGGGGCATCGCGGCTCCGGGGGTGGACCCTGTCCGCGGTGGTTCAGCGGGGGGACAGGTGCGGGTCGGTTAGAATGCGCCCACACCGGCGCGGCAGCATCCTAGACGGGCCCACTGCTGCACCGCCAGTCGAAACGCACCTCCGACCGCCTCCAGGAGTCACGGCCGATGAAGACCTTGCTCGCCCTCGTGTGCGCGACCAGCGCGATGCTCGCCTTGCCGGCCTCCGCGGCCACCCCGGCGGAGTCCGCCGCGCAGACCGCGACCACCGTGTGCGCGGCCTGCCACGGCCCGGACGGCAACAGCTTCAACGGCGATTGGCCGAAGCTCGCCGGTCAGCACGCCGACTACACCGCGGCGCAGCTCACGGCGTTCCGCTGCGCGGCCACCGGCCAGCCCAAGGGCTGCGTCGCCCGCACCTCGGGCAACAGCGCGTTGATGACCGGCCAGGCCGCCAACCTCAGCGATGCCGAGATCCAGGCGCTCGCCGCGTACTACGCCCAGCAGGCGATCAAGCCGGGCGTGGCCTCGGCCGCACTCGCGACCAAGGGCGAGAAGCTCTACCGCGGTGGCAACCAGACCTCGGCGGTGCCGGCCTGCATCGCCTGCCACGGTCCGGACGGACGCGGCAACGCCGCCGCCAAGTTCCCGGCGATCGGCGGACAGCACGCCCAGTACGCCGAGACCCAGCTCAAGGCCTACCGCGACGGCAGCCGCCGCGGCGGCCTCAACCAGATCATGCGCGACCTGACCTCGAACATGACCGACGACGAGATCAAGGCGGTCGCGTCGTACGTCCAGGGCCTGCGCTGAGGATCCGACGACCATGAAGCACAGCTCCGTCCTGTTCACGGCCGCGTTCGTCGTCGCCGCATCGACCGCCGCTCCGGTTATCGCCGAGCCGGCGCCGTTCAAGCCGATCGAAGGCCAGCATTACCGGCTGGTCGCGCCGCCGGCGCTCACCGAGGTCAAGCCGGGCCAGATTGAGGTCATCGAGTTCTACTCGCTCGGCTGCCCGCACTGCGCCGAGATCGAGCCGTACGTCCAGAGCTGGCTCAAGCGCAAGCCGGCCAACGTCGCGTTCAAGCGCGTGCCGGCGACCTTCAACCCGTTCTTCCGGATGTTGGCGCGCGTCCACTACGCGCTCGAGGACATCGGCGCCACCGAGCGCATCGCGCCGCAGCTGTTCGAGGCGCTCCACGTCAGGCCCGACCCGGCGCTGACCCGTCCGTTCGGCGAGTGGCAGAACAAGCAGCAGCGCGGTCAAGAAGCCGCCGCGCTCGAGGCCGAGAAGGTCTGCTACGAGGCGCTCGCGAGCTGGGTCGCCGCCCGCGGCGCCGACGGCAAGAAGTTCACCGCCGCGCTCAACTCGCCGAGCATGATGGTGCGGCTCGGTCGCGCCGACGCGACCTACCGTCGCTACGGCGTGCTCGGGGTGCCGGGCATGTCGGTCAACGGCAAGTACTTCACCGCCGCCGGTCGACCGCTCGGGCTCAAGTCCTACGCCGAGCTGATGGCCACCGTCGACGGCCTGGTCGCGATCGAAGCCAAGACCGCGCGCTGAGCCCGCGGGCCTAGCAGGGGAAACCGATGGCGCCGCGCTTCACGCCGTTCGAGCGCTTCCTCCAGCTGTTCACCAAGGTCCGTTCCGGCGAGGGCCGGACCGTGGCCTGGTTCGGGCTGCACGTCTTCCTGATCCTGTTCGCCTACTACATAGTCCGGAACACGCGCGAGGGGATCGTCGCCGCCGCCGGCACGCCCGAGGACCGCAGCCAGATCGTGGCCTGGACCGCCGCGGTGCTGATGCTGTTCGTGCCGCTCTACAGCGCGGTGCGCCGCCACCACGACGGACCCTGGCTCGTCAACGGCGTGATCGCGCTGTTCGTCGCCTCGTCGCTGGGGTTCTGGTTCGCGGCGCGTGAGGGCATCTACCACCCGACGCTCTACTACATCTGGGCCGGCCTGTTCGGCGTCGCGCTGCTGTCGCAGTTCTGGGCGCTCGCCGCCGATTCGTTCAACGTCAAGTCGGGCCAGCGCCTGTTCCCCGTGATCCTGTTGATGGGCAACCTCGGCGCGCTCGCCGGCGCCGAGTTCTGCGTGCTGCTGATCGAGGACGCGCCGTTCGGCCTGCCCGACCTCGGCATCAACGGCATGCTGGTGGCGGTCACCGCGACGCTCGCCGGCACGATGCTGTTCACCGCGAGCCTGCACGCGACGGTGCCAGCCGAGTCGCGCGCGATGCGTCACGCTCACGAGCACCGCGTCAACCGCTGGCTCGGCGGCTTCGACGTGGTCCGCTCCAACCGCTACCTGCTGCTGATCGCGCTGATGGTGACGCTGACCAACTTCACCACCGCGCTCGGCGACCAGATCTACAACCAGTTCGTCAGCAGCAGCTACGCCGCCTTGCAGGCGACCGGCGCGGCGATCGACAGGGCGGCCTACTTCACCAAGGCCTACGGCAACTACAACTTCTGGGTCACGCTGCTGACGCTCATGTTCCAAGGGCTGCTGGTCAGCCGCTCGATCGCGCGCTTCGGCGTGCCGCGCGTGCTGCTGGTGATGCCGGTGATCTCGCTGCTGGTCTACGGCCTGATCGCGTTCGTGCCGATGATCACGATGGTGAAGTGGGCGCGCATCGTCCAGGCCAGCACCGACTACTCGTTCAACAGCGCGACCCGCCACTCGCTGTTCCTCGCCACCGACCGGGTCGAGACCTACGACGGCAAGACCACCATCGAGACCTTCTTCTGGCGCTTCGGCGACCTGCTCCAGTTCGGTGCGGTGTGGCTGAACGGGAGGTACGGCAGCGGCGACATCCTCAACCTGGTGGTGCTCAACTGCGCGCTGTCGCTGGTGTGGCTGATGTCGGCGGTGCTGATCGGCCGCCACTACCAGGAGCTGGCCAAGCAGAACATGCCGAACGCAGCGCCGCACATGACCGGCGAGATCCCGTCGGCGACCATCACCGCCGGCCGGCCGTTCGCGCACCAGATCCCACCCGGCCTGTTCGAGGACGCCGACCCGGGCGACGTGCTGACGCTGTCGGCGCGCTGCGCCGACGGTTCACCGCTGCCCGACTGGCTGCGCTTCGACCGCCTCCACCACCGCTTCCACGGCCAGGCCGATGCGGTCGCGTTCGACGAGCTCAAGGTCGAGGTCACCGCCACCGATCACGACGGCGAGTCGGTCAGCGGCGTGTTCACGATCCGGCGCGTCGGCGCCGGCTGAGGCTCAGCGGGCGCAGCCCGCCTCGCGCACCAGCTTGTCGCGGCGCTTGAGCAGCGCCGTCTGCTCCTTGCCGCTGAGCGACTTGCCGACGGCGCCGCGCAGACCCTTGGAACCGAGCGCGCCGAGGCGCCGGCAGAGCTCGGCGCCGACCGTCAGCGTCCGCTCGACCAGGTGCCCGGGCCGGGCCACCGTCTCGCCGAACGCGCGGCGATGGTCGCTCGAGGTCACCAGCCAGTCGGCGTCGGTGTAGGCGATGCTGTCGAGCGTGCGGCCCTCGTTGAGCGTCAGCGCGTCCCAGGCGTACAGCAGGTCGAGCTGCGCCGGCATGTCGCACCACTGGGTCCCGGAGGGCGGCGTGGTCTGGGCCTGGGCCGCGGTGAGCGATCCGTCGGGTCGCCACTGCAGCACGCCGGCGACGCCACCGACGCTGCGGGCGACCGTCGGCGGCACCAACCCGAGGCCGAGCGCGCGATCGAGGCCGTAGGCGGCGAGCTCGCGGACGGCGCGGCCACCGCGGGCGCGGTCGGTGTAGAACCACGCGCTCAGCGTGCGGGTCCCGGCGGCGAGCTTCAACAACCGACGCTCGCCCGCCGCCGGTTCGTCGCTGGTGATGGCCCAGCCCGCCAGCGCCTCGAGCAACGGGGCATCGCCGGCCACCGGACCGAGCGCGACCAGCCGTGGATCGGGCTCGACCGCAGCGCGCGTGCCGTCCTGGTAGACCGCGGCGAGGCCCTCGGCGTCGAGCATCAGCGCCGAGCCCTGCCCGCCGTAGGCCTGGTGCAGCATCCCGGTATCGATCATCACCACCCGTCCGCCGAAGCGGCTGCGGATCCGCGCCCCGCTGTTCGGGGTGTGGCCGACCACGATGCGCTCGACGCCGAGCCGGGCCCGCGCCGCCTCGGCGACGCCGCGCTCGGTCGCGTCGTGGCACAGCGCGAGCCCGCGGTACCAGTGCGGACCTTGGAGCCGGAACAGAGGGTCGAGGTCGAAGCGCAGCGCGCGCTCGGCGAGCGCGTCGGTCGCCGATGGAAGGGGCGTGGGCGGGTTCGTCGGGCTGGGCGGTCGCGGCGGCGCGGCCCCGGTGCTCGGGGTCGGCGCCGGTGCGGGTGCGGGTGGCAGGCTCGCAGCGAGCGTCTCGGCCCGGTGCTCGCCCGCGCTCGTGGGGTCGAGCCGTCCGGCGCGTTCGAGCGCGGCGACGTCGGCGAGCTGACCGATGAGCTTGGCGTGGAACTCGACGTTGAGCGCGATGAGGTCGCGGTCGGCGACCAGCCGCGAGAACCCGCCGTGGACGAAGGCGGTGTCGTCGACCACGATCGCGACCGGCTTCGACAGCAACCAGGCGCCGTAGCGACCGTCGCCGGCGAACGCGGCGCGGCGCGCGAACCAGCCGGGCGGGAAGCGCTGGGCGAACTCGGCGCGGGCCGCGGGCTCGGCGCTGCCGGCGGCGATGTGGGCCGCGACGAAGCGGCGTTGGGCGGCGCTGCGCTCGTCGTGGCGCTCGTCGGCGGCGAACTCGGCGTACTCGAGCGCCGAGACGTCGCGGCGCTCGCCGAGCAGGGTCATCACCTCGTGGTTGCCGAGCAGCACCCGCACCGCGCCGCCGGCCATCGCGGCCTCGCGCTCGAGCCGCATCAGCAGGTCGAGGACCCGGCGCGAGCTCGGCCCGCGGTCGACCAAGTCGCCGAGGCTGATCAGGGTGGTCCGTCCGCCGGACCAGCGTTCGTCGATGCCGAGCACGCCGGCCTGGCGCAGGGTCGCGACCAGCGCGTCGTAGGCGCCATGCACGTCGCCGAACGCGACCACTTGGCCGGCGCTGGTGTAGCGCCAGGTCTCGACCGCGAGCGGGGTCGTCGGTGCGACGGGCGCGACCGACGGGACTGGTGGGACCGGCGCGACCGACGGCGCCGGCGCGCCGAACGCGCCGCACGCGGCGCACCCCGCGATCACGAACGCCAGCGTCCGCCCGGTGCGCATCAGAACGTGCCGATCTCGCCGCGGTCGGCCATCGCGATCAAGGCGTTGCGGCGCACCACCAGGTCGCGCAGCTCGCGACCGGTGAGCCCCATCTGCTCGACGCCGCCGCGCCGGCGCTTGCCCTCGAAGTCGTTGAACGGCGCGGTCAACGGCACCTCGAGCAAGCGGTCGTCCTTGGGTTGCCACTGGCCGACCGTGCCGAGCAGCGCGGTGAGCCGCGCCGCATCGACCGTGCGCAGCCGCTCGATGGTCGACTTCGGCACCTTGTTCACCCGCAGTGCCTTCCACTTCACGCCGCGGTCACTGGCCGGTGAGCGGAACGCGACGCCGGAGTCGATCACGAACACCCGGCCGTTGGGTGCCGAGGACACCAGCAGGTTGCCCTTGTTCGAATCGCCGTGCTCGATCAGGTAGGTCAGCACGTTGGCGTTGGCGATGTGGCGGGCGTAGGCAGCATCGGTCTCGAACCGCGCCGGGTCCCAGGCGTCGTCGGGCGCGGTCACCGCCTGGAGCCAGTACTGGATGACCGCGACCACGTCGTCGGCGCCGTTGAAGGTGGCGAGGATGCGCGGCGCGTGGGGCTTGAGCTGCTCGCGCGGCAGGGCGCGCAGCACGGTGACCGGCACCACCGACTCGGCCTCGTCGAACAGCTCCTTGTTGAGCAGGTAGGCGGCGCGCTCGTAGCGCGGCTCGTTGTTGAACTCGGTGCCGCCCTTGTTGGCGGGGCGGATCTTGATCCGTAGCTCGAGGCCGTCGGCGAAGCGCACGTCGCTCCTGAGCGCGACGTCCTCGCGCAGGTCGCGAGCCTTCTTGGCGGCGAGGATCTCGAACGGCATGGTCGCGAGCCGCTGCTCGAGCGCGGCGACCGGATGGGCGACGTTGGCGTCGACGACGGGCTCACCGCCCGCTGAGGCGTCAGCGAAAGCGCCGGCGCAAGGCGCGGAGCAGATCAGGCCGAGCGCGCCGACGCGCAACGCGGCGGACGAGGTCGCGGCGGACCAAGGGGTCGTCCAGCGGATCATGTCGAGCTCCTGAGCGCGCTCCAGTGCGCGATCGCCTCGTCGCAGTATAGGCAGGGCGCCCGCGGCGCGGGCCTCAGGGCTTCGGCCTCAAGGCTTCGGGTAGGCCGCACGCAGCGTCGCGGCCAGCTTCTCGAGCGCGCCGGCGAGCGGCGAGTGCCGGCGCCAGACCAAGGCGATGGTGCGATGCGGCGCCGGCGCCGCGAACTCGCGGAGCTGGAGCCCGGCGCGCGTGGCCTCGACCGGGGCCGCGAGCGCGGGCAGCAGCGTCACGCCCTGGCCCGCCGCCACCATCTGGACCAGCGTGGCGAGGCTGGTGGCGCGGTAGTCGAGCTCGCGCGGCCGGGCCCGGGCGCAGAACGACAGCGCCTGGTCGCGCAGGCAATGGCCCTCGTCGAGCAACAGGAGCGGTGCGCCCTTGAGCTCGTCGCGGGCGAGCGGCTTGCGCCGACTGCCGAGCGGATCGCCGAGGCGGGTCGCGAGCATGAAGCGGTCCTCGCCGATCACCGCGTGCTCGACCCGGCCGAGGTCGGCCTCGAGCGCGAGCAGCGCGGCGTCGAGGCGCCCGGCGTCGAGCTCGGCGGCCAGCACCGCGGTCTTGTCCTCGGTCCACTGCAGCGTGAGCCGGGGCCAGTCGCGCTTGATCGCCGGCGCCAACACCGGCAGCAGGTAGGGCGACAGGGTCGGGATCACGCCGATCCGCAGGTCGCCGGCCAGCGGATCGACGAAGTCGCGCGCGGCGGCGCGGAGGTCCTCGGCGCCGACCAGCAGCGCCTGGGCCCGCGCCAGCAGCACCCGGCCGGCCTTGGTCGGCGCGACCCGGCCTCGGCCGCGCTCGATCAGCGCGACGCCGAGCGCGGCTTCGAGCTCGGCGAGCTGGGCCGAGAGCGAGGGTTGCGAGACGAAGCAGCGGACGGCGGCCTTGCTGAACGAACCGGTCTCGGCGACCGCGACGAAGTACTGCAATTGACGCAGCGTGAACGCCGGACGGGCCCGCAGCGCGCGGGGATCGGGCTTTTCAGCGGACGATGTGGCCATAGCCCCAGTCTATCGTGTTCATCGAAACGATGTGTTCGACCTATCGAGCGCCGGGCCCCACTCTGCGCCCCGTGACGGCGGCCATGGTGGCCGCCCCGGATCGAGACAGGAGCCTCCCATGCTGACCATCGGTGACCAGTTCCCCCGCTTCGACCTCGAGGCCGCCGTGAGCCTCGAGCCGGGCAAGGAGTTCCGGCGCATCTCCAACGACACCCACGCCGGCAAGTGGCAGGTGGTGTTCTTCTGGCCGATGGACTTCACGTTCGTCTGCCCGACCGAGATCGCGGAGTTCGGCAAGCGCAACAAGGATTTCCTGGCCCGCGACGCGCAGCTGCTCGGGGCCTCGACCGACTCGCACTTCGTCCACGCCGCCTGGCGCCGCGACCACAAGGACCTCAAGGACCTGCCGTTCCCGATGCTGGCCGACACCAAGCGCGAGCTCTCGAGCGCGCTCGGCATCCTGCACAAGCAGGACGGCGTGGCGTTGCGCGCGACCTTCATCGTCGACCCGACCGGTGTGATCCGCTGGGTCTCGGTCAACGACCTGTCGGTCGGCCGCAACGTCGACGAGGTGGTCCGCACCCTCGACGCGCTGCAGACCGACGAGCTCTGCCCCTGCAACTGGAAGGCCGGCGACGACACGCTGAAGGCTGCATAGAAAGCCGCCCGATCGGACGACGATCAGCGCGGCTCGCATCCGCGCGACGCCCGCCCCCCGGCAGCGTCGCGCGGATGCCCCTACCCAGGAGATCCCCATGACCCTCGAACAGATCCGCGACGCGCTCCCTGCGTTCGCCACCGACACCAAGCTCAACCTGCAGACCGTGATGCAGTCGACCACGCTGACCCCGGTCCAGACCTGGGGCGTGGCGGTCGCGACCGCGGCGGCGGCGCGCAACCCGACGCTGCGCGACGCCCTGATCGGCGAGGCCCGGACCGCGCTCGGCGACGGCAGCACAGCGGTGATCGACGACGCGCTCGCCGCGGCGACGCTGATGGCGATGAACAACGTGTACTACCGCTTCCGCCACCTGGTCGGGAAGGAGTCGTACTCGCAGAAGCCGCCCCGCCTGCGGATGAACCGGCTGGCCAAGGTCGCGACCAGCAAGGTCGACTTCGAGCTCTTCTCGCTCGCGGTCAGCGCGATCAACAACTGCGAGGCTTGCGTCCGCGCCCACGAGAAGGTGGTCACCGACCACGGCCTCGGCGAGGACGCGGTCCACGATGCGATCCGCATCGCGGCGACGATCAACGCGGCGGCGCAGGCGGTCGAGCTCGCCGGTCTCGCGCCGGCGCATAATCAGGCGGTCGCCGCCTGACCCCGGAGCACGCCATGATCACCAAGCTGCACCCGAGCCCCAGCCCGCTGCCGGAGCAGGACCGCGAGGTGATCGTGGCCGAGCTCAACGCCCGCCTCGCCGACGGTCTCGACCTGCACTCGCAGATCAAGGTCGCGCACTGGAACATCAAGGGGCCGCACTTCGCGACGCTCCATCCGCTGTTCGAGACCTTCGCCATCGCGCTCGCCGCGTTCAACGACCAGGTCGCCGAACGCGCCATCACGCTGGGGGGCATCGCACACGGCACCACCCGCCACGTGGCCAAGGTCTCGAAGCTCGACGAGTACCCCGAGGGCACGACCAAGGACCTGGTCCACGTCGAGCTGCTGGCGGCGCGGATCGAGCAGTACCTGGCCGGCGTGCGCGCTTCGCGCAAGGACGCCGCCGCGCGCGGCGACGACGACACCGAAGGCCTGCTGACCGACATCGTCAGCGCGTTCGAGACCCACGCCTGGTTCCTGCGCGCGACGCTGGGGGGCTGAGCCGGTGGTTCCCCCGCCGGCCGTGGCCCCTGCGCCCGGTCTAGACTGCGGCTCCCACCGTTCGCCGAGGTCCGCATGAACCGCGCCATCCGCACCGCCTTCGCGTCCGCCCTCGTCGTCCTCGCCCACGCTGTCGCGGCGGCGCCGCCTGCGAGCGTGGTCCACGCCGGTGCACTGCTCGACCGTCCGGGCCAAGCGCCGCGCGGCAAGTCGACGCTCGTGATCGTCGACGGCAAGATCATCGCGGTGAAGGACGGCTTCCTCGACGCCGCGGCGGCCGGCCAGCCCGGCGCGACCATCATCGACCTCAGCGACCGCTTCGTGCTGCCGGGCCTGATCGACAGCCACGTCCACCTCGACAGCGACGTCGCCGGCGTGGCCGGCCAGCTCGAGGGCGTGACCCGCAGCGACCCGGCCGCCGCCTACGACGCGCTGGTCAACGGCCACAAGACGCTCGACGCCGGTTTCACCACCGTCCGCAACCTCGGCGACGACGGCGGCGTGACGCTGGCGCTGCGCGACGCGGTCAACGCCGGCAAGGTCATCGGCCCGCGCATCATCGATGCCGGCAACTCGATCTCGACCACCTCCGGCCACATGGACCACGCGCTCGGCTTCCGCGACGACCTGCGCGAGGCGATGAGCTCCGGCAACACCTGCGACGGCGCCGATGATTGCCGTCGCGTGGTGCGGCTGCAGGTCGCGCGGGGCGTCGACTTGATCAAGATCGCCACCACCGGCGGCGTCAACTCGCGGATCGGCGCCGGCCTCGGCAAGCAGATGTTCGACGACGAGGTCCGCGCCATCGTCGAGACCGCGCGGCTCTACGGCAAGAAGGTCGCGGTCCACGCCCACGGCAAGGACGGCATCGACATGGCGCTCGCCGCCGGCGTCGACTCGATCGAGCACGGCACCCTGCTCGACGACGCGTCGATCAAGCTGTTCCTCAAGAGCGGCGCCTACTACGTGCCGACGCTGTCGACCGTCAACGGCTACATCGAGCGGTTGGCGAAGGACCCCGACGCCTACTCGCCGGCGGTCAAGCCCAAGATCGAGTGGCGGATCAAGGTCACCGGCGAGTCGCTGAAGCGCGCCGTGCCCAAGGGCGTCAAGATCGCGTTCGGCACCGATGCCGGCGTCTCCAAGCACGGTCGCAACGCCGACGAGTTCGAGCTGATGGTCAAGCACGGCATGACGCCGATGCAGGCGATCCACGCCGCGACCGTCAACGCCTCGACGCTGCTCGGGGTGGACAAGGAGGTCGGCACGCTCGAGCCGGGCAAGCAGGCCGACCTGATCGCGGTCAGCGGCGATCCGCTCAAGGACGTCACGGTCCTCAAGCAGGTGTCGTTCGTGATGAAGGGCGGCCTGGTGGTGAAAGGCGAGCGTTAGCTCGCCTGTTCCATCGAGCTATCGCGAGCGCTAGCCGCTCGATTCGAGCTCGGCCCAACGCTCGACCGCGGCGTCGAGCTCGGCCTTGGCCGCCGCCAACCGGTCGAGCGTCGGCTGGACCTCGGCGAACGGCTTCGAATAGAAATCCGCCGCCGCGCTCGCGGCCTCGAGCGCCGCGACCTCGGCCTCGAGCGCCGCGATCCGCGCCGGCAGGCCGTCGAGCTCGCGCTGCAGGTGGTAGGAGAGCTTGGTCTTGCCGCGGTTGGTGGTGCGCTCAGCCTCGCGCGCTTCGCGTTCGACCGCGGCGACCGCCTCGGCCCGCGCCAACTGCTTCTCCTTGAGCATCCCCTCGCGCTCCTCGAGCGCCGCGCCCTGCCGCTTCCAGTCGCTGTAGCCGCCGGGGTAGGCGCGCAGCTTGCCGCCCTTCTCGAACACCAGCGTGCTGGTCACCACGTTGTCGAGGAACTCGCGGTCGTGGCTCACGATCAGCAGCGTGCCGGCGTACTCGGTGAGCTGCTCCTCGAGCACCTCGAGGGTCTCGACGTCGAGGTCGTTGGTCGGCTCGTCGAGCACCAGCAGGTTGGTCGGGCGGGTGAACAGCCGGGCCAGGATCAGCCGGTTGCACTCGCCACCCGACAGCGCGCCGACCTTGGTCAGCGCGCGCTTGGCCGAGAACAGGAAGCCCTTGAGGTAGCCGACCACGTGGATCGAGCGGCCGCCGAAGAAGACGTGGTCGCGACCGTCGCCGACGGTCTCGGCCACCGTCCGGTTCGGGTCGAGCGCGCGGCGGAGCTGGTCGAAGTAGCCGACCTCGATGCCGGTGCCGAGCTTGACCTTGCCGCGCGTGGGTTGGAGCTCGCCCAACATGATCTTGAGCAGCGTGCTCTTGCCGACGCCGTTGTTGCCGATCAGGCCGATGCGGTCGCCGCGCATGATGGTCAGCGTGAGGTCGTCGATCAGCGGCTCGCTCCCGTCGGGAGGCCCGAACCGGTGGGCGACGCTTTCGAGCTCGATCACGCGCTTGCCCGAGGCCTCGGCGGCGGCGACGTGGATGCGGGCGCGGCCCTGGGGTTTGATCCGCTCGGCGTACTCGCGGCGCATGCGCTCGAGCTCGCGGATGCGGCCGGCGCTCTTGGTGCGGCGGGCCTCGACCCCGCGCCGGACCCAGACCTCCTCCTCGGCCAGGCGCTTGTCGAACAGCGCGTCGGCCTTGGCCTCGGCCTCCATCGCCGCGTCGCGCGCCGCCTGGTACTCGAGCCAGTCGCCGGGGAACGACAGCAGCCGCGCCCGCTCGATCTCGACCACCCGAGTCGCCAGCGACTGGAGGAAGGCGCGGTCGTGGGTCACGAACAGCAGGGTGCCCTCGAAGTCGAGCAGCTCCTGCTCGAGCCAGGCGATGGTGGCGAGGTCGAGGTGGTTGGTCGGCTCGTCGAGCAGCAGCAGCTCGGGGTTGGAGACCAGCGCGCGCGCGAGGCCGACGCGCCGTCGCCAACCGCCGGAGAGCTCGTCGAGCCGGCGCTCACCGGGCAGGTCGAGCTCGGAGAGCACGGTCGCGACCCGCCGCTCGACGTCCCAGCCGCCCTCGTCCTCGATCGCGTGCTGGAGCTCGGTCAGGTCGCGCAGGCCCTGGGCGTCGAGCTCGGTCTGCGACAGGAGTTTGTGCTCGGCGATCAGGCCGCGCAGGTGGTCGAGGCCGCCGGCGACGTGCTCGAACACGGTGACCGGACGCTCCTCGGGCAGCGACTGCTCGAGCTGCGAGACCCGCAGGAAGCGGCGTTTGCGGACCTCGCCCGAGTCGGGCTGGAGCTCGCCGACGATCAGCTTGAACAGCGTCGACTTGCCGGCGCCGTTGCGGCCGATCAGGGCGACCCGCTCGCGGGGCTCGAGCGCCAGCGACGCGCTGCGCAGGATCGGCAGTTCGCCGATCGCGAAGGAGACGTCGATGATCTGGACCAGCGACATGCGGGTTCTCGTCGCCGGAACGAGGTTTGGCGCGCCCGACAGGATTCGAACCTGTGACCTCTAGCGTCGGAGGCTAGCGCTCTATCCAGCTGAGCTACGGGCGCGGCGGGGGGCGGATGATACCGGTCGAAGGCCCCCGACCGCCACGCTTACGAAGTCCTTACTTATCGGCCCCTTGCCGCGCCGCGATGCCATGCCATCATCCGCGCGGCATGCAGGAACCGCTCCACCGACCCTCCGCGCACGACCGGCTGGCCCGCCGCGACCTCGCTGCGTGGCTGCTGCTGCTCGCGCTCGGCACCGCGCCCATCGCCGCCGCGCTCGATCCGGCCACGCCGTTCCGCGACTACGAGATGCAGCGCCTTTCCGTCGAGCACGGCCTGCCGCAGATCTCGGTGCTGTCGGTGGCGCAGGACGCGCGCGGCTACCTGTGGGTCGGCACCCAGGGCGGCGTCGGCCGCTTCGACGGCCTGCGCTTCGTCTCGTTCGACCGCGCCCGCACCGGCGTCGACACCACCATGGCGACGGTGGCGGTGGTCGACGGCCAGGATCGGGTCTGGTTCGGCACCCCGCGCGGCGCGTTCGTGATCGAGCGCGGCACGGTGCGCGAGCTGCGCGCCACCGATGCGCTGTTGACGGTGAGCGCGATCGCGATCGACGCCGACGGCGCGCCGCTGTTCGCCACCACCCGCGGCGTGATGCGCGCCGACGGCACTGCGCTGGTGCCGCACCTGCTCGCCGGCACCGTCAGCCGCAGCCTGCTGCGCGACGACCGGACCTTGTGGGTCGGCGCCGAGGGCGCGCTGATGCGGATCGAGTCCGCCGGCGCGCCGCAGCGCTTCGCGTTCCCGGTCGCCGAGGCGCGGATCACGCAGTTGGCACGGGTCGGCGCGACGCTGCTGCTCGGCACCAGCGTCGGCGCCTACCGCTTCGATCCCGCGACGGGCGCGTTCGAGGGACCGCTCGCGGCGTTCGGCGCGCAGGCGGTCGAGGCCCAGCTGGTCGATCGCCAGGGCAACCTCTGGCTCGGCTCATCCTCGCTGCTGACCCGCATCGCCCCCGACGGTCGGGTCGAGCGCGTCGGCGACGACGTGCTCGACGGCAAGCCCTGGGTCAACGCGCTGTTCGAGGACCGCGACGGCAGCCTCTGGATCGGCACCCGCCGCGAGAGCCTCTACCGCGCCCGCGACGGCGCGCTGCGGGTGCGCTCGAAGCGCGATGGCCTGGCCGACCCGCTGGTGTGGAGCGTGCTCGCCGACGGTGACGGCGTGCTGGTCGGCACCAACTCCTCGTTCCACCGGCTCGATGCCGAGGGTCGCTTCGCGCCGCCAGCGGCGCGCGGCGCGCTGCCGCAACCGACCGTCAACGAGCTGGCGCGCGATCCGGACGGCACGCTGTGGGTCGGCACCCGCGGCGGGCTCGCCCGCCTCGCCGACGGCGTGCTCACCACGCCGCCCGAGCTCGCGCGGCTCGGCGGCAAGCAGATCACCGCGGTGATCGACGCCGGCGGCGGCGAGCGCTGGATCGCGACGCTCGACGGGCTGTTCCGCTGGCGCCCCGGCACGCTGACCACCGTGGTCGCGGGCGCCGGCACCGCCGCGACCCGCATCCGCTGCGTCCTGCCGCGCGGCGTCGACGAGCTCTGGCTCTGCACCGAGGACGGCGTCCGCGTGGTGCGCGCCGGTGTGGCGTCGCGGCCGGGGTGGGCCGCGCCGTTCGACGGCGTGTTCGTGACCCGGATGATCGAGCTCGCCGACGGCCGGGTGCTGATCGCCACGCTCGACGGCGGCCTCGGCGTGCAGCGCAACGGCGATCTGCTGCGCATCGGCCGCGCCGACGGCCTGCCGTCGATGAACGCCTGGGCGATGGACCTGGTCGACCGCTGGGTCTACTTCGGCAGCCTCGACGGCATCTGGCGCCTGCCGCTGGCCGAGCTGCCGCAGGCCGACGCCGACGGCTCCGAGACCCGCGTCCACGGCGAGATCGTCGCCGGGTCCGGCTACCGCGACCGCGCGATCCGCGGCTTCGCCTGCTGCAACGGCGGCGCGATGTCGCGCAGCGCCCATGTCGGCCGCTTCCTCTACTACCCCTCGACCGAGGGCGTGGTGCGGCTCGACACCGCGGCGGTCCCCGCCGCGCTGCGCTCGCCCCAGGCGGTGGTCGAGGCGATCGACCACGGCGGCGCGCTGCGCTTCGGCGACCAGCCGTACACGATCGAGGGCAACGACCGCGACCTCAGCATCCAGTACAGCGCGGTGACCTTCGTCCGCGCCTTCGCGCTCGAGTTCCGCTACCGGCTCGAGGGCTACGACGACGAGTGGGTGGTGGCCGGCGAGCGCCGCACTGCCTACTACACCCACCTGCCGCACGGCGATTTCCGCTTCGTGGTCGAGGCCCGCCAGCCGAACGGCGAGTGGGGCGAGACCGCGACGCCGCTCGAGCTCACCATCGAGCCGCTCTGGCACGAGCGCCTGCTGGTGCGGGCCGTCGCGCTGCTGCTGCTGATGCTGCTGCTCGCGTTCGCCTGGCGCGAACGCACCGCCCAGCTGCGCGCGCGCCAGGCCGCGCTCGAAGCGGCGGTCGCCGAGCGGACCCGCGATCTGGCCCGCGCCAACGAGCGCCTGCGGGTCGCCAACCAGACCCTCGCGCTCGAGAACCAGACCGATCCGCTGACCGGCCTCTACAACCGACGCTTCATCCTCTCCAACGCGCTGCGCGGTGGCGTCGCCCGCGCCAGCGACCGCAGCGCGGTGCTGCTGGTCGAGCTCGACGAGTTCAAGTGGGTCAACGAGGTCCACGGCTTCGCCACCGGCGACCGCGTGCTGGTCGAGCTCGGCGACCTGCTGTCGCGCAACGTGCGCGGCGGCGACGTGGTCGCGCGCTGGAGCGGCGTCGAGTTCCTGCTGCTGCTGCCCGGGCTCGACGAGTCCGGCACGCTCGAGCTCGCCGAGCGGGTCCGGGTCCGCGTCGCCGGCAACGAGTTCCGCGCCGCCGACGAATCGCCGCTGCGGCTGACGGTCACGATCGGCTTCGCCCACCACGTCCCGGACGAGACCGGCGGCGGCGGCATCGAGCAGACGCTCGACCTGGCCGACGCCGCGCTGCAGCGCGCCAAGCGGATGGGCCGCAACCGGGTGACCGGTTTGCGGCGCCTCGCCCGCAACCTGCCGGCGCGGATGCAGCGCACCGAGGTCGACAGCGAGGTCGGCGAGGGCCGCCTGGTGTGGGTCGAGTCGAACGGCGGCCGCTGAGCCGCCGATCGCGTCGGGAGCGATACCTCCTTCGGCTATAATCGCCGCCGCGCGCCACCCGCGCCTGCGCCACCCAGCCGAACCCAGGGGCCGCCACGATGGACCACGATCGCAAGTTCTTCGACACCTTCATGCTGGTGCTGGGCGTGCTGCTCGCCATCACCATCGGGCTGTTCTTCATCGCCAACGCGCTGGCGGAATCGAACCTCGACACCGAGAACCGCGCCAACCCGATGGCGATCAAGATGCTCGAGCAACGCCTCGCGCCGGTCGGCTCGGTCGCGACCGACGCGCCGGTGGTGCCGCCGGCGGCGGCCAACCCGCTGCCCTCGGCCGAGATCGCCTCGACCGCCGCCGCGACCCAGGTCGCGATGGCGCCCGCCGCCGCACCGGCCGCGGCGCCGAAGGTCGACGGCAAGGCGACCTACGACCAGGCCTGCATCGCCTGCCACGGCGCCGGCATCGCCGGCGCACCGAAGATGGGCGACAAGGCGGCTTGGGCCCCGCGCATCAAGCAGGGCACGCCGATGCTCTACGAGCATGCGCTCAAGGGCTTCACCGGCAAGGGCGGCATGATGCCGGCCAAGGGCGGCCGGATGGACATGAGCGACGACCAGGTGAAAGCCGCGGTCGACTACATGGTCGCCGCAGGCAAGTGATCGCGGCCACGTCGGGTTCGGCCCCTCGCTAAGACGCGGACGCGACGCGGCTCGGGTTCGAGCCCGACGCGTCCGCGATCAAGTCCTCGTTGGTTCGATGCACATGAAGGCCGTCGCTCGCGAGAGCGGCGGCCTTCTGCGTTTCAGGTGACCGGTTCGTCCGGCGCCGCCGGTTCCGCCAACCGCGCACGCAGCGCCTTCAGGTGTGCGCGACCGCGATCGCGTGCCTCGGCGGGATCGGCCTTCTCGCCGCCACGCCAGTCGAGGTCGTCGGCCGGCAGCTCGGCGAGGAAGCGGCTCGGGGTGCAGGCGATGACCTCGCCCCAGCGCTTGCGCTCGGCGGCGTGCGTGATCGAGAGCGTCTTGGCCGCGCGCGTGATGCCGACGTAGGCGAGCCGGCGTTCCTCGGCCACGCCCTCGGGCGTCTCCGCCGAGTTGCGATGGGGCAGCAGCTCCTCCTCGAAGCCGACCAGGAACACGTGCGGGAACTCGAGGCCCTTGGCCGAGTGCAGCGTCATCAGCTGCACGCGTTGGTCATCGGCCTCCTCCTCCTGGCGCTCGAGCATGTCGAGCAGGCTCATCCGCGCCAGCGCGTCGGACAGTGTGACCGGGTTCGTACCCGTAGCACCCGCTGACAGATCGCGCACCACGCGCTCCATCCAGGCGATGAGCTCGTCGACGCTCTCCTTCTTGCGCGCGGCCGCTGCGTCGTCCTCGGCACGCTCCTCGAGCCAATCCTTGTAGCCGAGCCGCTCGACCAGGTCGCGGAGCGCGGCGACCGGATCGCTCGCGCCGGAGCTCTGGGCCAGCGTCACCGCGCGGGTGAACTCGGCGAGCTTGGCCGCGGCGCGCGGACCGACCGCGCTCTCGCCCGCCGCGCTGCGGGCGCAGGTGAACAGCCCGAGCTTCGATCCCGCCGCGGCGGCGGCGAGCTTCTCGATCGAGGTCGCGCCGAGCTCGCGCTTCGGCACGTTGACCACCCGCAGGAACGCGGCGTCGTCCATCGGGTTGGCGGCGAGCCTGAGGTAGGCGACCAGGTCGCGGACCTCCGAACGCTCGAGGAACGAGGAGCCGCCCGAGATCTGGTACGGCACGCGCTGCTCGCGCAGCAGCTGCTCGAAGGCGCGGGCCTGGTGGTTGCCGCGGTAGAGGATCGCGATGCCGCCCCAGCCGACGCCCTGCTGCGACAGCGCCAGCACCTCGCCGCCGACCCAGGCGACCTCGTGCTCGGCATCGCGGCAGGCCGCGACCCGGATCGCGGCACCCTCGTCGTGGGTGCTCCAGAGCTTCTTCTCGAACAGATGCGGGTTGTTCGAGATCAGCGCGTTGGCCGCGCGCAGGATGCGGTTGGTGCAGCGGTAGTTCTGCTCGAGCTTGACCACCTCGAGCTTCGGGTAATCGAGGCTGAGCTCGCGCAGGTTCTCGGGCCGCGCACCGCGCCAGGCGTAGACGCTCTGGTCGTCGTCGCCGACCACGGTGAACGCGCCCTTGGCGCCGGCCAGGAGCTTGAGCAGCGCGTACTGCGCGCCGTTGGTGTCCTGGTACTCGTCGACCAACAGATAGCGCAGCCGCGCGCGCCAGGCCTCGCGCACCTCGGCGTGCTCGCTCAGCACCTTGACCGGCAGGCCGATCAGGTCGTCGAAGTCGACCGCCGAGTAGGCCTTCAAGCCGCGCTCGTACTCGAGGTAGGCCGCGGCGGCGCGCCGGTCGAGGGGGTCCTTCGCCCCTTGCACCGCCTGCGCCGGCGACACGGTCGCCGACTTCCAGTCGGAGATCCGCCACAGCGCGCGCTCGACCGCGTCGTCCTGGTCAGCTCTCGCGCCAGCGGAAGACCCACGGAGCGAATCGGCGACCAGCGCGCGCTGGTCGTCGGCGTCGAGGATGGTGAAGCCGCGGTTGAGACCGACCAGCGCGTGGGTCTCGCGCAGGATGCGCAGGCCGAGCGTGTGGAAGGTCGAGATCAGCAGCTCGGCGGCGGCAGTGCGGCCGAGCTCGGCCGCGACCCGCTCGCGCATGCCGCGGGCGGCCTTGTTGGTGAAGGTGACCGCGGCGATCGAGCCCGGCGCGAAGCCCGCCCGGCGCACGAGGTGCGCGACCTTGGTCGCGATGACGCGGGTCTTGCCGGAACCGGCGCCGGCGAGCACCAGCAGCGGGCCGTCGAGGTGCTCGACGGCGCGCTGCTGCGCGGGGTTCAACGGGGTCCGGGGGCCACGGGCGCGAGGCGCCCGGGTCGGGCTCACTTCTTGCCGATCTTCTTCGAGGTCTTCTTGACGGTCTTCTGCGGGCGCGAGTTGCCGTACGAGGCGATGTAGCGCTTGCCCTTGGCGGTCTTCTTGTCACCACGACCCATGTGAGTGCTCCGGTTGTTCGGTCAGGAAGGCGGGATGCGTCCCGAGCCGGCGCGAAGGATACGCGGCGGCCGACCGCGCGGCCAGCGATGCCGTTGGCACGATAGCCGTCTCAATCGACGAGCTTGCGACCGCGCGTCTCGATGACCCACGGCAGCGCGAGCAGGCCCAGCAGCGGCGCCATGGCCACGAACGACAGCACCAGCAGCGCCTTGGGCAGGCCGCCGGCGCCCTGCACCGCGATCGCGCCGACCAGGAACGGCCCGCCGGCGGCGACGAAACGGCCGGCGTTGTAGCAGAAGCCGGCGCCGGTCGCGCGCAGCCGGGTCGGGAACAGCTCGGGCAGGTAGAACGGGAAGACGCAGGCCAGACCGTAGACCGACAGCCCGACCCCGAAGTAGAGCGCGATGCGCGTCGCCGGCGGGTGGTCGAACGCGAACGTGGCGACGATCGCGAGCACGCAGGCGATCAGGTACCCGGCGAACATCGGCTTGCGGCCGATGCGGCGCGCGATCGGGATGATCAGCAGGCCACCGATGATGCCGCCGAGGTTGAACCAGGCGTTGGCCTGGAACTTCCACGATTCGGACAGCGCGAGCGTGGCCGAGCGGTTGAGGCCGTCGCTGGCGGCCGAGGCCTGGGCCAGACCGGTCGCGACCACCGAGATGAACGCGTTGCACGACCACCAGGTGACCAGCACCACGAACGAGAGCAGGAAGCCGCCGAGCGTGACCGCGCGCAGCTCGGGCGTGAACAGGTCGCGGATCCGCGCCCGCTCGTGACCGGCGGCATGGGCCCAGCGTTCCGGCTCCTGCAAACGCTTGCGGAACCAGAACACCACCGCGGCGGGCAGCAGACCGAACAGGAACACCACCCGCCAGCTGAGCTCGGGTTGGTCGGGCATCAGGATGCCGGCGATGAGGTAGTTCAGGCCGATGGCGAGGAACAGGAAGATGGGCGAGGCGGTCTGCAGCAGCACGCCGAACTCGACCCGCTTGTCCTCTGGTACGGCTTCGGCCACGAGCGTCGCGCCCGCCGCCCACTCGCCGCCGATGCCGAGCGAGGCGATGGCGCGGAAGAAGATCAGCCACTCGAGCGAGGGCGCGAACGCGCAGGCCGCGGTGCCGAGCGAGTAGAGGACCATCGTGAACATCAGCGTGCGGGTCCGGCCGTAGCGGTCGGCGACCACGCCGAACAGGATGCCGCCGAGCGCCCAACCGGCCAGCAGCAGCGAGGTCATCACGCCGGTCCAGAAGCGGACGGGACCGGCCGCCTCGGGCGAACCGATCTCGAGGCCGAGCAGCGTCGGGATGCAGTTGGGCGCGACGAAGTTGAACAGCAGCGCGTCGAACACGTCGAAGCCCCAGCCGAGCCAGGCGGCGGAGACGGCGAGCCATTGGTTGCGGGTGAGGCCGAACATCGGCCGTGTGTCCGCGGGCGCCGCCCGCGGCCGCCGGTCCGGGCTTGGGCCGTTCAGCCCCCGGGCGCGGCGCGCCCGGTGCCGCGCAACGCGACCGCTTCGGCGAGATGGGCCGGTTCGATCCTTGCGCTGGCGGCGAGGTCGGCGATGGTCCGCGCGACCCTGAGCACGCGGCCCTGGCCGCGAGCGGTGAGCAAGCCGCGCTCGGCGGCCTTGGCGAGCAGCGCGCGGCCGGCGGCATCGGGGTTGCAGTGCACCGCGACCATCGCCGGCGTGAGCTCGGCGTTGGCGCAACCAGTCCGCGTGAGCATCCGCTCGCGCGCCGCCCGCACCCGTGCCGCGACCGCCCGCGAGGGTTCGCTGCCGGACCCGTTCGGGACGAGCTCGGCGGCGGGCAGGCGCATCACCGCGCAATGCAGGTCGATGCGGTCGAGCAAGGGCCCCGAGACCCGACCGTGGTAGCGGGCGATGACCTCGGGCGCGCAACGGCAACGCGCGCTCGCGTCGCCGTGCCAGCCGCAGGGACAGGGGTTCATCGCTGCGATCAGCTGGAAGCGGGCCGGGAACTCGGCCTGGCGCGCGGCGCGCGAGACCACGATGCGGCCCGACTCGAGCGGCTCGCGCAACACGTCGAGCACCTGGCGCGGGAACTCGGCGAGCTCGTCGAGGAACAGCACGCCGCGATGCGCGAGCGAGACCTCGCCCGGCTTGGGCGGCACCGCGCCGCCGACCAGCGCCACGCCCGACGAGGTGTGGTGCGGGGCGCGGAACGGCGGCTCGCGCCAGCGCGCCGGCTCGAAGCCGATGCCCGCGAGCGAACGCACCGCCGCGGCCTCGAGCGCGTCGCGTTCGTCGAGCGGCGGCAGGATCCCGGGCAGGCGCTGCGCCAGCATGCTCTTGCCGCACCCCGGTGGACCGACCAGCAGCAAGGAGTGCGCGCCGGCGGCGGCGATCTCGAGCGCGCGGCGCGCGCCGTGCTGACCGCGGACCTCGGCGAGGTCCGGCCCGGGCCGGACCGGCGCTGCGGGTTCGTCGTTGGCCGCGACCGGCGGGCTGGCACCTTCCGCCAGCGCCGCGCCGCGCGGCAGCGGTTCGCCACCCCGCAACCAGGCGCAGACCTCGGCGAGGTGGGCCGCGGCATGGACGCCGTCGGGGTGCGCGAGCGCGGCTTCGGCGCCGTTCGCGGTCGGCACCACCAGCGCCCGCCGTTCGCGGCGGGCGGCGAGCGCCGCCGGCAGCGCGCCGCGCACCGGCCGCAACGCGCCGTGCAGCGCGAGCTCGCCGACGAACTCGGTGCGCTCGATCGCGTCGCCGAGCGCACGCGAGCCGCCGAGCTGGCCCGAGGCGGCGAGGATGCCGAGCGCGATCGGCAGGTCGAAGCGGCCACCCTCCTTGGGCAGGTCGGCGGGCGCGAGGTTGACCGTGATGCGGCCCGCCGGCCAGTCGAAGCCGGCATCGTTGAGCGCGGCGCGGACCCGGTCCTTGCTCTCGCGCACGCTGGTCTCGGGCAGGCCGACGATGCCGAGCGAGGGCAGGCCGGGCCCGAGGTGGACCTCGACCCGCACCGACGGCGCATCGATGCCGCGCTGCGCGCGGCTGAGGACTGTGGCGATGGTCATGGGACCCTCCTTGGTCGTGCGGCGGCGGGCGTCCTGCCCGCGCGGTCGATCGTCTGCTTGCGCTCTTCTACTTACGCGGGGGCTTGAGCTCGGTCTCCAGCTCGGCGAGGCGCTGCGCCAGCGACTCGAGCTTCTCGCGGGTGCGCGCCAGCACCTGCTGCTGGACTTCGAACTCCTCGCGGGTCACGAGGTCGAGCCGCCCGAGCGCGTTCTGCAGCACCATCTTGAAATTGTTCTCGAGATCGCGGCCGGCTTGGCGCACGCCCTCGGGCACCGCGGCGGCGAGCTTGCGGGCGAGGTCGTCGATGGCCTTGGGGTCGATGGGCATGGACCTACGGTAGACTCGAGGGAGCCGCAGGGCAAGGCAGGAGCGGATCCCTAAGATGAAGATGGTGGTCGCCATCATCAAGCCGTTCAAGCTCGACGACGCCCGCGAGGCCTTGGCCGAGATCGGCGTCCAGGGCATCACCGTCACCGAGGTCAAAGGCTTCGGCCGGCAGAAGGGCCACACCGAGCTCTACCGCGGCGCCGAGTACGTCGTCGACTTCCTGCCCAAGATGAAGATCGAGGCCGCGGTGCCCGACGAGCTGGTCGAGCGCACGGTCGAGTCGATCGTGAAGGCCGCCCGCACCGGCAAGATCGGCGACGGCAAGATCTTCGTGTTCCCGCTCGAGCAGGCCGTGCGCATCCGCACCGGCGAGGTCGACGCGGAAGCGCTCTAAATCAGGGGGATGACGTGGAGGACAGGATCATGAGCAACGCCACCCGCACCCTCGCGCTCGCGCTGGCAGCAGCGCTCGCGCTGCCGATCGCGGCGCAGGTCTACAAGTGGACCGACAAGGACGGCAAGGTCCACTACTCGAACCAGAAGCCGGCCGAGCCGGAGGTCGCGACCACCACGCTCAAGCTCGACACCGGTCCGGCCGCGACCGCGACCACCGCGCCGGCGGGCGCCGCCGCCAACGCGCCGGCCGCGGCGCCGAGCACCTCACCCGACGCCAAGCCCAACGACGACGTCAACAAGCAGCTCGCCGCGCTCGACGCCCAGCGCTGCAGCGCGGCCAAGGCGGTCGCCACCCGTTACGAGTCGGCGCCCTACCTGCAGAAGGCCGGCGCCGACGGCAAGCCGGCCAAGCTCTCGATCGAGGAGGAGGCCGCCGAGCGGCTCAAGGTCAAGTCCGACGTCGAAAGGCTGTGCAAGGGCAAATGACCGTGCGCGCCCCCGCCCTGCTCCTGCTCGTCGTGCTCGGCGCCGCGCTCGCGCTGCCGGCCGCGGCGCAGGTCTACAAGTGGACCGACAAGGACGGCAAGGTCCACTTCGGCGACCTGCCGCCGCCCGAGGCCACCGACGTCAAGGCGCTCGCGATCCACAGCGAGCCGACCGACCCGCGCCAGCTCGAAGCGCTCGACGTCCAGCGCGACTTGCGCGAGAAGCAGTCGTCGATGGAGACCGACCTGCGCGCAAACCAGGCCAAGCGCGCGGCCGAGGAGGCCGAGAACAAGCAGGCCGCCTGCGACGCAGCGCGCAAGCGCTACGAGAACCTCCAGCACTCGCGCAAGTTCTCCACCGTCGGCGCCGACGGCAAGGAGACCTGGATGTCGGGCGACGACGCCTACAAGATGCGCGACGAACTCAAGGCCACCGTCGACAAGGCCTGCGCCGGCCTCAAGTAGTTCGGCAGCCCGCGCCGCTGCGCGGCGCGCGCGGCATCAACCCACCTCGGCGATCGCCTTCTCCAGGAAGGCGGGCAACGCGAACGCCGCGCGGTGGATCGCCGGCGTGTAGTAGCGCAACCCCTGCAACGCCGCGGCATCGCGCTCGCGGAAGCCCTCGATCGGCGTGCCCTTGCGCGCCAGCGTCGCCGACCACCAGCCCGACGGGTAGATCGGCTGCGGGAACGTCAGCGTCCGCACGTCGGCGAAGCCGGCGGCGCGCAGCGCGCGGTGCATCGCCACGATCAGCGCGGTGTTGAGGATCGGCGACTCGCTCTGCTGCACCACCAGGCCGCCTTTGCCCAGCGCGCGGTGGCAGTCGCGGTAGAACTTCTCGCCGAACAGGCCCTCGGCCGGCCCGACCGGGTCGGTGCTGTCGACGATCACCACGTCGAGGCTCAAGTCGGCCGCATCGCGCAGCCAGGCCAGGCCGTCGCCGAAGTGGAGGTGGGCCCGCGGGTCGCCGTTGGCGGCGGTCAGGGCGGGGAAGTGCTGCTCGGCGAGCCGGGTGACCCGCTCGTCGATCTCGACCTGCCAGCACTCCGTCACGGTCGGGTGGCGCAGGACCTCGCGCAGCGTGCCGCAGTCGCCGCCGCCCACGATCACGACCCGGCGCGGGTCGGCGTGGGAGAGCAGGACCGGATGGCTGACCATCTCGTGGTAGATGAACTCGTCGCGCTCGCTGACCATGGTGCAGCCGTCGAGCAGCATCAGGTTGCCGAAGGTGCTGGTCCGCACCACCTCGAGCCGCTGCCAGGCCGAGCGCTCGTCGGCCAGCCGTTCCTCGACGCGGAAGGAGGTCGCCATGCCCTCGTGGGGGGCGACCTCGGTGAACCAGCGGTCGTCGAGCGCCATGGCGTGCTCCTGGGGATGGGCGGGCGACCGGGATTCTAGGCGGGCCCGTGCTTCCGCGCGCCGCCCCCCTGTCCTATGCTTCCGTCCCCCTGTCGCTTCCCTCCGCCGAGGCCTCCCGCCCATGAGCTCCGACCCGTCCGCCGCGGAGGTGATCCAACGCCACCGCGACATCTACTCCATCGCGCTCTGGAGCGAGGGGTACTTCGACATCGGCGAGCAGGGCAACGTGATCGTCTACCCGACGCGCAACCCGAAGGACGGCTTCGTCGACCTCCATCGGGTCGCGACCGAGATGAGCAAGCAGGGCCTCAACCTGCCGGTGCTGCTGCGCTTCGGCGACATCCTGCGCGACCGCGTCGACACGCTGTGCAACGCGTTCAAGGCCGCGATCGACCACTACGAGTACAAGGGCGCCTACACCGCGGTCTACCCGATCAAGGTCAACCAGCAGCGCCACGTAGTGCGCGACATCATCAAGTACGGCAAGGCCCGGGTCGGGCTCGAAGCCGGCTCCAAGCCCGAGCTGATGGCGGTGCTGGCGCTGGCGCCGGCCGGTTCGCGCATCGTCTGCAACGGCTACAAGGACCGCGAGTACCTGCGGCTGGCTTTGATCGGCCAGGCGGTCGGCCACACCGTCTACGTGGTGGTCGAGAAGCTCTCCGAGGTCGACGCGCTGCTGCGCGAGGCCAAGGAGATGGGCATCCGTCCGACCATCGGCGTGCGGGTCCGCCTCGCCACGATGGGCACCAGCAAGTGGGAGCACACCGGCGGCGAGAAGTCGAAGTTCGGCCTCTCGGCCTCGCAGATCCTCGAGCTCGTCAGCAAGCTCGAGAAGGCCGAGATGCTCGACTGCCTCGAGCTGCTCCACTTCCACCTCGGTTCGCAGATCGGCAACCTGCGCGACATCCAGCGCGGCATGCGCGAGGCCGGCCGCTGCCTCGCCGAGCTCCACGCGCTGGGGGTCAAGGTCCGGGTGATGGACGTCGGCGGCGGCCTCGGCGTCGACTACGAGGGCTCGCGCACGCGCTCGGCCTCGAGCACCAACTACACCGTCGAGCAGTACGCCTACGCGATCGTCAGGGCGCTCAACGAGATCTGCGCCGAGTGCGACCTGCCGCACCCCGACATCATCACCGAGTCGGGCCGGGCGATGACCGCCCACCATGCGGTGCTGATCACCAACGTGATCGACGTCGAATCGATCCCCGACCTGGTGCCCGAGGCGCCGGCGCCCGACGACAACGTCGTGCTCCACGACCTGTGGGAGGCGTACTCGAACCCCGACAACGACCCGCCGCTCGAGGTCTACCAGGACGCGGTCTACTTCAACGGCGAGGCCCAGCAGCTCTACGTCGCCGGCGTGCTGACGCTCGAGCAGCGCTCGCACGCCGAGCGCATCTACCACGCCGCCTGCCGCAAGGTCCGCAGCCTGCTCAAGCCCGACTCGCGGGCCCACGCCGAGACCCTGGCCGAGCTCAGCGAGAAGCTCGCCGACAAGTACTTCATCAACATGTCGGTGTTCCAGTCGGTGCCCGATGCCTGGGCCATCGACCAGATCTTCCCGATCATGCCGATTCACCGGCTGGCCGAGCCGACCACCCGGCGCGCGATGCTGCAGGACCTGACCTGCGACTCCGACGGCCGCATCGACCTCTACGTCGACGAGGAAGACCTCGAGCCGACGCTGCTGGTCCACCCGGTCCGCAACGGCGACGACTACCTGTTGGCGTTCTTCATGGTCGGTGCCTACCAGGAGATCCTGGGCGACATGCACAACCTGTTCGGCGACACCGACTCGGTCAACGTCGTGCTCGACAAGGACAACGGCTACAAGCTGATGCGCCCCGAGCAGGGCGACACCGCCGACGCCGTGCTGCGCTACGTGCACTACCAGCCGGCGGCGATGATCCTCGGCTACCGGCGCAAGATCGAGGCCTCCAACCTCGACGAGGCCAAGCGCGCCCAGTACCTCAAGGAGCTCGAGGACGGCTTCAAGGGCTACACGTATCACGAGAAGTGACGGGGGCCGCGCGATGAAGGTCGGCTCGGTGGGCTTGGGGGCGATGGGCGCGCCGATGGCGCGCAACTTGGCGCGGGCAGGATTGCTGATCGCAGTCTGGAACCGTACCCGCGCCACCCGCACAGCAGTGGGGACCGAGTTGGGTGTCCCTTCGCCGGAGAGACTCTCCGAGTTCGCGCCACTCTGCGACGCGGTCGTGATCTGCGTCTCGGCCGACGCCGACGTCCTCGCCTGCGTCGACGCGCTGGCGCTCTCGCTCCGCCCCGGCGCGCTCGTGATCGACTGCTCGACGGTCTCGGCCGCCACCGCCCGCGACGCGGCCGAGCGGCTCGGTCGCAACGGCATCGGGTTCATGGATTGCCCGGTCTCGGGCGGCACCGAGGGCGCCCGCGACGGCACGCTCGCGATCATGTGCGGCGGCAACGAGTCGGACTTCGCCCGCGCCCAACCGATCCTGCAGGCGCTCGGCAAGCGCATCGCGCTGATGGGCCCGGTCGGCAGCGGCCAGGCGACCAAGGCGGTCAACCAGATCGCGGTCGCCGGCGCGGCCCAGGCGGTGACCGAAGCGCTCGCCTTCGCCCAGGCCGAGGGCCTGCCGCTCGACAAGGTGATCGAGACGCTGGGCGGCGGCGCCGCCGGCTCCTGGTTCCTCGCCCGCCGCGGCCCGACCATGGTCAAGGGCGAGTTCCCGCTCGGCTTCAAGGTCGTGCTCCACCAGAAGGACCTCGGCATCGTCCAGGCGATGGCCGCGGCCCGCGGTGTGCGCCTGCCGGTGGTCGAGATGACCCGCATCCACTACGACCGGCTGATCGAACAGGGCTTCGGCGAGGAGGACATCTCCGCGCTGTTCCGGCTCAAGCGCGACATGTTCAAGGACGGCTCGGGCGGCTGACCGCCGCCGCGCGCGGCGCCGCGCGACCGACGCAGCCCTTACACTGTCGCCATGCGCGACGCGCCCGAGCACTACTACCTGCCCGACTTCTGCGCCGGCCGGAGCGTCGCGGTCGTGCTGCTGGTGTGCCAGCTGCTGGCGTTCGTGGTGGTGGCGAGCCAATCGAGCGGCGCCGACCTGCCGGCGATCATGCTGCTCAAGGTCTCGCTGTTCCTGCACTGGCTCGGCCTGATGAGCGCGCTCGTGCTGTGCGCCGCGCGTCGGGTGCTGGTGCGGCTGCCGCTCGAGCGGCTCTCGGTCGCCGCGTTCCTGTTGGTGCTGACCACCACCGCGCTGCTCTCGGTCGGCGCCTGGATCGCGTTGCGCTGGGCCGGCTACGGCGTCGAGCTCGGCACCCACGAGCTCCTCGCGTTCACGCTGCGCAACGCCGCGATCGCGGCGATCGTCACCGCCGTCCTGCTCCGCTACTTCTGGGTCCAGCACCAGTGGCGGCGCAACGTCGAGCTCGAGGCCCGCGCCCGGATCGAGGCGCTGACCGCGCGGATCCGGCCCCACTTCCTGTTCAACAGCATGAACACCATCGCAGCGCTGATCCGCAGCCGACCGCTCGACGCCGAGCGCGCGGTCGAGGACCTCTCCGACCTGTTCCGCGCCAGCCTCGCCGACGCCCGGGTCCAGGTCGCGCTCGAGGACGAGCTCGAGCTCGCCCGCGGACACCTGCGGATGGAGCAGCTCCGGCTCGGCGACCGGCTCCAGGTCGAGTGGCGCGCGGTCGAGGCGCCGTCCAACGCGCGGGTGCCGCGGTTGCTGCTGCAGCCGCTGGTCGAGAACGCGGTGCGCCATGGCATCGAGCCGCTGCCCGGTGGCGGCACCATCACGATCACGGTCCAAGCCCACGACGGCACGCTGGTGCTCGAGGTCGACAACCCGCGACCGGCCGGTGGCGCGCCGTCCGGCGAGGGCGTGGTCGACGGCAACCGGATGGCGCTCGCCAACATCCGCCAACGGCTCGAGCTCGTCTACGGCAGCAAGGCCGCGCTCGAGGTGGACGACGCGCGCGATCGCTTTGCGGTGCAGGTCCGCATCCCGCTCGAGGTGCCGTCGTGAGGGTGCTGCTGGTCGACGACGAGGCGCCGGCGCGCGAGCGCCTGCGCCGGATGGTCGAGGAGCTCGGCGGCCACGAGGTGGTCGGCGAGGCCGCCGACGGTCCGAGCGGCCTGCGCCAGGCCGCCGCGCTCGCGCCCGACCTCGCGTTGGTCGACGTGCGGATGCCGGGCATGAGCGGCATCGAGCTCGCCTACCACCTGGCCGCGCTCGACCGTCCGCCGGCGGTGGTGTTCGCGACCGCCTACGACGAGTTCGCGGTCGACGCCTTCGACGCCCGCGCCATCGGCTATCTGCTGAAACCGGTGCGCGCCGAGAAGCTGGCCGCGGCGTTCGTCCGCGCCGCGGCGCTCTCCCGGACCCAGGTCGGCGAGCTCGCGGCCGGCGCCAACGAGGCCCGCCGCCACATCTGCGCCCGAGTCCGGGGCGAGCTCCGGCTGGTGCCGATCGAAGAGGTCGTCTACTTCCGCGCTGACCTCAAGTACGTGACCGTGCGCCACACCGGCGGCGAGGTCCTGATCGAGGAGAGCCTGCGCGCGCTCGAGCAGGAGTTCGAGGCCCGCTTCGTGCGGGTCCACCGCAACGCGTTGGTGGCGATCGATCGGATCGAGGCGCTCGAGCGCGACACCGAGGGCCACGCACGGATCCGCCTGCGCGGCGCCGACGAGACGCTCGAGGTCAGCCGCCGCCTGGTCGGCGACCTCAAGCAGCGGCTCAAACGCTCCTGATGCTGGCGCGCAGTCGGCGCCCAGCCGCTAACATCCGCCCATGAGCACGCTCCGCATCGCCACCCGCCGCTCAGCGCTCGCGCTGTGGCAGGCCGAGCACGTCGCCGACCTGCTGCGCGCCGCCCATCCCGGCATCGAGGTCGAGCTGGTGCCGATGACCACCGAGGGCGACCGGATCCAGGACTCGCCGCTGTCGAAGGTCGGCGGCAAGGGTCTGTTCACCAAGGAGCTCGAGGTCGCGATGCGCGACGGTCGCGCCGACCTCGCGGTGCACTCGTGCAAGGACGTGCCGGCCGAGCTGCCGGAGGACATGGTGCTGGCGGCGTTCCTCGAGCGCGCCGACCCGCGCGACGCGCTGGTCCTGCCGGCGTCGATTCGGAGTTCGGCCAACATCCGCCAGCAGGGGCTGGCGGTGTTGGCCTCAGGCGCGCGGGTCGGCAGCTCGAGCCTGCGGCGCGAATGCCAGCTGCGCGCGCGCCGCCCGGACCTCGTGGTCGAGCCGCTGCGCGGCAACGTCGGCACCCGGCTCGCCAAGCTCGACGCTGGTGACTACGACGCCATCATCCTGGCCAGCGCCGGGCTGGTGCGGCTCGGGCTCGGCAAGCGGATCCGGGCGCAGCTCGCGCCCGACGACTCGCTGCCGGCGGTCGGCCAAGGCACGCTCGCGCTCGAGTGCCGCGCCGACGACAACGACGCGCGGGCGCGGCTGATGGTGCTCGAGCACGCGCCGACCGCGCTGCGGACCCGCTGCGAGCGCGCGTTCAACCAGCGGCTCAAGGGCGGCTGCCAGGTGCCGATCGCCGGCTACGCCGAGCTCGCCATCGGCGCGAGCGGCGGCGAGCTCCGGCTGCGCGGCCTGGTCGGCGCGGTCGACGGTTCGCGCATCGTCCGCGGCGAGCGCAGCGGCCCGGCCGCCGAGCCCGAAGCGCTCGGCATCGCCCTCGCCGAACAGCTGCTCGGCGAGGGCGCCGACGCGTTGCTCGCCGCGATCGGCATCGACCCCTCGTCCTGATGGCCGCGCCGCGCCCGCTCGACGGCTGCGGCGTGGTGGTGACGCGGCCCGCGCACCAGGCCGACGGGTTGTGCGCCGCGATCGAAGACGCCGGCGGCGTCACCTTCCGCTTCCCCACCGTCGCGATCCGCGCCCGTCCGTCCGAGGCCCCCAGCGGCGAGGTCGGCTGGTGGGTGTTCGTCAGCCCCAATGCGGTGGCCCATGCCGCCGACCTGCGAGTGAGCGGCCGCATCGCCGCGCTCGGCCCGGGCACCGCGGCCGCGCTGCGCGCCGCCGGCCTCGAGGTCGCGGTCGAGGCTCCCGACGGCCAGGGCTCGGAGGGTCTGCTCGGGGATCGCCGCTTCGACCCCCGGCCCGGCTCGCGGGTCGCGATCGTGCGCGGGGTCGGCGGCCGCGAGCTGATCGCCGACACGCTCGTGCCGCGCGGGGTCGAGGTGCTGCGGGTCGAGATCTACGAGCGCTGCCTGCCCGAGGGCGCCGCGGTCGATGCCGCGCGCGATGCGCTCACCGCGGCCTGGGACGCGGGTCGCGTCCACGCCGTGATCGCGACCAGCAACGCCCTGCTCGAGAACCTGCACCGGCTGCTCGATGCGCGCGGACGCGCGCTGCTCGCCGAGGCGCAAGTGGTCGCGACGAGCGACCGTGTGCTACAACTGGCGCGCCAGCTCGGCATCCGCCCCGCCCCGCTCGTCGCGGGCAGCGCCACGAGCGATGCGCTCGTCGCGACGCTCGCCCGCTGGTGGCGGCCCCGCGACTGACCCGGAGCGCTGCCGATGGAACCCGCACCCGACAAGTCCCCGACGCCCGCGGCCCGTCCGGCGCGCACGCGCAGCACGACCGTCACCGCGCTCGCGGTGGTGGTGGTCGCGATGCTGCTGGCCGGCGCCTACCTCTGGCGCGAGCTCGCCGATGCGCGCGAGGCCGCCCGCGAGCGCGAACGCGCCGTGTTCCAGCTCGCCGAGAGCGACCGGGTCGCGCTGCGCGCCGAGCTGGTCGAGGCCCAGCGCCTGCTGCGCGATCTCGCGCTGCGCGAGGACGCGCTCGAGCGCGAGCAGGCCTCGCTGCGCGCCCGCACCGACCAGGGCCGCGCGACCTTCGCGATGGCCGAGGCCCGCCACCTGCTGCGGCTCGCCAACGAGACGCTGGTGCTGACCCGCGACCCCGAGCGGGCCGCCGCCGCGTTGCGCGCCGCCGATGCCCGGCTCGCCGAACTCGGCGACGGCCGCACCATCGCCGTGCGCAGCGAGATCGCGCGCGAGCTCGCGGCGCTCGCCGCGCTGCCGCGCAGCGATCCGCCCGGCCTCGCGCTGGCGCTGATCGCGCTCGGCGACAAGGTCCAGCGCCTGCCGCTGCGGACCCGCTTGCCGGAGGATGCGGCGCCCGCCGTGCCGCCCGACGACGACGCGCCGCCCTCGGCCTGGGAGCACTTCGTCGCGCGGGTCAAGCACGCCTTCGCCGGCTTGATCACCGTGCGTCGCGCGCCGAGCGGCGCCGAACCGCTGCTGGCGCCGGAGCAGGAGTGGTTCCTGCGCCGCAACCTCGAGCTCAAGCTCGAGTCGGCGCGGCTCGCCGCGCTGGCCCGCGATGGCGCGGCGTTCCGCGCCAGCACCCGCGCCGCGCGCGACTGGCTGGCGGTGCACTTCGACCCGGCCGCGGCCGAGGTCCGCGCCGCGGTGACCGACCTCGACGCGATGCAGCGGCTCGAGCTCGCGCCGCCGCTGCCCGACCTGTCGCGCGCGCTGACCCTGCTCGACCAGCGCAGCGGGAGCTGAACGGCGCATGCGTCTGGTCCTGCTGGTCCTGCTCTCGCTGCTGGTCGGCATCGCGGTCGCGCTCGCGGCCCGCGTCGACACCGGCTACGCGATGGTGTCGTGGCAGGGCTGGGTGGTGGAGATGGCGTTCACCACGCTGATCGGCCTGCTCGCGGTCGCGGTGGTGCTGATGCTGGCGCTGGCGCGCGGCACCGCCTGGCTCTGGACCCTGCCGCGGCGCCTGCGCGAGGCCAACCGCGCCCGCCTCACCGGTCGCGCCCGCCGCGCGCTGCTGCGCGGCCTGACCGAGATGGCCGAGGGCCGCTACGGTGACGGCGAGCGCCAGCTGGTGCGCTACGCCGGCGACAGCGAGATCCCGATGGTCCACTACCTGCTCGCGGCCCGTGCCGCGCACCGGCGCCGGGCCAGCGACCGGCGCGACGCCTACCTGCGCGCGGCGGTCGATGCCACGCCGGCCAACGCGATCGCGGTGCTGCTGACCCAGGCCGAGCTCCAGCTCGACGCCAACGAGGTCGAGCTCGCGCTCGCCACGCTCAAGCGCTTGCAGGAGCTCAAGCCCGGTCACCAATACGGGCTGAAGCTGCTGGCCCGCGCCTACGAGCAGGCCGGCGACGTGCGCAACCTCGAGTCGCTGCTGCCGCGCCTGCGCAAGTCGCCGGCGATCACGCCCGAGGAACTGACCCGGGTCGAGGTCCAGACCATCGAGCACCACCTGGTGCAGATGGAGAAGGCGCGCGACGAGAGCGGGCTCAAGGACCTCTGGCGCCACGTGCCACGCCGGCTGCGCCACGACCCCCGGCTCGCCCGCCGCTACGCCCGCGGCCTGATCGCCTGCGGCAGCCAGGCGGTGGCCGAGGTCGCGATCCGCTCCGCGCTCAAGACGGTGTGGGACGAGGACCTGGTGATCCTCTACGGCCGCGTGCGCGGTCGCGACGCCGGCAAGCAGCTCGGCCACATCGAGTCCTGGCTCGCCGAGCGCCCTGACGACCCCGCGCTGCTGCTGTCGGCCGGTCGCCTGTGCGTGGCGAACCAGCTGTGGGGCAAGGCCCGTGCCTACCTCGAGTCGAGCCTGGCGCTCGGCCCGCGGGTCGATGCCTACGAGGAGCTCGGCAACCTGCACGCCAAGCTCGGCGAGCCCGGCGCCGCGCTCGAGTGCTACCGCGACGCGCTCGAGCTCTCGCTCAAGGGCAAGGTCAAGCCGCGCAAGCGCAAGGGCAAGCGCACCCGCGCCCGACCGATGGAGGACGACGTCGACGACGTCGTCGACCGCAGCTCCAACTGAAAACCGGGGTCGGATACCGAATTACTTGCGGGGACTTTCGGGGCGGTGCCGCGCGCCTGCGGCATCGCTCCGGTGCGCCTCCTCGCTCGCGAAGCGCTCGCTGCGGTGGCGCACCCTCGCGCTGCCACGCGGCGCGCCGGATCGTGGCGGAAATCCGAGGAAAACAATTCGGTATCCGACCCCGGTCTTCGGTGTCCGCGGGTTTAGCGGGCGGAGTACTCGAAGGAGTCGTAGAAGAGCTGGTCGTCGGGGAGGCCGGCAGAGTGGAACGCTTCGCGCGCGGCGCGGCACATCGCCGGCGGGCCCGCCATGTAGACGTCGTGCGCGGCGAGATCGTCGCGATGGTCGGCGACGAGCGCATCGTGGACCCAGCCGGTGCGACCGCCCCACCCGGCATCGGGCTCGGACAGCACCGGCGTCCAGCCGAAGCCCGCGTCCGTCGCGGCCCAGAGTTCGGGCAGCGCCTTGAGGTAGAGGTCGCGTTCGGCGCGCGCACCCCAATAGAGATGGATCGGCCGCGCGAGGCCCGCGACCTGCGCGTGCTCGACCATGCTCTTGATCGGCGCGAAGCCGGTGCCACCGGCGAGCATCAGGATCGGTCGCGGTGAGGACTCGCGCAGCACAAAGGTCCCGAGCGGCCCCTGGATCCGCAGCAACGCGCGGGTGCTGAGCCGCTCGAACACCTCGGTCGAGAACGCACCGCCCGGCACGAAGCGGACGTGGAGCTCGAGCAGCGCGTCGTCGTGGGGCGGGTTGGCGAGCGAGAACGAGCGACGACGGCCATCGGGCAACAGCACGTCGAGGTACTGGCCGGCGAGGAAGCGCAGCCGCTCGACCGGCGGGATCTTGAGCCAGACGCCCATCACGTCGTGGGCCAGGCGCTCGAGCCGCTCGACCCGCGCCGGCAGCGTCTTGACCTGGAGGTCGGCGAAGCCCTCCAGCACCTGGACCTCGACCTCGAGGTCGGTGGCGGGCTTGGCCTGGCACAGCAGGACGAAGCCGGCGGCGCGCTCCTCGTCGGTCAGGCCGAGCGGCGGCAGCGGACCGGCATCGACCTTGCCCGCGGCGAGCCGACCGCGGCATTGACCACAGGTGCCGGTGCGGCAGCCGTAGGGGATCGCGAGTCCCTGCGCCAGAACGCTCTCGAGCACCGGCTGCTCGGCCGCGCAGTCGAGCACGCGGCCCGACGGTCGCAGCGTGACGCGGTGGGTCATCCGCCCGGCTTCGGGGCTTGGCGGTCGGTCACTGGAAGTCGATCGCGACGCCGATCAACCAGCTCTGCACCACGACGTCGCCGAACGCCTGCTGCTCGTAGATGCCGCGCACACGGACCGTGTCACGCAGTTGGTAGCTCATGCCGAGGCCGACGCCGAGGTCGATGCCATCGGTGTGGCGCTCGGCGTTGTTGGTCACCAGGTTGTAGCGCTGCAGGGTCTCGGTCGAGCTGAACTCGTGGCCGTTCAGCTGGTACTGCGAGCGCTCCTCGCCGTCCCAGAACGCGATTGTCGCGCGTACGTCGATCATCCATTTCGAATCCGCGCTGAGCGGGATGGTGTAGACCGGCGATATCGCATAGCCCTCGAAGGCGTAGGACACCAGCCCGACGGCCTCGCCGTCCACGAAGAAGTCAGCTGCGGGCGGCGAACAGGTCGGCTGGGTGGGGGCGGCGAAGACCTTGGTGTGCTCCTCCAGCCTGGCGACATTGAAAGAACCGAGCTCGAAGGCCCAACCGCCGAAACGCCGGCCGACGAAGAACTGGTAGGCGGTCGCCGACGCCTCGATGCTGGTGACTTGAGGGTGGAAGAGCGGCTGCAGCGTCGCGGTGCCGCCGCAGACCGAATAGCTGTAGGGAGGGGGCATAGGCTGGGGCGTCATCGGCGCGAACGCCTCGGACATGTTCCCTTGTCCGAACTGCACGCCGCCGTACCAGCCGTCGTCGGCGGATGCGGGGACGGCGAGCGTGGCGGCGAGCGCCGCGAGGGCGAGGGTGCGCGGGTTCATCGTCGGCTCCGGTCAGCGGTTGCGCGCCGCGGCACTGCGGCGCGGCCCGATTCTACCCGCGGTCGGCGGCGCGCTCAGAACCCGTAGACGAACCCGAACGTGAAGCCGGAGGCCTCGGCGTCGCCCATCGCCTGGCGGGCGTACGCGAGGCGGAGGTCGAACCCTTCGCGCAAGGCGACCGCGAGCCCGATGCCGTACCCCATGTCCACGCCATCGTCTTGGGTCGAACCGTTCCCCGTGACCAGCGGGACGTCGGTGAAGAGACCGGTGGTCATGTCCATCTCCACCACGAAGCTGACGAACGACGAGTCGCGCTGGAGCTCCCAGGCGGTCGCTTGGGCCCGCAGCTGGAGCCTGAGCTTCGGCATCAGGTCGATGTCGTAGAGCGCGGCGAGCGTGGTCGATCCGACCGAGAACCGCTCGGTGGAGATCATCCCCGCGGCCACCCCGATCGCGGGGCTCGTGGTGCAGGTGGGTTGGGTGACCTCGCCGGCGAACGTGATCTCGGTGGTCGTCGCTTCCAGTTCAGGCGGCAGGCTTAGCTCGAGCGCGAAGCGGCCCATGCGCCAACCGAACAGCGGCGCGAGCCCGGAGTTGCCCCCTTCCTGGAAGTCGGCGTGGTTGTCGAGCCCAGCGCCGTACTGGATCACGGCGGTGCCGCCGCACACCGGATACAGGATCGGCGGCGGGACCACCGGCGGGGCGGCCACGGTCGGCGGGTCCCAGCTCAGGTCCACCGACCCGCCGCTGACGCCGACGTAGAAGCCGTCGGCCGCGCCAGCGAGCGTGGCCGTGAGGGGGGCGATGCAGAGCAGCGTGGCGCGGGCGAAGCGGGACATCAGGGCCTCAGCGGTTGGGGTGGTAGGAGCGGCCGCGATGCTACGGGATGCGCGCGTCCGAAAGGGCTTACGCCCCATGAAGGACCGCGGTCTCCGCGCGGTGGTCGTGCGCGCGCCGCCCGAACGGCGCCGCCGCCAGGTAGGCCGCGATCGAACATCCCACCGCCAACAGGTACGGCGCGTCGATCGACTCGACCGTCCCCGCCGCCTGATAGACCACCGCGCCGGTGACCAGCGCGGCCCAGGCGCTCCAGCGCCCGCCGAGCCGGGTGAACAGGCCGAAGCTCGCCGCGACCACGATGCCGGCGCTGCCGAACGCCGAGGCGGTCTCGACCAGCGCGTAGACGCTCTCCGATTCGCGCGCCATCAGGTAGGCGATCAGGCCGAACGTGACGGTGGTGACCCGCACGTTGAACACCTTGCGCTTCTCCGACAACAGCGGGTGCATCCGACCGATCAGGTTGTGCGAGACCAGCGCCGAGCAGGCCAGCAGCGCGCTGTCGACGGTGGAGAGGATCGCCGAGACCAGCGCACCGGCGAACACCACGAACAGGAACGGCGAGAGGTACCTCTCGGCCAGCGCCGGCAGCACCTGGTCGCCGTGGGCGAGGCCGGGCAGCAGCTGCGGACCGACCAGCCCGAGCGCGACCGGGATCAGGCCGATCGAGAGGTAGATGCTCGCGCCGAGCAGCGTCGCATCGCGCGCGGTGTGGGCCGAGCGCGAGGCGAGCGTGCGCGAGACGAGCTCCTGCGCCACCACCGAACCGAGGATCGGGATCGCCCAGAGCTCGGCGATCGCCCAACGCGATTCGGCCGCGGCGCCGAAGTCGAGCCGCGCCGCCGGTACCGCGGTGAGATCGGCACCACCGCTGCCGAACACCGCCACCGCCAGCATCACCAGGCCGAAGATCAACACCACGCCCTGGACGATGTCGGTGATCGCGTCGGCCATCAGGCCGCCCATGCTGGTGTAGACGATGACGACGAAGGTCGCGATCGCGATGGCGAGCTCGACGTCGCCGATGCCGGCGATCGCGAGCACCTGGCCGAAGCCGCGGATCTGGGCCGCCGCCCAGAACAGCGACGACGGCACCATCAGCAGCACCACCAGCTTCTCGACGTCGTGGCCGAAGCGGTTGCGGAACAGGTCGGCGATGGTGGTGTAGTGGCGCCGCCACAGCGTCATCGCGAACACCAGACCCATGAACACCAGGCACAGCGCGTAGCCGAACGGCTCGGCCGAGCCGCCGGCGAGCCCGCCGTCGTAGACCCGCCCGGCGGCGCCGAGGCAGGTCTCGGCGCCGAACCAGGTCGCGAACACGGTGAAGGTCGCCATCGGCAGACCGAGGCGACGGCCGGCGACGAGGTAGTCGTCCTCGTCCTTGATCCGGCGCGAGACCCAGACGCCGATGCCGAGCTGGATCAGGACGTAGACGCCGAGCCCGATCAGCACGCCGTTCATGCGCAGCGCCCCCTCGTCACCGACGCGGGGTCAGTGCTTGCCGTAGTCCTTCTCGCCGGCCTCGACCGCGATCCCGGACAGCCAGTTCTGGGTCGGCGGCAGCGGGCAGGTCGCGAACTCGTTGAACGCGCAGGGCGGGTTGTAGCTCTTGTTGAAGTCGACCGTCACGCGGCCCGGCTTGGTCGGATCGGCGGGGATCGGGATGTAGAGGAACCGACCGGCGCCGTAGCTGCTGCGGCCGCTGGTGTCGTCCTTGAACATCACGAACAGCTCCTCGTCGCCGGGGACCTCGAGCACCGCGTCGAGCGCGTAGGTGCTGAGCCCCTTGCGGAAGCGGAACTGGCCCCAGGCCGGCATCTCCTCGACCGTGCCGATGATGGTGCCGATCTTGATCGGCCGCGGCGGGTCGTAGGGCACCCACTCGGCATCGACCACCCAGTCGGGCGAGACCGGCCAGCGCTCGACGCCGGCGAAGCCCGTGCGCAGCGGGTGCTCGATGTCACGGATGCGGATGCCGAGGCGGCCGGCGCGGTCGATCACGTAGAAGCGCAGCGTGCCGCTCTGGAGCACGGTCGGTCCGCCCTCGGCGGCGTCGGGCAGCAGCGTGACCTGGTCGATCGACTGGTGGTAGTCGACCTTGACGCCCTCGGCGTTGGTCTCGCTGCCGAGCATCACGACCTCGGCGCCGGGGCGCTTGGTGAAGCGCACCGAGGGCTTGCCTTCGACTTCCTCGACGTAGAACGAGCCGAGCGTGTCGGGCAGACCGGCGTGCTCGAGCACGAAGGCGTTGTTGGGCGCGCGACCGAAGGTGTTCTCGCCGGGCTTGAGCCAGTAGAGGCCGACCAGCGTGAGCCAACCCGATTCGCTGGTGAGCCGCGCGATGCGCTGGGCGTGCCAGGCCTCGACTTCGGCCTGGTGTGCGGCGACGTCGGTGACCGGGCTCTTGGAGCAGGCGCTGAGCGCGAGCGCGGCGGTCGCGACGGCGGTGACGGTCGCGAGGGCGAAGCGGCGAGCGGATGACATCACGGACCTCCAGGTCCACGGACGCGGGGGGCGGGCTGGATGCGGGACTGGTCGAAATTCTCGCCCAGGTAGGCGGTGACGCGGAAGCCAGGCACGCCATCGTTGATGTCGGCGCGGACCGGGATGATCTGCGCGCCGCGCCAGGCGCCCCAGATCGAACGGCCGCCGTTGGGCAGGCCCTGCGGGTTGTCGACGTCCTTGAAGAACAACGTGGCGCGGCAGACCGTGACGCGGCACTCGAAGTCCTGCAGGTCGATGTCGGCGAACGAGGCGTTGCCCGCCATCGAGGCGCGGACCTTGGTCTCCATCGTCGCGCCCCAGACCGGGTCCTCGCCCTCGATCAGGAACAGCTCGGCATCGAGACCGCTGACCCGCTCCCAGGCCTGGCGGTTGGTCTCGCGCACCGACTCGCGGTAGGCGAGCGCCGCGGCGCGCTGCTGCTCGATCGTCATCCACGAGGCCGGCGGTTCGACCTGCGAGGCCTTGCGCGTGGCAGGCGCAGTGGACGCGGCAGGTCCTGTCGGTGCCGGGTTCGGCGCAGCTGCTGCGTTGCTGGTGGTGGGTGTTGCGCTCGGCAGTTGCGGCCCCGGCACCGCACCCGAGAGCTTGGCGAGGTCGGCGATCAGCGACTGCGAAGCGGCGGCCTCGAGCTCGGCGATCTGCGGCGCAAGCTTGGTGTCCATCCACCAGGCGCCGACACCGAAGCCGGCGGCGAACAGCACGAAGGCGAACGCGATCGAACGCAGCGTCATTCGGCCTCCGTCTCAGCCAGGCGCGCGCCGAGGAAGTCGAGGCAGGCGCTCAACTTGGGCGCCAGGACGCGTTGGCGGGTGAACACGGCGTGCACGGGGATCTCCGTCGCGCCGAAGCTCGGCAGCAACCGTTCCAGTCTACCCGCGGCGACCTCGCGCTCGGCGACGAACCCGGCGCAGAGCGCGACGCCGAGGCCGGCGATCGCGGCCTCGCAGAGCGTGCGGTGGTCGTTGGCGCGGACCCGCGGTCGGACCGGCACCTCGAGCGTCTGGCTGCCGTCGGTGAGCGTCCAGCGCGGGGCGCCGTCGCCCTCGACGAACAGCAGCGCCGGATGGTCGGCGAGCTCATGCGCGTAGCGCGGTCGGCCGTGGGCCGCGAGGTAAGCGGGGCTGGCGTAGAGGCCGTAGCGCAGCGTGCCGAGCCGGCGCGCGACCAACGTCGGATCGAGCGCGGGCCCGATCCAGACCGCGAGGTCGAAGCCCTCGTGGACGAGGTCGACCCGCCGATCGGTGAGCTCGACCGCGAGCTCGACCGCGGGCTGGTCGCGGGCGAACTCGGCGAGCAAGGGCGACAGCACCGCGGCCCCGTACTCGACGCCGGCGGTGACCCGCAGCCGGCCGTGCGGCTCGCCGCCGGTCTCGCGGACCTTGGCGACGGCGTCCTCGAGCGCGGCCAGCGCCGCGGAGGCCTCGGGCAGGAACACCCGGCCGGCTTCGCTGACCTGCACCGAGCGGGTGGTCCGGACCAGCAGCTGGACCCCGAGGACGCGCTCGAGATCGGCCAAGCGCCGCGACAGCGTCGCTTTGGGGACGCCGAGCGCCTCGGCGGCCTTGGAGAAGCTGCCGTCCTGGGCGATGCGCACGAAGGCGCGAAGCTCCTCGAATCCCGGGGTTCCAGACTGTTCCATTGCTGGAACAATAACCTATGAACCCTATCTTTGTTCCATTTGAGACAATTACCGAGTTTCCCCGCAGGAAACCACGGTTCCTGCCCTTATCCGGTCAGGCGTTCGACCAGTCCCAGGACCGCGACCATCACCCAGCCGCAGCCCATCAGGGTCATCACCATGCCGGCGTACGCCGCGAGGCCGGCCGGCACCGCCCGCACCGGCCCCCAGCCGAAGTAGCCGGCGAAGACCCAGGCGTAGAACAGGCCGCTCACGATCCGCGAGGCGTAGAACGCCCACAGGGTGCTGGCGGCGCCGAGCGCGTAGAGCAGCACCTGGAACAGCATCAGCTGGCCGTAGCCGTAGACCAGCAAGACGTAGAGCTCGCCGACCGAGCGCTCGCGGAGCACCAGCCGCATCGCCGCGGCGACCGCCAGCGCGCCGAACACCGCGAGGTAGCCGATCGCGCCCAGCATCAGCTCGAAGTCGGCGCGCTCCTCCGTTGCCACCGCCTGGACCGCGCCGATGTCGGCGTCGAGCAGCCGCATCGCGAGCAGCAGCACGGTCGCCGTCGTCACCAGCCAGAGGATCGGGTTGACGAAGCGCTGGCGCTCTCCGGCGACGTAGCGCCGCACCATCGCCCCCGGCCGCAGCGTGAGCTCGCGCAGCGTGGTCCACCAGGCGTTCTCGAACGAGAGGACCTGGTTGGCGCCCTCGGCCAACAGCCGCCCGACCTCGAGCGGCCGCGCCCGCTTCTGGCCGCAGCTCGCGCAGAACGCTCCCTCGCCGAGCGCCGCGCCGCAGTTTCGGCAGATGCCGTCGCCGGCGGGCGTCGGTGCGCTCACTTCGCCGCCCCGGCCGAGGCGCTGGCGCGCCGGATCCGCACGCTCTGCGCCCACTCGCGGGCGAAGTCGTGCTGGGTCCGCCAGTTGAGCGTCGCGGTCAAGGTCATCGCGATCAGCGCGCCGAGCGAGGCGAGCGCCATGTCCTTCTGCGCATCCCAGGGATCGCCCTGGCTGCCGAGGTAGGCGGCGCCGAGCTCGCCACCGACGATCAGCGCCACGACCCACTCGATCAGCTCGTAGAGCATCGAGGTCGACATCGTCAGGTCGAGCGGCAGGAAGTAGCCCCAGAAGCCGCGGATGTCGCCGACCCGCAGCACCACCTCGCGCACCGGGTAGGCCAGCAGCAGGCCGTAGCCGAGGTGGACGAAGCGGTCGTAGTGGTTGCGCTCCCAGCCGACCCAGGAGTTGAAGCCGGTGCCGAACCAGTCGCGGGTCCAGGCGTCGTAGGGGACCTCGGCGTAGGTGTAGTGGCTGCCGACCTCGTGCAGGCAGAGGAACAGGAAGATCAGGGTGTAGGAGATGCGCGACAGCGGCAGCACCCGGTAGGTGCCGACCAGCAGCAGGACCGCGACCACGGTGAGCAGGTTCTCGAGCGCCCAGTCGCGGCGGTCGAAGGGTTCGATCGCGGCCCAGGTCGCGAGCACCGCGAACAGGGCGGCGTAGACCGCGAGCAGCCTCAGGCGGTCGCGTTCGAGCGGGTTCGGCATCGGCGCTCCTGGCTGAGGGCTCGCCCGCAGTGTAGTCGCGGGCGGCGGGCGCAGACACCCGTGCTAACTTCGTCCCATGCAAGGCGATCGCTGCCTCAACTGCGGCGCCGCGCTCGTCGATCGCTACTGCGCCGCCTGCGGGCAGAAGCGCATCGAGCCCGAGGAGCGGCGCCTGGCGTGGTTCTTCCGCGAGCTGGTCGGCTCGATGTTCGGCGCCGACGGCCGGCTCCGTCGCACGCTCGCCTCGTTCCTGCTGCGTCCCGGCGAGCTCGGCGCGGCCTGGCTCGCCGGCCAGCGCGCGCGCTACCTGTCGCCGCTCGCGGTGTTCCTGCTCGTCAACCTGGTGTATTTCGTCGCGCCGCCGCTGACCGACTTCAATCTGCCGCTCGCCGACCAGTTCGGCCAGCCGCTGTTCGGCGAGCACGCCCGCGCGCTGACCGAGGCCCGGCTCGCCGAGCGCGGCATCGCGCTCGAGGAGTACGCCGGCCGCTTCCGGCTCGAGGCCTACTCGCTGGCCAAGCTGCTGGTGATCCTCCACCCCTTGCTGCTGGCGCCGGTGCTGGCGCTGATGTTCGCCTGGCGTCGGATCCCGCTGGTGGACCATCTGGCGGTGGCACTGCACCTGTGGGCGTTCGACCTGCTGGCGCTGATCGTGGTGCCGCCCGCGGCCTGGGCGCTCGCCCAAGGCCTCGAGCTGCCTCCGGACATCGCGCGGCTCTTGTTCCAAGGCGCGCTGACCGCGACCGTCGTCGGTTACATCGGCCTCGCGCTACGCCGCGCCTACGGGCTCGCGCTCTGGCAGCTGCCGATCGTCGCGGTGCTCGGCTTCCTGGGCGGGATGGCGGGCCACATCCTCGTGTACCGCCCGGTGCTCTTCTACTTGTCGTTCGCGTTGTCCTAATCGCGGCTCAGCGGGTCAGGATCGCCTCGATCTCGGTCAGCGCGCGCGGATCGTCGCTCTCGCCCAACCAGAACAAGGCCTGGCGGCGCTGCGAGGGCGGCCGCTTGCCGTCGCGCGCCACCGCCAACAGCGCGTCGACGCCGACCCGCTGATGCAGCGCGAGCGCCGACAGCGCCTGGTCGGAAAGGTCGCGCTTCGGGTCCTGCGCGGTCTCGGCGAGCACGGCGGCGCTCGCGGCAGGCTCGACGCCGTCCAGCACCCTGACCTTGAGCGCGCCGGCGGTCACCGGGCAGTCGTCGCCGACCGCGAGCACGCGGTCGACGCGGCCGCCGTCGAAGCGCAGGAACACCTGGAGCGCGGTGGCGTTGGGCTTCATCTTCGGCGAATCGATGGTGCCGAACAGCCCGCCGCGGCTGCGGCCGCCGTCGAGCGTGCAGCCGCGCTCGAGTTTCTCGCTGCCGCGCCAGCCCTTGAAGCAGCACGGCGCCTGGTCGCCGCGCGTGATCGGCACCGCGTAGGTGACCCAACCGGCGTCGCGCCGGGCCGCGGTCAGCGGCTCGTCGGCGGCGCGGACCGGGCTCTCTGCGCTGCTGGCGGCGAGGGCCGCCGCCAGCAGCCAGGCGGTCGTCCCCCGCTGCATGACGTCGCGCCCGCTCATTTCTCGAGGATCTCCATCACCAGCTTCTCGGCCTCGGGCGACTCCATCTGCGACAGCGCCTGGAGCATGCGGCGCTTGCGCGCCGGGTCGGTCTCGAGCCGGAACAGCTTGACCAGCGGCGCGGCGCTCTCGCGCATCTGCAGCGCGTCGATTACCGCGTCGCGCTCCTGCGGCTCCTTGGCGTTGCGGTAGAGGTCCTCGAACACCTCGTCGGGCACGTCGTCGCCCATCTGGCCCAGCATCTGGATCGCCGTGCGTCGGGACTTGGGGTTGGTCTCGTTCTTGGCGACGTCGAGCAGCATGTCGGTCTCGCCCGCCATCATCATCCCCTGGGCCAGCCGCTGGCGGACCGCCGGGTCCTTCTCCTGCTTGTAGAGCGTGCGCAGCGCGTCGGTCGCGCCCATCGCGCCGAGCATCTCGGCGGCGCGGCCGCGGGTCTGCGGGTCGGGGTCGGCGCGCGCGATCTCGAGCAGCAGCTCCTCGTCGCCGGCCATCATGTAGGCGTCGATCACCGCGTGCTTGACCTTGGGGTCGTTGCTCGATTTGTAGACGTCGCGCAGCGCGCGCAGCAGATCGTCGTCGCCGGTCTGGGCCAGCACCATGATCGCGTTGCGCTGGAGCTCGGGGTTGCGGGTGTCGCGCGCCGCCGAGAGCACCAGCGCGTTGGCCTCGGGCAGGTCGGCCTGCGAGGCGATGAACAGCGCGCGCTCCTTGAGCCGCGGCGAGGCGTTGCCGGCCAGGAACTTCTTCAGGATCGGCAGCGCCTTGGCCGGGTCCATCTGCATCAGGCCGTCGAGCGCGTAGAGCTTGAGCTCCTCGTCGGCGCCGCGGGTGTCGGCGGGCTTGCCCTGCGCCGCGTTGAGCTCGACCCGCAAGGCCCGGGCCTCGCTGGTCCAGCGGCTCTGCGGGTACTGCTTGTCGAAGCGGTCGAGCGTGCGCAGCGCGTCGCTGACGCGGCCGGCGCGATGCTCGGCGAACGCCTGCCAGTAGAGCGCCGACTGCGCATCCTTGCCGCCCTCGGTCGCGACCTTGGCGAAGATCCAGGCCGCCGTCGCGGCGTCACCCCGGTCGAGCGCCATCTGGCCGCCCTGCAGGGTCTCGGCGTAGTCGCCGCTGCCGCCGTAGGACGGCGCGGTCGGGGCCGGGGCGACGACCGGCGCGGCGCGAGCCGCGGGGGCGACCGGGGCCGGGGCCACGACCGGCGACGCTGTGCCGGCCGGCGCGACGCGCGCGGCGGGCGCGGCCGGCGCCGGCGTGCCGGCGAGTGCGAGGGCCGGTCCGGCGCTGAGCAGCGTGCCCAGCAACGCAGCCCGGATGGCATCCCTGAGTCGAGTATCCATGGTCATCTCTCCGTGCATCGTGCGTTCGTTGATCGTCGTTCGTGGCCGGTGCGCTCAGATGTCCGAGCGCGTTGGGGGTTTGACGTCGCTGTCGGCGGCGCGGTTAGCGCGGCCCTCGATCCGCTTCTGCGCGCTGCGCAGACGGAACAGCAGGTCGGCGTCCTCGATGCGCTGCTGCAGGAACGCGAGGTCGCCCGGCGTCATGGTCTCGGGCGCGGTCGCGATCTCGATCAGCAGCGGCTCCATCGCGTCGAGCAGCACCACCATCCGCTTCTCGTCGGCGGCCGCGGCGGCGTTGCGGTAGACGCGGTTGGCGTCGAGCGCGCGCTGGGCCCAGGCCCGCGCCTCGGCGAGGTCGGGCCGGCTCGCGTCACCGTTCGAGACCGAGGCGAACAGGCGCTGCGAACCGTCGAGGTGATGGGCGACGCGGGTCAGCAGCACGCGCTCGCGGGCCTCGGCGGTGAACGGGATCGCTTCGGCCGCGGCGAGCGTCGGCGCGTCGCCGGGCAGCGTCGGCGCGCGGCCGCTCCACAGCGCGATGCCCACCAGCGCGAGCCCGGCCGCGGCGGCGTAGCCGAGCCAGGGCCGCAAACGCGACGCCGGCTGCTGCGCCCCGAGGCGCGGTTCGACCCGCGCCCACATCCGCTCGCCGAGGTCGGCGGTGGGTTCGGGTGCTTCGGCCTCGCCGACCGCGTCGAGCGTGCGGGTCAGCGCGCGATGGCGCGCCGCGACCATCGGGTCGGCGGCGAGCGCGGCATCGACCTCGGCGCGGCGCGCCGGATCGAGCTCGTCGTAGCGGTGCAGCACCAGGTCGTCATCGCTGATGTTGGGGGTGATCTCAGGCATGTCCGTACTCCTCCGACATGTAGGGGGCGAGCGACGAGCGCAGCTTGCGCACGGCGCGGAAGATCGCCTGCTTGACCGAGTTCTCGCTGCCGCCCACGGCGGCACGGATCTCGTGGATGCTGGCGCCCTCGTGGTGCCGCATCACGAACGCGGTGCGCTCGAGCGGCGTCAGCGCGTCGAGCGCGGCGCTGGCCGCGGCGCCGAGACCGGCGGCATGCGCCAGGTGCTCGGGGCCCGGGGCGTGGTCGGACGCCGCCGCCACCAGCTCGCCTTCCGGATCGTCGACCTGGCGCTTGCCCCAGGGCGCCCGGCTGCGCCGCACCCCGAGCGCGGCGTTGACCGCGATGCGGTGGAGCCAGGTCGAGAAGCGGGCCCGCTCCTCGAACCGCGGCAACGCGCGCCAGGCATCGACGAACGCCTCCTGCATCGCGTCCTCCGCGAGCGCCGCATCGCCGGTGATGCGGGCGCAGAGCCGGAACAGGTCGGGCGAGGCGCGGCGCACCAGCTCGCCGAACGCGGCGCGATCGCCGTCGCGGGCACGCGCCACCAGCGCCTCGTCGGAGGGCGTCGTCTTCGGGGGGGCGGCGTCCGGCACGGGGTCCCTCTGGGGTCGTTCGAGGGTTTGGATGCGGCTCGACGGGCGGCGGTTAGCCCGACCGGACGGGGTCCGGCGCGACCTCGACCCGGTCCCGGCCGCCGGCTTTCGCCGCGTAGAGCGCGGCATCGGCGCGGGCGACGATGACGGAGGGTGCCTGGTCGAGGTCGGGGATCGCGACCGCCACCCCGACCGACAGGGTCAGGCGGCCGGAGGCGGCGCCGTCGTGGCGCAGGTTGAGCGCGAGCACCGCGAGCCTGAGCGCCTCGGCCTGGCGGCAGGCCGTCTCGATGTCGCAGTCGGGCAGGATCACGCCGAACTCCTCGCCGCCGTAGCGGGCGACGAAGTCGGCGGCGCGGGTCAGCGCGCCGGCGAAAGCGCGACCGGACTTGCGCAGGCAGTCGTCGCCGTAGGGGTGGCCGTGGGTGTCGTTGAGCGCCTTGAAGTGATCGAGGTCCATCAACAGCACCGCGATCGGCTTGTGGGTGCGCGCGCCCCAGCGCCACTCGTGGCGCAGCACGTCGTCGAAACGGCGACGGTTGGGGATGTCGGTCAGCGGATCGTGCATCGAGAGCCGACGCAGCTCGAGGTTGGCCTGGGCCAGCTTCTGGTTGACGGTGCCGAGCTCGGTGGTGCGCTGCTCGACCATCCGGTTGGTCTCCTGCAGCCGGCGGTTGAGCAGCGCCATGTTGATGGCGCCGGCGAGCTGGTCGGCTACCGCGTCGAGCACGATGCAGACCTGTTCGGTGAAGGTGCCGCGCCCGAACGACTCGAGGTTGAGCACGCCGATCACGCGGTTGCCGATCTTGATCGGGGTCACGTACTCGGACTGGATCGCGGGATGGCCGGGCACGTAATCGGGATCGGTGCCGGGGATGGCGAGCTGCGGCATGCCGGTGCGGGCGGCGCGACCGCAGACGCCGACCGTGACCGGCCAGGCGCCGCCGGTCGGCGAGCCGAGCTTGAGCTCACCCGACATCGACTCGACGCTGAAGTGGGTGCCGCCGTCGTCGAGCAGCAGGATGCTGGCGGCGGCGACGCCGAAGTGCTCGGCGAGGTGCTCGGTGATGCCGCGCAACACCTCGGGCAGCGGCGAATCGCGGGTCGCCAACCGCGACAGGTCGGAGAGCAGCTCCATCAGCAGCGCGTGCTCGCGCTGCTGGTCGCGGGCCCGGGCGCCGTAGATCGCGCCGGCGATCTGGTCGGCGATGCCGACGAAGGCGCGCTGGGCGAACGGCGGGAACGCGTCGTGGCGGGTCGCCTCGAGGTTGAGCACGCCCAGCATCTGGTGGCGGTAGCGGATCGGCACCACGAACTCGGTGCGCACGCCATCGCCGGCCGGGATGTAGTCGGGGTCCTGGGTGACGTCGCCGACCAGCACTGCGCGGCCGAGCCGCACGCAACGGCCGGCGACGCCGTGGGCGGTCGACCACTTGTCCTCGGGCAGCGCCTTGGCCGCGACGCCATGGTGGACCTCGCGGACGAAGCGGGTGCCGTCCTCGTCGAGCAGGTAGATCGCGGCGACCGGCATCGCGAACGCGCCGGCGATGTACTCGACGATGCGGTGGAGCAGCTCGTCGAGCGGCGCCGGATCGAGCGCGATGCGCGAGACCTCGGCCATCACCTCGGTGAAGGCGGCGCGCTGCTTGAGCTCCTCGTAGTGGTGGGCGCCGGCGATCGGGCCGGCGACCTGCTCGGCGACGGTCTCGGCGAACGCCTGCTGGCCGTCGAACGCCGCGATCCGCGTGCTCTCGACGTTGAGCACCGCGACCACCCGGCCGCGATGGCGGATCGGCACGCACAGCTCGGACAGCGTGCCGGGGTTGACGCCCATGTAGGTGTCGCTCTCGCGCACGTCGGCGAGCGAGCGGCTGCTGCCGGTGTTGGCGACCGCGCCGACCACGCCGCTGCCGAGCGGCCAGCGCTGGCCGACCTGGAGCGGGGTCTGCATCCTGGTCGAGAGCGCCTCGCAGACGATCTCGCCGCGCTCGAAGTCGAGGGTGGCGAGCGAGACGAACTCCCAGCGCAGGCGCTGGTGCAGCAGGTCGGTGACCCGCTGCAGCATCGGCCGGAGCTCGAGGTCGGCGGTCGCCATGCGCGCGACCTCGGACAGCAAGGCGAGCTTGGCGTCCTGGTCGGCGGTCGGTGGGGATCCAGCGGGCATGCGGGGCATCAGGGGTGTCGGTGGACGAGTCTGCGCCGGGCGCCGAGCGCCTTCAATCGACGGACCAGGCCTCGCGCGCGGCCCAGTCGACGATCTGCTCGTCCCAACGGCGCAGGCCCGAACGCGCCCCGGGGTTGGCGGCGAGCGGGGTCGCGGTGCCGGTCGCGAAGTAGACGAGGCCGAAGCGGCCGTCGGGCGTGAACCACACGCCGCCGAACAGGCCATAGGCGTCGGCCAGATGGCCGACCAGCGGCCGGCCGTCGAGCCGCGCGCTCGGCGAATCGAGCCGACCCTCGGTCGGCGCATGCGCTCCGGTGAAACGCTGGACGCCGAGGCCCCAGGACAGGAACTCGCCACCCGAGGTGTCGCCGTTCGGCGCGCGCGGGTCGTACGACCATTGCGGCGCGAGCATCGCGTCGCGCGAGGCGGGCGTGAGCAACAGGACGCGCGAGTTCGGCGCGGTCACGCCAGAGCAGTCGCCGGCGGCGCGCGGCGTCATATCGAGGCGCGCCATCACCAGCCACCGTTCGGCCAGCAGGCAGGACCACAGCCGCGCCAGGCCGCCGGCGCTGATGCGCAGGCCACCCTGCGGCGAGAACAGCGTGGCGTTCGCACCCGGTGCGTAGCCGCCGATCCGCGGATCGGCCCCCGGCGCGTACCAGCGGCCGCTGCCGCCGGCCTCGGGCGGACGCGGGTCGTCGTTCTGCGCGAGCCAGGGCCCGGTCGGATCCCAACTCGGCGCGTCCTCGTCGCCCTTGCGGTAGGTGACCGCGAGCCGCGCACGCTCCGATGCATCCAAGCCGGCGACGTCGAAGCCGCCGCCGAGGCCGAGCGGCATGAGCACCTCGCGCGCCGCGACCCGATCGAAGCGCTCGCCGGTGGCGCGCTCGATCACCGTGCCGAGCAGGCCCCAGCCGAGGTTGCTGTACTCGAACCAGCTCCCGGGCGCGTGGGCGTTGAAGCGCGAGCCGCCGTCCCACTCGGCGCTGCCGGGGGTGAACAGCGACTCGATGCGCGCCTCGACCGGCAGGCGATAGCCGCCGCCGTCGGCCACGCTGCTGGTGTGCGAGAGCAGCATGCGCAGCGTGATCGGCGTCGCCGGGAAGCGCGGGTTGCGGAGCGTGAAGCCGAGGTACCCCGAAACGTCGGCGTCGAGCCCGACCACGCCGCGCTCGACCAGCTGCATCACCAGGATCGCGGCGACCGGCTTCGAGGCCGAGGCCGCGCGCAGCAACGAGTCGGTCGTGAGCGGCAAGTCCTGGGCACGGTCGGTCGGATGGACGAAGCGCCGACCGTACGCCCGTTGCCACAACTCGCCGTCGACCACCACCGCGACCTGCAGCCCCACCAGATGATCGGGCCGGGCCGGATCGAGCAGCGCGCGAAGCGCCGCATCGTCGAAGTCGCGCGATGCCGGTGTGCGCGAGGCCGGCGTGCAGGCGAGCAGCACCGCGAGCAGCGGGGCGAGCGCGAACCACGGATCCCGGACGGATCGCGGTCCTGGTTGGCGGGTACCGGCAGACATGTTGGAATCCATGGGCGGCGGGCGCTGGAAAGCCTAACAGCCCAGACCGCGCCCCGCCCGCGACAGGAGCCTCGATGACCGCCCAAGCTCGCCTGCTGCTCTCCGCGTTGCTGCTGTGCTGCATCGCGACCGCGGGCGAGCCGGTCGCGCCGCCGGTGACCGCGGCGCCGGCGGCGGCGGTCAAGGCCGAGCCCGGCGATCTGTTCCGACCGCTGCGCAACCGCCGCTACTGGTTGAGCCCTGACGGCCGCTACCTCATCGAGGCGGTCCCGGTGGAGACCGGCACCGCCACGCTCCCCGAAGGCGTGAGCTTCGGCTCGAGCCCCTGGTACAGCGACTTCGCGGTGCTCGGCGAGGACGTCTTCGTCACCGACCTATCGACCAAGAAGTTCCAGAAGATCCGATCGGGACGCGGCGACTCGACGGTCGGCTCCCTGATCTGGCTCGACTCGCGCCGACTGGTCTGGAGCATCCGGTGGAGCGACAACAGCGTCATCGAGCGGGTCCAGATCGTCGACCTGCCGGCGGATGCGACCGAGGGCGATTTCGTCACCAGCACGGTGATCGGCAAGGACATCGGGGTGATCGCGATACAACCCGGCGATCCGGTCCGCATCCTGGTGATGTCCGGGGACATCGACGGCACGAGCGCGTACCGAGTCGATCCGCTGGCGCCGCTCGCGCCCCAATTGACCGATGCCAACCTCGTGCTCGGCCCGTTCATGGGGCTCGACGACCTCGTGGTGGACGACGCCGGCGCGATCCGGTCCGTGATCCTCCGTCGGCGGATCGGCGAGCGCCGCGTGATGTGGCGCGAGCGCAGCGACGCGCCGTGGCGCGCGATCTACACCCTGCCCTCCGATCCCTACCTCGGCATTGAACTCGCCGGCGTCACCGCCGAGGGGCGGCTGTTGTTGATCACCAACCACGGCACCTCGCGCAGCGTGTTGCGCGAGCTCGACCCCAGGACCGGCGCGCTCGGCCGGATCGTCGCCGAGCATCCGCGCAACGACGTCAGAGCGCCGTACCTGTCCAGCAACACCACGCGGCTGTTGGGAGTGTGGTACGGCGATTCCCAGCTCCAGGTCGAGTTCCTCGACGAGGGCCTGAAGCGGTTGCAGGCGGAGGTCGCGGCGAAGATCGCAGGCAGCGTCGCGCGGATCGTCTCGGTCTCCGACGACCTCTCGCGCGCGGTGGTGTTGACCGCCAGTTCCGACAACCCCGGTCGGTACTCGCTCTACGACGCCAAGGAGAAGAAGCTCCAGCTGGTGGAGGTCGCCGCGCCCTGGCTGAAGGGCAAGCGCCTCTCGCGCGCCCGCGAGGTCGCGTTCAAGGCGCGCGATGGGCTCGAGCTCCACGGCCAGTTCACGCCGCCGCTCGACCCCGGCGTCGGCACCAAGCCGCCGCTGATCCTGATGCCGCACGGCGGGCCGCTCGGCGTGCGCGACTACGACCTCTACGACGCCGACGTGCAGCTGCTCGCGAGCCGCGGCTACGCCGTGCTGCAGGTGGACTTCCGCGGGTCCGGCGGCTACGGCCGGGACTTCCTCACCGCCGGGTACCGGCAGTGGGGCCTGAAGATGCAGGACGACCTGGTCGATGCGATGCGGTGGATCAACGACCAGGGATCGATCGATCCGGCGCGGGTCTGCATCTACGGCGCCTCTTACGGCGGGTACGCTGCGGTGATGGGGCTGATCAAGACCCCCGAGCTGTTCCGCTGCGGCGTGACGCTGTCCGGAGTCTCGGACCTCTCGCTGTTCTTCGAGTCCGACGACTTCGAGAACGATCCGACGGTGATCGAGGTGCTCAAGAACGTCCTCGGTGATCCCGAGAAGGAACGCGACGCCTTGCGTCAGGTCTCGCCGGCGTTCCTCGCCAAGGGCATCACCCGTCCGCTGTTCATCGCCCATGGCGAACGCGACACCCGCGTCGACCCCGAGCACGCCTGGCGGCTGCGGGCGACGATCGAGGCCGGCGGCGGAAAGGTCGAGTTCCTGGTCCTCGAAGGCGAAGGCCACGGCATCCGGCGCGGCGCCAACAAGGCGCGCTTCCAGGCGAAGCTGGTGGAGTTCCTGGACCGCAACCTGGGTATGCCGGCCGCCTCGACCGCGGTCACTTCGCCTGCACCGCACTGACCCATTCGTCGCCCTTGCCGCCGACGAACACCAGCGCCTGGTCGACGGCGTATCCGTTCTCCTTCAGCGACACCAGGGTCCGGGCCGGGCGGTTGCGCAGCCGATAGCGCAGGCCGTCGTCGGTGAACTGGAACGAGACCTCGCCGATGAAGTTGAGCCGGCCGTCCTCGACCACGAGCTCGGGCGAGTCGTCGAATTCGAACTCCTTGCGCTTGGTGCCGGGGAGCGTGACCTGGGACAGGCGATAGGTTCCGACCGGGATGCGGACCGTGCGGAGCTGGTAGCGGTCGCGCTGCGGCGCAAGCACCACCGCGACCCGATGGCCGTCGGTGGCGCGTTCGAGTTCGAGCTCACCGATCGCGAGCGGCGAGTCCACCGCGATCACCAGCGTCGCGCCGGGCTGGTCCGGCTTGACCGTGCCGGAGTCGCCGCCGCAGGCGACCAGCGCCAGGCCCAGAGCGATCGCCAACGACCACTCAACCCTTCTGCGCGATCCAGCCATCGAAGTCCTCCAGCATGTCCGGGCCCGGCGCGAGCCATTGGTAGTTGCGGACGGCGTACAGCGACACCCGCGTGAGCTTGCCATCGACGAACGCCAGCCGCGCGGAGAGCGCGGCGCCGTGCGTGCCCCACCAGCCGCGGAACTCGAGCCACAACCAGGTCGGGTCTTCGTCGTAGGCCGCCACGCGCATCAGGCGTCGCGGCGCGTTCTTGTATCGCGCCAACAGATCGGCCTGGCTCTCGCCGAGCGCGATCGGCGCGACGCCGACCTTCGCCAGCCCGCGGTTGACGCGCGCGAGCTCATCGCCGTCGGGGCCGGAACCGAACGCGCGCATCCAGTCCGGCCAGGACTGCGGCTCGGGCGCCGCGAGCGTGGGTCGGCCGCGCAGGTGATCGCACACCGCGAGCGGATAGGCGGCGAGCAGGTCGGGGCGGATCTCCGGGTGCTTGAGCAGGAGCGTCGGGAGCTGGTCGAAGCCGTAGTTGCCGCTGATCGCGCGCATCCGGTTGCCCTGCGAGCTGAGGTGCAGGTCACCGCAGTAGTTGAGCTTGCCCTCCTCGACGGCGAAGCGCGGGAGCTGCTCCTCGCGCGAGCCCCAGTTGACCTCCCACTTCCCGTTGAGCCGCATGTACTTGAGGCGCCATTCGCCCGCCGGGAGCCGATAGAGATGTCCGAACCTTCCGATCTCGACGCCGGAGATCTCCATCTGGTCCGGGGACGGTTCGTCGCGCACGAAGCGGACGAGCTTCACGGTCGAGCTGCTCTCGACCGGCAGGAACAGCAGCCCTTCGCCTGGGCGCAGCTTGACGCGGCCGTCGGTGTCCGCGGACGCGGTCGCGGCGAGCGCGCAGGCGAACAGCGTCGCGGCGACGGATCGATCGGAGGCCATGCTGAAGGTCGACATGGGCGGCCATCATAGGGGAAGGCGCGCTTTGTAAACCTCCGCTGACAGAGCAGGGGCCGCGCGGCCCAGACGGTCGCCTTCCGCCGCCCGGCGCCCTCCGCTCGTCCGCCGGCCACGGCGCGCGCCGCCGACGCCCTAGACTGCGTCGGTGGAACTGGGGGTCTTCAATTTCGCGCGCTATGCGTGCCTCGCCGTCGTCGCTTTCGCCGCGCACGCGGCAGGCGCCGGCAGCGCCGTCACGCCCTTCCCCACCGTGCCCCCGATCCAGCGCTTCGCGCCCGACTTCGAGGTCGAGCTCAACAACTTCGCGGTGACCCAGTCAGCCGACTCGCGGGTCTACGTCGGCAACAGCGAAGGCGTGCTGATGTTCGACGGCGCGCGCTGGTCGTTGGTCACGCTGCCCAACAACGACCTGGTCCGCTCGCTCGCCGCCGACGACCAGGGCCGCGTCTACGTCGGCGGCTACGACAGCTTCGGCTACCTCGAGCGCGACGCGACCGGCGCCGACCAGTTCCACGACCTGGTGCCGGCGTTCGCCAGCGTGCTCGGCAAGGACGAGCGCTTCGCCGACATCTGGGACCTCTACGTGCTGCCCGAGGGCGTGTTCTTCGTCGCGGTGAAGCACGTGTTCCGCTACCAGCCGACCACCGGCGCGGTCACGGTCTGGCGCCACGAGGGCCGGCTCGGCGCGATGGTCCGGCACAAGGGCGAGGTGGTGCTGCAGTTCCGCGGCGAGGGCCTGCGCCATCTGGTCGGCGACGAGTGGCAGCCGCTCGCCGGCAGCGAGCCGTTCACCGACCTCATCTACCAGCTGATCCCGACGCCCGAGGGCGGTCTGCTCACCACCGCGCGCGACGGCCTGTGGCGCGAGTACCGCGACGGCGCGGTGCGCGACTACCCGATGCCGCGCGACATGCCGACCTCGACCCAGTTCCCGCAGTACGCGGCGCTCGAGGACGGCCGCATCGCGCTGGTCTCGGACGACGGCAAGGTCTACCTGCTCGACCTCGCCGGCCGCGCGGTGCAGCGCCTGTCGCTCGACGGCTCGGCGACGCTCGACCTCACCCGCGCCAACGACGGCGGCATCCTGGTGGTCAGCGACGAAGCGCTCTACCACGTGACCTGGCCCTCGGCCTGGACCGCGCTCGGTCGCAAGGAAGGGCTGACCTCGAGCGCCGAGATGGTCGCGCGCTGGAACGGCCGCATCTACGTCGCCACCACCACCGACGTGTTCGAGGCGGCGCGGGTCGCCGATGGCGCGATCGAGCTGCACGCGATGGGCTGGACCACGGTCGAGGCCTACGCGCTGCTGCCGCTCGACGCGCGCTACGCGCTGCTCTCCGATTCCTACGCGGTGCGCCTGGTCGACGCCAACGGCGGCAGCCGCGACCTCACCCGCAAGACGCTCTACCCGCGCCGCCTGTTCCGCTCGCGCTTCGATCCGAACCGCGTGCTGGTCGGCTCCGAGATGGGGCTCGCCACGCTGATCGGCAGCGGCGCCGACTGGCGTCTCGGTCTCGACCCCGGCGAGTCGGTCGAGATGCCGGTCAGCACCATCGTCGAGGTCGCGCGCGACGAGGTCTGGATCGGAACCAACCGCGACGGCCTGCAGCGGCTCAAGCTCGCGCCCGACGGCAAGCGCGTGGTCGAGCGCACCATCTTCGACACCGGGCACGGCATCTCCTACGGCAAGCTGCGCGAGTCCAAGGTCGCGCAGATCGCCGGCGTCGGCATCGTCGCCACCACCAACACCGGCATCTGGCGCTTCGACGGCCAGCGCTTCGAAGCGTTCGCGTTCGACGGCCTGGCCGAGCTGCGCGGCGCCGACGACACCCTCGAGTTCGTGGTCGGCCACGACGGCGACCTGTGGGCGTTCACCGACCGCAGCGTGTACCGCCGGCCCGAGGGCGGCACCTGGCGCCTCGAACCGACCGCGCCGCTGCGCCGCGGCCTGTTCCGCAGCGGCAAGGCCGAGCCCGACGGTTCGATGCTGTTCGTCGCGACCGGCTCGGTGCTGCGCTTCGACCCCTCGCAGAGGACCCCGCTGCCGGTGACGACGCCGGTGACGCTGCGCAACGTGACCTTCACCGACGACAGCGGCACCCGTCGCCTGCCGCTCGACGGCTCGACGATCGAGCTGCCCGAGGGCACCGGCACGCTGCTGTTCCAGTGGTCGCTGGTGAACCTGCGGGTCACCGACGGCGCGACCTATCGCGGCCGCCTGCTGCCGAACGAGGCGGCCTGGGACAAGTTCACCAACGCGACCCAGTACAGCTACTCGAACCTGCGCATCGGCCCGCACACCTTCGACCTGACCGCACGCGACTCGTTCGGGCGCGAGACCACGGCCGCGGCGTTCGAGTTCACCGTGCTGCCGCCGTGGTACCTGCGCGACTGGGCGCTGGCGCTATGGACGACGCTGCTGCTCGGTCTGCTGGCGCTGGTGACGCTGCTGGTCACGCGCTGGCGCACGCGCCGCCTGGCCGAGGTCACCGACCGGCTCGAGCGCATGGTCCAGACCCGCACCCGCGAGCTCGAGTCGGCCAACCGTCAGCTCGAGACCATCGCCCACGTCGACGGCCTGACCGGCATCCCCAACCGCCGCCGGCTCGACGATTACCTGAAGAGCGTGTGGGAGAACTCGAGCGATCGCAGCCGGCCGATCTCGGTGCTGATCGTCGACGTCGACCACTTCAAGGCGTTCAACGACAAGCACGGCCATCTCGCCGGCGACCAGCTGCTGCGGGCGCTGGCGACGCGCCTGTCGCGTTGCCTGCGCCGCACCGAGGACCTGGTCGCGCGCTACGGCGGCGAGGAGTTCCTGGCGGTGCTGCCGGGCGCCGAGCTCGACACCGCGCATGACGTGGCCGAGACGATGCGGGCGCGGGTCGAGGAGAGCACGCTCGGCGCGACGATCTCGGTCGGCGTCGCCACCGTCATCCCGGCCGAGGGCCAGCGGCTCGAGGCCCTGCTCGGCGATGCCGACGCGGCGCTCTACTCGGCGAAACACGCGGGGCGCAACTGCGTGAAGGTGTCGGGGCGCTAGAAGGCGAGCCGATCCTCGACGGCCAGCTCACGGTTGAGCGTCGCCAGCGCAACGTCGAAACATTCGATGCGATCGTCGCGACCACACAGCGTCGCGCGGCCGATCAACGCCGACATCCTGATGTTCCACGGCGCATCGGCGATCTCGCTCGCCTCGGCCAGCCGCTCGAGCGCGTCGTCGTAGTCCTTCTCCAGGGCATGGACCCGTGCCAACGCGAGCAGGAGCTGGCACCGATCGACCGGCGGCGGCGCGGCCTTGAGCGCGGCGTTCAACACCTTGCGCGCCCCCACCGGCCCGCGATCCGTCAGAGCACGGTTCGCCTCCGCGATCGCATCGCGCGTCGTGCCGGCGATCTCGGCGGCCTTCGGCAGGGTGGCCGAATGCGCGAAGACGAGCTCGAAGTAGCCCGGGGTGAGGCGCGCGAACATCCAGGCGCGGGCCGGGAGCAGCAACTGCGGTTCGATCGGCGTGCCCGCCAGGGATGTGGCGTACGCCTTCAGCGAGTTCGAGATCCGCGAGCTCCGCTTCTCCGGTCGCGGTTCGAACTCGACGAACCGCGCGGCGAGCTCGAAGGCCTTCGGGTCCTTCAGATGTTCCCAGCTCGAGAACAGGCAGTTGTCGGCCTTGAGCATCGCGCTGCGGGCGTTGAGGTTGTCCTCCGGCAGCGTTCGCGGCGCATCCGCGGTGGGCTTCGCGGCCAGCGCCAATGCTACGTTCGGTGCGTCGTCCGCGCGGCGGTAGACATCGGGACAAAGCGCGCGGATCCCCGCATAAAACTCGTCGAGCGCCGGGCGCTCGAACATCGACGCATCGGCGAGTCGCTCGGAGTACCCATCACCATCCTTGTTGACCGCGTAACGCGAACCGCCGATCTGGTAGTCGAGCCGTTGCGTGAACGGGCGCTCGACCGCCACCCCGTCGAGGATCCGGGGCTTGAACTTCCACTGCTTCACCGCGCGCAGCGCGGATGCGTCGAAGACGAACTTGGGCTTGGACTCGATGACCTGGACGGTCTTCACGTTCCCCTTCTCGTCGACGATGCCTTCGAGCACCACGTAGCCAGAGATGCCCTCGACGATCGCTTCGCGCGGGAACTGGGGCTCTACGCGCCGGATCGGGATCAGGTCGGATCCGCTGGGTGGAGCCGTGCCTTCGGAAGCAGTTGCCAGGACACCGCTCGACGCGGCGACCACCGACAACAACAAGAGCATCGCCTTAGGGTTCACGCGGACCTCCACCGCCCGTCAGCCCGCCGCTTCCGCGGCCTTGCGCTTCTGCTCGAGGAACACCACCAGCAGCGCGATCAGCACGCCGAGGCCGATCAGCCCCTTCGAGCCGAGCGCCAACAGGTGATGGCGGGCGCGGGCGTCGCGCTGCTCCTCGAGCATCTGCGGCAGGCCCTCGGGACGCCAGTCGTCGAACGAGGCCACGCTGCGCGTGGTGTCGACCGCGTGGACCTTCATCCGGGTCGGGTCGGCGATCAGCACCAGATCGCCGCGCAGCGCGATGCCGGTCGGATCCGAATCGTCGGGCAGCGGCACGCGGATCGGGTCATCGGTCTCGGGCCGGAACACCAGCACGTCGCCGTCCTTCATCCCGATGGCGGCGGAGATGACCCAGAACGAGGTGCGGTCGCCCTCGCCGACCGGCAGCACCGCGGTCGGGAAGATGCGCCCTTGTCGCGCGCCGGCGATGGTCCGGGCTCCCTGCGCCAAGGCGTTGTCGAGCATCGAGTTGAGCGCAGCGTCGCCGCCGTCGCGGCCCAGGTCGAGGCATTGCGGCGAGGTCACCTCGGCCGAGCCCGAGACGTTGAGGTAGGCCTCCGAAGCGAAGCCGTCGTTGGGGTCGACCCAGGCGATGCGGTGGTTGATGGAGTCGGCGACCAGCAGGCCCTCGTCCCAGGCGATGAGGCCGTTGGGGTAGCACAGCGCGACCGGCGCGGTGCGCGAGGTCCCGACCGGCTTGCCCGCGGCATCGAACGCCAACAGGCGATGGCGCTCGGTGTCGCTCAAGTAGATGCGGTCGGGGGCGAACGCGACCTTGGCGGTGCGGCGCAACCAGCGATCGGGGTTGGGCGGCAAGGCGTCGACGCAACTCCGCGCCGCGAGGTCGCAACGGTGAAGGCTGCCGGTCGCATCGTCGACCACGAACCAGGACTGACCGTCCCAGCCGATCGCCATCACCGGACCGCGCAGGCCGAGCGTCGCGAGCTCGATGCGCTCGATCGGCTGGCCGTCGCGGACCACGAACAGCGTGTCGCGGGCGGCCAGCACGGTCTCGCCGGCGGCGCCGACCGCGACTAGGCCGGGCCCCTGGGTCTCGGCTTCGAGCTTGGCGAAGCGCTGCAACGCGAGCACGCCGCCGAGGATCGCGATCATCGCGAGCGCGGCGAGCCCATGGACCACCGTCTGCGACGGCAGGTTCTCTCGATCGGACATCACTGATACCCCCCTTCGGAAGGCCGCATCCTGAGGGATACTCCGGGCAGGGGGAAGTCGCGAATGGCTGACATCGTTGGGACCGGCGCATGACCGACGGCGTCACGATCCCGCTCTGGTTGTTCCTGCTCGGCGCCGTGCTCGCGGCCTGGGCGGTGCTCGACCGGATGCTGATGCCGACCATGCGCTGGTACCTGCAGCGGCGCGCCAACGTCGTGATCGAGGAGCTCAACCGCCGGCTCGAGCTCGAGATCCCCGAGTTCAAGCGCACCGAGCGGCGGGTGTTGATCGAGCGGTTGGTGTTCGACCCCAAGGTGCTGGAGGCGATGGAGGCCTTCGCCCGCGAGACCCACACCCCGCGCGCGGTGGTGCTGACCCGCATCCACAAATACGCCAAGGAGATCGTGCCGGCGTTCTCGGCTTCGATGTACTTCACCTTCGGCCACACCCTGGCCCGCGGCTTCGTCCGCACCCTCTATAGGGTGCGCCTGGGCTACGCCGACGAGGGCGGGCTCAAGTCGCTGCCGCCCAAGACCAGCATCGTGTTCGTGATGAACCACCGCTCGAACATGGACTACGTGCTGGCGGCCTACCTCGCGCTCGAGCGCACCGCGCTGTCCTACGCGGTCGGCGAATGGGCGCGGGTCTGGCCGATCCAGCAGCTGATCCGCCTGATGGGCGGGTTCTTCGTGCGCCGCGCCAGTGGCGACCCGCTCTACCGCAAGGTGCTCGAGCGCTACGTCCAGATGGCGACCGAGGGCGGCGTGGTCCAGGCGATGTTCCCGGAGGGCGGGCTGTCGCGCGACGGCCGGCTGCGCGAGCCGAAGATCGGCCTGCTCGACTACATGCTGCGCGGCTTCGACCCTGCCGGCGAGCGCGACCTCGTATTCATCCCGGTCGGCATCAACTACGACCGGGTGCTCGAGGACCGCACGCTGCTGCTCGATGCGAAAGGACCCGACGCGACCCAGCAGCACGACAAGCGCGAGCGCAAGACCGGGATGGCGGCGCTCGGCACGATCCTGCGCTTCGTCGGCCGCAACCTCGGCCAGATGATGCTCGGCCGCTGGTACCGCTTCGGCTACGCCTGCGCCAACTTCGGCTCGCCGTTCTCGACCAAGGCCTGGCTCGTGAAGCGCGGCATCGACCTGAAGGCGCTCGACCGCGACACCCGCGGCCGGGTCTCGATCGAACTGATGAACGACCTGATGCGCGAAGTCGGCCAGGTGATCCCGGTGCTGCCGGTGTCGCTGGTCTCGCACGCCCTGCTCGCCTGCGACGGGCCGATCTCGTCGCTCGAGCTCAAGGCCCGGATCCAGGCCCTGATCGACGAGCTCTCGACCCGCGACGCCAAGGTCTACATCCCGCGCTCGGACCGCGAGTATTCGATCGAGGTGGGCCTACGGATGCTGACGCTGCGGCGCTTGATCACCGACCAGGACGGCCTGCTCGCGGTGGTGCCGGCCGAGCGCGCGCTGCTCCAGTACTACGCCAACGCGATCGCGCACTTGTTCTAGCGCGGCTTGAGGTCGCGCATGAGGTCGATGACCATCGCGTCGTCGACGCGATAAGGGTCATCGGCCGGCTTGGACTTGGAATGCGTCGGCGGCTCGAGCTTGAACGTTTGGACCACGGTGCGAGCCACCGGCACCCCGGCCTCGACCCGCGGTTCGAAGCGGAAGCGACGGAGCGCGGCCTTGACCTCGGCCTCGAACCGCTGGGGCATGTTGCTCTCGAGCACGGTCACATCGCCGACCTTGCCGTCGACACCAACCACTCCTTGCAATGTGACCCTCCCGAATACGGGCGACCCTCGGGGGATCTTCACCGAGCGCAGATTGGCCTGTTGGATGATCCGGATGTCATGGAATGCACCGGCGACGCTCTCGATCCATCCGATATGCGATGAGACGCGCGCATAGACATCGACGGTGCCGTACTGGCCAGGCGGACCATCGGCGCCCGAGCTCACGCCGAACAGGCTCCAACCTCGCGCGCGAGAGAACGCTGGGCCACCGCTGTCGCCCGCCGCACCGATACCCTCCAACGGGAGGCTGAAGGGCGCCACATCGAAATGCAGGAACAGACGCAGCGGTCCAGCGTCGGTCACGGTGTTCTCGACCGCACGCAAGCGTCCGTCCGCGGGCGTGAGCGGTGCGCCAGCGGGTCCGAAATCACCGTAGCCCGCGATTACCAGGTTCTGATCGAGTTCATCGGTGGCTCGGTTCGGCATCAGCGGAAAGACGCCATCGACCGGTTCGGCGAGCTGGATCAGCGCGAGGTCGACCTCGGGCGGCTGGCGTGGTCGCGCCGGATCGGACGCGCCTTGCGGATGGAGCACGACGCGCTTGATCGCGTAGTCGCGATCGCCCCAACGGATGCGGTTCGCGGACGTCAGCGGCTCGGCGACGTGCGCGGCGGTGAGCGCCCAGTCGCGGGCGATCAGGATGGCGAGCCCGCCGCGATCGACGCGGCCGATGAACATGATCGGAGCGGCGAGCGCGAGCGCATCGGCTTCGGTCTTGTCGGCACGCCAGACGACGGCGTGGGCGGTGCCAGCCAGCGTCGCGGCGAGGCCCAGCGCGATGACGGTGCGACGCACGCTAACGGGTCAGGACCAGGTACAGGTCATCGTCGACCTGATCGATGCCGCCGTCGCCGTCGAGATCGCCGAACTCGATGCGCAGCGTCCCGGCGCCGCCCAACCGCGGCTGGCGGGGACCGAGCACCAGCCCACCGGACGCCCAGCGCGCCACCCGCAGCCAGCGGTCGTCGCGCATCACGACATCCTGGTCACCGTCGGCGTCGACGTCGGCGAGCCAGTGCTGCTGGACCGAATCGGGCAGGTCGAGCGTGACGCCGGTCCAGGCGCCGCCGCTGCGGCGCATGACCACCGCCCCGCCGCCGAACTCGCCGCCCCGCCCGGTCCAGCGCGACACCACCTCCGGCACGCCATCGCCGTCGAGATCGCCGGTCTCCGGATAAGGGTCGCTGTTCGCGTGCAGCTGGACGGTGCCGGCCTCGAGCAAGGATCCATCGGTCTGGCCGGCGTAGAAGCGCAGCTCCTGGTGGTAACCGGGCGCGCCCGTCGTCCAGTGGCGCTCGTAGCCGACCACGTCGCCGCGGCCGTCGCCATCGAAGTCGGCGAAGTACGCCCGCAGCAGGTCGGCGATCCAATCCGACGCCGGTTTCACGAACGGGATGGCGGCCGTCTCGCCGTGCCAGAGCGTGCTGTTCGCGTCGGGCGGCACCAAGCGCGTCATCTGCGGCGTGCTGCAACTGCGCGCGGTCCACGCGAGCTCGGCCGTGCCGTCGCCGTCGTAGTCGCCGAGGCCGTCGGCGAGCGCCGGGAACGCCATCCAACTGACGAACGCGCACTGGTCGTGCATCCCGAGCGCCGCCGCGAACCCACCGTCGCCCTGCTGGAACAGGACCACGGCGTACCCCGGCGTCCAGGCGACGATGTCGACGCGACCGTCGTCGTCGACGTCGATGATCCGGGGCGGGACGAGCTGCACGTTGCCGCTGTCGTAGAGCTCGCGCGCGCCGAAGCGCCCGGGCGAGAGCTGGCGGATGACCGCGATGCGGGTCGTGTTCGAGGCATAGCCCTCGACGATGCCGACCACGTCGACCAGGCCGTCGCCGTCGAGGTCGCCGAGCGTCGGCGCGTGGACCGGCGATTGATGCCGGCCGACGAGCTGCAGCGCGTCATGCGGCAGCGGCGTGTCGCCGACCGCGATGGTCGCGACCGAGGTGTAGTAGCCACAGCCGTCGCAGGTGTTGGCCATCACGCGGTAGAGGCCCGCGCTGTGGCCGACGAAGCGGAAGCGGCCGCCGCCGAGCACCTCGAAGCTGCCGTCGAGCGAGAAGTCGGTGTCGAGCGCGAGGTTCGTGGTCCACGGGCCCAGGTCGTGCACCTGCGAGCCGCGGAAATCGAACTCGACCGGCTCGCCGACCGCGGCGCGCCGATCGCCACCGCCCGCGAGCAGGTCGTCGACCACGAGCTCGCGCGTGATCGGTGGCGCCGAGCTCGGCACGGCGGTCAGCACGAAGCTGCTGCTGCTCTGGTGCGCCCCGTCGTCGACGGTGAGCTCGACCACCGCCTCGCCCGGGGAGAGCGCGGTGATGGTGACCTCGGCGCGGTCGGCCTGGTCGAGGCGCAGCGTCGCGCCCTGGGTGCTCGCCAGCACACGCCAGCGCGCGGTGAGGGGATCGCCGTTGCCATCGGAGCTCTGGATCGCCGAGTAGCGGTACGAGGAGCCGACCTCGATCGTCTCGCGACGCGTCGTCACCGCGAGCGGCGCGACCGGCGTCAGCGCCGGCGCGACACCGGTGAGCAGGTCGGGGATCGAACGGGTCGCGATCCGGACCGGGTAGCCGTCGGTGTCGATCTCGGGGAAGAACGCGAGCCACTCGGTCGATCGGATGCGGACGCGCAACGGCGTCGCGGCGGTGCCCTGCAAGCGGAGCTCGCCCCGGGCTGGGGCGCTGGGCCAGGCGCGCGAATGCTGCAACGCGTCGACGCTCTGCAGCCGCACCCGGCCGCCGCCGGCGAGGTAGACGTCGGCGGTGACGGCCAGCGCCACCGCCCCGCCGTTGAACGCGGGGCAGTCGAGGTAGGTCGGACAGGGCTGATCGAACCAGGCATCGAAGCCGCGCAACTGCACCTCGTGGCCGTCGGCGCGACGGACCACGATGTCGCCGCTCATCCGGCGCGCTGGCGATCCGAGCGTGGCGGTGAGGTTGGCCCACACCGTGTAGTCCTCGCCGCCGACCTGGGTGCGGTAGCCGTCGATGGCGAGGCTCGCGCTGCCGAGGCCGGTGAGCTTGTCGCGGCTCAACACCTTGGTGGCGAGGCGGCCGGCGACGATCTCCGCGGCGCCGGCGTAGCGGGTCTCGCTCCAACCCAAGCCCTTGCGGTTGAAGCGCATCGAACGGGTGATGGCGCCGCCGCCGATCACCACCTCCTTCTCCTTATAAGCGACCCCGAGCGGCGGCGGCACCGGCCGCAGCCGGTCCAGCGCGAGCGCGTAGCGCAAGCCGATCAGCACGTCGCGCACCACCGCATCGGCGTTGGCCTCGGTGAGCGTCACGAGTTCGCCGCTCGGCGCCGGCGGCAGCGTCGCCGGCAGCGGCGTGTACTTGATGCCGGGCAGACGCTTCCCGGCGACCTGCGTCTCGACCTGCGGTTTCGGGCTGTCCACCTCGCGGCACGACACGAGGACGAGGCAGGCGATCGCCCACAGGGCGATGCGAGTGTGGTGGCCGGCGGACATGGGGCGCGATTCTACTTGGAGCCCTGCCCCAAGGCAGCCCGGCCCCGTCGCGCCGTCAGGGGGCTGGGGTCAGGGGACCGCGGCGATCCATCGTTCGGCTTCCTCCACCGTCAGGAACACGCGACCCACCGCACCGTGGTCGACGGCGATGTGCTCGCCCATGCGGTTGATCTGGTGATGTTCCGGGTCGAGGTCGACGAACGCGATGATCAAGCCCTTGAGCACGGTGGCGGCCTGCGGCGCGAGCTTGTGGACCTCGCTCGCGGACAGCACGCCCTCGAGCTCCTCGATGATCAGCAGCTTGCGGCGGTTGCGCGAGCGGCAGGACGCGGCCACCTCGGTGAGGTAGGCGAGCTTGATCGACACGCTGTCCTGCGGCCCCGACACCGTGGCGACCAGGTAGTCGGGCTTCTCTTCGTACTTGATGGTGAATCGGGCGTCGGTCATGGCGTGGTCGAGGTTAACTCCGTCAGCGCCGAAGACGACAGCGCTCAGGTATCGACCTGACGAGGTTCACATGGTGTTCACCATCGGTTCGACCACCGGTGGTTGGCGGGGTTCCGTGTCGGCGGATGCCTACATCAGGACCGCGGACAGGACCCCGACCGCGACGATCGCCAGGCCCACCGACATCGCGAGCACCGCGCCGATGCCGACCTTGGACTGCAGGGCGGGCTGCTGCCTGAACTCGTCGGTCACGCCCTGACGCCAGTTGAGCGTGTCCTTGGCGATGAGCGCCAGCGTGCCGCCGGCGATCAACACGGCGCAGACCGCCTCGAGCTTGGCCGAGAGCGCGGCGGCCCGGAACGCGACCGTCAGCGCGAGCAGCATCGTGCCGCCCATCAGACCGCCGACATGGGCCATCACCAGGTAGCGGTTGGCCTGGGCGGATTTCTGCCGCTCCTGGGCGAAGAAGAAACCGAGCACGAAGGCCCACGCCAGCGCGATCACGCCGCCGAGGACCAGGATCTTGGTCGCGTTGTCCATGGGCTTAGACTAGCCCCACTCCGTGTAGGAAATCTCCCCATGCCCTCGTTCGACGTGGTCTCCGAAGTGAAGATGGACGAGGTGACGAACGCGCTCGACCAGACCGCGCGCGAGATCGGCAACCGCTACGATTTCAAGGGCAGCAGCGCCAAGGTCGAGCGGGCCGAGAACGTGATCACGGTCTGGGGCGACAGCGACTTCCAGCTCCAGCAGATCACCGACATCCTGTTCCAGCGCCTGGCCAAGCGCGGCATCGACATCCGCGCGGTCGAGGTCGGCGAGCCGCAATCGGCCGGCGGCGACAAGCGCAAGCAACTGCTGACGCTCAAGCAGGGCATCAACCAGAAGCTCGGCAAGGAGATCCAGAAGTTCATCAAGGACTCAGGCCTGAAGGTGCAGGCCCAAATCCAGGGTGATCAGTTGCGGGTCACCGGCAAGAAACGGGATGACCTGCAGGAGTGCATCGCGCTGTTGCGGGGGCAGAAGGAACTCGAGCAGCCGCTGCAGTACGAGAACTTCAGGGAATGATGACAGCGCCCCCGCGCTATTTCCGCACCGCTATCAGTGTTAATCGATGTCGCAGCATCTGCATGCTTGACATGTGCACCTCCTCAATTGGAGCTGGTGCAACCATCGCCCCACGATGTGAAGCACTGCTGTAAGAACGAATTGTGTTCGATACGTAAGTGATTGTGCGGATTAAGTCTTCGCGCGCGCCGGGCTCAATTCTTGATTTCCTTAGTGCATTTGCCGCTTTTTCAATTGATTCACGACCAAGCCCTTCCACACTAACCAAATGCCTTCCCAGCTCGACATTCAGCAAAGCGATGACCTCGCGTTCCATTCGAAGGCGATCAATGAATGGATGCATTTTCATCTCCTTGCGGTCGTGACCCAAGATGCGCAATTGACTCTCTTACCCAGTCAGTTACTCCGATGGATATTGAAGCCACCCTTACGCGAATATCGTCCGCATCTGGACCCGCTTGACCTCTCTCGCTTGCGCGCCGGCAAAGGCAGAGAAGTTCGTAGTCTGAAATAGAGATTGGCGGAACAAAACGGGTAGCAAGCCCAGACAACGCAACGGGCGCCATTGGCGAAAAGTCGGTGCGACCAAGCCAATGTGTAAGGATAATTCCAACATTCCTTACTACGGTACCCAGCACTCCGGCGTCAAAGATTGTGGTGTGCGACTCTCCCGCCAGCGACTCTTGTGAATCAATCGCTGCCTGCAGAAGCACTTCTAAGTCTCGTTTGTGATTGGCATAAGGAATTAAGAGACGCTGAGCACCATCAATCCACCTTCCTGAGAAGGCATTGCGTTTCGACTCTGTGGCGATGTGCCAAGCAAACAGTGATCCCTGTTGGCACAGGTTGAGAAACGATCCCTGTGCGTACAGCGAGATATCTAGTGCTCTTGTTTCCCACACCGCACTGCAAAGTTTGGTTGCTTCCTCTAGCGACACTTCACCATCGACAACTAGAAGCACATCAATATCACTCGATGGCGACGCGTCACCTCGAACTGATGATCCATAAGTTCGAGAATCAACTAGCCATCTTGGCGTGTTCATGACGTCAGTCCCGTCTGGTTGAAACACGACGGTGCAACGCAGCAGCAAGAAATGCGATAAATACAAGACCGAAAAGTGTTTCCATCGCTGCGAAGGCCCCGAAATGTGTATTTAGGGCAACGATTTCCTCGACGGACAGCGTGCCTGCCCCGGTAAAGATGGCAGCACTAAGATTCCATGTGTAGGCGAGTTGATCCAAGACTGGCTTTGTCGCCCACCCCGGCAACATTTCACCCAGGTAGGCAAGGTAGGTCAGGGCGAAAGCCGAGACGGTAACTGCTCCAGAAATGATTAGTTGAAATGGTTTTTCGCCGTAGCCCCAAAACACATTTTCAAACCAACTAATCAAACAATTTAAAAAGGCGCCAAAGCGCTCTCCAAAAGTGTACTTGGAATAGTAAGTCGAGTGTTTTGTGACTACGCGCCACAAGTGATCTCGAGAAAGTTCTTCAGATCTATACAAGTATTGTCTCGCATCATCGTACTCCCCCACGGAAAGGGAGTTGAGCCGAAGCTCGAGTAGCAGTTGATGTGAAACGTTGGGCCACTCAGGCAGGTTGTCGAGCAGAGTGGCGCGCTGAACACTTGTTCCAGCCCAACGAGAGTACTTAAGGTCACAACTTATGAACGTTGCTGCGCGAAAGTTGCAGTCAATAAATCTACAGTTTACGAACGTACAACTCCTGAAGGTTGCGCCGCGAAAGTAGCAGTCATCAAAAGTTGTATGGGAAAAATCGCAATGCTCAAAAGTTGCATTCTTCAAGGAGACGTTAGCGAACACCGAGTTGTGAAGGATGTGTCTGCTTAACGTAATGCCGTCGTGGCGTTCGTTTATAAAGCACGAATCAGTTTGTGTGGCACTAAAGGGTTTCAACGTTCCCAGAGACTTCCCAACTGTACTTACTGAGGACATTCAATCTCCCCCACTAGCGCTTACAAATGTCTTCACGTTGAAAACGTGTCGCCTCATTCGTCGTCTAGCGACTTTGACAAGTGCGTTTAGCAAGACTATTTGTTACTACAGGTTCGCCAACTCCGCCGCCGCCGCTTCCACCGGATGCATCTCGGCCTGCAGCGGCACGACCTTCCTCTGCTTCGGCACGCTCTGCTTGCTCTCGAGCCACTTCACCAGCGGCTCCCACTGCGCCACATCATCGCGGCCGAGGTACGGTGGCAGCTCGTGCACGCCCATGCCGCGGGAGTAGGCGCGGATGTAGTTCTGCGCATCGCGCAGGTGGGTGACGAACGGGATCTTGAGGCTGTTGAGGAAGCGCTCGAGGTCGCCCCAGATCTTGAGGTTCTCGCGCACCCGGTTGCCGACCACCGCGATCTTCACTTCCTTGTTCTGGACCCGGTGCAGGTCGTGGAGCTCCTGGATGAACTTGCTCGCCGCGCCGATGTCGATCGGGCTCGGCTGGATCGGGACGATGAAGGTCTCGGCGTACGAGACCATCCGCTCGAGCTCGTTGCCGTGGCAACGCGCCGGCGGATCGATCACCAACAGCTCGATGTCGGCCGGCACGCTGGCGATGCCGTTGCTGTAGCCGTCGAAGCCGGCGATGTACGGCAGATGCCCGGGGCGACGCTTCAACCAATCGAGCGCGGAGCGCTGCGGGTCGAAGTCGATCAGGCCGAAGCGGCCTTCCCAAGCGTGGGCGAAGTAGCCGGCGATGTTGGTGGAGAGCGTGCTCTTGCCGCAGCCGCCCTTGGCGTTGAGGACCATGATCGTGCGCATGGGATTCCCCTCCGAAAGTGCGGTCAGTATAGGCATCTGCGCGCCCACCCGCGTCCGCATCGGCTGATGGCGCCGGCCGACCCGCCCCGTCAGAATCGGTCCCTGTTCCGGTCGGGGGTCCCCTTGGTGAACGGTTGGCGGCAGGTCGCGGCGGTCGCGATGGCGTTGGCGTGCATCGCCTTCGCTTCGCCCGCGCACGCCGCCAAGAACAAGCCGCCCAAGGCGGTGGCCGGCTTCCCGACCGCCGAAGCGACCGAAGGCGCTCTGTTCGGCTACGTCGCACCCGCCTTCCTCGATCCCGAAGGTGGCGTCGTCACCTACACCGCGAGCGGCCAGCCCAGCTGGCTCACCTTCTACCCGGTCCAACGCGCGTTCAACGGCACGCCGCCGTACACCGAGACGGTCGCGCGCAAGACCAAGAAGTACAAGATCAAGGTCACCGCGACCGACCCGCTCGGCAAGAGCGCCTCGAAGTCCTTCTCGCTCAAGATCAACGATGCCGTGCCGGGGTCGCCACCTCCCCCGCCGCCGCCCGTGCCGAGCCAGGTCGTGTTGGCGATCCCGCTCGCTGACGTGACGGTCGATGAGGACTCGGCCTTCACCTACTGGGTGCCGACCGGCGCGTTCGTCGACGTCGCGGGTCGTGCGCTGACCTACTCGTTCTCCGGCTTGCCGGACACCGCCAACGTGCAGGAGGGCGCGGAAGCCGCGTTCTGGTGGGGCTTCGGCCCGCCGCAGAGCATGGTTGGGACCACCCAGGTCACGGTGACCGCCACGGATTCGGCCGGCCACACCCTTAGCGACAGCTTCGCGTTCACGGTCATCAATCAGAACGATGCCCCGCGCCCGGCGGACTGGCACCTGGACTTCGAGGTGACCGAAGAGGTGCCGTTCCGGCTCACGGTGCCGGCAGAGTACTTCATCGATGATGACGGCGACCCGATCACCTACTCCGCGTCCGAGTTCCAATGGTTCCACTTCGATCCGGCGACGCGCGAGATCCGCGGCGTGCTCGCTGAATCGTCGATCGTGCCGGCAGCGTTCCATCTGACTGCGACCGACCCGAGCGGTGCCTACGGCTCCACCCAGGTCAACATCAGCATCATCGCGGTGAACGACGCACCGCGGGTCCTCACGCCGCTCGCCGACGTCACGCTGTTCGCGGGTCAACCGCTCGATATGTTCGCGGTCTTCGTGGATCCCGAATCGCAACCGCAACTGATCCGTACCGCGATCGGCGTACCGCCCTGGGCGACCTTCAACGAGAACGGCACCCTCAGAGGCACACCGGGGCCGGATGACAGCGGCACCTGGCAGATCACCTTCACCGCGACCGACCCGCAGGGCGCGAGCGGCAGCGACGTGGTGCTGGTCACCGTGATCGCCGACAACCACCCGCCGCAGAGCCCCGGCCACATCTGGTTCCCGTACGCGACCGAAGGCGAGCCTTATTCGCACTCCTTCGCCGACGACGTGTTCACGGATGCGGACGGCGACGCGCTCACCTTGTCGGTCATCGCCGCCCCGGAGTGGCTGGCGTTCGACGCGGCCACCCGGACCTTCTCCGGCACGCCGCCGGAAGGCAGCGCAAACTCGCACTTCATCAAGCTCTCCGCCACCGATCCCGACGGTGCGAAGGCCTTCACCGATTCCTATCTGCTGGTGCGCACGCTCGACGAGATCCCCACCGGCACCGCCGTGCTCGGCTCCATCCGACCGCAGGCGCACAGCACGGTCGATGGCGACACCAACGACCCGAACGCTCCGCTGCGCACCAACGACGGTCCGGATCAGGCGCAATCGGTCCCGTTCCTGCCAGCGATCCTGAACGGGTTCGTGACCTCGACCGGCACCGGCCTTGCCGGCGACCGCTTCGCCGCGGCGCCCGACCTCTACGACACCTATCGCTTCCAGCTCAAGGCGGGCGACCTTGTCGCGCTCCAGATCAGCGATTACCTCGGCAGCTCGAGCAGCGAAGCCGACCTCGACCTTGTGCTCGAGGATCCTGAGACGCTCGACATCGTCGCGTTCTCGGCGGGCGTCGGACCCGGCGAGCTGCTCAGCGTGCCGCACGACGGCTACTTCAACGTCGTGGTGGTGGCGTGGAACGGGCGCAGCAACTACGTGCTCGAGGCGGGCGCCGGCAGCGCGGCAGCGCTGGCATCCAAGGCGGTCGACGACCGGGCCGAGTTCGTCCCCGGCGAGGCGATCGTCCGCTACCGCGCGGATGGACGCCTGCTCAAGCGCGGCCGGCCCACCACGCCGGCGCCGACGCTGGTCCGGCTCGATGGCGTCACCGGGGCCGGCAAGCCCGGCGACCCCGCGCTCGGCGCCTGGCGCGGCGTCCCGATCCGAAACCTCGCGCTGCGCGAGAAGCTCGAGACCATCCGAGCGGCCAAGCGGCTCGGCCTCGATCCGATGATCGCCAGCGTCGACCTGAACTTCCTCCGGCATGCCACCGCCACGGCCAGCGACCCGCTGCGCGCCGCGCAATGGCATTACGACGCGATCAACCTCGACCGCGCCTGGGACCTCAGCCGTGGCGCGGATAACGTGGTGGTCGCGGTCATCGACACCGGCGTGATGCTCTCGCATCCGGACCTGGCGGCGAACCTGGTCGCGGGCTACGACTTCATCAGCAGCCCGACCCGCGCGCGCGATGGTGATGGCATCGACCCGAATCCGGACGACCCCGGCGACGGCGCGCTCGCCGGCCAGGGCTCGTTCCATGGCACGCACGTGGCCGGCACGGTCTCGGCGACCGCCGACAACGGCATCGGCGGCAGCGGCGTCGCGCCGGGCGTGCGGATCATGCCGCTGCGCGTGCTCGGCGGCGGTGGCGGCACCTCGTACGACGTGCTCCAAGCCGTGCGCTATGCCGCCGGCCTCGCCAACGCCTCGGGCAGCGTGCCCCCCGCACCGGTGGACGTCATCAACCTGAGCCTCGGCGGCGGCGGGTTCTCGAACGCCGAGCAGGAAGCGTACTCGGCGGCGCGCGCCGCCGGCGTGATCGTGGTCGCGGCGGCGGGCAACGAGTCCACCACCCTACCGAGCTACCCCGCATCGTACGAGGGCGTGGTCAGCGTCTCGGCGACCGACCTGCGGCGCGGGCTCGCTCCCTATTCCAACAGCGGCATCTGGATCGACGTCGCCGCGCCAGGTGGCGATTCCGGCGTCGACGCCGATGGCGACGGGCGCGGCGACGGCGTGCTGAGCACGCATGCGATCGCCAGCGGCGGACATCGGACTGCGACCTACCAGTACCTGCAAGGCACCTCGATGGCGACGCCGCACGTCGCCGGCGTGGTCGCGTTGATGCGATCGATCCATCCCGCGCTCACGCCGGGCGAGTTCGACGACGAGCTCCGGGCCGGCCGGATCACCGACGACCTCGGCGGCGATGGCGCGACGACGCGCAACGACAGCTTCGGCTGGGGCTTCATCAACGCGGCGGCGGCCACCGCGCGTGCCCATGCGCTGGCCAACGTGCAAGAGACGCCGACGTTCCTGGTGACCGACCCGACCTCGATCGTCCTGCCGACGCTGCAGGACCAGGCCATCGTGCGCGTCACGCGCAACGGCCCGGCGAACGCGAGCATCCTCAGTGTGGTCTCGTCGAACCCCGCGCTCAGCGTCGTCACGCATGGCGTCGATGCGCTCGGCTTCGGCTTCTATCGCCTCGCGGTGAACCGAGCGAGCCTGGTGCCGGGGACGCATGCGTTCACGATCGACTTCCAGAGCGACCTCGCGGGCGCGGCTCGGGTCTGGGTCTACGTCGAGGTCCCGCCGCCGACGCCGATCGATCTCGACAACGGGTTCCACTACGTGCTGCTGGTCGACCCGGTCAGCTTCGAGGTCGTGGCGCAGTCGGTGGCGTTCGCGTTCCAGTCGCTCTATCGGTACTCGTTCCTCGAGGTCCCGGCGGGCGAGTACTACCTGGTGGCCGGCACCGATCACGACAACGACTTCTACATCTGCGACGCGGGCGAGTCCTGCGGCGCGTCCCCGTCGCTGTCGCAACCGGAGCGGATCGTGGTGACCGGCACCGAGGTCGTGGTCCCGGAGTTCGGCACTGCGGTCCAGCAGTCGGTCGGCGGCAGCTCGGTGTCCCCCGCGGTCCAGGCCCGGACCCCGACCGGCATCCTGCGGCGGACGCCCGAGGCACCGCCGAAGCCTTGAATTGCGCGGGTATCGGCCCATCGGGGGCGCCACGGGATGAGGGGGTCGACCCGACCAGGGTCCTTTGACCGGGGGCTCGCCTCGACCAAGGCCCCGCGCTACATTCGGTCCCCTCGGCACACGGCTGTCAGACGATTGCCGGGACCCACAGGGGGCACCTTGAACCGCTACCGCGCTCCGGCACGAAACGGCAACGGCGCTGCATCGAACCCGATGCAGGGTTCGCTGCCGTTGCCGACGCCGAGCGGTGAGCCGTTCATGAACCGGCTCGAGCGTCGCTGCGCCGAGGATCCGGAGTTCCTGAGCCGGCTCGCCGACGCGGTCCGCGACATCGGCGCCGAGAAGTCCGACCCCTCGAGTTGAAGACGACGCCCGCCTCGGCGGGCGTGCCTGATCAAATCGACTCCGACCCCTTTTCCACGCCGTACCACTGCGCGTAGAGCGCGGGCAGGAACAGCAGCGTCAGCACGGTCGCGACCAGCAGCCCGCCCATGATGGCGTAGGCCATCGGGCCCCAGAACACGCCGCGCGAGAGCGGGATCATGGCGAGGATCGCCGCGAGCGCGGTCAGCACGATCGGCCGCGCCCGGCGCACCGTGCTGTCGACGATCGCGTCCCAGGCGCTGTGGCCGGCGGCGAGGTCCTGGTCGATCTGGTCGACCAGGATCACCGAGTTGCGCATGATCATGCCCATCAACGCGATCACGCCGAGCAATGCCACGAACCCGAACGGCTGGCGGAACACGAGCAGGAACAGCGTGACGCCGATGATGCCGAGCGGCGCGGTCAGCAGCACCAGCACCACCTTGGAGAAGTCGCGCAGCTGGAGCATCAGCAGCGTGACGATCACGAACATCATCAGCGGCACCACCGCGGCGATCGAGGCCTGCGACTTGCGGCTCGACTCGACGCTGCCGCCGGTCTCGAGGTGGTAGCCGACGGGCAGTGCGGCAGCGAACTCCGTGAGCTGCCGTTCCAGACGAGTAGTCACGTCGATGGCCTGGACGCCCTCGGCGACGTCGGCGCGCACGGTGATGGTCGGCGCGCGGTTGCGGCGCCAGATGATCGCCTCCTCGAACCCCGGCTCGAGCCGGGCGATCTGCGACAACGGCAGCGGCCCGCCGTTCGGGGTGTAGACCGCGATGTCGCCCATGCCCTCGAGGTCGGTGCGTTCGGCCGGCTCGACCCGCGCCACCACGTCGATCAGCTCGTTGCCCTCGCGGTACTGGGTGATCGAGAAGCCGCTGACCAGCGCCGACATGGTGGCGGAGACGCTCTGCGGCGAGATGCCGAGCTTGCGCGCCTTGTCCTGGTCGACGTCGATGCGGATGCGTTTGATGCGCTCGTTCCAGTCGGTGTTGACGTCGCGGGTGTCGGGGTCGGCGCGCATCACCTCGACGACCTTCGCCGCCTGGGCCCGCAGCACCGCGATGTCCTCGCCGCTCAAGCGGAACTGCACCGGGTAGCCGACCGGCGGGCCGTTCTCGAGCCGGGTGACGCGACCGCGCACGGCAGGGAAATCGGAATGGAACAGGGCCAACGTCTTCTGCAGCACGCGCTCGCGCGCCGCGCCGCCCTTGGTCATCACCATCAGCTGGCCGAAGTTGATGGCGTTCAACTGCTGGTCGAGCGGCAGGTAGAAGCGCGGGCTGCCGCCACCGACGTAAGCCACCGTGTAGTCGACGTCGTCATCGGCCTCGAGGATCTTCTCCATCCGCGAGACCTCGTCGGAGGTCGCCTGGAACGAGGAGCCTTCGGGCAGCCAGAGGTCGACCATCAGCTCGGGCCGCTCGGAGGCCGGGAAGAACTGCTGCTCGACGAAGCGGAACAGGCCGAACGACAGGATCAGCGTGCCGACCGTGACCCCGATCACGAGGCGCCGGCGCTCGAGGCACCACTCCACCAACCTGCGCAGCCGTCGATAGACCGGGGTGTCGTAGACCGCGTGCTCGTCGTGCGGCTCTTTCGAAAGAGCGTCGGGTGAGGGCTCCGGCAGCAGCGCGTAGCCGATGTAGGGCGTGAACAGCACCGCCACCACCCAGCTGGTGACCAACGCGATGGTCACCACCGCGAAGATCGAGAACGTGTACTCGCCCGCCATCGACTTGGCGAGGCCGATCGGCAGGAACGCCGCGGCGGTGATCAGCGTGCCGGTCAGCATCGGGAACGCGGCCGAGGTGTAGGCGAAGGTCGCGGCGCGGGTGCGGTCCCAGCCCTGCTCCATCTTCAGCATCATCATCTCGACCGCGATGATGGCGTCGTCGACCAGCAGGCCGAGCGCGATGATCAAGGCGCCGAGCGAGATGCGCTGGAGGTCGATGCCGGCGATGTCCATCACCACGAACACGATCGCCAGCACCAGCGGGATGCTGAGCGCGACCACGATGCCGGCGCGCGTGCCGAGCGAGAGGAACGAGACGCCGAGCACGATGATGAGCGCCTCGACCAGGGTCATGAGGAACTCGCGGATCGAGTGGCCGACGACCGCGGGCTGGTCCGAGACCCGATGCAGCTCGATGCCGACCGGGAGTTCCGCCTCGAAGCGGTCGAGCGTGCCGCGCAGCTGCTCGCCGAGCGCGATCACGTCGCCGCCCTTGGCCATGATCACGCCGAGCGCGATCGCCTCCTTGCCGTCGTAGCGGAACTTGAACTCGGCCGGGTCGCGGTAGCCGCGGTAGACGTTGGCGATGTCGCCCAAGCGGAAGATGCGGCCGTTGGCGTAGAGGCCGAGGTCGCGGATCTTCTCGACCGTGTCGAAGTCGCCGGTGACGCGCAGCTGGACCCGCTCGGCGTCGGCCACGACCGCGCCCGAAGGCACCAGCGCGTTCTGCGACTGGATGGTCTCGATGATCGCGCCGGGCGAGATGCCCATCGTGTAGAGCTTGCGGTTCGAGGCCTCGACGTAGATGACCTGGTCCTGGGCGCCGATCAGGTCGACCTTGGCGACGTCCTTGATCCGCAGCAGCTCCTGGCGCGCGGCCTCGACCCGGTCCTTGAGCTCGGCGTAGTTGAAGCCGTCGGCGGTGAAGGCGTAGATGTTCGAATAGGTGTCGCCGAACTCGTCGTTGAACAGCGGCCCCCGCACGCCCTCGGGCAGCGTGTGGTGGATGTCCATCAGCTTCTTGCGCACCTGGTACCAGATGTCGGGGATCTGCTTGGGCGGGGCGTCCTCGCGCACCGCGACGAACAGCGTGCTCTCGCCGGGCCGCGAGTAGGAGCGCACGAAGTCGAGCCAGGGCGTCTCCTGCAGCTTCTTCTCGAGCTTGTCGACGACCTGCTGCTCCATCTCGGCCGCGGTGGCGCCGGGCCAGAACGCGCGCACCACCATCACGCGGAACGTGAACGGCGGGTCCTCGGCCTGGCCGAGGTGTTGGTAGGACCAGATGCCCGCCAGCATCAGGGCGGCGATGGCGTACTTGATGAGCGGGCGGTTGGCGAGCGCCCAGGCCGAGAGGTTCATGACGGGCTCACTTGGGCTGGCTTACTTGGTCGGGGGCGTGGCGGCCGGCGAATCGGGCGCGGGCGGTTCGGTCTCGAGCAGGCGGACCTTCTGGCCGGCGTGCAGGCGGTTGACGCCCGCGGTCACTACAAGCGCGCCCTCGGCCAGGCCGCCCAACACGACCACCCGGTTGTGGGCGAAGCCGCCGAGCTGGACGGGCTGCAGCGCGACGGTGAGCGCCTGCGGATCGACGACCCAGACGGTGGCCTTGGTGGTCGCGCCGCTCGCGTCGTTGGTCATCTCGTTCATCAAGAGGGCGGTGGTCGGCAGCGTGATCTGCGCCTCGTCGCGGGCGCGGGCGAGCGTGACGTTGGCGGTCATGCCGAGCTGGGCGCGGGCATCGGCCTCGAGCAGCGTGATGCGCGCGGCGTAGGTGCGGGTCACCGGGTCGGAGCTCGGCGAGACCTCGCGCAAGCGGCCGCGGTAGCGCGCGTCGGGCTGGGCCCACAGCGCGATCGAGATCTCGCCGACGCCCTGCAGCTCGCGCAGCCGGTTCTCGGGCACCGCGATGGTGACCTCCTTCTCGGTCGGCACCGCGAGCTGCATCACGGTCTGGCCAGCGGCGACCACCTGACCCGCCTCGGCGGCGACCGCGGTGATCACGCCGTTGCGGTCGGCGGTGAGCGTGGCGTAGCGCGACTGGTTCTGGCCCTGCTGGAACTGGGCCTGCACGGAATCGAAGCGCGCCTTGGCGGTGTTGTACTGGTTGAGGCGTTGCTGGTAGTCGGTTGCCGAGACCAGCTTGCGCTCGAGCAGCTCCTTGAAGCGCTCGTGCTCGGCGCGGGTGAAGTCGAGGTCGGCCTGGGCCGCGGCGCGCTGGGCCTCGAGCGACTGGGTCGAGAGGTTGAGGTCCTGGGGATCGAGGCGGGCCAGCGCCTGGCCGGCTTTCACCGTGGCGCCGACGTCGACCAGCCGCTCGCTGATCTTGCCGGCGACGCGGAACGCCAACGGCACCTCGACCCGGGCCCGGACCTCGCCCGAGTAGGTGGCGACGGTCTCGGTGTCGCGGGCGGCGACCCGCTCGACCCGGACCGGGCGGACCTCGTGGTCGGCGTCGGGCTCGCCGCCGCAGGCGACCAGCAGGAACACGGGGATCAGCGCGGCGGTCGCGGCGGCGAAGGCAGATCGGCGGTTCGACATGGGATGGCTCCAAGGCGCTCGGGTCTGTTGGCTCGACCCCTTACAGCGTAAGGGTACTTGCCAAGGTAGGCCTTACAGTGTAAGTTGTCAAGCATGAAAGCGACCCCGAAACGGCGTGCCCCGGCCCGCCGGCGCAAGCCGATGGACCGGGAAATCATCACCAACGCGGCGCTGGCGCTGATCGAGCGCCAGGGCGCAGGCGCGCTGTCGGCACGCCGGCTGGCGGCCGCCTGCGGCTGCGAGGCGATGTCGCTCTACCACCACGTGCCGGGGATGGCCGAGGTCCGCGACGACGTAATCGAGCGGCTGTTGAGCCAATTGCCCCTGCCCCAGGCCGGCACCGCCGACCCGGCCGCCGAGGTCCGCAAGCTCGCGGTCGCCTACCGCGCGCTCGTCATCGCCCGGCCCAAGGTCGCGCCGCTGATCGCCGAGTTCCCGTTGCGACTGCCCGCGGTCCAGCGGCTGGTGGTGGCGTTGCAGACCTGGGGCGTCGCCGCCGGGTTGGCGCCGCGCGATGCGGTGCGCTGCGCGCGATCGCTCGGCGCCTACGTCTCGGGCGCGATGTCGGCCGAGCTCGCCTGGAAGGACACCTGCAGCCTCGAGGTGCTCGATGCGCCGCTGCGCGAGCAGCTCGAACGCCAGGGCATCGACGCCCAGGCCTTCAGCCCCGAGGAGATCGCGGCCGACCTCGGTGCCGGATTCGAGGCCTTGCTCGCAGGGTTCCTGGCGCGGGCCCAGCGGCCGAACCAACGGCCAGAGCGGCTCAACTGACGCCTAGCGCGTCGCGAGGTACGCGGCGAGCAACCGCGTCCACTCCCCCATCATCTTTGAATAGGCCGCGTCGTCGAACGCGGCGAGCCAGGCTTCGCCCGCCGGCGACAGCGGCGTGACCCGATAGCTCACGATCGCGCGGGTGTGGACCGCGCCGGCCTTGAGCCAGGGCGCGCACTCGATCGAGACCACCACCACCCGATTGCCCGGCACCAGCCGCAGGTACTCGGCGACGAGCGCCGTGCGGTCGAAGCGCTGCACCCGCCAGATCACCTCGGTCGTGCTGCCGTCGGCGTTGCGGTCGGTGGTGAGCCAGACCCCGCCTTCGACCGGCTCACCGTCCGGCGGGTCTATATAAGTGGGCGCCCAGCCCGGGACCCACAGCGTCTCGCCCCGGGCGGTGAACAGCTCGAGCGCCTCGGCCGGCGGTAGCGCGACCTCGACCGTGCCGGTGCGGATCACTTGAGCGCGATGGCGGCGCCGATCAGCAACGAGCCCATCGACACGATGTCGGTGACGGTGGTGAGGATGATGGTCGAGGCGGTGGTCGGGTCGGCGCCGAAGCGGCGCAGCGCATGCGGCACCAGCACCCCGGCGATCCCCGACAGCACGCAGCACACCGACATCGCGAGCATCGTCACGATCGCGAGCAGCAGCACCTTGGCGCCGGCCGCGCCGTGCTGGCCGGCGGCGTTGCCGGCGAACAGCGCCATCGCGCCGGCCGCGGTCAGGCCCACCGCCGCGCCGTTGATGAGGCCGAGCCAGGCCTCCTTCTTGATCAGGCGCCAGAGGTCGCCGGGCACGAACTCGTCGAGCGTCATGCCACGGATGGTGAGCGCCATCGCCTGGCAGCCGGCGTTGGTGGCCTGGCTGCTGAACACCTGCAGGAACACGGCGAGCACCACGAACTCGGCGATCAGCTCCTGGAAGAAGCCGACCACGATCGCGCCGGCCAGCGCCATCAGCAGGTTGAGCTGGAGCCAGGGGTGGCGGAGCTTGAGCGACAACGACCAGGGCGTGGACAGGCGCTCCTCGCCCTCGATGCCGACCATGCGGCCGGCCTGCGAGGCGAGCTCCTCGGCCGACTCCTCGAACAGGACGTAGCCGCGGCACAGGCCGATCAGCTTCATGTCGGCGTCGCAGACCGGGTAGATCGGGTAATGGAGGTGGACGACCTCGCGGGCGGCGTCGTGGACCGGGGTCTCGGCCTTGAAGTGGAACGGCTCGCGGATCATCACCTCGGCGAGGGGCTGGGCGGGCTTGGCCAACAGCAGATCGCGCATGGTGACCACGCCGAGCAGGCGCTTGTCGGCGTCGCAGACGTAGACGTAGGTGAAGAACGAGGTCTTGGCGATCTCCTTGAGCTCGTCGACGCACTGCTGGACGGTCTGGGTCGGCAGCGAGGTCCGCCCCGGCGGGCCCATCAGGCGGCCGATCGAGCCGGCCGGGTAGCGCTGGTTCTGGAGCCACTGGTCGCCGAGCCGGCGGTTGATCAGCGGCAGCAGCGCCTCGCGCCGGCCCTGGGGCATCCGCTGGAGGATCTTGAATGCAAAAACTGCGTTGACCTTCTCGAGCACCGCCGCGGCGACCTCGTTGGGCTCCTTCTTGAGCCGTTGCGCGGCATCGAGCGGCGCGCGGCGTTCCAGCAGCTTGGCCAGTTCATCGACGGTCATCGGGAGCTCCGGCGCGGTCGGACGGGAGCCCGGATTCTATGCCGGAGCCGCGTCGGCGGGGGCGGCGGCACGGGTGGGCGAACCCACGAAGGCCACCGTACAATCGCGCATCCCCTGCTGGACCGTCCCATGACCTTCAAGAACCCGCCGCGCGACGAGATCCGACAGCTGTTGGAGCGCGCGCACACCGTCGCGGTCGTCGGCCTGTCGCCCAAGCGCGACCGCGACTCGTTCCACGTCGCCAGCGCGCTCCAGCAGTTCGGCTACCGGATCATCCCGGTGCGCCCCGACGCCGAGCGCGTGCTCAACGAGCCGGTGGTGCACGACCTCAAGGACGTCAAGGCCTGCGACATCGTCGACGTGTTCCGCGCCTCCCAGCACGTCGACGGCATCGTCGACACCTGCATCGCCAAGGGCTTCAAGGTGCTGTGGCTGCAGGAAGGCGTGATCGACGAGCAGGCGGCCGAGAAGGCGCGCAAGGCCGGCATCATGGTGGTGATGGACCGCTGCATCCTCAAGGAATGGATCGCGTTGATGGGATCGACCGCGGCGTGAACCTGCGCTGATGCGCCTGCGCTTCACCAAGATGCAGGGCGCGGGCAACGACTTCGTCGTCCTCGACGGCCTCACCGAAGAACCCCGCCTGCGCCCGCTCGAGCTCGAGCGGCTCGCCGACCGTAGGCGCGGCGTCGGCTGCGACCAGGTGCTGACGGTGACGCCCTCGCGCCAGCCCGGCGCCGACTTCTCCTACCGCATCCACAACGCCGACGGCAGCGAGGCCGAGCAGTGCGGCAACGGCGTGCGTTGCATCGCGCGCTGGCTCGCCGACCGCGGTCACCTCAAGGGCAGCCGGGCGCGGCTCGGCAGCATCGGCGGCGTGGTCGGCATCGAGCTGCTCGACGATGGCCACGTGCGCGCCGACATGGGCGTGCCGCGGTTCGAACCCGCCGACGTCCCGTTCCAGGCCGAGCGCCGCCAGACCAGCTACGCGCTGTCGGTGTTCGGCCGCAACCACGAGATCGGCGCGGTCTCGATGGGCAACCCGCACGCGGTGCTGCGCGTGCCGTCGCTCGCCAACGCGCCGGTCGCCGAGCTCGGCCCCGAGATCGAGAAGCACGCGCGCTTCCCGCACAAGGCCAACGTCGGCTTCATGCAACGCGTCGGCTCCGACCGGATCAAGCTGCGCGTGCACGAGCGCGGCGCGGGCGAGACGCTCGCCTGCGGCACCGGCGCCTGCGCCGCGACGGTGTGGGGACGGCTCGCCTGCGAGCTCGGTCCGCGCGTGGTCGTCGAGCTGCCCGGCGGGGAACTGGTGGTAGAGTGGAACGGCGAAGGCACGCCGGCGTACATGACCGGTCCGGCGGTGACCGTGTACCAGGGCGAGATCGAGATCTGAGCCGACCGACGATGGCCGAACGCAAGTCCGCAGGCACCGACGAGCTCGACGACGACACCGTCGCCGGCTTCCTCGTCGACGAGCCGGATTTCTTCTCGCGCCGTCCCGAGGTGCTGGCCAAGCTCAAGGTGCCGCACGGCTCGGGCGCCTCGGTCTCGCTGATCGAGAAGCAGGTCGAGGTGCTGCGCGGCCAGAACCGCTCGCTCGAGCGCAAGCTCGTGGACCTGATCGAGGTCGCCCGCGCCAACGACGCCGCGATCGAGCGCATCCACCAGCTCGCGCTCAACCTGATGGAGAGCGCCGACCTCTCCGAGCTGCTGACCAACCTGCAGGACGTGCTGCGCTCGCGTTTCATGGCCGACGAGGTCGCGATCGTGCTGTTCTCCTCGACGAAGAAGGGCGACGGCGCGGCGCTCGCCTCGCCCGCGCGACACGTCGAGCGCGACGCGCCGCCGCTCGAGCATTTCGCCAACTTCATCAAGGCCAACAAGCCGCACTGCGGCCGGCTGCGCCCGCCCCAGCTCGAGTTCCTGTTCGGCGACAAGGCCGGCGCGATCGGTTCCTGCGCCCTGATCCCGCTCGGGCCGCGCGCCGAGCTCGGCCTGCTCGCGATCGGCGCGCGCAGCGAGGACCAGTTCGCGCCGACGCTCGGCACGGTCTACCTCACCCACATCGGCGAGCTGGTCGCCACCGCGCTCGCCCCCAGGCTGAAGTGAGCGCCGCCGGCCGCAAGGCCGCCCGTCCCGCCGCTGCGCGCTCGACTGCGCGGCCCGTCACGCCCGCCGCTGCACCGGTCGCGCTCCCGCCCGAGTTCGCCCGCTGGATCGAGCGCTTCATCGTCCATCTCACCCACGAGCGCCGCGCCAGCGCGCACACCGCCTCGTCCTACCGCCGCGATCTCGGCCACTTCGCCGCCCATTGCGCGCGCGAGACGCTCGCCGCGCCGGCTGACCTCGCGGTCGAACACGTGCGCCGCTTCGCCGCGATGCGCCATCGCGCCGGTTCCGACCCGCGCTCGGTGGCGCGTGCGCTGTCGGCGGTCCGCTCGTTCTACGAGTTCCTGGTCCGCGAGGGCGCCGCCGCCTCGAACCCGGCCAAGGGCGTGCGCGCGCCGAAGGGCGAGAAGCGCTTGCCGCGCACGCTCGACGCCGACCAGGTCGGCCGCCTGCTCGAGATCCCGGGCGACGAACCGCTCGCGCTGCGCGATCGCGCGTTGATGGAGCTGCTCTATTCGTCGGGGCTGCGCTTGGCCGAGCTCTGCGCGCTCGAGCTCGGCGACGTCGACCTGCGCGATGCGACCGTGCGCGTCACCGGCAAGGGCAACAAGACCCGCATCGTGCCGGTCGGCCGCCACGCGCGCGAAGCGCTCGCCGCCTGGCTCAAGCACCGCGGCCAGCTCGCGACGCCCGAGACCGCGGCGATGTTCGTCGGCGTGCGCGGCGAGCGGATCGCGCCGCGGGTGGTGCAGCAGCGGCTCGACCATTGGGCCAAGGTCCAGGGCATCGGCTTCAAGGTCCACCCGCACATGCTGCGGCACTCGTTCGCCAGCCACCTGCTCGAGTCGAGCGGCGACCTGCGCGCGGTGCAGGAGCTGCTCGGCCACGCCAACATCTCGACCACCCAGGTCTACACCCACCTCGACTTCCAGCACCTGGCGAAGACCTACGACGCCGCGCATCCGCGCGCGAAGGCGAAGAAAGAGTGAGCGTGACGCAGAACTCGAGCGCCGCCGAATCCGCCGACCTGGGGGGTATGGTCCTTCGCTCAAACACGCTCGAAGACTCGCGAACTCGCTCGGGGACCATACCCCCCAGTTCGTCGGCTTCGGCGGAACTCGGTGGGTGCGTCGCTCAAGGTGTCATCGCCTTCGCGCGCGGATGTGCGGCGCGAACGGTGGGTGGGCGGTCCGGAGGCGAGGGGGTGCGCCCCGAGCGAGTTCGGACCGTCTTCGGTCCGTGTTTGAGCGAAGGCGCACCCCCTCGCCTCCGGGCCGCCCCATCGTTCGAACCCGCGCCCCCCGCTCGATGGGGGCACTCTTGAGCGCCCCACCCACCGAGATCCGCCTGAAGCGCGCCGAACGCGTGCTGGTGGTTTCGTTCGGTGATGGCGCCACCTTCGAGCTGCCGTGCGAATACCTGCGCGTGTTCTCGCCCTCGGCCGAGGTCCGCGGCCATGGCCTGGCCGAGCCGCTGCTGGTGACCGGCAAGCAGGAGGTCGGGATCAGCGCGGTCGAGCAGGTCGGCAACTACGCGGTCAAGCTCGTCTTCACCGACGGCCACGACACCGGGCTCTATTCGTGGCGCTTCCTGCGCGAGCTCGGCGAGCAGCGCGCGGTCAACTGGACGCGCTACCTGGAGCGTTGCGCCGCAGGGAAGTGAACACGCGGCGCGGTCCTGCGCCACGGCGAAGCGAGGCGGCGCCGGAACGGCGAACCGCTAATCGATCGGTCGACTACTGCGCCTCGACCCGATGGCCGCCCGAATGCTGGGCGGTGTAGCAGGCCGACTCGACCCGCGCCATCGCCGCGGCGACGTCGGTGTCGACGCTGCGGAGCTGGGTGGTGCCGATCGAGGCCCGCAGCGGCATCTCGATCCCGCCGGACTGCAGCGGACCGGCGTCGAGCAGCTCGAGCAGCGCGCGGCAACGGCCGACCGCGAGGTCGGGCGGGCAGTCGTAGAACAGCAGCCCGAAGCCATCGCCGCCGAGGTGGCCGACCAGGTCGCCGCCGCGCGTCGCGCCGCGCAGCACCTGGGCCAGATGCGCCAGCGCCGCCTCGCCGATCGCCGCGCCGTGGCGCTCGACGATCGCCTTGTGGCCGTCGAGCGCGACCAGGCACAGCGCATGCGAGCCGCCGACCCGTTGCAGCATCTCGTGCTCGCGGGCCAGGCGTTCGCGGTACGAGGCCGCGTTCAGCACGCCGTAGGCGGGATCGATCTCGGCGCGCATCTCGAGCTCGGCCTGGGCGCGCTTGTAGGAGGTGATCTCGATCGTGATCGCGAACACGCCGCGGACCCGGCCGTCCTCGCGCTGGTCGGGGATGTAGCGGACCCGGAAGTGGCTGTCGCGCGGCACCCGCGACGGCGGCTCGACCTCGAAGTCCTGGGGCTCGCCGGCGAGCGCCGCGTCGAGCCGCGGCCGCAGGTAGCTGTACCAGTCGCCGACCACCTCGCGCATGTGCGAGCCGATGATGCGGTCGCGCGAGCGGCCGAGCAGCTCGACGTAGCGGCGGTTGACGAAGGCGTAGCGGTGCTCGCGGTCGATGTAGGCGATGTACTCGGGCAGCGCGTCGGCGCCGAGCCGGAGCAGGGTCTCGCGGCCCATCACCCGGCGGCTCTCGCGCTCGAGCAGCAGGAACTGCGCGATGTCGCGCTCGTGCGCGGCGCGGTTGCGGCGCGCCTCGCGCACCACCAGCACGCCGAGCAGCCCGAGCAGGATCGCGCCGCCCCAGCCCGGTCCGTCGCCGCGCAGCGCGAGCGCCACCGCGGTCGGCAGCAGCGCCGGGAACGCGATCGCCAGCATCATGTGCGGCGCGCTGGCGTAGCTGACCGAGGTGCCGGCGACCACCCCGGCGACCAGCGCCGCGGTGTAGAACGCGATCACCGGATCGGGCTCGATCAACGGCAGCCACGGCAGGGCGCCCCACATCGCGCCCGCGAAGCCCGCGCTCAGCAGGACGAGCTTGAGCACGCGTGGATCGGTGAGGCGCTTGCCGGTCAGCAGCCGGCGCGCGACCAAGCCGCGGACCAGCGCCTGCGCCACCATCACCATCGTCCACGCCAGCAACCAGCCGGCGACGACGAAATCGCGCAGCGACCAGGCGACGCAGAGGCTGGCGAGGCCGGCCGCGAACGAGACCCAGCTCGCGCGCTCGATCAGCTCGCGGTGGAGCCGGGCGTCGATCGCGCGCTGGTACTCGACCGGCAGCTCACGCCGGGCGCGCGCGACGATCTCGTCGGTGAGCGGCGGGGGCGTGCGGTTCGGTGCCATCGGCCACAGGGTAGCGTGCCGCGGCCGTCGCGCGCCGCGGGCTAGAATGCCGCTCCCATCCGCTGGTCCCCAGATGAGCCACGACCCCGCCGCGCGCGACCCCCAGGGCACCGTCGACTTCGGCTTCGAGCGCGTCGCGCCCGGGGAGAAGACCGCCCGCGTCCGCCAGGTGTTCGAGTCGGTGGCGGGCAAGTACGACCTGATGAACGACCTGATGTCGTTGGGCGTGCACCGGCTGTGGAAGCGCTTCGCGCTGGCCCAGACCGGGCTCAAGCCCGGGATGAGCGCGCTCGACCTCGGCGGCGGCACCGGCGACCTCGCGATCGAGCTCGCCCGCCAGGTCGGGGAGCGGGGCAAGGTCGTGCTCTCCGACATCAACCCGGCGATGCTCGAGGTCGGCCGCGGCCGGCTGGTCGACGCCGGCTGTGCCGGCAACGTCGAGACCGTGCTGGCCGACGCCGAGGCGCTGCCGTTCGCCGACCGCTCGTTCGACTGCGTCACCATCGCCTTCGCGCTGCGCAACGTGACCGACAAGGACGCCGCGCTGCGCTCGATCGCGCGGGTGCTCAAGCCCGGCGGCCGCTGCCTGGTGCTCGAGTTCAGCACCCCCGATCCGCTGCTCAAGCCGGCCTACGACCTCTACTCGTTCCAGGTCCTGCCGCTGTTGGGCCGCTTGGTCGCCGGCGACCCGGGTTCGTATCGCTACCTTGCCGAGTCGATCCGGATGCACCCCGACCAGGAGACGCTCAAGGGGATGATGGAGCGCGCCGGCTTCGACAAGGTCGGGTTCCACAACCTCTCGGGCGGCATCGTCGCGCTGCACAAGGGGTTCAAGTTCTGATGCGCGCGCTGCGAGCCCGGACATGAGCGCCGCCGAGATCCTGATCGCGCCCTTCCTTGAAAGAAGCCAGCGCGCGCTCGACGCGTTGATCGCGGCGCGCGCGCGGACCCGCGCCCAGGCGGCCGCGCTCGACGGCCGCACCGTCGCGGTCACGCTCAGCGAACTCGCGCTGACGCTCGCCTTCACCGGCGAGGACGGGCGCTTGGTGGTCCGGCGCGGCAGCGAGGCCCCAACCCCCGACGCGAGCCTGCGCGGCACCAGCACCGCGTTCGTCGGCGCGCTGCTCGCGCAGCGTCGCGATCCCGGGTCGACCGTGCTGCCGCCGGGCCTGACCGTCGAGGGCGATGCGCTGCTGGTCCGCGACCTCAACGCGCTGCTCGCCGACCTCGAGCTCGACTGGGAGGAGCGCGCCTCGCGGCTGGTCGGCGACACCGCTGCGCACCAGCTCGCGCGCGTGGCGCGCGCGTTCGGCGGCTGGACCCGCTACGCCGGCGACCGGCTCGCCCGCGACGTCGCCGACTACCTGCGCGAGGAGAGCCGCGACCTGGTGGCGAAGGACGAGGTCGCCCGCTTCAACGACGGCGTCGACCAGGTCCGCGATGGCGTCGAACGCGCCGCGGCGCGGCTCGCCCACATCGAGCGGCGCTTGCAGGGCGCCGACGACGGAGCGCCGCGCGCATGACGCCGCGCCTGATGTCGCGCCTGCTGCGCATCAACATGGTGCTGACGCGCCACGGCCTCGATGAGCTGATCTTCGCGCTCCACCTGCTGCGGCCGTTCCGCTACCTGCTGTGGCTGCTGCCCTGGTACTGGGTGCCGGTCGACCGCGACAAGCCGCGCGGCGTGCGGATCCGGCTCGCGCTCGAGGAGCTCGGGCCGATCTTCGTCAAGTTCGGCCAGATCATCTCGACCCGTCGCGACCTGCTGCCGGCCGACATCGCCGACGAGCTCGTGAAGCTGCAGGACCGCGTGCCGCCCTTCCCCGCCGCCCAGGCCCGCGTCGCGATCGAGCGCGCGCTCGGGATGCCGATCGAGGACGCCTTCGGCTCGTTCGAGGCCGAGCCGTTCGCCTCGGCCTCGATCGCGCAGGTCCACGGCGCGACGCTCAAGAACGGCCGCGAGGTCATCGTCAAGGTGCTGCGGCCCGACGTCGAGCGGCTGATCCGCCGCGACATCGAGGTCCTCCACTTCATCGCCCGTCTCGCCAAGCGCTGGTCCGACGACGGCCGCCGGCTCAAGCCGACCGAGGTGGTCGAGGAGTTCGAGTCGACCATCCTCGACGAGCTCGACCTCCAGCGCGAAGCGGCCAACGCCGCCCAGCTCAAGCGCAACTTCGAGGGCTCCGAGCTGCTCTACGTGCCGGCGGTGCACTGGGAGCTGACCCGTCGCGACGTGATGGTGATGGAGCGGATCCACGGCGTGCCGATCGCCGACCGCGCCGAGCTCCAGCGCCGCGGCGCCGACCTCAAGCTGCTCGCTCACCGCGGGGTGGAGATCTTCTTCACCCAGGTGTTCGACCACAACTTCTTCCACGCCGACATGCACCCCGGCAACATCTTCATCGATGCCTCGCGGCCCAGCGACCCGCGCTACATGGCGGTCGACTTCGGCATCGTCGGCACGCTCGACCCCAAGGACCAGCGCTACATCGCCGAGAACTTCCTGGCGTTCTTCGAGCGCGACTACCGGCGGGTCGCCGAGCTCCACGTCCGCTCGGGTTGGGTGCCGGAGGGCACCCGCATCGACGAGTTCGAGTCGGCGATCCGCACCGTCTGCGAACCGATCTTCCAGAAGCCCATCGGCGAGATCTCGTTCGCCCAGCTGCTGGTGCGCTTGTTCGAGACCGCCCGGCGCTTCGAGATGGAGATCCAGCCCCAGCTGGTGCTGCTCGAGAAGACGCTGTTCAACATCGAAGGGCTCGGCCGCGAGCTCTATCCGGAGCTCGACCTGTGGGTGACGGCCAAGCCGTTCCTCGAGCGCTGGTCGGAGCGCAGGTTCTTCGGCGGCCTGGGCGGGACGGGCGAGCGGCTCGACGGCAAGGACGCCAGCGGTCCGGGCGCCGCGTTCCGTCGCCTGCGCCGCGACCTGCCCGGACTGCGCGAGGAGTTCGTCGAGACCGCGCGTTCCTTGCGCGAGGTGATGAAGCATCTCGCCGAGGGCACGCTCAAGGTCGAGCAGCGTTCACCCGAGCTCGAGAAGCTCGCGCGTGAACTGAAGCGCGACCGGCGCCATCGCTACCTCGCCGCGCTCGGGCTCGCGCTCGCGATCAGCGGCTCGATCTGGCTGGCGCTGGGCGTGGGCGGCGCGCTGCCCGGCCTGGTGCTCAACGCGCTCGGCATCGGCCTGCTGATCGCCGGCGCCGTCCGCTCCTAGCGGTTGCGGACGGTGGTGACGACCGCGTCGAGCGCGCGCTCGAGCGCCGGATCGGGGTGGCTCGCGCTCACCTTCGGCAGCGCCGCCAGCGGCAGATCGGGCTCGATGCCGACGCCGTCGATGGCACGGCCCGAGGGCAGCCGATAGCGCGCGGTGGTGAACTTGACCGCGCCGCCCGAGCGCAGCGGGATCACGCTCTGCACCGAGCCCTTGCCGAAGCTGCGTTCGCCCATCACCAGGGCGCGACCGCGGTCCTGCAGCGCGCCGGCCGTGATCTCGGCCGCCGAGGCGGTCGCCGCGTCGATCAGCACCAGCAACGGCGCGCCGTCGAGCAGGTCGCCCGGCGTCGCCTCGCGGACGAAGCTGGCGTCGGCGGCACGGCCCTCGGCCCGCAGCAGCACGCCCGATTCGACGAACAGGTCGGCGACCGCAGCACCGGCGGAGAACACCCCGCCCGGATCGCCGCGCAGGTCGAGCACCGCGCCGCGCAACGGACCGAGCGCGCGCAGCCGGACGAGCTCGCGCTCGAGCTCGGCTGCGGTGTTGACGGTGAAGATCCCGACCCGCAGATGGGCGATGCCGGGCCGCGGCAACGCCGCGATCACGCTCGGCGCGACCGCGCGCGGGCGCGGCGACGCGACGGCCGGTGGCTTGGCGGGCGGCGGTGCCGACGCGCCCGCCGTGCCGCTCGCCGCGCCGGCGGTCGCATCGACGGCGTCGCCGGTCTCGAGCTCGCCTTGCGGCGCGAGGTGGTCGGTGTACTCGCCGAGCGCGGCGTACTCCTCGGGCGTGAGGTAGGCCGAGTACGGATCGAGGCCCGCCAACATCCCCTTCAAGGCCTCGATGGTGAGCGCGCGGCTCGAGATCTCGTCGACGTAGTCGGTCTGGAGCCGGGCGACGGCCTCGGCCAGCAGCTTGGCGTCCGGCCATTGCAGCCCGGGCTCGACCGTCGCGGTCATCGCGCTGTCGTCGCGGCTCGGCGCGCCGGCGCAGGCAGCGAGCGCGAGCGGAGCGAGCAGCGCGAACGCGAGCGCGCGCATCGTCAGCGCCGCGCCAGCCAGCGCCGCGGGTCCTGCGGCTCCTTGCCCTTGCGCAGTTCGAAGTAGAGCGCGGCGCGGTTCTGGCCGCCGCTGTCGCCGGACAGCGCGATGGTCTCGCCGCGCTGGACCCATTCGCCGGCCCGCTTCTCGAGCGCCTGGTTGTGGCCGTAGAGCGTCATGTAGCCATCACCGTGCTCGACGATCATCAGCATCCCGTAGAACGGCAGCCAGTCGGCGTAGGCGATGCGGCCCGCGGCGACCGCGCGGACCGGCGCGCCGGCCTGGCTCTCGATCAGCAGCCCTTCCCACTTGAGCTTGCCCTCGGCGCGCGGCTGGCCGTAGTTGGCGAGCACGCGACCGCGCAGCGGCCAGGGCAGCCGGCCGAGCTGCTTGGGGAACGGCGTCGCCGCGCCCTCGAACGGCGCATCGACGAACACGTCGCCGATCGAGTCGAGCAGCTTGCGCAGGCGCTCGGCCTCGCGCTTGACCCGGTTGAGCTCGCCGCCGCGGACCTTGATCTCGGCATCGAGCGCGGCCAGCGCCTGGCGCCGCGCATCGCGCGCCTGCTCGAGCTCGTCGAGCGCGGCGACCCGCGCCTTGCGCACGCCGTTCAGCACCGCGAGTTTGCTCTCCACTTGTCGGCCGAGCCGGCTGAGCTCGGTGACCGCGGCGTCGACCTTGGCGATGCGCGCGCTGCGCGCGGCGTTGAAGCGCGCGTAGTACTCGAGCACGCGGCCGACCCGCGACGGGTCCTCGAGGTTGAGCAGGACCTTGAGCCGCTCCTCGCGGCCCGAGACGTAGGCGGCGCGGACCTGGGTCGCCAGCGTGCTGCGCTCGCGCTTGAGCGCGCGACGCTGGGTCTCCTGGTCGCGGCGCAGGCCGTCGAGCTCGCGCTGCTGCTCGGCGAGGTCGCGCTCGGCCTCGCGCAGGGTGGAGGCCGCGGCCGCGACCCGCTGCTCGTCGCGCTTGAGGTCGCGGGTCAGCGCGCCGCGCTGGTCGGTGGCGGATTCCTGCTGGGCCGAGAGCTTCTGGAGCTTGCCCCGCAGCTGTTCCAGCTTGTCGCTGTCCGATGGGGCTGCGAGCGCGTGACCCGCCGCGATCACCAGCGCCAACGAGAGCGCGACGCGGTTCATCGGTCCGGCTGGATCAGCTCGCGACCCGTCATCGCGGCCGGTTTCGGGAGCCCCATCAGCTTGAGCAGCGTCGGCGCGACGTCGGACAGCACGCCGCCGGTGGCGACCTTGGCCTTGCGCCCGAGGTAGAGCAGCGGCACCAGGTTGGTGGTGTGGGCGGTGTGGGCCTGCTCGGTGGCTTCGTCGAACATCTGCTCGATGTTGCCGTGGTCGGCGGTGATCAGGAGCTCGCCGCCGGCGGCCGCGGTCGCCGCCGCGAGCCGGCCGATGCAGTCGTCGAGCGTCTCGGCCGCCTTGACCGCCGCGTCCATGAAGCCGGTGTGGCCGACCATGTCGGCGTTGGCGTAGTTGACGACGATGAAGTCGTACTTCTTCGAGGCGATCGCAGCGCAGAGCTTGACGGTGACCTCGTTGGCGCTCATCTCGGGCTGCAGGTCGTAGGTCGCGACCTTCGGCGACGGCACCAGGATGCGGTCCTCGCCCTTGAACGGCTTCTCCTCGCCGCCGTTGAAGAAGAACGTGACGTGGGCGTACTTCTCGGTCTCGGCGATGCGGAGCTGGGTCAGGCCGAGCTCGGCGAGATGCTCGCCGAGCGTGTGGCGCGGTCGCGTGGTCGGGAACGCGACCGGCGCGTCGAAGTCGTCGCGGTACTGGGTCAGGCAGACGTACGACGAGAGCCGCGGCCGCGCCGCGCGCGGGAAGCCGTCGAACGCGTCGGTGATGAACGCCTCGGTGATCTCGCGGGCGCGGTCGGCGCGGAAGTTCATGAAGATCCAGGCGTCGTTGTCGCGCACCAGCCGCGGCGTCTCGCCCTTCGCCACCACCAGCGTCGGCTTGACGAACTCGTCGTTCTCGCCGCGCGCATAGGCCTGCTCGAGGCCGGTCACCGCGTCGGCGACGGTCGCCTCGGCCACGCCACCGGTGTAGAGGTCGAACGCCTTCTGGACCCGGTCCCAGCGATTGTCGCGGTCCATCGCGAAGTAGCGGCCGCAGATGGTGGCGATGCGGGCGTCGCCGCCGCTCTTCTTGTTGATGCGGTCGAGCGCCTGCTGCAACCGCTCGAGCGAGGCCTTCGCGCTGCGCGGCGGGGTGTCGCGACCATCGAGGATGGCGTGGACGGCGACCCGCGCGCCGCGCCGGGCGGCGAGCTCGGCCATCGCGATCAGATGCTCCTCGTGCGAATGCACGCCGCCCGGCGACAGCAGGCCGGCGACGTGGACGGTGGCCTCGGCGGCCTTGGCCGCCTCGATCGCGAACAGCAGCGCCGGGTTCTTGGCGAACGAGCCGTCCTCGATCGCGAGCGAGATGCGGGTCAGGTCCTGGTGGATGACGCGGCCGGCGCCGATGTTGAGGTGGCCGACCTCGCTGTTGCCCATCTGGCCGTGGGGCAGACCGACCGCGTGGCCGGAGCCGTCGATCAGCCCGTGCGGGTTGTCCTGCCAGAGCCGGCGCCAGTTCGGCATCTTCGCGTTGCACAGCGCGTTGTGGTCGCACTCGTCGCGATGGCCGAAGCCATCGAGGATGGCGAGGACCATCGGGCGGGGGCGGTGCGGTCGATCGGCGGCGGGCATCGGGGCCTCGTCGGGTGGCGGCGCGGCAGCGGGCGTCGCGATTGTACTCGGGCGCCCTCGCCGTCCGAGCATGCGCTGGTATACTCGCCGCCCCTGAAAAACAGCGTTTCCGGACATCCGGACGACATCGGGACGGCACTTGGACGAGCTCACTTCATTCCTCGGCGACCACCTCGCGCTGACCGGCGCGGCGGTCGCGCTCGCCCTCGCGCTCGTGGTGGTCGAGGCCAAGCGCGCCTTCCGGCCCTGGCGCGAGGTCGGCCCGTTCGAGCTCACCGCGCTGGTCAACGCTGGCGCGGTGCTGCTCGACCTGCGCGGCGACAAGCCGTTCCGCGAGGGCCACATCGCCGGTGCCCGCCGCAGCGAGAGCGCCGAGGTGGCCGCCGCCCTCAAGGCCACCGCCAAGGACGCCGCGATCGTCCTCTACTGCGAGAGCGGCTCGGTGAGCGACAAGGCCGCCGAGACCCTCGCGGTCGCCGGCTACGACAAGGTCGCCACCCTGCGCGGCGGGCTCGCCACCTGGCGCACCGAGAACCTGCCGCTGGCGCGGGCCTGACCGGCGCGCGCCGATGGCCGAGGTCGTGATCTACAGCACCGGCTACTGCGGCTACTGCGTGCGCGCCAAGCAGCTGTTCGAGCGCAAGGGCGTCGCCTTCACCGAGGTGATGGTCGATCAGGACCCGGTGCAGCGCGAGCTGATGGAGAAGCTGACCGGCCTGCGCACCGTGCCGCAGATCTTCATCGACGGGAAGCACGTCGGCGGTTACCACGACCTCAGCGCGCTCGAGCGCGCCGGCGGTCTCGATCCGCTGCTGCAACGAACCTGATACCGGAACGAAGGGAACCCCCATGGCCGAAGCCGACAAGCAGTTCAGCATCCGACGCGTCTACCTCAAGGACGCCTCGTTCGAGAGCCCGCTCACGCCCGCCGTGTTCCTCAAGCGCGGCAGCGAGCCCAAGATCGAGATGCTGGTGCGCGTCGCGCACGCGGCGGCTGGCGACGACCGCTACGAGGTGGTGGTGACCTCGACCATCACCGCCAAGCTCGAGGACCAGGTGATGTTCCTGTGCGAGGTCGCGCAGGCCGGCATCTTCCTGTGCAAGGGCTACGGCGAGGCCGAGCTCGAGGACCTGCTCAACATCGCCTGCCCGGTGCAGCTGTTCCCCTACGTCCGCACCGAGGTCGCGCACCTGACCGTGGTCGGCGGCTTCCCGCCGGTGGTGCTGGCGCCGGTGGATTTCCAGCAGATGTACGCGGCGAGCAAGCGCGCCGCGGCCGGCAAGGCCTGAGGTGATGGGCACGGCGCGACGCCCGCACGGCGTGATCGGCGCCGGCTCCTGGGGCACCGCGCTCGCGATCCAGCTCGCGCGCAACGGCCATGCGGTCCGGCTCTGGGGCCGGCCCGGCGACGGGCTCGAGCTGCTCGAGCGCGACCGCAGCAACCAGCGCTACCTGCCCGGCGTCGCGTTCCCCGACGCGCTCGTGATCGAGCATGACCTCGCCGCGCTCCAGCGCGACTGCGGCGACCTGCTGGTGGTGACGCCGAGCCACGGCTTGCGCGGCGTGTTCGCCTCGATCGCCGGCGGCGAGCATCGCATCGCCTGGGCGACCAAGGGTTTCGAGGAAGGCAGCGGCAAGCTGCCGCACGAGGTCGCGGCCGAGACGCTCGGCGCCGACCGCCCGCTCGCGGTGATGTCGGGCCCGACCTTCGCCCGCGAGGTCGGCCTCGGCCTGCCGACCGCGATCACGGTCGCCTCGACCGATGCCGCGTTCGCCGACGCGCTCGCCGCCGCGGTCCACTCGCCGACCTTCCGCGCCTACACCGCCAACGACGTGATCGGGGTCGAGGTCGGCGGCGCGGTCAAGAACGTGATCGCGATCGCGGCCGGCATCTCCGACGGGCTCGGCCACGGCGCCAACGCCCGCGCCGCATTGATCACCCGCGGCCTGGTCGAGATCATCCGGCTCGGCGTCGCGCTCGGCGCCAAGCCCGAGACCTTCATGGGCCTGACCGGCATCGGTGACCTGGTGCTGACCTGCACCGACGACCAGTCGCGCAACCGCCGCTTCGGCCTCGCGCTCGCGGCCGGCAAGGGCGTCGAGCAGGCGCGCCAGGACATCGGTCAGGTGGTCGAAGGCGCCTGGGCCGCGCGCGACGCGTTGGTCCGGGCCCGCGCCGCCGGGGTCGAGATGCCGATCACCGAACAGGTCCACCGCGTGATCTACGACGGGCTGCCGCCGCGCGACGGCCTGCGCGCGCTGCTCGAGCGCGCCCGCCGCGGCGAGTGAAGACAAAGGGGTCGAACTGAATTACGGACTCGACGATCCAGTTCGACGCCTTCGTCCAATAATTCAGTTCGACCCCTTTTCCTGGACGGCGCCGGGGTAGCCGAGCTGTCGCCAGGCCTCGAACACCGTCACCGCGACCGCGTTCGACAAATTGAGGCTCCGCTGTGCGGGGCGCATCGGCAGCCGGATCCGCCGCTCGGCGGGCACCGTCGCGATCACGGCGTCGGGCAGGCCGACGCTCTCCGGTCCGAACAGGAAGGCATCCCCGGCCGCGAACCGGGCGGCCTCGAAACTGCCCGGCTCACCCCCGGTCGTGAATGCGAACACTCGTTCTGTTCCAAGCTGCCGTAGCCGGGAAACACAGGTTTCGAGGGTCGGATGGACCTCGGTGGCCGCGTGCTCGTGGTAGTCGAGCCCAGCCCGCCTGAGGTCGGCATCGTCCATCCGGAAGCCGAGCGGTTCGACCAGATGGAGGCGGCAGCCGGTGTTGGCGCACAGGCGGATCACGTTCCCGGTGTTGGGCGGGATCTCGGGGCGGTAGAGCACGACGTGGAACATGCGGGGCATCGTAGTCGAGCGCGGGGAAAGAGGCGGTGAGCTGGGGCTGAGCGGGTGGGCGCGGCCTACTTCCGGGTCTGGCCGGCTCCCTCAGATGCGGACGCAACCCGGTCGCCGACCAGACCCGGAAGTCTCCGCGCCCACAAGCACCTCCTGGACCACCACCCCGTTCGCCGCGCTCGTCCACGGGGCCTCGAAGTTCGACGCGTGCTCTGCCGCCCCGAGATCACGCCGGGTGTGGTGGTCCAAACGCAGCGCGGTCGTCGATCTCGGCCGCGGAGACCTCGGGGCCCCGAGGTAGGCCGCGGCCGATGCCACCTCGCAACGCACCGGACCCCCACGCCCGGCAGGACCCCGGGGCGTAGAATCCGCGCCGAGAAACCGCGAGGCCCCGTGGACACACGCGTCGAACCCCAGCTCGGCATCACCTTCTGCGGCATGTCGTTCAACACGCCGCTGGTCCTGCTGTCCGGCTGCGTCGGCTTCGGCGAGGAGTACACCCGGGTCGCCGGCTTCTCCAACCGCGCGGTCGGCGCGATCTGCCTCAAGGGCACCACCGGCAAGGCCCGGCTCGGCAACCCGCCCCATCGGGTGGCCGAGACCTACGACGGCATGCTCAACGCGATCGGCCTGCAGAACCCGGGGGTCGAGGCGGTCTGCCGCGACATCCTGCCCAAGCTCGACTTCAGCGAGACCCGCTTCATCGCCAACGTCTGCGGCTCGACGCTCGAGGAGTACGTCGAGGTCGCCGCCCGCTTCGACGACTCGCCCGTCGACGCGCTCGAGATCAACATCTCCTGCCCCAACGTCAAGGAAGGCGGCGTCCAGTTCGGCAACGTGCCGGAGATGAGCGCGCGGGTGGTGGCGGCGATCCGCAAGGTGACCAAGAAGCCGCTGATCACCAAGATGTCGCCCAACCAGACCGACATCCAGGACAACGCCCGGCGCTGCATCGAGGCCGGCACCGACGCCTTCGCCGTGATCAACACCATCACCGGGATGGCGATCGACGCCGACTCGGGCCGCGCCATCATCGGCAACACCCAGGGCGGCCTGTCGGGCCCGGCGATCAAGCCGATCGCATTGCTGAAGTGCTGGCAGGTGCACCAGGTGGCGAAGCCGCACGGCATCCCGATCATCGGCCAGGGCGGCGTCTGCAGCGCCGACGATGCGGTCGAGTTCCTGCTCGCCGGCGCCTCCGCGATCGGGGTCGGCACCGCGCTGTTCTACGACCCGCTCTGCTGCACCAAGATCAACGCCGGGCTGCGCGAGCACCTCGCCCGCCGCGGCCTCACCTCGACCGACCAACTGGTCGGACAGTTGCGCACCGGCGCCTCGCCGCACAGCCCGAGCGCGTCCGAGCACTGCTAATCGGGACCCGCGGCCCGGCGACCCTCACCGCGCGTTGACGATCCCCCGCCTGCGGTTGACGATCCCTTCACCTGCTCAGGCAATCCGCGCCCACGCTGCACGCGCCCGTGCGTCGCTCGGGCCAATCGCGAATGTGAACGCAAAGCCTGTGTCAATTGACGCCAGGAGATTCGCGTAAACCCCTGAAACTGATGGGGTTTCCGTAGCATCCCGCCCCGTGGGTGTGGTGCCCGGCGACGAGCAGGTGTGGGTGCGATGAATCTTCCCGATCAGGACTCGCTGCGTCCGCGACGCGCGAGTGAGAACTCCGTCACATCGCATGTAGTCCGCGCGGCCGTGGTCGTGTCGGCATTGGCTTACGCGCAGCTCGCGCTCGCCGCCTCGCTCTGCACCTGCGGCGGCACCATCCCGGCGCAACGCGACGGTCGCTTCACGCTCGCCACCATCGCGATCGACGGTGCCTCGACCGGCGCCAGCGGTCCGCTCACCGGCTGGGACACGGTCAAGGCCGATCGCGACAACAACACCTGCGACGCGGTCTCGTCCGGTTCGGCGACCGAGCTCGGCGGCGCCGACAACATCGCCGACCAACCGCAGGCGCTCGGTCGCGACCTGACCTGGTTCTCGTTCACCTGGGACGCCACCAACGTCTACTTCTTCACCCAGCGCGCCGGCAACGCGTCGAGCGTGCAGCGCTTCGTCTACTACGGCGACCTCAACAACGACGGCAAGATGCAGACCAACGAGCGCGTGATCCAGGTCGAATGGAACGGCTCGAACCAGTTGGTGAAGATCTACCGCGCCAGCTACAACGCGGTGGCGGTCGGCGGCGACAGTCTCGCCGACACCAGCGGTGTCGCCGACGGCTACATCCTGCCCGGCAACCTCACGCAGATCGACGCGCTCAACGCCGCGGTGCACCAGGGCAACTGGGGTTCGACCGACGGCTCCGAGATGGAGTTCTACGTCTCGTGGGCCGAGTTCGGCCTGTCGGGCCCGACCGCGATCCGTTTCCACGTCTCGTCGATGAACGGCAACTTCAACAACAACAACCCGCCCAACGGCACGGTGCCGGGCTTCAGCGGCATCGAGGACAACATGGCGGGCTGCGGCGGCGGCACCGGCAGCACCCAGTTCGCCGACATCGCGGTGACCTCGCCCAACACCATCACCGAGCCGCACGGCACGCTGACCTGCTCGCGCTTCACCGTCACCAACAACGGCAACGCCAACGACCTGTTCGAGCTGACCAACAGCATCGGCGCGTTCTCCGGCGCCGGCGGCGGCACGCCGACCATCAGCTACTTCCACGACACCAACTCGAACAACGTCTACGACGTCGGCACCGACCTGGCGGTGACCAACACCAACTCGCCGACCAACACCACGCTCGACACCGGCACCCTGACGCCGCTGCAGACCCGCAACATCTTCGAGTGCGCGCTGGCGACCGCGGTCAACGCCTACACCCCGTCGGGCAGCGCCACCGTCACCACCACCTTCACCTCGGTGTTCGACCCCGCCGTCACCGGCGTCAACACCACCACCGTGACGGTGCTGTTGGTCCCGAACATCACGCTGACCAAGAGCTCGGTGGTGTACTCCGATCCCACCATCGGCGTGGCCTCGGTCTCCAACTTCCCGCGCCGGATCCCGGGCAGCTTCGTCGACTACACCATCACCGCCACCAACAGCGGCGGCGGCGCGCTGACCACCAACACGGTGATCATCAGCGACCCGATCCCGACCAACACCGAGCTCTACGTGCTCACGCTCGGCGGTTCACCGGCCGGCAGCCCGATCACCCAGAGCAACGGCGCGCTGGCCTGCGGCCTGTCGCTGGCGTTCACCTCGCTCGCCAGCGCGGTCGACGGCGTCGAGTTCTACAACAGCACGCCGGCGCTGTTCACGCCCAACAACGCGCTGGTCAACGGCACCGATCCGGCCGTGGCCAGCATCCGCCTGCTGCCGACCGGTGTGTTCGCCGCCGCCAGCGCCGCCGGCAACCCGAGCTGTTCCTGGACCTTCCGCGTGCGCGTCAAGTGACGCGCGCGCCGCGCATCGACCGATCACGTCCCGAACCCGTCTCTAGAGGAGCCATCACGATGAACCTTCGGACCTTCCGCGCGCTGGCGCTGACCGCCGCGGCGCTCGCCTGGAGCGGCCTCGCCGCCGCGGCGGTGCATGCACCGGCCAACTCGAGCATCAGCAACACCGCCTCGGTGACCTTCACCGTCGGCACCAGCACGACCTCGCAGGACTCGAACACCGACACCTTCACGGTCGACGAGCTGGCCGACATCGACGTCACGCGCCAGAGCGCGGCGACGGTGACCACGCTGTCGCCGGCGACCGCGCAGTCGATCCTGTTCCGGGTCACCAACCTCGGCAACGGCTCGGAGCAGTACCTGCTCACCGGCAACACGACGCTGGGCGCCGATCAGTTCGACACCGCCAACCTGGTGTTCTACGTCGACGACGGCGACGGCCTGTTCGAGCCGGGCACCGACGATGGCCTGGCGGTGACCTCGGTCACGCTGGCGAGCCAGTCGTTCGACGACGTCTGGCTGGTGTCGGACGTGCCGGCGAGCCGCGCCGACGCCGACCTCGCCAACGTCAACCTCACGGCGACCTCGAGCCACGGCAGCGGCGTCGCCGGCTCCGAGCTCGCGGGCCAGGGCGACGGCGGCAGCGGCCTGGTGTTCGGCACCTCGGGCGGCACCGACACCGACGTCGGCGCGTACCAGGTCTCGAACCTGTCGTTCACGATCACCAAGTCGTCGTCGATCGCCGATCCGTTCGGCGGCAGCCAGGCGGTGCCGGGCGCGACCATCACCTACACGATCGTGGTCACCACCGCGGGCACCGCGGCCGCGACCAGCGTCGGCGTGCAGGACGACGTCCCGACCAACACGACCTACGTCGCGGGTTCGATCCGGGTCAACGCCGTGGTCAAGACCGACGTCGCCGACGCCGAGGCCGCGCCGGCCTGCGATTACGACGACACCAACGCCGGGGGCATCCACTGCCTGCTGGGTTCCCTCTCCGGTTCCACGAGCAACACGGTGACCTTCCAGGTCACCATCAATTGAGGTACAACATCATGGCAATGAACCGCATCCTCCTCGCGTTCTCCCTGGCCCTGGCCGCGCCCATCGCGGCGGCTGGCCCGGCGGTCGCCTCCGGCGCCGTCGTGGTCACCATCGTCGGCCAGATGGAGCAGGAGTACCGCAACGAGAAGGGCGAGAAGGCCAAGCGCCTGGTGCCGATCACCAAGATCGTGCCGGGCGACCAGGTCATCTACACCATCAACTACGAGAACAAGGGCAAGCAGCCCGCCGACCACGTCATCGTCACCGATCCGATCCCGCCCGAGGTCGCCTACCTCGACGGCTCGGCGTTCGGTCCCGGCACCGAGATCGAGTTCTCGGTCGACGGCAAGAAGTGGGGCCTGCCCGGTGCGTTGAAGGTCAAGGGCGACGACGGCAAGGAACGCGTCGCGATCGCCTCGGACTACACGCACATCCGCTGGAAGCTCGCGGGTCCGGTCGCACCGGGCCAGAAAGGCTTCGTGCGGTTCCGTGCGGTCCTGAAGTAAGAAGACGAGCCCGCCGCGCCTGACGCGGCGGCAAGGTCCCAGGCCGCTCCACCGTTCCCCGTCCTGGGACCGCGCCGCTCGTCGCGCGCGACCTCGCCATGTCCGCGAAGGTCCACCCCTCGTCCGCCTCGTCGGCGCGCCTGCTGCGCGCCGCGTCGCTCGTCGCCGTCGTCGCGATGGGCGCGCTGGCGCACGCCGGCGCGGTCGGCACCGCGGCCAACACCACGGTCACCAACACCGCGACCTTCGCCTACTCCTACACCGGCGTCAGCGGCGCGGTCGCGACCTCGACCAACGCCAACGCCACCTTCGTGGTCGACCGCAAGATCGACCTCACGCTGACCGACCACAACACCGCCTACAACAGCGCCCAGACCGCGACGCCCGGCCCGGCCACCAACCCGGCCGTGCTGCGCTACACGCTGACCAACACCAGCAACGCCACGCTCGACTTCCAGGTCGTGGCGACCGACTCGATCGACATCTACGGCGGCAGCGACTCCTACGACCAGGCCGCGACGGTGTTCGTCGACGTCAACGCTGACGGCACCTACACCGCCGCCACCGACACCGCCGCGTTCGTCGACGAGCTCGCCTCGGGCAGCTCGATCGCGGTGTTCGTGGTCGGCACCATCCCGGGCGGCGCGATCAACGGCGACATCAGCGGCAAGCTGCTGACCGCGACCGCGCGCGCCGGCGGCAGCGCCGGCGGGCCGATCGGCGCCGCGCTGACCGAGACCGTCGGCGCCGAGACCGCGGCGGTGATGGACACCTTGTACACCGACGCCGCCGGCCCCGCCGATGCCGCCCGCGACGCCAAGATGACCGCCCGCGACGCCTACAAGGTCATCTCGACCGTGCTCGGCATCTCGAAGTCGGTCTCGGTGCTGAGCGACCCGACCAACCTCACCACCAACCCCAAGGCGATCCCGGGCGCGACGCTGCGCTACACGATCGTGCTCAACAACCCGCCGGCGGCGGCGGCGACCGCCCAGTCGGTGGTCCTCACCGATGCGTTGCCGGCCGGCGTGACCTACGTCGCGGCCTCGATCACGGTCAACGGCGGCGCGGCCGGCACCGACGCCAGCGACGGCGTCGACGCCTCGGGCTTCAACGTCAGCCAGGCGGGCGGCACGGTCTCGGTGACGCTCGGCAACATGGTGGCCAACACCACCCACACCGTCCGCTTCAGCGTGACGGTCAACGCCAGCCAGGCGCCGGGCACCTCGATCGCCAACACCGGCTCGGCGGCCTACAGCATCAGCGGCACGCCGCAGACGCCCAAGACCTCGATCGCCACCTTCCTGGTCGACCGCAACCTCAACCTCACGCTCACCGACCACAACGGCGCGCTCAACAGCGCCCAGACCCCGAGCCCGGCGCCCGGCAGCAGCAACGCGGTGCTGCGCTACACGCTGACCAACACCGGCAACGGCGTGCAGGACTTCACCTTCGCCGCCGCCGACACCAGCAACCCCTACTCCGGCAGCGACTCCTACGACCAGACGGTGTCGGTGTTCGTCGACGCCAACGGCGACGGCAACTACACCGCGGCGACCGACACCGGCACCTTCGCCGACGAGCTCGCCAGTGGCGGTTCGATCGCGGTGTTCGTGGTCGGCCCGAGCGTGCTGGGGACGCGGATCGACGGCGACATCTCGGCCAAGCTGCTGACCGCGACCGTCGGCGTCGGCGGCAGCGCCGGCGGCCCGGCCGGCGCCACGCTGACCGCGCCCAACGTCGCCGACACCGCGACCCTGGTCGACAACGTGTTCAGCGATGCCGCGGGCTTCGTCGATGCCGCCCGCAGCGGCACCCAGGACGCCCGCGACGCGTTCAAGGTCGTCGGCGCGCGGCTGAGCACGACCAAGCTCTCGCAGGTCATCTCGGACCCGGTCAACGGCAGCGGCGCCGGACGCAAGCGCATCCCGGGCGCGACCATCCGCTACACGGTGGTGGTGACCAACGACGCCGCCGCGGCCGCCAGCGCCGCCGCGGTGGTGATGAGGGACCTGATCCCGGTCAAGACGACCTTCGTCAGCGGCACGCTGACGCTCGACGCGGTCGCCGATGCCGACGCCGACGGCCCCGGCAACGATTGCGACTTCAGCATCACCACGCCGGGCAAGGTCAGCTGCGCGCTCGGCACGATGACCGCCGGCCAGAGCCGCACCATCACCTTCGACGTGACGGTGGACTGAGCCATGCCGTCACGCATCCAACGACTGCTCACCCGCGCCGGCATCGGCCGGCAGGCCTCGCGCCTGCTGGTGCTGTCGCGCGCGCAACCGTTCCGCGTCCGCGACGGACCCGCCGCGGACCACAAGCAAAGGGAGGGGCCGCGGCTCGGATGCGGCCCACCTCGACGAAGTCGCTGGGGGCCTCGCACGGGTCCACCGCGATCCAGGGAAGGCCCCAGCAATCGATCCGAGATGACGAAGTTCCAAGAACCAAACCAAGACCAAGAAGAGGGAAAGACCATGAGTACCAACAAGATGATCAAGCCCGGAGGCCTGCTGTTCGCGGCGGCGCTTGCCGTCGGTCTCTCCACCACGGCGCAGGCCGCGGTGGTGGCGATCGGGACCGCGGCGGACACCAACGTGACCAACACCGCCACGGTCGACTACGACGTCAACAGCGTCGCGCAGACCCAGATCACCAGCAACACCGATGACTTCGAGGTCGATCGCCTGATCGACGTGTCGGTGGCTGAGGACGCGGGCAGCGAGACCGACGTGACGCCGGGCCAGACCACGTTCACGGAGACCATCCGGTTCGCGATCACCAACCAGGGCAACGACACGCAGGACATCCTGCTGGTCGCGTCGAACCAGGCGGACACCACGAACGATCCGTTCGGTCTGACCGGAACCGACAGCTGGAACGCGGTGACCAACTTCAGCTACTACCTGGACGACGGCGACAGCGTCTTCGATCCGGGTGGCACTGACGTGGCGCTGCCGGCTGGCGGTGGTGGTGCGTACCTCGCCGACATGCTGTCGGGCGAGTCGCGGGTGGTGTGGGTGCAGCCCACCAAGATCCCGGACAAGGACGAGGTGGCTCCGCTCACCGACGGCGATCCGGACAAGGACATGACCAACGGCGCCCTCGCCGTGGTGGCCTTGGTCGCGACCGTGCGGGTCGGCGGCACCGCTGGCCTCGGCGCAGCGCTGTCGAACGACATCGCTTCGGCCGACATCCAGGTGGGCCTGAACTCGGTGCAGAACGTGTTCGGCGACCCGGACGGCCCGTACGACGGCCCGCCCGGCATCATCAGCACCGCCGCGGCGGATGCCGATGCGGCCGCGTCGGACGACAGCGCGTTCCAGGTCGCGACCGCGACCATCTCGCTGAGCAAGTCGAGCGCGGTCACTTCGGACCCGGTCAACCTGACCGTCAACCCGAAGCGCATCCCGGGCGCGACCATCCGCTACACCGTGATCGTGGAGAACGACTCGCTGGCCTCGGCAGCGGCGACCGGCGTCGAGATCAACGACGACGTCGACACGGCGTACCTCGACGACACGGCGATCGAGCTGTTCTTCGATGCCGATGATGACGGCACCTGCGAAGCGAGCGAAGAAGGTGATCCCTCGATCACCTACGCCGGCAACACGGTGACGATCAACGTCGACACCGCAGAGGCTGCGGCCACTGCCGGCGCCGATGGCAACGGCGAGCTGGACGCGGGCGAGAGCCTCAAGTTCTGCTTCGACGTGCAGATCAAGTAAGGCCGAAGGAACGGCCATGCGTCGACCCGGGACCCACGCGCTCGAGCGCTCCCCCGCCGGCTCCGCCGGCGCGGGTGCTCGCGCGCGCGTCCCGGGCACGCATGAAGTCCGGATGCGGTCGGACGTGACCACGGGGTCCCGTCCGTCCCGCCTCCTCCTGCGCGCTCTCGCGAGCGTGCAGCAGAAGGCGTTCCCCACCCTGTTCGCGGTCGCGCTGGTCGCGAGTTGGTCGGCATATGCGGTGCCGACCCCGGCCGGCACCGCGATCGACAACGTCGCCAACCTGTCGTTGATGGTCGGCAACACGACGCTCAACGCCCCCAGCAACACCGATCGGGTCACGGTGGCCGAGCCGCTGGGCCGGACCCAGGCCATCATCGAGTTCGCGCAGTACGCGCCGGGTGCTTCGAGCGCCGAACCGCGCACCGCCGGCCCGACCCGCTGCGACACCGGCGCCGGCTACACCACGCTCGCCGATCCCACCGCGCTCGACGGCAGCACCATCGACGCCGAGTCGCTGGTGCCGTTGGTCGACGGCGAGGTGTTCCACCGCGGCGAGCCGCTGTTCATCGCGGTCGAGGACGACGACCACGACATCAACAGCGCGGTGCTCGACACGATCCTGGTCGAGGTCGCGGTGAGCGGCTCCGGCGACCGCGAGACGCTCGAGCTGACCGAGACCGGCCCGGCGACCGGCGTGTTCGTCGGATTCATCATGACCGCGGCGCCGCCAGCGGTGGCGAACGATTGCACGCTCGCGGTCGGCAACGGCGACCGGATCCTGGCGACCTACACCGACTTCCAGAGCGCGACCGTCGCGGCCGCCGCGCTGGTCGATCCGTTCGGCGTGGTGTTCGACGCCATCACCGGCGCGCCGATCTCGGGCGCCACGGTGACGCTGATCGACGTCGCGACCGGCCTGCCGGCCGCGGTGTTCGGCGACGACGGCGTCAGCACCTATCCGGCGACGGTGATCACGGGCGGCACGGCGACCGACGGCAGCGGCACGGTCTACGCGTTCCCGCCCGGCGAGTACCGCTTCCCGTTCGTGCGGCCGGGCAACTACCGCCTCGACGTGACGCCGCCGGCCGGCTACCTCCATCCCTCGGTGGTGCCGATCAACGCGCTGCCGGGCGGTTTCGCGATCGAGGTCGGCTCGCACGGCCAGACCTTCATGGTGCTGCCGGGCCCGGCGCTCCACATCGACATCCCGCTCGACCCCTCGGCCAGCGAGCTGCTCGTGCGCAAGACCACCACCGTCGGCGAGACCGCGGTCGGCGACTTCGTCGGCTGGAGCGTCGCGGTGCAGAACGCCTCGCCCAGCGCCGCTGGCAGCGTGGTCGTCACCGACACGATGGCGACCGGCCTGCGCTACCGCGCGGGCTCGGCCCGCCGCGATGGCGCGCCGATCGCCGACCCCACGATCTCGGCCGACGGCCAGACCCTGACGTTCGTGCTCGGCACGATCCCGGCCAACAGCACCTCGACCATCAGCTACGTGACCCAGGTCGGCGTCGGCGTCCGCGGTCGCACGCTCAGCAACTCAGCCCAGGCCACCGCGAGCGGCGGGGTGGCCTCGAACCTGGCCCAGGCCAGCGTCCGCCTGCGCCAGGACCTGTTCGGCGACCGCGCCACCCTCCTCGGCGAGATCCTCGAGGACAGCTGCGAGTTCGGCACCGGCCAGGGCAGCGGGGTCGCCGGCGTGCGGGTCCTGCTCGAGGACGGCACCTACGCCATCACCGACGAGAAGGGCCGTTACCACTTCCGCGGTGTCAGCGAAGGCAACCACGTGGTGCAGCTCGACGTCGGCTCGCTGCCGATCGGCTACGAGGTCGAGGCCTGCGAGCACAACACCCGCTTCGCCGGCCGCGACTACTCGCAGTTCGTCGACCTCCAGCGCGGCGCGCTGTGGCGCGCCGACTTCCGGGTCAAGCGTCCCGACCCGGCCAAGGGTCTGGTCACGACCTCGCTCAAGGGCAGCATCAACGCCGACGACAGCGGCGTCGCGCTCTACGAGTACGCGTTCGCCGGCGACGGCAAGGTCGCGCTCGCCAACCTGCGGCTGTCGTTCCTGGTGCCGGACGGCGCGACGCTGGTGCCGAACAGCGTGGTGCTCGACGGGACGGCGATGGCGGGCGCGGCGATCGTCGACGGCGTGATGACGCTGCGGCTCGGCGACCGGCCGGTCGCGTTCCAGCAGCGCCTCGCGTTCCGGATCGAGCTGCCCGAAGGGCTCGCCGACCCGGCGGTGCGCGCCGTGCTCACGCTCGACGCCGCGACCAAGAAGAACCTGCGACCCGAGCCGGTCGAGGTCAAGCTCGATGCGACCGCGCCCGAGGCCGCGCTGGTGCAGGGCCAGGTCTGGTTCGAGTCGCACTTCGCCAGCCGCTCCTGGGCGCTGTCGGCGGCCGACCGCGACGGGCTCAGCAAGCTCGCCGAGCGCGGCGTCGGCCTCAAGAACCTGCGCCTGCACGTGATCGGCTTCACCGACAGCGTGCGGGTCGGCCGCTCGGCCAACGACGACCTCAAGGACAACGCCGACCTCTCGCGGCGTCGCGCCGCCGCGGTCGCCGACTTCCTCGCCGCCGAGCTCGGCATCGACCGCTCGCGGATCACGGTCGAGGGCCGCGGCGAGAGCGAGCCGATCGGCGACAACAAGGCCGACGACGGCAAGCAGGCCAACCGCCGGGTCAGCATCGCGGCGTCCGGCATCAAGACCGCCGCCGGCAAGGACAGCTCGGCCGAGGCCTCGGCCACGCTCGAGCTCACCGGCCTGCGGCCGGGCGAGCGCGCCGCGAAGATCGCCGGCGCCGTGCCGGCGACCATCGTGCCCGACTACCGCATCGACTACGCGCCCTACGCCAAGACCGTCGACGGCGCGCTGCTCGCCACGCTCGAGCCCGGCCGCGCGATGCTGTGGCCGCCGGTCGACGCCAACCCGGCGATCCCGGCGATCAAGGTCGCGGTCCAGCATCTCAAGGGCGAGACCGTCGAGCTCACGATCAACGGCCGCCCGGTGCCCAACACCAACATCGCCGGCGCCGACTCCGCGCCCGACCGCGACATCGGCGTGAAGCAGTGGGCCGGCGTCGACCTCGTGGAAGGCCCCAACGCGGTGGTGGCGACGGTGCGCGACGCCAGCGGCGTGCCGGTCGCGACCATCGAGCGCTCCGTGCACTACGCCGGCATCGCGGTGCGCGGCGAGGTGCTGGGCGAGCGCTCGGTGCTCACCGCCGACGGCAAGACCCGACCGGTGATCGCGGTGCGGATGTTCGACCGCTGGGGTCATCCGGTGCGGCCGGGCGCCTCGGGCCCGTTCGACGTCGGCGCGCCCTACCGCGCCTGGCGCGACATCGACGACCGCTACAAGGACAAGCTGTTCGTGGTCGGCGAGGTGCGCTCGACCTGGATCGCGGGCGCCGACGGCGTGGCGCTGATCGAGCTCGCGCCGACCACCGACTCGGGCCAGGTCCAGCTCAAGGTCCGCTTCGGCGAGCGCAACGAGCAGGACCTCTACGCCTGGCTCGAGCCGATCGACCGCGACTGGATCCTGGTCGGCCTCGCCGAGGGCACCGTCGGCCACGCCGCGGTGTCGCAGAACCTGACCGCGTTCGAGGCCGCCGGCGGCACGCCCGACTACTTCGACGACGGCCGGGTCGCGTTCTACGCCAAGGGCATGATCAAGGGCGACACGCTGCTGACCATCGCCTACGACACGAGCAAGGATCGCCAGACCGGCGGCGCCAACCTCGAGCAGCAGATCGATCCCAACGCCTACTACCTGCTCTACGGCGACGCCGCCGAGCAGCGCAACGACGCGGCCAGCCTGCGCAACCTCTACCTGCGGGTCGAGCGCAAGCAGTTCTATGCGATGTTCGGCGACTTCGACACCAGCCTGACCGTCACCGAGCTCGGCCGCTACTCGCGCCGCCTGAACGGCTTCAAGTCCGAGTACCGCGGCGAGTCGCTGCTGTACTCGGCGTTCGCCAGCGAGGACACCACCGCGTTCCGCAAGGACGAGATCCCGGGCGACGGCACCTCGGGCCTCTACCACCTGTCGAACGACCCGCTGGCGATCAACAGCGAACACGTCCGGATCCAGGTCCGCGACCGCTTCCACAGCGAGACGGTGCTGTCGGAGACCACGCTGACCCGCCACCTCGACTACACCATCGACTACGGCGCGGGCACGCTGTTCTTCCGCCGCCCGGTGCCGAGCCGCGACCCGGGCTTCAACCCGGTGTTCATCGTGGTCGACTACGAGACCCAGAGCAGCGGCGAAGGCACCTTCACCGGCGGCGGCCGCGGTGCGGTGCTGTTGAACGGCGGCGCGGTCGAGATCGGCGCGACCGCGATCCACGAGGGCACCACCGGCGCCGACGGCGACCTGGTCGCGGCCGACCTGCGGGTCCGGCTCAACCCGACCACCGAGCTCAAGGCCGAGGTCGGCGCCAGCGACACCGGCGTCGGCGCCGCGGCGCGCGACGGCACCGCCTACTCGGTCAAGGTCGAGCACCTCGGCGACCTGGTGCAGGGCCGCGCCTACCTCCGTCAGCAGGACGCCGCCTACGGCATCGGCCAGCAGAGCGGCGGCGAGTCGGGCACCCGCAAGATCGGCGTCGAGGGCACCATCAAGCTCGACGAGCGCGTCGACGGCCAGGCCCAGGCCTACGTCCAGGACAACCTCAGCACCGGCTCGCAGCGCCAGGTGGTGGAGGCCTCGGCGCGCTACTCGACGGTCGACAACAAGTACACCGCGACCGGCGGCGTGCGCCATGCCGCGGAGTCGGGCCTCGCGGCGGGCGACCTGGTCTCCGACCAGGTCTACGCCGGCGGCACCGCCCGCCTCACCGAGGACGTCACGCTGCGGGCGCAGGTCGAGACCTCGATCGCGGGCAGCGCCGAGGCGACCGCCTACCCCGACCGCCTGACGGTCGGCGCCGACTACCAGCTGACCGAACAGGCGAGCGCGTTCCTCGAGCACGAGATCGCCGACGGCGCGGCGCAGTCGTCGTCGATGACGCGGCTCGGCGTGCGCACCACGCCGTGGGATCGCGCCCGCGCCGACGCGGCGGTCGAGCAGCACTACGCCGAGGACGGCCCGCGCCTGTTCGCGACGCTCGGCCTGTCGCAGGGTTGGCAGGCGACCGACGACCTGCTGCTCGACTTCGGCGTCGACCGGGTCCAGACGCTGCGCGCGCCGGGCGACCCCGACTTCGACCTCGACGTGCCGCCCGCTTCGGGCAGCGACCCGAACGGCGACTTCACCGCCTGGTACACCGGCGCGACCTACCGCCAGGGCGACTGGACCATGAACGGCCGGCTCGAGACCTTCCGCGGCGACCTCGAGGACCGTTGGGGCGTGAGCGCCGGCGCCTACCGGGCCCAGGGCGAGCGCTGGGGCATCGCGCTGCGCGGCGACTACCGCACCGGCGAGAAGGTCACCGGCCAGACCGGCACCGACGCCACGCTGTCGCTCGGCCTCGCCTACCGTCCGACCGACCCGCGGTTCGTCTGGCTCGACCGCGTCGACCTCGTCTACCAGGACCTGGCCGACCCGCTCGCCGGCAACAGCCGCAGCCACAAGCTGATCAACAACCTCAACCTCAACCACCGCCCCGACGCGCGCTGGCAGACCAGCTACCAGTACGCGTTCAAGTGGGTGCGCGCCGACCTCGGCGACGAGTACACCGAGTTCACCGACCTGATCGGCATCGACTCGCGCTACGACCTCAACCCGGACTGGGACGTCGGCGCGCAGCTCTACGCGCTGCACTCGTGGGAGGACGGCACGATCGACTACGCGACCGGCGTCTCGCTCGGCCACTCGTTCGCCAGGAACGTCTGGCTCTCGGTCGGCTACAACTTCGACGGCTTCCACGACGAGGACTTCGCCGGCGCGCGCTACACCGCGCAGGGCCCGTACCTCCAGATCAGGATCAAGTTCGACCAGGACTCCTATAAGGAGCTGAAGTCGTTGGTCGCGCCCGCGGCCTCGAGCATGCCCGGCCGCTGATCGCGCCGCTGCTCACCGAGTACCTCGCCCCGCCGCGCCGGCCTGCACCCACACCACACCCTGGGGCCGGAGCGGCGGGGGCCGAGGGACCTGGTCGTTCGACGAGGGCCACGGCGCGAGGTGACGCGCCGGCGGGACGGTTGCTGCCACGGCGGGACGGCGGTACCGTGAGCCGACGAAGACAGCCGTAGGTTCCCGTGCGAATCGCCCTACTCGAAGACGATGCCGACCAAGCCGCGCTGGTGACGCTCTGGCTCACCGACGCTGGCCACGAGGTCACCCACTTCGCCACCGGTGAAACGCTGCTGGCCGAGGTCCGCCAGGGCCGCTTCGACCTGTTCGTGCTCGACTGGCTGCTGCCCGGGGTCGCCGGGATCGAGGTCCTCCGCCAGCTGCGCGCCCACGGGGTCACGCTGCCGGTGCTGTTCCTGACCCAGTTCGACACCGAAGAGAAGGTGATCGAGGCGCTCGAGGCCGGGGCCGACGACTACGTCGCCAAGCCCGCCTTGCGCGGTGCCTTCATCGCCCGGATCAAGGCGCTGCTCCGCCGCAGCGGCGGCGAAGCGCCGGCCGAGGTCGAGTTCGGCGAGTACAAGACCGACACCGGCAACCGCGCGGTGCTGGTCTCGGGCACGCCGGTGGCGTTGACCGAGCGCGAGTTCGAGCTCGCCAAGTACCTGCTGGCGCGCTTCGGCAAGGTCGTGACCCGCGCCGAGCTGCTGAAGAACGTGTGGCGGATCGCGGCCGAAGGCCTCGAGACCCGCACCATCGACACCCACATGAGCAAGCTGCGCAAGAAGCTCGGGCTCGACGGTGGCCACGGCATCAAGCTGACCTCGATCTACAACCACGGCTATCGCCTCGAGACGGTCGAACCGGTTTGAGCTCGGGCCGTAAGGTTCCGGCGCGGCCGGGGACCAACTGGTCCATGCGCCCCCGTCCCGCCCTCCTCTCCCTCGCGTTGGTCCTCGCGCTGCCCGCGGCGGCCGCCCCTTCGCTCGCGCTCAAACCCTGCCAGATCAAGGCTTCGTTCAGCCCGCAGTCCCGCGACGCCGAGTGCGGCAGCTGGTCGGTGGCCGAGGACCCGGGCAAACCCGGTGGCAAGCGCATCGCGCTCAAGGTCGCGGTGATCCGGGCCCGGGCCAAGGACCGCGACAAGCAGCCTGATCCGGTGTTCTTCCTCGCCGGCGGCCCGGGCCAGTCAGCGATCGACGGCTACCTGGCGGCGCCCGAGGCGTTCGCCCGCATCCTGCGCAAGCGCGACGTGGTGCTGGTCGACCAGCGCGGCACCGGCGGCTCCAACCGCATGCAGTGCCCGGACGAGACCGATGCGGTCGAGATGGCCGACTACGACCGGGCGAAGATGATCGAGCTCACCCGCAAGTGCCTGACCGTGCTGCCCGGCGATCCGGCGCTCTACACCACCAGCCTCGCGATCGACGACCTCGACGCGGTGCGCCAGGCGCTCGGCTACGACAAGATCAACCTCTACGGCGGATCGTACGGCACGCGCGTCGCGCTGTCGTACCTCAAGTACCACGAAGCCAGCACCCGCGCCGTGATCATCGACGCGGTGGTGCCGCAGGACATGGTGCTCGGTCCCGACATCGCCGCGCAGTCGCAGCGCGCGCTCGACGAGACCTTCGCCCGCTGCGCCGCCGACAAGGTCTGCCACGCCGCGTTCCCGACCCTGGTGCCCGACTTCGAGGCGCTCAAGGCCAGGCTCAGGGCCGGTCCGGTCGAGGTCGTGATGCGCGATCCGGTCGACGGCAAGCCGCTCACGGCCAAGCTGACCTACGGCGAGATGTCGGGCGCGGTGCGGATGCTGCTCTACGCGCCGGAGTCGGCCGCGATGTTGCCGTTGATGCTGAACCAGGCGGCGCACGACGACCTCGCGCCGCTCGCGGCGCAGGTGATGCTGACGCTGCGCCAGACCACCGACATGCTCGCGCTCGGCATGCACAACAGCGTGGTCTGCGCCGAGGACGCGCCCTGGTTCGCGACCGACGGTTCGACCGCGGCGCGCGAGGCGGCGAGCTACCTCGGGCCGCTCGCCAGCAGCGTGATCGTCGACATGTGCAGCGTGTGGCCGAAGGGCCCGGTCAAGCCCGGCTTCAAGGAGCCGGTGGTGAGCGCGGTGCCGGTGCTGCTGCTGTCCGGCGAGCACGACCCGATCACGCCGCCGGCCTACGCCGCGCAGGCGGCCAAGACGCTCAGCAACTCGCGTCACCTCATCGCGCCGGGCCAGGGCCACACCGTGCTGTCGCGCGGCTGCATCCCCAAGCTCGCCGCCGAGTTCCTCGACGCGCTCGACCCCAAGGGCCTCGCGGTCGGCTGCGTCAAGGAGCTCGGCGATTCGCCGCTGTTCGTCCGCTTCACCGGACCCGAGCCGTGATCGAAGCCCGCGATCTGCGCAAAGCGTTCGGCGCCGTGAAAGCGGTCGACGGCGTCTCGTTCCGTGCCGAGGACGGCCGCATCACCGGGCTGCTCGGGCCGAACGGCGCTGGCAAGTCGACCACGCTGCGGATGATCGCGACCGTGCTGGCGCCCGACTCCGGCGCGGTGCTGGTCGACGGCCGCGAGGTCGGCACCGACGACCACGAAGCGAAGCTGGCGATGGGGATCCTGCCCCACAACGCCGGCATCTACCCGCGCCTGACCGCGCGCGAGAACGTGCGCTACTTCGGTCGGCTGGCCGGGATGGGCGGCGCCGACCTCGAGCAGCGCATCGACGAGCTGGTGGAGTGGCTCGAGATGGGCGAGTTCGCCGACCGCCGGGCCCAGGGCTTCTCGCAGGGCCAGCGGACCAAGGTCGCGCTGGCGCGCGCGCTGGTGCACCGGCCGCGCAACGTGGTGCTCGACGAGCCGACCAACGGCCTCGATGTGATGGCGACCCGTTCCTTGAGGGAGCTCATCCGCAAGCTGCGCGACGCCGGCCATTGCGTGCTGTTCTCGAGCCACGTGATGCAGGAAGTCGCGATGCTCTGCGATGAGATCGTGATCATCGGCCACGGCCGGGTCGCGGCGATTGGCACGCCCGACGCGCTGCGCGCCCAGACCGGCGAGAGCGATCTCGAGGAAGCGTTCGTCAAGCTGATCGGCTCGGAGGGCCTGGCATGAGCGCCGCGAACCGCGGCCGTCTGCGCCGCACCTGGATTGTCTTCGTCAAGGAGCTGCTCGACAACCTGCGCGACCGGCGCACGGTGGCGACCGCGCTGTTCTTCGGACCGATCTTCGGCCCGGCGATCTTCCTGATGTTGATCACGATGACCGTGAAGATGGTCAAGGACGAGGCCGACAAGCCGCTCGACCTGCCGGTGGTCGGCGCCGAGCACGCGCCCAACCTGGTGCGCTACCTCGAGCAGAACAACGTGCGGATCAAGCCGGCGCCCAAGGACCCGACCCAGGCGGTGCGCGACAAGGAGCACGCGGTGGTGCTGGTGATCCCGGCCGAGTACCCGCAGCAGTTCCGCGACGGCGTGCCGGCGACGCTGACCCTGATCCAGGACACCTCCGACACCAAGAACTCCAAGCAGGCCCAGCGCACCGAGCGGCTGCTGCAGGGCTACGGCGGGCTGATCGCGTCGCAGCGGCTGATGGCGCGCGGCGTCTCGCCCCAGGTGATGCGACCGATCGTGGTCGACGAGGACGACGTCGCGAGCTCGCGGGCCCGCGCCGCGGTGCTGCTGGCGATGATCCCCTACTTCGTGATCGCCGGCGGCCTGATGGGCGGCTTCTACCTCGCCGCCGACACCACCGCCGGCGAGCGCGAGCGCAACTCGCTCGAGCCGCTGCTGTCGACCCCGGCGGCGCGCGGCGAGCTCGTGATCGGCAAGCTCGGCGCGACCTTCGTCTACTCGCTGGCCTCGTTGAGCCTGACGCTGGCGGCCTACGCGTTCACCATCCCGCTGCTGCCGCTCGAGGAGCTCGGGATGCGCGGCGGCCTCGATGCGCTGACCTGCGCCAAGATAATCGGCCTCGCCGCGCCGTTCGTGCTGTTCGGTTCCGCGCTGATGGTGACGATCGCCTCGTTCACCAAGACCTACAAGGAAGCGCAGACCTACCTGACGTTCGTCACGCTGATCCCGATCGTGCCGCTGTTCGCGACCATGTTCGGCGCGCCCAAGACCCAGCTCTGGATGGTGGCGACGCCGACGCTGTCGCAGCATCTGCTGGTCACCGACCTGTTGAAAGGCGAGCCTGTCAGCGCGCTGTTCGCCGCGGTCTCGATCGGCTCCACGCTCGCGCTCGGCCTCGCGCTATCGTGGCTGGCGGTGCGGCTCTACTCGCGGGAACGGATCCTGGGTTGATGCTCCACTTCGACCAGCCGGTCGCGACGCTGCTGTTCCTGATGGTGATGCTGACCGGCGCCGCCGGCATGTTGTGGGCGGTCCTCGAGATCTCGCTGGTGATCCGCGACGGTTACGTGCCACACGCGAAGGTGCCGACGCTGGCGCCGGCGTTGCGGCAATCGCTCCAGACCGGGTTCGCCTGCGGCCTCGGACTCTCCGGCTTGGCGCTCGTCGCGTTCTGCGCGGTGATGCTCGGCGATCGTCCTTGGCGAGCGGCCCTGCTCGGCGGGCTCAGCCTCCTGTTCGTGCTCGCCGCGCTCGCGGTCGGTGTGCCCCGCGCGCGGCCTTGGGCGATGCGGGGCGCGGGCTACCTGCTCGTCGCCTACGCGGTGGTCGCCGCCGCCCTCTTGGTCGGACGCGCCCTGCGCTGACCCCCCGACCGGCGACGACCTACACTTCGAGCACGGCTGGATCGCTCGGACGCGTCGCCGGGTCCATGTCCGACCTAGTCGTGCGAGGTGTCCATGACGACCTGCCCCAACTGCTCGACCCCAAGCACGATCGGCGAGTTCTGTCCGGTCTGCAGCCAACGCAACCGCCACGGTCGCCTGCAGGCGCGTGAGCTCGCCGACGACGTGCTCGGTCAATTCCTCGAGCTCAAGATGCCGTGGCTCCGCACCTTCGTCGACCTCTGCACGCGCCCCGGGCTCGTCGCGCTCGACTACGTCGTTGGGAAGCGGGCGCGCTACGTCAACCCCGCGAAGTACTTCTTCGTCATCATCGCGATCGCCTACCTGGTCCCGGTCCTGCTCGGCGATGGTCGTGGCGGCGGCGCGGCGCCGGCCAGCGTCGTGTTGCTGGTGCTGGTGCTGATGCAGGTCGTGACGTTGCGGGTGCTGTTCTGGGACGCGCCGCGAAATGCGACCGAGATCGCGGTGTTCGCGCTGTACCTGACCGCGCAGAGCCAACTGCTGCAGATCGTCTTGCTGGACCTCCTGATGACCGTGCTCGAACGCCGCGAGACGCTGTTCGGGACGCCGACGGAGGCGATCATGGGTGTGGTGGCGCCCACGATGCTCGGGGTCGTCTACACCTACGTGGTGCTGGCGGTCGGCCAGTTCTTCGCCGCCCCGCTCTGGCGCGCGGTCATCGCCACGGTCATCGCGTTCGGTTGCGCGTTCTTCGTGGTGTTGGCGCTCGATTCCGCGTTGGGGATCGGCACGTTGGGCTAGGTGCGCGGACGTCGGCGAGCGAATGGCCTAGTACTCTTTCGACAACTCCTTCGAGCAAGACAGATATGTCGATGCTGGGATCTCCTTGATCGCATTTGACTTCGCATCGAACGACCAGACCTTGATCACCGGGCCGAGTTCCGCACCTGTCACAGCACCGCCAGCTTCCGCTCGGAAATACGCGACGGTGTTGTCGAGACGCGTTCCGCCGAGGGTGCAGGTCGTGATCCGCAATGAGTTCTGGTTCGGGATCGGCGGCAGCGCTAGCGCGCCGCGGATGACTTCGACGGCAATCGGCGGGTCGGTCGCCTTCACGATCTCCCCGAAAACCAGAAGGTTCCCGACCTGTTGGATCGAGTTGAGCTGGAAGTCCGAGCGATCTGGCGTGACCGGAAAGTCGAGGATGCAGAAGAACTTCTTCTGGTTCGCTTCCGAGATCGGGAGCACGGCGCTCAAGCAACGAATCTTGCCCCGCGGACCGTACGATGAGTATGGAATCGAAACATCGGAAAGGGCCTTGCCGATCACGTCGTCAGCGTTCGGCGCGGCGCGCGGCTCCGCGACGCTCGCGAACGTCGCTATGACCAAGACCAGGGTGACGGAGACAACCCGACGTGCGGTGGCTAGTGCCATCTTCCAGCTCCCAGCAGCCTTCGAGGAGGGACCGACGGCTCAGTATGGGCCGACGGATCGCTACTTGCCGATGCAGAACTGGCCGAAGATCCGGCCCAGCAGGTCGTCCGAGGTCGTGGCCCCGGTGATCTCGCCGAGCGCGTGCTGCGCCTCGCGCAGCTCCTCGGCCACCAGCTCGCCGGCCTGCTGCTCGCGCAGCGCCTGCGAGGCCAGGGTCAGATGTTCGCCGGCGCAGTGGAGCGCCACCAGATGGCGGCGGCGCGCGCTGAACGCACCCTCCCCCACCGGCGCGTAACCGGCCGCGTCGCGGATCCGGGCGCGCAGCGCCTCGAGGCCGGCACCGGTGGTGGCCGAGATGCGGACGACGACGCCCTCCCCTGCCCCTTCAGCGACGCCTTCGACCGGTCCGGGTTCGTCGCCGGTCAGATCGATCTTGTTGAGCACCACGGTCGCCGGCACCGCGGTCGGCAACTCGCCGAACAGCGCGGCGGCGGTCTGCTCCGGATCGGTCGCATCGAGCAGCAGCAGCGCATGGTCGCAGGAAGCGACCGCGTCGCGGGCGCGCCGCACGCCCTCGCGTTCGACCTCGTCGTCGCTGTCGCGCAGGCCGGCGGTGTCGATGAGGTGGATCGGCAGACCGTCGACGTCGATCCGCTCGTGCAACAGGTCGCGGGTGGTGCCGGGGATGGCGGTGACGATCGCGGTGTCGCGGCGCGACAGCGCGTTCATCAGGCTCGACTTGCCGGCGTTGGGCCGGCCCACGATCGCGAGCGTGAAGCCGTCGCGCAACAGCGCGCCCTGGGTGGCACGGGCGGCGAGGCCGCTGAGCGTCGCCGACAGCGCGGCGAGCCGCTCGGCGACCCGGCCCTGCTCGAGGAAGGCGACGCCCTCCTCGTCCGGGAAATCGATGGCGGCCTCGACGAACACCCGCAGCGAGGTCAGCCCATCCTCGAGCGCAGCGACCTCGCGCGCGAAGGCGCCCTCGAGCGTGCGGGCCGCGGCGCGCGCGGCGGCGGCCGAACCGGCCGCGATCAGGTCGGCGATCGCCTCGGCCTGGGTCAGGTCGCACTGGTCGTTCATGAAGGCGCGTTCGGTGAACTCGCCGGGCTTCGCCAGGCGGGCGCCGAGCGCGAGGCAGCGGGCGACCAACGCGTCCATCACCGCCGGGCCGCCGTGACCGTGGAGCTCGAGCACGTGCTCGCCGGTGAACGACTCGGGCGCGGCGAAGTACAGCGCGAGCCCGAGGTCGAGCGCCGCGCCGTCGTGATCGCGGAAGCGGCGCAGCGCGGCATGGCGCGGCGGCGGCAGGCTGCCGAGCACGGCGCGCGCGATCGCCGGCACCTGGGGGCCCGACAGTCGCACCACGCCGATGCCGCCCCGCCCCGGCGCCGTGGCGACCGCGACGATGGTGTCGTGGTGGCTCAACTGCGGCGCGCGGCGGCCTCGGCCTCGACCACCCGGTTGATCTGCCACTGCTGCGCGACCGACAGCGCGGTGTTGATCAGCCAGTACAGCGTGAGGCCGGCCGGGAAGAACGCGCTCATGCCGGTGAACATGATCGGCATCATCTGCATGACCTTGGCCTGCACCGGGTCCGGCGGCGGCGGGTTGAGCTTCATCTGCGCCCACATCGCGCCGCCCATCAGCAGCGGCAGCACGAAGTACGGATCCTTCGACGAAAGGTCCTGGATCCAGAGCATCCACGGCGCCTGGCGCATCTCGACGCTCTCGAGCAGCACCCAGTACAGCGCGATGAACACCGGCAGCGTGAGCAGGATCGGCAGGCAACCCGAGACCGGGTTGATCTTCTCTTTCTTGTAGAGCTCGAGCATCGCCTCGTTGAGCTTCATGCGGTCGTCCTTGTACCGCTCCTTCAACTGCTCGAGCTTGGGCGCGACCGTGCGCATCTTGGCCATCGAGCGGCCGCTGGTCTCGCTGAGCTTGTAGAACGCGACCTTGATCAGCACGGTCAGGCCGACGATGGCCCAGCCCCAGTTGCCGAACAGCCAGTGCAGCTTCTCGAGCAGCCAGAACAGCGGCTGGGCGAAGATCGTGAACATGCCGTAGTCGGTGCTGAGCTCGAGGCCGGGCGCGACCTGCTCGAGGTGCGACTGCAGCTTGGGGCCGACGTAGAGCGTGGTGGCGAACTGCCCTGCTCCGCCGGCGGCGACGTCGATCGCCGGCATCACGAAGCCGGCGACGTAGTCCATCCCGCCGAGCGCGCGCGCGAAGTAGGTGCTGGTGACGGGCACCGCGGTGGCGCCCTCCCCTGCCCCATCGGCGGCGGTCGGCGTCGGGAGGGCCGCGACCAGGAAGTAATGCTGGAGGTTCGCGATCCAGCCACCGGCGATGGCGGCCTCGAACGCTTTCTCGTCGAGGTCGTCGGAGGCCAGCTTCTGGTACTTCACGCCGTCGTGGTACGCGACGCCTTCGTACGAATAGCCTTCGGAGCTGAAGATGCTGCGCTCGATCGGCACCAGGTGCTTGTCGAGCTGGACGTAGGCATCGCCGCGCCAGGCCGCGCCGGAGCTCTTCACCCGCAGCGCGAGTCCGATCGCGTAATCGCCGCGCTTGAACGAGTAGACCTTCTCGGCGGTCAGGCCGGCGCCGAGCGGCGCCCGCAGCACGACCTCGAGCGCATCGCTGCCGTCGGCGAGCGCGAACTCGCGCGCGTCGGCGGTCCACAGCGTGCGATTGTCGAGCACGGTGCCGTCGCTGCCGCGCAAGCCGGCGCGGACCGCGGCGCGATGCAGACCGTCGGCGGACAGCAGCCGCACCCGCGGCGCCTCGCCCTTGGCCATCGCGTAACCGCGCAGCTCGGCGCCGGTCAGGTCGCCGCCCAGCGTGTCGAGCTCGAGGTCGAGCACGTCGGTGCGGATGCGCAGGCGCTCGCCTTGCGCCGGCGCAGCGGTCGCGGCGGTGTTCGCGGCCGGTGCGACGGCCGTCGGTGCGGCGGTCGGCGCGGCGGTCGGCACCGTGCTCGACATCGCGCTCGTCGACGAAGCGCCACTGGCCGGCGCGGTCGCGGTCGGCGCCGCGGGCAACGCGATGGTCGGCACGCTGGCGCGCGAGGCGACGGTCGCCACCGCAGCGGCGAGCTCGGGGCTCGGCGCGTGATCCTTCTGCCAGGCCTGCCAGAGCAGGAACAGGACGAAGGCGAACGCGAGCCAGAGCATCGGGCGAAGGCTGTCCATGGATCTCCTCAGGTGCTGCGCGCGACGGGCGCGGCGGCGGATACGTGATGGTTGGTGCGCGGTGGCGGCACCGGGTCGTGGCCGCCGTCGCAGAAGGGCTGGCAACGCGCGAGCCGGCCGACGGTGAGCGCGCTGCCGCGCAGCGCACCGTGGGTCTCGAGCGCTGCGAGGGCGTAGGCAGAACAGGTGGGCTCGAAGCGGCACTGGCGGCCGAGCCAAGGCGAGAGCAGGAAGCGGTAACCGCGGACGAGGGCGATCAGGAGCGCGCGCATCGCTCGATCACCTTCTGCCAGTGGAGGGCGATGCTCGCGCGCAGCTCAGCCGCCGACGCCTTGACCGCGGGCGATCGCGCGCTGACGACGAAGTCGAGCGCGGGGAGGGCGGTGCAGTTGCGGAAGTGCTCGCGCAGCAGGCGCTTGAGCCGGTTGCGATCGACCGCGTCGGGCGCGGCTTTCTTGGACACGGCGAGACCGAGGCGGGCGTGACCCGTCTCGTTGGGGCGGGCCAGCACCGAGAAGAAGGCGTCGCTGGAGCGGCTGTTGCGCTCGAAGACCCGGTCGTACTCGACCTTGGAGCGCAGCCGGTGCTGGCGCGGGAAACGGTTCGTCCCGGCCATCACGAGAGCCATCTCCAATTAAGGGGTCAGGCGCTTGCGGCCCTTGGCTCGACGGCGGGCGATGACCTTGCGGCCGCCCTTGGTGGCCATGCGCGCGCGGAACCCGTGGGTACGCTGGCGGTGGACCTTGCTCGGTTGGTAAGTGCGCTTGGTAGCCATGTCGGTCTCTCTGGAGGGCGCGGAAGGGTAAGGGGGTCGGGGCAGGCTGTCAAGCCGGAACTCCCTGTTTTTCCAGTGGAAATTCTCCTTCGGGGGGTTGTGGATAACTTGCCGGTGCCGGGTATAGACTCCGCCGCTCGCGCGGACCGACCGGTCAGCGCGGACTTTCGCTGAGGCTTGGGGGATTCGTCGCGGTGAGCGCGGTCTGGAAACGTTGCGTCGATCATCTGGGGGGCGAGCTCTCCGAGCAGGAGCTCAACACCTGGATCCGGCCGCTACAAGCGATCGAGGAGGACGGCAGCCTGCGGCTGCTCGCCCCGAACCGCTTCGTCCTCGATTGGGTCCGGGACCAGTTCCTCGACCGGATCAACACGATCGTGGCTTCCAACGGCGGCGACCCGGCCCCCCGGGTGGTGCTGGAGGTCGGTTCGGCCGCCCGTGCTGCGCCCAGCCCGACGCCCTCGTTCTCGGCCCCCGAGAGCGCTGGCCGGGGTCCCCAGGTCATCGGCTCCCAGCTCAACCCGGACTTCACCTTCGACTCGTTCGTCGGGGGCAAGTCCAACCAGCTGGCCCGGGCGGCCTCCCAGCAGGTCGCCGAGAACCCGGGCAAGGCCTACAACCCCTTGTTCATCTACGGCGGGGTGGGCCTGGGCAAGACCCATCTGATGCATGCCGTCGGCAACCAGATGCTGAAGCTGAACCCCAACGCCCGCATCGCCTACCTGCATTCCGAGCGCTTCGTGAACGACATGGTCCGGGCGCTGCAGATGAACACCATCAACGAGTTCAAGCGCATCTACCGCTCGGTCGACGCGTTGCTGATCGACGACATCCAGTTCTTCGTCGGCAAGGACCGCTCCCAGGAGGAGTTCTTCCACACCTTCAACGCCCTGCTGGAAGGCCAACGCCAGGTGATCCTGACCTGCGACCGCTACCCCAAGGAGGTCGAAGGCCTGGAGGACCGGCTCAAGTCCCGCTTCGGCTGGGGCCTGACGGTCGCGGTCGAGCCGCCGGAGCTCGAGACCTCGGTGGCGATCCTGATCAAGAAAGCGGAGGCGGAGGGCATCACGCTGCCGCAGGACGTCGCGTTCTTCATCGCGCAGCGAATCCGCTCGAACGTCCGCGAACTAGAAGGTGCTTTGCGCCGATTGGCTGCGAACTCCCGATTCACGGGGCAGGCCATCAACCTCGAGTTCGCGAAGGAAGCGCTTCGCGACCTGCTGGTGGTCCATGACCGCCTGGTCACCATCGACAACATCCAGCGGGTGGTCGCCGAGTACTACAAGATCCGGGTCGCCGACCTCCTGTCGAAGCGCCGGTCGCGGTCGATCACGCGGCCCCGGCAGCTGGCGATGGCGCTGGCGCGTGAGCTCACCAACCACTCGCTGCCCGAGATCGGCGAGGAGTTCGGGGGCAGGGACCACACCACGGTCCTGCACGCTTGCATCAAGATGCAGGAACTTCGCGACACGGACACGCGGATCAAGGATGACTACCAGAGCCTGTTCCGGTCGCTGTCGAGCTGACCACGGACGGGCTGTGGACAAACTGGGAACAAGTCCAAACGCCTGTTCCATCCACAGTTCACTCACAGGCCATCGAGGGGTTGCAGGGGGTAAATACGACACGATTCTGAAACATGTAACTCATTGGTTCTAATGAGAAAAACATGGTTATCCACAGTCGTTGTCGTCTTTATGATTCTTGTTACTTCTTATATTCCTAGCTCAGATATCTCTAGAACGCGAAGTGGATAACAAACGGGTGAAGCAATGAAGTTCCAAGCACAGCGCGAGACCTTGCTCAAGCCGATCCAGGCCGTCATCGGTGTCGTCGAACGACGCCAGACGATGCCGATCCTGGCGAACGTGCTCCTGGCGGTCGGCAAGGAGGGGCTCTCGGTCACCGCGAGCGACCTCGAGGTCGAACTGGTGGCACGGGCCGAAGTCACGGCGGACGACGCCGGCGAGGTCACGGTGCCGGGACGCAAGTTCCTCGACATCATCCGTGCGCTGCCGGACAGCGCCAAGGTCAGCGTCTCGACCGAGCGCGACCGCCTGGTGATCAAGTCGGGCAAGAGCCGTTTCACCCTGTCGACGCTGCCGGCCCGCGAGTTCCCGGTCATCGAGGACATCCAGGTCCAGCGCCAGTTCACGGTGTCGCAGAAGGCGATCCGCCAGCTGATCGACCGGACCGCGTTCGCGATGGCCCAGCAGGACGTCCGCTACTACCTCAACGGTTTGCTGTTCGAGATGAACGGCCCGCGGCTGCGCTCGGTCGCCACCGACGGACACCGCCTGGCGCTGTGCGACGCGACCGAGACCGGTGACTTCGGCGCGGCGCACCAAGTCATCGTGCCGCGCAAGGGCGTGCTCGAACTGCAGCGCCTGCTCGAGGAGAGCGACTCGCCGGCCAAGGTCGAGGTCGGCACCAACCACATCCGCGTCGATCTCAGCACGCTCAAGTTCACCTCCAAGCTCATCGACGGCCGCTTCCCCGATTACGAGCGGGTGCTGCCGAAGCAGGGCGACAAGGAGGTGCTGGCCGACCGCGTGCTGCTGCGCGATTCGCTGGGCCGCGCCTCGATCCTCTCGAACGAGAAATACCGTGGCATCCGCCTGACCCTGGCCAAGGGCCTGCTCAAGATCCAGGCCCACAACCCGGAGCAGGAAGAGGCCGAGGAAGAGCTCGAGGTGAAGTACGACGGCGGCGAGCTCGAGATCGGCTTCAACGTCACCTACCTGCTCGACGCGCTCGGCGCGGTGCAGGGCGACGGGATCCGGATCAGCCTGGCGGACTCCAACTCGAGCTGCCTGATCGACGCCCCCGGCAAGCCGGAAGCCCGCTACGTCGTGATGCCGATGCGCCTCTGAGGGCGCATCGCGTCCGAGCCTCCCGTTGGCCCCCTAGATGGCTCTCTGAATGGCGTTGACCCGCCTCGGACTGCGGGATTTCCGCTGTTTCGCCGAGGCGGACCTGGCGATCGCGCCCGGGGTCACCGTCATCGTCGGCGAGAACGCGGCCGGCAAAACGAGCCTGCTCGAAGCCATCCACGTCCTGGCGCAGGCCAAGTCGTTCCGTACTGCGGACAACGCGAGCCTGATCCGGTCGGGGACCCCGGGGTTCCAGATCACGGGTCGGGTCTTGCACGAAGGTCGGGATGTGCCGCTCGGGATCGCGCGGACCGGGAACCGGGTCCAGCTCCGCATGGATTCCCGCGATGCCGGGGTGGCCGAGGTCGCCCAGTGCCTGCCGGTCCGCGTGCTGGACACCGGCGCCCACGCCTTGCTGGAAGGGGGTCCCAAGGAACGCCGGCGGTTCCTCGACTGGGGCGTGTTCCACGTGGAACCGGAGTTCCTGGGGGCCTGGAGGCGCTACCAACGGGCACTGAAGCAGCGGAACACCGCGCTGCGCCAAGGGGCCTCGTTGCGCGAGATCACGCCGTGGAGCGCCGAACTCGAGACGACCGGCGTCCAGATCGACGCGATGCGCCGGGACTACCTGGCGAAAGTGACCGACGGCATCGCCCGCCATGTCCGTGCCACCCTGGACGCTGATGTCGTGCTCACGCTCGAGCGGGGCTGGCCGGAGGCACAGGGCCTCGCCGAAGCCCTGGATGCGGGATACCCCCGCGATGCGGCGACCGGCAGCACCCGGACCGGACCGCACCGCGCGGAGCTGCGGATCGAGATCGAGGGCCTACGCGCTGCCGACCGGGCGTCGCGAGGGCAGGGCAAGGTGTTGGCCGGGGCTTTGATCGGGGGTCAGCTCGAGTCGTTCCAGGCACTGACCGGTCGCCAGGCCACGCTCCTGGTCGATGACCTGCCGGCCGAGCTCGACGAGGAGCGGCGGGTTCGGTTGTGGTCCGTGCTCGAGGCCATCGACGCGCAGAAGGTGGTCACCGCCATCGAGATCGAGGCCCTGCCGGCACCGCTGCGGGCCACGGAAAATCGGTTCCACGTGGAACCCGGCGGCCGGGTGAAAATGGTATAGTTCCTTGTCTTTGTTGGGTTTTTTGCTCTGGCGGGCTCATGTCGACCGAACCGAAATACGACTCCAGCAACATCACCGTTCTGAAGGGCTTGGACGCGGTTCGGAAGCGCCCCGGCATGTACATCGGCGACACCGATGACGGCACCGGCCTCCACCACATGGTGTTCGAGGTTGTGGATAACTCCATCGACGAGGCGCTCGCCGGGCACTGCACCGAAGTAAACGTCGTGATCCATGCGGACGAATCGGTGTCCGTGCGGGACAACGGGCGCGGCATTCCTGTGGATATCCATCCGGAGGAGGGGCGTTCGGCGGCCGAAGTGATCATGACCGTGCTCCATGCCGGCGGTAAGTTCGACGCGAACTCCTACAAAGTCTCCGGCGGCCTGCATGGCGTGGGCGTTTCGGTGGTCAACGCCCTGTCCGAAACCCTGATGCTGACGATCTGGCGCGACGGCAAGGCGCACGAGCAGGAGTACCGCCTGGGCGACCCGGTCTACCCCCTACGCGTGGTCGGAGAAGCCCAAAAGAAAGGCACCCAGGTCCGGTTCAAGCCGAGCCGCCAGATCTTCACCAACACCGAGTACCACTACGAGATCCTGGCCAAGCGCCTGCGCGAGCTCTCGTTCCTCAACTCCGGCGTGCGCATCACGCTCGACGACGAGCGCAGCGGCAAGCAGGACGTCTTCGAGTACCAGGGCGGCATCAGGGCGTTCGTCGAGCATCTCAACAAGAACAAGCAGCCGCTCCATCCGACCGTGATCCATTTCCAGGTCGAGAAGGACGGCATCACCGTCGAGTGCGCGATGCAATGGAACGACTCCTACCAGGAGAACACGTTCTGCTTCACCAACAACATCCCGCAGAAGGACGGCGGCACGCACCTCGCCGGCTTCCGCGCCGCGCTGACGCGCAGCGTGGTCGGCTACGTCGAGCGCGAAGGCTTCGCCAAACGCGAGAAGGTCGCGCTCACCGGTGACGATTGCCGCGAAGGCCTGACCTGCGTGCTGTCGGTGAAGGTGCCCGACCCGAAGTTCTCGTCGCAGACCAAGGACAAGCTGGTCTCGTCCGAGGTCAAACCGATCGTCGAATCGGTGACGGCGCAGAAGCTCGAGGAGTTCATGCTCGAGCATCCGTCGGAAGCGAAGCAGCTGGTGATGAAGGTCGTCGATGCGTCGCGCGCGCGTGAAGCGGCGCGCAAGGCGCGCGAGCTCACCCGGCGCAAGGGCGCGCTCGACATCGCCGGGCTGCCGGGCAAGCTCGCCGACTGCCAGGAGAAGGATCCCGCGTTGTGCGAGCTGTTCATCGTCGAGGGCGACTCGGCGGGCGGCTCGGCCAAGCAGGGCCGCGATCGCAAGTTCCAGGCGATCCTGCCGCTCAAGGGCAAGATCCTCAACGTCGAGAAGGCGCGCTTCGACAAGATGCTGCAGTCGGCCGAGGTCGGCACGCTGATCACCGCGCTCGGTTGCGGCATCGGCAAGGACGAGTTCGACGCCGCCAAGCTGCGCTACCACCGCATCATCATCATGACCGACGCCGACGTCGACGGCTCGCACATCCGCACGCTGCTGCTGACGTTCTTCTACCGCCAGATGCACGAACTGGTCGAGCGCGGCCACATCTACATCGCGCAACCGCCGCTCTACAAGGTCAAGCGCGGCAAGGTCGAGCAGTACGTGAAGGACGACGTCGAGCTCGCCGCGTTCCTGCTCAAGAGCGCGCTCGAGGATGCGGCGCTGACGGTGCGCGCCGGCGTCAAGGCGTTGACCGGCGGCACGCTCGAGGACCTCGCCGGTCACTACATGCGGGCGATGGCGATGATCGAGCGCTGGTCGCGCCGCCACGACGAGACCTTCCTCGAGAAGCTCGTCTACCTGCCGGCGATCACGCCCGACACCTTCAGCGACGAGGTCGCGCTCGGCGAGTGGCTGCGCGCGTTGTCTGAGTCGCTCAACGTCGACGCCGCCGCGGCGCGTTTCGAGGTCTCGACCTACAAGGACAAGACCTCGGACGGGCTGGGCTTGAAGCTGGTCCGCACGCATCACGGCGTCTCGAACGAGCGCCGCATCCCGCGCGAGTTCTTCGGTGGCCCCGAGTACCGCACGCTGACCGAGCTCGGTGGCCGCATCGTCGGCTTGATCGGCGAGGGCGCGATGGTCGCGCGCGGCGAGCGTTCGATCGAGGTCCGCTCGTTCCGCCAGGCGATCGAATGGCTGCTCGACGAGGCCCGTCGCGGCCAGGGCATCCAGCGCTACAAGGGGCTGGGCGAGATGAACCCCGAGCAGCTGGCCGAGACCACGATGGACCCGACCAAGCGCCGACTGCTGCAGGTGCGGATCGAGGACGCCTACAAGGCCGACGAGGTCTTCACCACGCTGATGGGCGACGAGGTCGAGCCGCGCCGCGAGTTCATCGAGAAGAACGCGCTGGAAGCGGCCAACATCGACGTTTGAGGGGAGCCCGACGGCCCTCTATTCGCTGACCGCGCCCGCCGACTTGCGGTCGAGCATCACGCCGGCGTAGCCGGGCGAGATCTCCTTCATCTGCGCTTCGATCCAGGTCTGCGCCTCGGCGTTGATGTCGACCGCGTTGCGGCCGTACGGATCGATCGGCTTGCCGATGCGCACGGTGATCGTCCCGGGCCGCTTGACCAGCGCGTTGCGCCCCCAATGGTCGCCAGCGTTGTGCGCCACCGGCAGGATCGGCGCGCCGGACTCGCGAGACAGAAGCGCGCCGGAGATCCCGTAGCGCCGGGTGGTGCCCGGTGGCATGCGCGTCCCTTCGGGGAAGATCAGCACCCAGTGGCCGTCGGCGAGCTTCTGCTTGCCCTGTTCGACCACCTGTTTCACCGCGTTGTGGCCGGCGCTGCGGTCGATGTGGATCGAATCGAGCGCCCACAGCGCCCAGCCCATGATCGGGATCCACATCAGCTCGCGCTTGTGCACCCAGGCCTGCGGCGGGAACAGCACGACCTGCGCGATCGTCTCCCAGGCCGAGGTGTGCTTGACGTAGCAGATCACCGGCCGGTCGCTCGGGATGTTCTCGGCGCCCTCGACCCGGTAGTCGATGCCGCAGATCACGCGCAGAGCCCACAGGTTCAAGCGGCCCCACCAATAGGGACCGCGGTAGGCGGCGTAGTAGCCGAACGGTCGCGCGAACAGCGCCCACAGCGCGCCCGGGATCACCGACAGGAACAGCAGCGTGGTGTAGAGCAGCGAGCGGACGAACAGCATCAGCGGCCCCCGCGGCCGGCCTCGCCGGCGGGCTTGCCTGCGATGAGCGCGGTCGCGGCCGCCGCGAGGTCGGCGTACTCCTCGACGTGATGGCCGAGCGCGGCAGCGGCATCGGCGCCGTTGCCGGTGCGGACCAGGATCGGCCGGGCCCCGACCGCGCGCGCGGCCTCGAGGTCGCGGCGCGAATCGCCGATCACCGGCACGCCCTCGAGCGAGACCTTGTAGTGACGGCCGAGCGCGTCGAGCAGGCCGGGCCGCGGCTTGCGGCAGTTGCAGCCGTAGTCGGGGTGGTGCGGGCAGATCTCGAAGCGGTCGATGCGGCCGCCGAGCGGCGCCAGCAGTGCGTTGAGCTTGTCGTGCATCGCGTCGAGCGAGGCGCTGTCGAAGTAGCCGCGCGCGAGCCCCGACTGGTTGGTCGCGACCGCGACCGTGAAGCCGGCGTGGGTGAGGCGGGCGATGGCATCGAGGCTGCCCGGGATCGGCTCGAGCTGAGCGGCCGAGCGGATGTACTCGGACGAGTCGAGGTTGATCGTCCCATCGCGGTCGAGCACCACGAGCTTCATGGTCATTCGACCTGGAGCTGGCCGACGTCGGCGATCTGGACGAACAGCTGGCGCACCCGCGCCAGCAGCGCGAGCCGGTTGGCGCGCAGCGCCGGGTCGTCGGCCATCACCATCACGCCGTCGAAGAACGCGTCGACCGGCGCCTTGAGCGCGGCGAGCTTCTTGAGCGCGGTGTCGTAGGAGTGGCTCGCGATCAGCGACTCGATCCAGGCCACCTCGCCGCTCTCGAGCACGTCGTAGAGCGCGCGCTCGGCGCCCGGCTCGAGGCGGGCGACGTCGACCCGCGGCGCGGCGACGATGCCCTTGCCCTGGGCCTGCTCGAGGATGTTGGCGATGCGCTTGTTGGCGGCGGCCAGGCTCCTGGCCTCGGGCAGCGCCAGGAACTCCTGCACCGCCTTCAAGCGCGCGTCGGCGTGGGGCGGGTCGCGGAAGGCGTGGCCGCCGATCGCGCCGAAGACGTCGGCGCGGATGCCGCGCTCCTGGTAGTAGGCGTGTAGGCGGTCGAGGAAGAAGCTGAACACCGCGGCGCGCTCGGCCTCGGTCGCCGCGGGCTTGTGCGTGCGGTAGGACTCGCCGACCGCGTCGACGAAATCGAGCGGCAGCTTCTGCTCGATCGCGATGCGCATGGCGCCGAGCGCGGCACGGCGCAAGCCGAACGGGTCCTTGTCGCCGGTCGGCTTCTGGCCGATGGCGAAGATGCCGGCGACCGAATCGAGCTTCTCGGCGAGCGCGAGCGCCTGGCCGGTGCGGCTGGCGGGGAGGGCGTCACCCGCGAAGCGGGGCAGGTATTGCTCCTCGATCGCGGCGGCGACCTCGGCTGGTTCCTGGTCGTGGTTCGCGAGATGGCGGCCGACCACGCCCTGCAGCTCGGGGAACTCGCCGACCAGGCTGGTGACGAGGTCGCACTTGGCGAGCGCGGCGGCGCGGCGGGCGAGCGCCGGATCGCCGCCGATCGAGGTGGCGATGCGTTCGGCGAGCGCGGCGACGCGCGCGGCCTTGGCCGCGTAGCTGCCGAGCTCCTTCTGGAACACCACGCCCTCGAGCGCGGTCATGCGCGCGGCGAGCGGCGTGCGACGGTCCTGGGCCCAGAAGAACATCGCGTCGGTCAGGCGCGGCACGATCACGCGCTCGTTGCCGGCGACCACGGTCGCCGGATCCTTCGACTCGAGGTTGGCGACGAACAGGAAGCGCGGCAGCAGCTTGCCGTCGGCGCCCTTCAACAGGAAGTAGCGCTGGTTGCCTTCGATGGTCGAGACCAGCACCTCGGCCGGCAGCTCGAGGAAGCGCGCATCGAAGCGGCCTTCGAGCACGACCGGCCACTCGCAGAGCGCGGCGACCTCGCTGATCAAGCCGCCGTCGGCGATCGCGGCGGGCAGCAGCGCGCCACCGGCCTTGCTGGCCATCGCTTGCGCCTGGCGGCGGATCTCGGCTTCGACCGCATGCCCGGCGTCGTTCATCAGCACCTTCGCCGCCTTCAGCTTCGGCAGATGCTCGGCCGCGGTCTTGAGCTCGATCGGTTGCGGATGGTGGAAGCGATGGCCACGGGTGCTGCGGCCGCTGGCGACGCCGTAGACCTCGGTCTCGATCAGCTGGTCGCCGAGCAGCAGCACGACCCAGTGCACCGGCCGCACGAACAGCGCGTCGCCGGCGCCCCAGCGCATCCGCTTCGCAATCGGCAGCGCCTCGAGCGCGGCGCGCACCGCATCGGGCACGACCTCGGCCGCAGCGCGACCGGCGACCTTGCGCTCGTAGTGGAGCTTGCCGTCCTTGCGCCCGAGCTTGTCGACGGTGGTCCCGCACTTGGCGGCGAAGCCCTCGGCGGCCTTGGTCGGCTTGCCGGCGGCGTCGAACGCGGCCTTCTCGCCCGGGCCGGTCAGCGGTTCGAGGCGGTCGAGCTGTCGTGCCAGCACGCCGGGCACCAGCACCGCCAGCCGACGCGGCGAGCAGTACCAGTGGAACGCGTCGCGGACCGCGCCTTCGGCGCGCGCCATCAGGTGGCGCTCGGAGAGCTGCGCGTGGAGGTCCTGGCCGAACGTCTGCGCGAGCAGCGCCAGCGCCTTCGGCGGCAACTCCTCGCAGCCGATCTCGACCAGCAGGTCGGCCGGCGCGCTCATGGCTTCGCCGCCTTCAGCATCGGGAAGCCGAGCGCTTCGCGCGAGGCGAGGTAGGCCTGTGCCACGCCGCGTGCCAGCGTGCGCACCCGCAGGATGTAGCGCTGGCGTTCGGTGACCGAGATCGCGCGGCGCGCGTCGAGCAGGTTGAAGGCGTGCGAGCACTCGAGCACGCGCTCGTAGGCGGGCAGCGGCAGGTCGAGTCCGAGCAGCCGCTGGGCCTCGGCCTCGCCGTGGTCGAACGCACCGGACAGCGCGGCGACGTCGGCTTGCTCGAAGTTGTACTTCGACTGCTCGACCTCGTTCTGATGGAAGACGTCGCCGTAGGTGACCTTGCCGAGCGGACCGTCGGTCCAGACCAGGTCGAACACGCTCGGCACGCCCTGCAGGTACATCGCCAGCCGCTCGAGGCCGTAGGTGATCTCGCCGGTCACCGGCTTGCACTCGAGCCCGCCGACCTGCTGGAAGTAGGTGAACTGCGTCACCTCCATGCCGTCGAGCCAGACCTCCCAACCGAGGCCCCAGGCGCCGAGCGTCGGCGATTCCCAGTTATCCTCGACGAAGCGGATGTCGTGGACCAACGGATCGATGCCGAGCGCGCGCAGCGAACCCAGGTAGAGCTCCTGGATGTCGGCCGGCGAGGGTTTGATCACCACCTGGTACTGGTAGTAGTGCTGCAGCCGGTTGGGGTTCTCGCCGTAGCGGCCGTCGGTCGGTCGGCGCGAAGGCTGCACGTAGGCGGCCGACCACGGCTCGGGACCGATCGCGCGGAGGAAGGTCGCGGGATGGAAGGTGCCGGCGCCGACCGGGAGGTCGAGCGGCTGCAGCACGACGCAGCCGCGCGCCGCCCAATAGCCCTGCAGCGTGAGCAGCAGGTCCTGGAACGTGGCTGGCGTGGCGGTGCTCATCGGAGGCAGATGGCCTTCTTTTCCCTGCTATCGCAGGGCCGCGCGGGTGGCGCAGTATATCGGAGCACCACCGCAGCGGACCCGGGTCAACGCGCTGCCGCGACGAAAAGCGCTAGGCTCGGACCCTTGTCGATCTGGCTCGCCGAGGTGTCCCTGATGAAACCCGTCCGTCCCGCGTTCGCCGTCATCGCCATGCTCGCGTTGGCCGCGTCCGCCGATCCGGTGTTCGACGAGGGTTTCTCGATCGCGCTCGGCACCTTCGGGCTCGACACCAAGACGGTGATGCGGGTGGATGGCACCACCGGCAACGGCGATGAGGTCGACCTCGAGCGGGACCTCGGCTTCACCGACCAGCAGCGCTTCCGCGTCGACGCCGATTGGCGCTTCGCGCCCAACCACAAGCTGCGCATGTTGTGGTTCAACAACGACCGGTCGCGGACCCGGACGCTGACCCAGGACATCACGATCGGCGACACCACCTATCCCGCCGGCACCTCCGTGACCACTGTGATGAACACCGACATCCTCGAGCTCGCCTACGAGTACTCGTTCTACCGTGGCGAGGACTGGGAACTGACCGGATCGGCCGGCCTCCACACGGTGTTGTTCGAGTACGACGTCGACGGCGCGGCGGACACCCCGGCCGAGGCCGACGCCACCGGGCCCTTGCCGGTGTTCGGCCTGCGCTACCAGAAGCGCTTCGGCGGGGCCTGGTACCTGGACGCCCAGGGCCAGTACTTCGCGATCAAGGTCGGCGACATCGATGGCCGGATCGACGACTACAAGCTGAACCTCTCGTACCGCTTCGGCGGCCACTGGGGCGTCGGCGCGGGCTACAACCAGTTCACGACCCGGATCGAGGGCACCGACCCTGCGACGTTCGACGGCGTGTTCTCCTGGCGCTACGGCGGCCCGATGGTGTTCGTGACGGCGAACTTCTAGCCCCAACGCACCAGAACGGCACAGGACCCAAGGGTCGCACCATGATGGTGCGGTCTTTGTCGTTTCTGCGGCAGGTCAACGTCGATATTCCTGCACCGGCAGCGGCCCCGGCCGCTTGGCACGCGGATTGCTTTGTCCAGGGGTATCCGCCGGCGAGGGGCCGGCGGATCCCACCCCTCCCGGAGCACCGCCATGAAAGCCGCCGACGTCCTCAAACGGATCAAGGACGACCAGGTCATCTTCGTCGACCTTCGCTTCTGCGACACCAAGGGCAAGGAGCAGCACGTCACGCTGCCCAGCCACCAGGTCGACGACAAGTTCTTCGAGGACGGCAAGATGTTCGACGGCTCGTCGATCGCCGGCTGGAAGCACATCAACGAGAGCGACATGATCCTGATGCCGGACCCGACCACGGCCGTGCTCGATCCGTTCTTCGACGACAAGACCCTGATCATCCGCTGCGACGTGATCGAGCCCGCCACCATGCAGGGCTACGAGCGCGACCCGCGCTCGGTCGCCAAGCGCGCCGAGGCCTACCTCAAGAGCACCGGCATCGCGGACACCGCGCTGTTCGGGCCCGAGAACGAGTTCTTCATCTTCGACGACGTGAAGTGGGGCGCCGACATCTCCGGCGCGCACTACAAGATCGACTCGTCCGAGGCCGGCTGGAACTCGGAGAAGGCCTACGGCGACGGCAACTTCGGCCATCGCCCGACGGTGAAGGGCGGCTACTTCCCGGTCCCGCCGGTCGACCAGCTCCAGGACATCCGCAGCGCGATGTGCCTCGCGCTCGAGGAGATGGGGCTCAAGGTCGAGGTCCACCACCACGAGGTCGCGACCGCCGGCCAGTGCGAGATCGGCGTCGCCTTCGGCACGCTGGTCAAGAAAGCCGACGAGGTGCTGATCCTCAAGTACGCGATCCAGAACGTGGCCCACGGCTTCGGCAAGACCGCGACCTTCATGCCCAAGCCGCTGGTCGGCGACAACGGCAACGGCATGCACGTCCACCAGTCGCTGGTGAAGGACGGCAAGAACCTGTTCACCGGCGATCGCTACGGTGGCCTGTCGGAGACCGCGCTCTACTACATCGGCGGCATCATCAAGCACGCCCGCGCCTTGAACGCGTTCACCAACCCGGGCACCAACTCGTACAAGCGCCTGGTGCCGGGCTTCGAAGCGCCGGTCAAGCTCGCCTACTCGGCGCGCAACCGCTCGGCCTCGATCCGCATCCCCTACGTGGTCAATCCGAAGGCCCGCCGCATCGAGGTCCGCTTCCCGGACTCGCTCGCCAACCCGTACTTCGCCTTCAGCGCGATGATGCTGGCCGGCCTCGACGGCATCCAGAACAAGATCCATCCGGGCGAGGCGATGGACAAGGACCTCTACGACCTGCCGCCGGAGGAGTCGAAGAAGGTGCCCGAGGTGTGCTGGGCGCTCGACATGGCGCTCGAGCACCTCGACAAGGACCGCGAGTTCCTCAAGAAGGGCGGCGTGTTCACCGACGACATGATCGACGCCTACATCGACCTCAAGATGCAGGAGGTCACGCGCCTGCGCATGACCACCCATCCGGTCGAGTTCGACATGTACTACTCGCTGTAATCCCGAGCGCAGGTCGCAGAGAAAAAGATGCCCCGTCGGCGCGAGCCGACGGGGCATCTTCGTTCACCAGTTCAGGATCCTGGGATCACTGACCGTTCGACAGCTCGACGTAGATGATGTTCGACCAGGTGCAGGAGTTGCTGGCGTTGCACGCCTTCACCTGATACTTCCGGACCACGTTGAGGTTACCGCCGGCGGTCTCGGTCTTGGACAGCGCCGGCCCGGTGTAGATGGTCGACGCCCCACGCTTGAGCGTGTAGGTGATCCCCGAACCGACCGACGTCCAGTCGACGGTGTACTCACCGGCGCCGTAGACCCCGCCTTCCGGCCCGCTCAGCACGGGCGCCTCGGTCAGGACCGCGCCATCGGACGCGACGACGACCTGCTTCGAGACGGTGCCCGAGAAGTTGCCATCGAACGTCGTCAGCACGACGGTGTAGGTCCCCGGCGTGGAGTAGGTCTTGGACGGGTTGCGCTGCGTCGAGGTCGTACCGTCGCCGAAGTTCCAGGCGTAGGTCAGCTTGACCGGATCGCTGCTGCCCGCACCGTACTGCGAGTACTGGTCGATGGTGCCGCCACCCTGGAAGGCGATCGCCGCGTTGTTGACAGCGCCGGTCGGGACCGGGAAGTCGGCGGTCGGCGGGTTCTGCACGTTCGTCGGCCACCAAGTGCAGGTGTTGATCGGATTGCCCAGGGTGTCGGTGACGTTGACGGTCGACACTTCAGCCCTCCAAGCGCCTCGCTGAGCCTGCGTCGTCGGGGTGAAGTAGTAGTCCACCGCCTCGTTGTAGGTGCCGCCGATCGTCCACGTGTTCTTCGTGAACTGGCTGTTGGAGACGCCGTTCAGGAGCATGTTCCACTGGGTCGGCGTGGTGTAGCGGTACCGGCCACCTCCGCTGAGGATTTCGTTCTGCTCCACCGCAACGTAACGCACCTCGGTGCCGAGCAACCGGTAGCTCTTGTTGGTCTGCGGGTTGTTGTTGAAGTACCAGGCGAATGACGTCCCCGCGAAGGACGAGGCCGGCGCCATGATCAGGTATGGCTTGGTACCGAGGGTGCACGTCGCGTTGGCGCCTTGGATCGCGGCTGTCGCCGCGATCGCGAGCGCGATGTTTCGTAGCTTCTTCATGGGTTCCTGTTCCTCACTAGTGAGTTGATGTAATCGAAAGGGACGCGCGTCCCCGTTCGTCTTCCGCCACCACCGCGTTCGCCATCGCGGCGATCGAGGAGGATGCGTTCGTGGGCGCAGGGCGGGCGGGGATCGCGCTCGCCCGCGCCTGCTGGAGTTGGGTCGGGCCCAGCTCGGCCTCGAGCCGAGCGAGCTCGAAGCGAGCCCCCGTCACGCCGTCCGTAGCAGCGAAGGTCAGCCAGGCGTGCGCCTCGCGGACGTCGGGTTGCGGTCGATCGAGCGCGTCGCGCGCGAGCGCGAGCGCGGCCGTGAGTTCGCCGTCTGCCAGCGCGGCTTGGAGCCACGCCGCACGTTCTTCGCTTCCGGGTGCGGCACGCGCGGCGAGCGCCAGCGCGGCGCGTGGATCGCCCTGTCCAGCGGCGTCGAGGTAGAGCGCGCGGATCTCTGTCGCGGGTTGGTTCGGGACCGCGCCACAGGCGGATGCGCGACGATCGGCGCCGTCCGGATCGACGCCCGAGCAATGCTCGAGGATGCGCGCGGTGGTGATCTGGGCGTCGACGTCGCCGCCAGCGGCGAGCTCGCGCAGCATCAGAAGTTGGCTGACGAGGTCCGCGCTGTTCAGCAGGTCCCGGAGGTAAGCGTCGGTCGCTCGCAGCTCGCCTGACCCGGACGCGTCATCGCCGTCGCTCGAGCGCCGAGCTCCCGAGGAACGATTGGCCCCGGCGCTGGACCGCACCGGGTCCGATTCAAGCGGTGGGCGCGCAGAAGCGTCCGTCGCGCGATGGCGATCGCCCGTGTCTGCCGTTGACTGCGGATCCAGGAACACCGCGCCCGCACCGAGGCACGCGGCGACCGCGATGACGGCGGCGGCGCGGGACCAACGGTGAGCGACGGGACGGGTGATCTGACCGGAAACGCCGTTCCATCCCCCGATGGCCACGACCGAACCCCCACGAATCGAAGAGAACGCGTGCGGACACTAGTTAGGACGACGACCCCAGTCAACGACCGACGCTTGAATGAATCGACGATTCATTCCCATGTCAGCATCGACCTACACGCGAATGGGGATTCACTTGCCTGTCCGTTCGAGCGGTTGATGGAAACCCGAACCACGGCACTATCCTCAAGACGCGTCGGAACGCGAGAGGGCAAGGGGGATCAGATGAGCGATGCCACCTGCGTGCTACGCGCCTCGGGCCCGCGCTTCGCCGCCAAGCGCTACCTGGCGACCTCGTCGCTCGAAGCGCGCCTGATCGGCGACAACGCCTTCGAATACCCGGTCAGCGAGGCCAAGGCCGACGACCGCGCCACCATCCTCGCCGACGTCGAGCAGTTCCTGACCTCGCCGCGGCTGGTGCTCGACCGGCTGTTCGCGTTCCCCGGCGTGCAGAGCGTCCAGCTCGTGTTCCGGGTCGCGCCTTCACCGAGCGGCAAGCGCGCGTTCCCGTTGCCGCCGCGGATCTGCGGCGAGATCGCGCGGCACAAGCTCGAGCTGGTGGTCGAGTTCGACGCCGGCAAAGCCATCGCCTGACCCTACCGTTCCCGCGTCACGGGCCGGTGCTAGGCTGGTCCGGACGCGCGATGCCTCGGTGCCCGCGCGATCGGAGGACCCCATGACCCGCCGCCTCGCGCCTTCCATCGCGACCTGCCTCGTCGCCGCGCTCGCGTCCATCGCCAGCGGCGCCGACGCGCCCTACGCCGTGATCGACACCACCGACTGGAACAAGGTCGAGGCCTACGCCGCGCCGGTGACGATCGCCAGCATCGACGGCCAGGACTACCTGTCCGAGTCGCGCCGCACCATCACGCCGGGCAAGCACACGCTCGAGTTCGTGACCACCCGGATGGTCAGGACCTCGAAGATCCGCCAGACCCGCAGCATCGAGCTCGACGCCAAGCCCTGCACCACCTACTACTTCTACGCCAAGCACCCGTCGAAGTTCGCGGAGGAGTGGGAGCTCAAGCTGCTGCGCGAGACCGAGATCAAGAGCTGCACCAAGTGAGCGCGGCCCGGCCGCATCGCTCGTCCCGCGTCGCGCTCGGCGCCGTGATCCTCGGCGCGCTGGCCGGCTGCGCCAGCGTCGCGCCGACCCAGCTCTCGACCGACCGGCTCGGCTTCAACCTCGCGGTCTCGGACTCGATGAAGGAACAGGCGCTGCTCAACCTGGTGCGCCTGCGCTACGCCGACATGCCGGTGTTCCTCGAGGTCGCCTCGGTGATCTCATCGCGTTCGCTGGAGGGCAAGATCGACGCCAGCGCGCCGGCGGTGGTCGGCGCCGGTTCGCTCGCCGAGACGATGTCGATCGGCGGCTCGGCCACGGTCGGCAACCGCCCGACCGTGACCTTCACCCCGGTCACCGGCGAGCGCTTCACCCGCAGCATGCTGACCCCGATCCCGCCGGCCGCGGTGTTCGGCCTGATCCAGACCGGCTGGCCCGCTGACGGCATCCTGCGGGCGACGGTGCATTCCATCAACGACGTCGGCCAGGCGCTCGGCGGTGGCGCGATGCAGCGTACCGAGGACCCCGACTTCGAACCGATGCTGGCGTCGCTGACCCGCGCCCAATCCAGCGGCCTGCTCGGCATCCAGGTCAACCGCGGCCAGGACGGCGGCGGCACGCTGCTGGTGTTCCGGCGCCGCGCCGCGGCCCAGACGCTCGGCGACGATTCGCTGATGGTCCGCCGCACGCTCGGCCTCGACCCCAACGCCTCGCAGTACACGCTGGTCTACGGCGTGCAGCCGCGCAACGACAAGGACATCGCGGTGCTGACCCGCTCGATGCTCGAGGTGATGATCTTCCTCGCCGGCGGCGTGGAGGCGGCGGCGGCCGACGTCGAGAGCGGCGCCGCGCCGCAGCGCGGCAACACCAGCAAGGCGATGATCGCGGTCCGCTCGGGGCCCGAGCTGCCCGAGGTCACCCCCTACGTCAGCACCCATTACCGCGGCAGCTGGTTCTGGATCGACGACACCGACGTCCCCTCGCGCCGGGTGTTCACCTTCCTGATGCTGCTGCTGTCGCTGACCGAGACCGGCGGCGGTGGCCAGGCGCCGCTGATCACGCTGCCGACCGGCTGAGGCGCGCGACCGCGATGCGGAGCGCGCTGGCGATCCTGATGTTGGTGGCGGTCGTCGCGCCGCAGCGGGCCGGGGCCGCTGCCGATGGCTGGACGCTCGAGCTCACGCCGTACTTCCTGATCCCGAGCGTCGAGGCCACGCTCGGCTACAGCGCGCCCGACGGTTCGCCCGATGCCGGCAGCGGCCCGACCGACTGGGTCGAGCTCATCAACGCGGTGGCGATGCTGCGGGTCGAAGCCGGCAAGGGCCGCGCCTTCGTCACCTTCGACTGGATGTACCTCGACATGGGCAACGTCGACAGCGTGGTCCGCTCGGTCAGCTTCCCCGATGGCACCGTGCCGGTCGGCGCCAGCGCCACGCTCGACAGCGACGCGACCTTCGACGGTTGGACCGTGATGATGTCGGCCGGCTACAAGGTGGTGGACGACGAGCGCCTCGACCTCGGGTTGTACGGCGGCGTGCGCACGCTCAACCTGTCGAGCGGCTTGCGCTGGCAACTGACCGCGGTGGTGACCTCGCCCGGCGGCAGCTACAGCTTCCCGGCCAGCGGCGCGGTCGAGGTCCAGGACGAGACTTGGGATGCAGTGGCCGGGGTCCGCGGCTCCTGGCGCTTCGGCGACCGCTTGAGCGCGTTCGCGCTCGCCGACGTCGGCCACGGCGACGGTTCGTCCTCTTCGCAGTGGACGGTCGGTGGCGCGTGGCGGTTCGAGACCGCCAGCGTCGAACTGTCGTGGCGCGACATCCGCTGGGAAGGCCTCTACGCCGCCGACCGCGGCGACCTCCACCTCGACGGCCCGGTGATCGGCGCGACGTTCCGCTTCTAGCGCATCGCGCATGGCGTCCGGGTAGGCTGGGCCCGCCCGCCACCAACCCCGGAGCCTCCATGCGCAGCCGCCCGTTCGTCCTCGTCGTCGTCGCCTTCGCCAGCGGTGGGGTGATCGCCGATGAGCAGCGCAGCAGCGCGATGTTGTGGGGCAGCGCGCTCGAGGGCACGGTCCAGATCGGACCTGGCACCGCCGAGTTCAGCATGAGCGTCGAGGAGATCCTCAACGTGCTCGACGGCAGCATCACGCTGCGCCACGAGTCGCGCGGCGAGGAGCGCGGCTGGTACGGCGAGTTCATCTACAACGACCTCAAGAAGGAGGTCAGCGGCGCGCTCGGCGAGCGGCAGGCCAACATGCAGCAGACCATCGTCGAGCTCGGCATGAGCAAGCCGATCGGCGCGGGCTGGGAGGTCTACGGTGGTGCGCGCTGGTCGACGGTCGAGAACGGCATCGATTACGCCGTGCTGGCCTCGTCGCACGCGAGCTCGGATTGGGCCGATGCGCTGCTCGGCGTGCGCTGGGAGCGTGGTTCGACGAGCAGCCGCTGGTGGGCGCGCGGCGACATCGCGGGCGGTGGATCGGACGGTGCCTACCTGTTCGAGGCGGGTGGTGCCTGGCGCTTCGGCACCGGCTGGGAGGCCTCGCTCGCCTACCGGATGCTCGACACTGAGCTCGGTGACGGCGCCGTGCTGCTCGACCTGACCCAGGCCGGCGCGGTGCTCGGGATCACCAAGGCCTGGTGAGGCCGGGCGCGGGGCCTCAGGCGCCGGGCAGTCGCGCCTTGGCGTGCTCGTCGAGGCGCTGCGTGAGCCGGCGGTAGATCAAGAGCAAGCCCAACACCAGCACGATCAGCAGACCGACGAACGCGAGCGCCGCGCCGGTGAGCCGCGTGCCGCGGGTCTCGGCCTCGTTGGCGATCTTCATCACGTCCTCGAGCGTGCCCTTGCGCTGGGCCTCGATGATGTCGGAGGTCTGGCGCAACGCGGCGCTGCGCTCCTCGCGGACCGCGGCGGCGAGCTGCAAGATCGCCGCCTCGCGCTCGGCGCGGATGCGTTCGAACAGGTCGGCGAGCGCGGCCTGCCGCTCCTTCGAGATCGTGCCTGGCATCTGGGCCGCGACCCTGGCTGCGTCGGCGGCCGCGATGCTGAGATCGCCCATCTGCTTCAGCAGCAGCTTGGTCTCGTCGAGCGCCAGCGTGTCGTAGGAGTAGGCCTGGGCCTGCCAACGCATCAGGAACGGCATGCGCTGCATCAGGAACAGCGAGCGCTCGGCCAGCAGCCGGACCTGGTCGGCCTGCTGGGTCGCCGCGCGCAACGAATCGCTGATGCCGTCGCCGGAGTCGATCGAGGCCGAGCCCGCCCGCGGCAGGTCGGCGAGCTTGACGTAGGCGACCTTGGCCGGCGCGCTGCGGTCGAGCGGGAGCGCCGCGATGCGTGCGCGCAACCCATCGCGCATCGGTCGGGTAAGCCACTGCTCGCTGAGCTTCCAGGCATCGGCTTCGTTGCGGTCGAGCGCGACGCGCAGCTCGGCGTCGAGCGAGCCAGCGGGCGCGCCCTGGGCCGCGTTGCGCTGGGCCTCGGCGACCAGCGCCGTGTGGGTCAGCACGTCGAGCAGCGCGTCGACCTGGTCAGGGCCGGTGACGATGCCGAACATCGCCGAGCTCAGGGCGAGGCGGTTGGCGTTGGCGCGCAGGCGGGCGTCGGGATCGAGCTTACGGCCTTCGGTCGCGGTCGCCGAGGCGATGCGCGAGACGCCGGTGTCGGCGAGCGCGAGCAGGCCGCTCTGCAGCTTCATCGGGTCGACGCCTTTCACGACCTCGGCCCGCGCCGTCTCGGCCTGGTTGCGCGGCGCGCTCGCGGCTTGCTTGGCCGGCGAGGCGCAGGCGTTGAGCGCGAGGATCCCGGAGAGCGCGAACGCCGTCGCAGCCAGGGAACCCTGGGCGCGCATCGTCACGGCGTCGGCTCCGACGCGCGGATGCGCTCCGAGAAGTCGGCGGCCTGGTCGGCCGCGATCGCGCGCGCGTTGACGTGACCGCGGCGGGTCAGCTCGTCGAACGGCACGGAGGTATCGAGGCGGCCCATCGCGTAAAGGTACTCGGCGGCATAGCCCGAGACCAGCACCTTCCAGGTGAACGGCACCCGGCCCGGGTTGACCTCGGCGAGCTGCCAGATCGTGGTGGTGCAGTTGGTGGTGAACGTGTTGTAGAACTCGGGACGGTCGTGGACCGCGTTGATGCGGTCGACGTACGAAAGCAGGAAGTGCCGCGCCATCTCGGTCCCGCCCTTGAGCGAGTAGCGGTAGACGTCCTCGATCGGGTCCTTGCGGTAGTTGGTGCGCAAGCGCACCACGTCGCGCTCGTCGGCGACCACGAACGCCAGCTCGTAGTGGCGGAAGAAGCCGAGCAGCGTCGAGTAGCCCTCGCCTCGGGACTTGCGGGCCTCGATCGAGATCGCGAGCTTGCCGTCCTCGCCGAAGTCGAACGACACGAACAGGTGGGCGATCGACGGGCCCATCCAGTACACCGACCAGAGGTCGACGCCCTGCAGACGGTCGAGGCGGTAGGTCCGGTCGTACCAGGCCGGCGTGAAATCGTCCGCCGACCGGTAATCGAAGTTGCGGACGTCGTGGACCGTGATCGTGTCGGCGGTGACCTCGGCCCACGGCGCGCGGGCCACCTCGGGGATCCAGTCGCGGTCGTTGGACGGCTCGATCCGCAGCCAGGCGACCAGGAACAGCACGCTCGCGACCGCCAGCGCCGCCTGGCCCTTCCAGCGCCAGGCCGCGACGAACAGCGCAGCCAGCGCGGCGATGAGCAGCAGCGCGAACAGCCCCGCGAGCACCTGGCGCAATGCCGCGCTCTCGATCTCGGGATGGTTGAGAAGCGCGAGCGTGACGAACGCACCGATCAGGAGCTCGGCCAAGCCCAGCGCGACCAACCCCACGATCCCGATCGTCGCCACGATGCGCTCCTTCATGCCGGCCTCAGAACGGGTGGCCGATGTAGAGGTAGCCCTGGGTCTCGCCCTGGTCGTTGACCGCCAGGCCGAGGTAGATCGGCGTGATCTTGTTGTCGACGCCGAGGAACACCATGAACGAACCCTTGAGGTCGCCGAGGTTGAGCATGTCCTTCTGGCGCCAGACGTTGCCGAGCTCGAGCGCAGCGCCGACGTAGCTGCGGCCGAGCGTGCCGAACTCGACGAAGCGCCAGTAGTCGGTGAGCGACATCAGCAGCAGCTCGTCGCCGCGCAGCTGGTCGCGCGAGTAGCCCGACATCTTCATGAAGCCGCCGAGCTGGAGCTCGTCGTAGAGCGGCAGCGTGCCCTGCGGCGTGGTGCCGTACTGGAGCCCGGTGACGAAGGTGTTGCGGCCGCGGCTGAAGGCCCAGGCGCTCTTGAACTCGAGCTTCTGGTACAGGTCGTCGGCGCCGAGGTCGGCGGTCGAGTCGACGAACGAGAGCACCGTGTAATCGCCGTGGGTCGGGAAGTAGAGGCTGTCGAGCTGGTCACGGGTCGCCCGCAGGCGCCAGCCGCCGAGGTCGGCGTCGTTGGGCACGATCGCGCCGGTGGTCTCCGGCGACATCTCGGAACGGCCGCTGAACGCGCCGACCCGGACCTCGCCGATGTTGCGGAACTGGACGCCGAAGTCGAGGCCGGCGCGGCTGGTGTCGATGCGCAGCACCTCCTCGCCGAGCGGCGTAGCGTGTTGCTCGACCCGGCGTTCGACGCCGGCGTAGGGCGCGAAGAACCAGTAGTCGGCGCGCTCGAGCGGCTGGAACCACTCGATCTCGAACAGCGAGGGCGAACCGACCGCGGCGTTGATCTTGAGCTCGCCGCCGTACTCGGTGAGCTTGGGGCGGCGGTAGGAGAACAGCAGCCGGAAGTCGGTGCTGCCCTCGAGGTTGCTCTCCATCCCGATGCCGAAGCGCAGGTAACCGGGGCCCCACGACTTCTCGCGGGCGCGGACCTCGAGCACCCGCTGGCCGGCGGGGGCGGGCGCGAGGTCGTAGTTGACCGACTCGAACTCGCCGGCCTGCATCACCCGGGTCATGTCGTCCTCGAGCACCGCGAGGTCGAGCTGCGCGCCGCTCTTGGTCTCCATCCGGTCGATGAGGTGCGGCGCCTCGGTCTCCGTGCCGTCGGCGCCCACGATCAGGACCTTGACCGAGGCCAGCGTCGGCAGGTCCTTGCGCGAGAAGCGTTGCTGGGCGAGCCAGGCGCCGTATTCCTGCTTGCCGATCGCGAAGCGCTTGAGCTGCTCGGACGCAGCGCGCGCCGCCTTCTCGCCGGCGACCCGGGCTTCGCCGATCCGGCTGAAGTCCGCCGACGAGATGTCGCCGAGCTCGGGCGTGATCAGCAGGTCCTGCTCGCGGAGCCGGGCGCGCTGCGCGATGACGTTCTGGTCGGTGAGCAGCGCGACCATCTGCGCGATCACGCCGGCGGTGCCGAGCCCCTTGACGTCCTTCGCCGCAGGCGTGCCGACGTCGATCGCGATCACCCGGGTCGCGCCGAGCGCCTGGGCCACGTCGATCGGGAAGTTGCGCGCGACCAAGCCGTCGACCAGGGTCCGGCCGTCGATCACCACCGGCGCGAACGCACCGGGGATCGACATGCTGGCGCGCACCGAGCGAGCGAGGTCGCCGTGGTCCATCACCACCATCTCGCCGGTGGCGAGGTCGGAGGCGACCGCGCGGAACGGCACGCGCAGGTCGTCGAAGTCGGTGGGCGTCGCCACGTGCATCAGCAGCGAGCGCAGGATGAACTCGACCTTGAAGCCGGCGGCGAGCCCGGGCGAGGTGTTGATGCCGTCGGCGCCGACGCCGACCTCGAGCGGGAACAGTCCGAACACGTCGTCCTGCTTGGTGCGGAAGCGCTGCTTGGTGCGGTCGGTCTTGTCGCTGAACGAGGCGTCCCAATCGATGGTGGTGAGCTGCTCCTCGAGTCCCGCCGGCGACATGCCGCTGGCGTAGAGGCCGCCGACGATCGCGCCCATGCTGGTGCCGATCACGCAATCGACCGGGACGCGGAGCTCCTCCATCACCTTGATCACGCCGACGTGGGCGCCACCGCGCGAGCCGCCGCCGGACAGCACCAGCGCGGTGCCGCGGCAGGGCTTCTCGGACGACGGCGCCGGGGCGTCGAGCACCGCTGGCGCGCTCGCCATCGCCGCGCTCTCGGCGGCGAACGCGAGCGGCGCGATCAGCGAGGCGCAGAGCGTCACGACGAGGTGCGATGGGGCGGGGCGTGACATCGTCTTTGGTCTCCTGGACGCAGGGTGCGGCATCGGGTGCCGCCGTCGAATGACCGGGGTCAACAGGGTCTCACGACCGCGGGTCGTGGGGCGGGGCGCGGTGCTAGGCTCCGAAGCCCAAGCCGCGCCGGTGCGGCGCCGGGGGCGATCCGAGCGTGAACCGACCGACGAGGTGGACCATCCTGCTGGCGTTGCTCGCGCTCGGCGGCTGCGCCGCGTCGGTCAAGCCGGGCTTCGTGCCGACGCCGTCGCAGGCGCTCGCCTATCCCTCCGAGACCAGGCTCGGCCGCAACGTCAGCGCGCTCACCGCCAGCCATCCCGGCGAGTCGGCGTTCGTGCCGCTGGCGGCGGGCGTCGACGCCTTCGTCGGCCGCATCGCCGCGATCGACGCCGCCGAGAAGACGCTCGACGTCCAGTACTACATCGTCCACGAGGGCCTCACCACCCGCGCCATCGTCGACCGCCTGATCAAGGCCGCCGACCGCGGGGTGCGGGTCCGCTTCCTGATCGACGACACCTCGAGCCAGGGCAACGACTACTCGGTGCGGATGCTGTCGGCGCATCCCAACATCGAGGTCCGCCAGTTCAACCCGCTGCGCGAGGGTCGCGACAGCGGCGTCGGCCGGTTCTTCGGCATGCTCGCCGGCGCCGGCAAGCTCCACCGCCGGATGCACAACAAGGCCCTGATCGCCGACAACGCGCTGGCGGTGGTCGGCGGCCGCAACCTCGGCGACGAGTACTTCGGCGCCAGCCTCGACACCAACTTCGCCGACCTCGACCTGCTCGCCGCCGGACCGGTGGTGGGCGAGGTCTCGGCGATGTTCGACACCTATTGGAACAGCCCCTACGCGCTGCCGGCCGAGGCGTTCAAGGGCAAGGAGCCGAGCATCGCCGAGCTCGACCGCGCGCGGCGCAAGATCGCCGACTACCTGGCCAAGGCCAAGGTCGCGCGCAGCGACTACCTCCAGCGCATCACCGACTCCGACCTGATGAAGCAGATCGAGGCTGGCACTCTCGCGGTCGAGTGGGGCCGCGCCAGCGCGGTCTACGACGACCCCTCCAAGGTCGGCAGCGACGGCGTGGTCGATGCCGACAAGCGCATCGGCCCGCGCTTGCTGAAACAGGTCGGCGCGGCGAAAGAGGAGCTGTTCATCGTCTCGCCGTACTTCATCCCGCAGGACCGCGGCACCGCGATGTTGGTCGCCACCGTCGCGCGCGGCGTGAAGGTGACGATCCTCACCAACTCGCTCGGCGCCAACGACGTCGGCATGGTCCACGACGCCTACACCAACTACCGGGTGGCGCTGTTGGAGGGCGGGGTCCGGCTGTTCGAGATGCGCAAGAAACCGTCGCTCGACCCGCGGGCCAAGGCCGAGCAGGAGCACACCGAGGAGCAGCTCAAGCGCCGCTTCGGCTCCTCGGGCGCGAGCCTCCACACCAAGTCGTTCGTGATCGACCGCCGCACCGTGTTCGTGGGCTCGATGAACCTCGACCCGCGTTCGCTGCTGTGGAACACCGAGCTCGGCCTGGTGGTCGAGAGCCCGGGCTTGGCCGAGCGCCTGACCGGCCTGTTCACCGAGGGCCTCGATCCCGGCGTGTCCTACCGCCTCGAGCTCGAGACCCGCGGCAAACCGCCGCAAGCCAAGATCGCGTGGCACACTCGTGAGGACGGCCAGGACGTGGTCAAGCGCTCCGAGCCGGCCGGCCTCTGGACCCGGTTCTCCAACTGGTTCCTCGGTATCCTCGCCCCCGAGGACCTGCTTTGATCCCGCCCCCTGAGCCAAATCCCACCCGAACGGAGCGTCCCATGAAGAAGATGTCCACCACCCTCATCCTCGCCGCGGCGATCGCGATTCCGAGCGTCGCGTTCGCGGCCCCGGCCGCTGCGCCCGCCGCCAAGCCCGCTGCCGCGCCGATGGCTGCCCCCGTCTACAAGGAGCCGACCCAGGCCGAGATGGAAGCGGCGCTCGCCGCGTTCCGCGCGATCATGGCCAAGGGCATGCGCGAGGTCTACAAGGACCAGCTCGACCTCACCGAAGAGGAAGGCAAGAAGTTCTGGCCGGCGTACGACAAGTACGAGGCCGATTACAAGAAGCAGAACGACCAGCTGCTGGCGCTGATCAAGCGCTACGCCGCGGCCTACAACGCCGGCCCGGTCGACGACGCCACCGCCAAGTCCTTGCTCAAGGACATGATGGATCACGAGAAGGCGGAGTCGGCGCTGCGTTCCGGCATGGTCAACAAGGTGATGGGCATGCTGCCCGGGACCAAGGCTGCGCTGTTCGCGCAGATCGACAACAAGGTCCGCGTCACCATCAAGTACGACCTGGCCCGCCAGATCCCGCTGGTCGAGTGATCCGGACCTATTAGTAGTAGACGTTCGCCACGGTCCGGCCGGCATCGAGGCCGGCTGGACCGTGGCATGCTCTCCGGGCGTCGCGCGCATCCGCGCTGGAGGCCCGTCATGAAGCCGATCCTGAGAGAACGCATCGTCGTCGCGCTGGCCTGTGCCGCGCTCGCGCTGGCCGCGGTCGCCGCCGCCGGCGAGACCTACAAGTGGGTCGACAAGGACGGCAAGGTCCACTACTCCGACAAGCCGATGGCCGGCACCAAACCGGTAGCCGAGGCCGAGAAGGTCGAGCTCAAGCCGGTCAACGAGGTCTCGAGCACGGCGACCCCGCCGCCCGAGATGGCGGTGAACAACAACGAGCAGCCGGCCGAGCCGCTCGACTCGGCGACCTCGTACACCTCGATGAAGATCACCAACCCGAAGGCCGGCGACACGATCCGCGGCTCCGGCATCGGCATCACCATCGCGGTCGAGCTCAACCCCGGGCTCGGCGGCGACGACAAGATCGAGTACCTGCTCGACGGCAAGGTGGTGGCCCAGAGCATCCCCTACGTCGAACGCGGCCTGCACGCGGTGAGCGCGCGGGTGGTCGACCCCAACGGCCAGACCAAGATCGAAGCGTCCGCGGTCACGTTCCAGGTGTTCCAGAACAACCAGACCGTGACGACCCCGCCGGCCAAGCCCAAGAAGCCGTAACCCCAGGCACGCACCACGCGGGGCCGTCGCACCATCCTGGTGCGGGCGTATCATCGCGCCCCTATGGCGCGCGAGACCTTCCACGAAACCCTGCTCGCCGCCCAAACCGCCGGCCTGCTCAAGCTCGTCCGTCGCCGCGAGGGGGGCGAAGGCTTCGGCCAGCTCGCGGTCGAGTACGCCAACCCCGCTGCCGCCGACCTGCTCGGCTGCGGCCTGCACCCCGGCGAGATCTTCGAGGCGCTGCTGCCCGAGGCCCATGCGCTGCACCGCGCGCTCACCGATGCCTTGCGCGAAGGCCAGGGCCTGACAGTCCGCGAACTGCCGATCGAGACCCCGGTCGGTCGGACAGTGACGGTCGATGCCACGCTCACGCTGCTCGGCGAGGACGGCGATGCGGTGCTGGTCGAACTCGTCGCGCAGGACCGCCATCGCCTGATCGCCCACGAGCAACGGCTCGCGTCGCAGCAGGAGACGCTGCGCGAGGTGGTGCGCGGGCTCGCCCACGAGATCAAGAACCCGCTCGGCGGGCTGCGCGGCGCGGCCCAGCTGCTCGAGCGCCGGGTCACCGACGACACCGCCCGCGAATGCGCGCGGGTGATCCTGACCGAGGCCGACCGGCTGCGGGCGCTGGTCGATGCGCTGCTCGGGCCGACCCAGCGCGCGGCCAAGGAGCCGACCAACCTGCACGAGGTGATCGAGCACGTGCTGGCGCTGCTCGCCCACGACACCGCGCAGGCGGCATCGAAGGTCGCGCTGGCCCGTGACTACGACCCCTCGCTGCCCGAGATAGTCGCGGTCCGCGATCACCTGACCCAGGCGCTGTTGAACCTCACGCGCAACGCGGTCGAGGCCGGCGCCGGCAGCGTGCGATTGCGGACCCGCGCGTTGCGCCAGTACACGCTCAACGGCCTGCGCCACCGGTTGGTGGCGCGAGTGGACGTCGAGGACGACGGCCCCGGCGTGCCGGACGCGCTGAGGGAGCGGCTGTTCTTCCCGATGGTGAGCGGCCGCGACGGCGGCAGCGGCTTGGGGCTCGCCATCGCCCAAGACCTGGTGGTCCGCCACGGCGGTTTGATCGAATGGGAATCCGCACCCGGCCGCACGGTGTTCTCGCTGCTGCTGCCGCTCCACGAAGACAAGAGAGAGCCCGCATGACCGAAGTCTGGGTGGTGGACGACGACCAGTCTCTGCGCTGGGTGGTGCAGAAGGCGCTCGAGCTCGCCGGCTTCACGCCGCGCGCGTTCAGCGACGCCGAGTCCGCGCTCGCGGCGCTCAGCGCCGAACGGCCGGCGGTGCTGGTGACCGACGTGCGGATGAAGGGGATGGACGGCATCGCGCTGCTGGCCAAGGTCCGCGCGCTCGACGACGCGCCGCCGGTCATCGTGGTGACCGCCCACAGCGACTTCGACGCCGCGGTCACCGCCTACGAGGCCGGCGCGTTCGAGTACCTGCCGAAGCCGTTCGACATCGACGAACTGACCGCGCTGGTCAAACGCGCGGCGGAGAGCCGCAACCCCAGTTCGACGGGAGCGGCGCACTCGGACGAGCAGCTCCCGACGCTGTTGGGCGAGGCGCCCGCGATGCAGGAGGTGTTCCGTGCGGTGGGGCGTCTGTCGCGGACCTCGATGACGGTGTTGATCACCGGCGAATCCGGCACCGGCAAGGAGTTGATCGCGCGGGCTTTGCACCGGCATTCGCCGCGCAGCACGCAACCGTTCGTCGCGCTCAACACCGCGGCGATCCCGACCGAGCTGCTGGAGTCCGAGCTGTTCGGCCACGAGCGCGGCTCGTTCACCGGCGCCACCCACCAGCGCCGCGGCCGCTTCGAGCAGGCCGACGGCGGCACCCTGTTCCTGGACGAGATCGGCGACATGCCGATGGGCCTGCAGACGCGGTTGCTGCGGGTGCTGGCGGAAGGGGAGTTCTACCGGGTCGGTGGCACCGAGGCCGTCAAAGTCGACACCCGCGTGATCGCGGCGACCCATCAGGTGCTCGACGCGCTGGTGACGAGCGGCAAGTTCCGCGAGGACCTCTACCACCGCTTGAACGTGGTGCGGATCCGCATCCCGGCGCTGCGCGAGCGCGCCCAGGATGTGCCGGCGATGGCGGAGTTCTTCCTCAAGGACGCCGCGCGCGAGATGAACGTGCCACTGAAGGCGCTCACCCCCGAGGTGGTTCGCGCACTCCAGACCTACAAGTGGCCTGGGAACGTCAGAGAGTTGAGGAACCTCTGCCGACGGCTGACCGCCTTGGCGCCAGGTCGGGAGCTCCATCTCAGCGACCTGAAGGACGAGCTCGGAGAAAAGGGGTCGAACTCATTTTCCCTCGCCGAGCAATCAGGATCGTCGCCCGGCGATTGGTCCGACGGCCTCCGCGTCTGGGCGAAGGACCAGCTCGCGAACGGCAAGGGCGAGGTTGGCGTGCGCGCGATCGAGCAGGCCGAACAGGTGTTGATCGAGACCGCGCTCGAGCACACCGAGGGCGCGAAGGCCGAAGCGGCCGCCGCGTTGGGCTGGGGCCGCAACACGCTGACGCGGAAGTTGAAGTAGCGTCCGAAGGTTCAGCGGCGCTTCGGCGTCTTCTTCGAGTTCCGTTCCAGCCACGCCGCGAACTCGGGCACACCGATGTCGTCCGCAGCGAGCGCGAGCGTCATCGCGACGGTCTCGAACTCCGTCGCCTTGAACTCGTAGCCGTTCTTCCACAACGCCATCTCGGCAACGGCGATCGCGACGCGCTTGTTGCCATCGGTGAACGGATGGTTGCGCGCGATCCCGAACGCGAGCTCGGCGGCGAGCTCGAACATGGATGGCGACGGATCACCGTAGGCCACCCGTTGTTCCGCACGGGCCAGCGCACTCTCGAGCTTGGCCTCATCACATCGACCGTCGAACCCGCCGAAGCGCGCCAGCAGACGGGCGTGCATCGCGCGCACCAGCACCGGCGGCAGCAGCCTCGGCGGGCGCTTCACTTGGCGAGTTCGCGGAGCGCGTTCTTGTAGCGATGCATGAAGTCCTCGAGGTGCTCCATCGCATCGGCGAACTCCGGATCGGCCGAGCTGAGCTCGACGCCCTGCGGGGTGTCGACCGCATAGATCTCGTCGCCCTCGCGCACCCGCAGTTGTTCGAGCACTTCCTTCGGCAGGATCACGCCGTAGGAGTTGCCGATCTTGCGGACCTTGAGCTTCTTCATGGGGCCTCCATCAGTGTTATAACGGATGTTAGACCACCATCCACGCTGTTTCAATCGCCAGTTGCGCGGCAACGCGGTGCGGCGCAGGTTCGCGCCCTTCCAAGGAGGGCAGGTCATGGAACGACCGATCTTCGCCACACCGCAGGTCCAGGCTTTCGACGCCGCACCGATGGCGGCACCGTCGTCGCCTGGCGGTCCGCTCGATGCCATCACCGCGGTCAAGCTCGTCGCGTGGGTCGTCCTCGCCGAGCTCGCCTTCGGCCTGTTCGGCAGCGGCCTCGGACGAACGATCGGCACCGTGGCGGGCCTGTCGACCGCCTGCGTGGTCGCGACGGCCGCCGCGCTCGGCTTCCTGCTCGCAAAGCTCGGTGCGCTCGCCGTGCTGTTCGACCGCATCTCGGCGCTCGCGCCGAAGGCGCTGCGGGACCGCTCCCACACCGGTTGTGCCTGGTTCGGCGCCGCCGACGAGCGCGTGGTCATCGCGTTCCTGTCCGGCGGTCTGCTGGCATGCGCCCGCGTGCTGCTGCTCCAACCCGACCCTGCGTCCGCATCGGCGCCCGGACTTGGTTGGCACCCGCTGCCCGCGATCCTGACCGCGTTCGCGATCATCACGATGGCGCCGGTCCTGGAGGAGCTCTTCTTCCGCGGCGCGCTGTTCGCCGCAGCGCGCTCCAAGATGGGCACGGCGCCTGCAGCCACGCTGGTGACCGTCCTGTTCACGCTCGTGCATTACGACCAGATCCTCGCGCACCCGCCGACCCTCGTCGGCACGCTCGCGTTGGGCGCGCTCACGATGGCTTCCCGCATCCGCCACGCGTCGATCGCGCCGGCGATCGCGCTGCACTGCGGCCACAACTTCATCGCGTGCATGGCGATGGTGCTGGGTTGATCGGCACGACGGCAGATGCATGGACGCGCCGCTGTTCCGAATCCAGGCGATCGATGCCCGTCGACAACGCGCCGTGGGCACGCCGTTCGAGTCGCCGACGCTGGCGTCCGGGATCCTCGCGGCGGCAGCCGTGGCGATCGTCGTCGGTGTCGGCTGGTTGGTGTGGGTCGTCGAGCTGCCCCATCGCGCAACCGTGCGCGGTTACCTCGCTCCCGATCCGGGCCTGGTGCGGGTGCGGAGCGTCGCGGCGGGCACTATCGCTGAAGTCCTGGTGCGGGAGGGCGACGAGGTCGCAGCCGGCCAGGCGCTGCTGAGGCTCGAGACGCGCCGCTCGACACCCAGCACCCCGGACATCGGCGCCGCGACGATCGAGAACCTGGGTCGGCTGCGAGCTGCGACTTTGACGCAACGGCAGCTCGCGCAGGCCTCGCTCGAAGCCGGCCAGACCGAGCTCGCGCGGCGCGGCGATGGACTGCGGCGGGAGATCTCGGTGCTCGGCTCCCAGCTCGAGGCCGCACGGGGGCGCGCCGGCGTCGCGGCGCGTCGGAGCGACGAGCTCGCACCAGCGACCTCACAGGGCTTGTTGCCGATGGCGGCACTGCGGCAGCAGCGCGACCTCGTCGAAGAACTGCGTCTCGATGCGTTGCGCATCGAACAGCAACTCTTGGAACGGTCCAGGCTGCTCGCCGACGTCGATGCGGAACGCAGCGCCCGTGGGCGTCAGGCCCAGGCGCAACTCGCCGAGCTCGATGCCGCCCTCGAGCGTCTCGCGCTCGAGACCCTTGAAGCAGACCAGCGCAAAGACGCGCTCGTCCTCGCGCCCATCGCCAGCCGGGTGCTGCGCATCGCGGCGACGGTCGGCGCCGCGATGCATACGGGCGAAACGCTGTTGGTGCTGGCGCCGGTCGAGGCCGCGCTCCAGGCGATCCTGATGGTGCCCACCCGCGATGCCGGGATGCTCGTCCGGGGCCAACCGGTGGTCCTGCGGCTCGATGCCTTCCCCCACCAGCGCTTCGGCGTGCGTCGGGCCACGGTCCTCAAGGTCGGCGCCGGCGTGATCCTGCCGGGCGAGCGCGAGGCGCCCGTCGTGCTGGCCGAACCGGCGTTCGAGGTCGTCGCTCGCCTCGATTCGAGCGAGATCGCAGCCTACGGCCGGCGCTGGCCGTTGCGCACCGACCTCACGTTCGAGGCCGATGTGCAGCTCGACCGCAGCACGCTCATCGATCGCCTGCTCGACCCGTTGCGCGCGTTCGCGAGGCGCGACGGATGATCGGCCTCACCTTCGGATGTTCCCGCCGCACGCCGCTGGTGCTCCAGTCGGAGGTTGCGGAATGCGGGCTCGCCTGCCTGGCGATGGTCGCCGCCCACCACGGTCTCGTGCTCGATCTGCGCACCCTGCGCGAGCGCGTCGGTTCGAGCCCGCGGGGCTCGTCGATGGCGCAACTGTCGAACATGGCCAGCCGGCTCGGCCTGCGCAGCCGCGCGGTGCGGCTCGACCTCCATGAGCTCGACGGCCTCGCGCTACCCGCCATCCTCCATTGGGAGATGCGCCACTTCGTGGTGCTCGTCGGGCGACGGCGAGATGGCATCGAGGTCCTGGACCCCGCGCGAGGTGCGCGGCGGGTGAGCCGACGCGAGCTCGATGCTGCGTTCACCGGCGTGGCGCTCGAGCTCGAGCCGACGGTGGCGTTCACGCGTGAGGACTCGGTCCATCGTCTCAAGGTCAGCGACCTGTTCTCAGGAATATCGGGTCTGCGTGGTGCGCTCCTCCGGCTGCTGGCGGTCTCGGCCGCACTGCAGGTGATGGCGCTCGCGATGCCGCTCGCGATGCAGTTGGTGATCGACGAGGTGCTGGTGGCCGCCGACCGCGCGCTGCTCGACGCCATGGTGTGGGGCGCGTCGTTGCTGCTGGTCGTCCAGATCGTCCTGTCGGTCGGTCGCGCGTTGGTGGTCCAGGGGTTCGCGACCCGGCTCGCGCGCAGCATGCACCTCGCGCTGTTCGAGCACCTGCTGGCCCTGCCGGTGGGGTACTTCGCGTCGCGGCACAGCGGCGATCTCGCGGCGCGGTTCGGATCGCTCGACGTCATCCAACGGACGCTGACCACCGGGTTCGTCGAATCGATCATCGATGGGCTGTTGAGCATGGTCGCGCTGACGATGCTGTGCCTCTACTCACCGTCGCTCGCGGCCGTCGCCTTGGCTGCGCTGCTGGTGTACCTCGCGCTGCGCGGGGCGTGGTACGGCGCGCTCAGACGCGCGACCGACGAACAGATCCACCATGGGGCGCGGCGCCAAACGCATCTGCTCGAGACGCTGCGCGCGATCCCGACGCTCAGGCTCTACGGCGCCGAGCCGGGTCGGCTCGCGCACCAGGACGCGCTCACCTGCAACTCGCTGAACGCCGGCATCCGCAGCGGCAACTTGGGCATCGGGATGCGCACGGCGAGCATGGCGATCTTCGGGATCGAGGGTTTGGTGGTGCTCGCGCTCGGCGCGCGGTCGGTGCTGGACGGCGGGATGACGCTGGGGATGCTGATGGCGTTCATGAGCTTCAAGGCGACGTTCAGCGGACGGGTCGCGGGCCTGGTCGATCGCTGGATCGAGTTCCGGATGCTCGAGCTCCATGCCGAGCGGGTCGGCGGCATCGCGCTCGAACCGGCGCTACCGCGGGTCGATTCCGCGGCACACGCCAGCGCGGGTGCCGCCCGGGTCGTGCTTCGCGAGATCGGTTTCCGTTACCCGCAAGGCCAGTGGCTGTTCCGGAGGCTCGATCGCGAGGTGGAGCCTGGCCGATGTCTCGCGATCGTCGGTGCTTCGGGTTGCGGCAAGTCGACCCTCGCCAAATGCATCCTCGGGCTCGTCGCGCCGAGCGAAGGCGGCGTGTGGATCGGCGATCGTGAAGTCGAGCTTGCGTGCCGCGACGAACCACGACGCGGCATGACCGCGGTCCTGCAGGACGATGTGCTGCTCGCGGGCAGCATCGCCGACAACATCGCCTTGCACGACGGCGCGCCGGACATGGGGCGGGTCGAGGCCGCCGCCCGCGTCGCGGCGGTGCACGACGAGATCATGTTGATGCCGATGCGTTACGACACGCTGATCGGCGAGATGGGCTCGACGCTGTCAGGCGGGCAACGCCAACGCGTGTTGCTGGCGCGCGCGCTGTACTTCGAACCCCGGTTGATGGTGCTGGACGAGGCCACCAGCCACCTCGATCCGGCTCGAGAGCGCAGCGTGGTCGAACAGCTGCGCGGGCTGTCGATGACCCGCATCGTCATCGCGCATCGTGCCGAGACGATCCGGCTCGCGGATGAGGTGCTCGATCTGAGCGCATTGGCGGGGGCGGGTGCGTACACGAAGGGATTCGGAATGCAGGCATAGGGCCTGCAGAGATGCGGCGAGAGCCGCGAAGGAGTTTGACATGCGCACACTCGATGACCTTGAAACTCAACTTGTATTTGGTGGTGACGATGCCGACGTTTGCGAAGCAGTTGGCGATGTAGTGGCGTCGGCTGCTGCGGCCGGCACATTTGCAGCCACGAGCGAAGCGAGTCCAATTGTTCAGGCCGGCGCGGCAACGGCTACATATAATGTTGTCCAACCGCTTGGTGAGGCCGCGTGTTCGTCGGTGGCAGATTGGAGCGAAAGCACTTATAACGAGTTCATGCGTAGCATTGACATCATGAGCCCTCAGGTATTCATGATGTCCGCAGGCAGTTGGTACTGACCATTGCGCCCGATCTGACGCTACGTTAGGTCGGGCGCACATTTAATGAGTAAAGAAGAAAATAGTGCGGAGGGGAATCAAATGACATTTTACAATTCGGTGTCGATGCTGGCATTTGTTTTTGGATTTGTAGCAATTGCACGAATCTACTCGTTACAGAAGCGCGTCGAAGCACTGGAAAGAGAGATGTCTTCAAGGGCGAACATTTAGACTCTTCTGTCACTCGAACATCTGAAACTGCACTACGCGTGGAAGTTCAATCCACTTCTCTTGTGATCATCGGCGCCGGCCACGCCGGCTGCGAAGCCGCCTACGCGTCGGCGCGGATGGGCGTGCCCACCGTGCTCGTCACCCATTCGCTCGAGAACATCGGGCAGATGTCGTGCAACCCGTCGATCGGCGGCATCGGCAAGGGCCACCTGGTCAAAGAGGTCGATGCGCTCGGTGGCCTGATGGCGCGCGCCGCCGACCAGGCCGGCATCCACTGGCGCACGCTCAACGGCTCAAAGGGCCCGGCAGTGCGGGCGACCCGCTGCCAGGCCGATCGCACCCTCTATAAGAGCGCGGTCCGGCGGATCCTCGCCGCCACCCCCAACCTCACGATCCTCCAGGCCGAGGTCGCGGGCCTGATCGTGGAGCTGGGGCGCGTGGTGGGCGTCTCGCTCGCCGATGGCAGCGAACTGCGTGCCGCCGCGGTCGTGCTCACTGCCGGCACCTTCCTCGCCGGCCGCATCCATGTCGGGCTCGAGAACCACGAGGGCGGTCGCACCGGCGAGCCGCCGTCGAAGACGCTCGCCGCAGCACTGCGCCAGCTCCCGCTCACCACCGCGCGCTTGAAGACCGGCACGCCGCCGCGGCTGGCCGGTAGATCGCTCGACTGGTCGCAGTTCCAGGAACAGCCCGGCGACACGCCGCGCCCGGTGTTCTCGTTCATGGGTTCTCGTGACGAGCATCCGCGCCAGGTCTCGTGCTGGATCACGCGCACCAACGCCCGCACCCACGAGATCATCCGCGGCGGGCTCGACCGCTCGCCGATGTTCACCGGCGCGATCGAGGGCGTCGGCCCGCGCTACTGCCCGAGCATCGAGGACAAGGTCGCCCGCTTCGCCGAGCGCGACAGCCACCAGATCTTCGTCGAGCCCGAAGGCCTCGACACCGACGAGGTCTACCCCAACGGCATCTCGACCTCGCTGCCGCTCGAGGTCCAGCTCGAGTTCGTGCGCAGCATCGCCGGCTTCGAGCGGGCTGAGCTCACCCGCCCCGGCTACGCCATCGAGTACGACTACTTCGACCCACGCGGTCTGCAGCCCTGGCTCGAGAGCAAGGCGGTGCCCGGCCTGTGGCTCGCCGGCCAGGTCAACGGCACCACCGGCTACGAGGAGGCCGCGGCGCAGGGTCTGCTTGCGGGCCTCAACGCCGCGTGCGCCGTGCTGGGGCGCGAACCGTGGTGGCCGCGGCGCGACGAGGCTTATATAGGGGTGTTGGTCGATGACCTCATCACCCAGGGCCTGACCGAGCCCTACCGGATGTTCACCAGCCGCGCCGAGCATCGGCTGCTGCTGCGCGAGGACAACGCCGACCTGCGGCTGACGCCGCACGGCCGCGCGCTCGGCGTGGTCGATGACGCGCGCTGGGCGCGGTTCGAAGCGAAGCGCGACGCGGTCGATCGCGAGCAGCAGCGCTTGCGCGCGACGCTGCTGGACGGCATCCGCGCCGAAGACTTGTTGAAGCGCCCCGAGATGACCTACGCCACGCTCGTCGCACGACCGGAGCTCGCGCCCGGTGTTGCCGACCGCGCGGTCGCCGAACAGGTCGAGGTGCAGGCCAAGTACGCCGGCTACATCGCGCGACAGCATGACGAGATCGCGCAGCGCCGCACGCGGGAGGACGCCGTGCTGCCGGACGACCTCGATTACGCCGCGATCCGGGGGCTCTCGAACGAGGCCCGGCTCAAGTTCTCCACCGCGCGCCCGGCGACCATCGGCGTCGCATCGCGCTTGCCCGGCATCACGCCAGCGGCGATCTCGTTGCTGCTGATCCACCTGAAGAAGCTCGAGCGGCGTAAGGTCGGATGACACGCCGCCTCGCGCGTTCCGCGTTCCAAGGGACGACGAGCCACGCGATGTAAGCATCCACCGACGCGCGGCCCAAAGCGGCCGCGTGCGAACATCTCGCGCCGCCGAGTCGGCGGCAATCCATAGCGGACAGGGACGGGACACCATGAGTTCGAAGTTCACGACGATCGCCTGCATCCTGGTCGCAAGCGCAGGGCTTCACCCTGAGGCCATGGCCGCCACAAACGCGCTGGGGTTCACCCGTTCGCAGGGCCCCGACCTGCGGTTCGCCGACATCCCCGCGGGCTACACGCAAGCGCTGAACTCCGTCGCGATCGCCGACTTCGACGGCGATGGCGCCGAGGACGTGGTCGGCGCCTTCGTCGTCAGCGCGATCCTCGCACCGCCGGTCAACGGACGGCTGCGGTTCGCGTTCGGACCGTTCTCGCAATCCACCACTGCCACCGCGCCGACCCAATCGCTTCTGATCGAATCCGGGTTCCCGCGGCTGGCGGCGCGGGACCTCAACAACGATGGGCACGCCGACGTGGTGGTGGCGGTCGCGGAGCCGGGCGATTCCGCCACGACCATCTCCGTGTTCCTGGTCACGACCCAGACTGCGGCGCCTTTGCGGACGGACTACATCGTGCCGTGGGACATCGGTTACTCCGGGGTGGCCACGCCGTTGATCGCGGACTTCGATGGCGACGGCGATCCCGACATCTTCGCCTCGTCGCCTGCGAACAACGCGTTCGTCGTCCTCAGGAACGATGGGGCCGGTGCGTTCAGCGCCGTCACCGCCGGCACCGTGGACCCGGCGGACCGCCACCACTACTGGCGGCCCGCTGACCTCAACGGCGATGGCCGTCTCGATCTGGTCGGCTCGACGCCAGCCAGCGCCTCGACCGTCATCTATCAGCAGCTCGCGGACCACAGCTTCAGCTACGTGAAGACCATCGCGGCTTGGGCGTACGAGCCGTTCCTGGCCGATGTGGACGGCGACGGCGACGTCGACCTGTTCACCAACGGCGCCTGGTGGGCGAACGGGGGCGGCTTCGCCTTCACCAATGTGAACCAGGTGCAACCGGTCACCGGCGCGCTTCAGATCCTGATCGCGGACCTCGACGGCGACGGAGCCCCGGACGTCGCCAACAATCCGACCTGGGTTTTCCCGGCCGCCCACTCGCCGTGCTGCACGATCGTCTGGCGGGGGATGGCCAATTCGGCAGCCTCGGCCGACGCCGGCAACACGTTTGCGTTCAAGCTGAACTCGCAGAACATCAGTTCCGACCTCGACCACGATGGGCACCGCGAAGTGGTGGCGTTCGACACCGTCGGGGTCATCACGTTCTACGAGGGCAGCTTCGGCCCCAACACCCCGCCCACCCTCGCCGTGACGCCAGGGTTCACGCTAGTTTCATCCGGCGCGGTCGCCATCAGCCTGGTCGGATCGGACCCCGATCAGCAGGGCTTGACCTGGCGGGTGGTTACACCACCGACCAAGGGCACGGCGACAGTCTTCCAGACCAACATCCTCAGCAGCATCACGACGGCCGCCGTGCTGTCCTACGACCCGAACGCCGATGCGACCGGGACCGACTCGTTCACCGTCGTCGCGAACGACGGCATCGAGGATTCGGTGCCGCACACCATCACCATGACGATGGGGTTCAACGGGTCCGGCGGCGGTGGAGGTGGTGGTTCGGGCGGCGGCGGGGGTGGTGCGCTCAGCGTCCTCGAACTCCTGGCAGCAGCGTTGGCGCTGAGTCGTCGTCGTCGATTGCGTTTACCGCTGCGCGGTGGCCCTCGGGCTCGCGCCCGGCGTTGCGGCCGAGGTAAGGTCGAGCCATGCGCCGTTTCGCCGCCTGGCTGCTGTTGATCCTCGCCGCGTTCCTGGTGCTCACCGGCGTGATCGACGTCGCGGTCGGACCCGAGCTCGCCGAACAGGACGGCGGCGTCGCCGCGAGCGAAGGCGCGTCGCGTTGGACCGGGCTCATCTACATCGCGATCGGCGCGGCCTTGGGCGCGCTCGGTCATCGACTCGGATCCAAGACCCTCTCCGCTGAGGACACTTCATGACGCACAAGCTCGCGCTCACCCTCTCGTTTCTCGTCACGGCCACGACCGTCCTCGCCGGCGAGCCCACCGCGTCCCCGGCCAAACCCACCAGCGCCGAGATCCTCGCCGCCTCGGCCGCCAGCGATTGGCGCGACCTGCCGCTCGACTCGACGCTGGTGATGACGCTGCCGAGCGGCCCGGTGATCATCGAGCTCTCGACCCAGTTCGCGCCCAAGCACGCCGACAGCATCCGGCGCCTGACCCGCGCCGGCTACTTCGACGGCCTCGCGATCATCCGCGTCCACGACAACTACGTGACCCAGTGGGGCGACGCCGAAGAGGACGAGACCAAGGTCAAGCAGAAACCCGCCGACCTCCCGAAGGTCCCGGCCGAGTTCGACCGCACGCTCAAGGGTCTCGCGCTCACCGTGCTCCCCGACGCCGACTCGTGGTCGCCGAAGGTCGGCTTCGTCGAGGGCTGGCCGGTCGCGACCGATCCCAAGGCGGGTCGCGCCTGGCTCACCCATTGCTACGGCATGGTCGGCGCCGGCCGCGGCAACGAGATCGACTCGAGCGACGGCTCGAGCCTCTACGCCGTGATCGGCCAGCCCGCGCGCGGGCTCGACCTCAACATCACGACCGTCGGCCGGGTGGTGCAGGGCATCGAGAAGCTCGCCGGCCTGCCACGCGGCACCGGCCCGCTCGGCTTCTACGAGAAACCCGAGCAGCGCTTGCCGATCGTGCGGACCCAGATGCTCGCCGACATCCCGGTCGCCGAACGCCCGCGCCTGCAGATGCTGCGCACCGACACCGCGACCTGGACCAAATGGCTCGATTCGCGCCGCCATCGCAGCGGCTGGTTCGTGAAGGACCACGGCCACGTCGATCTCTGCAACGTGCTGCCGCCGGTGCGCACCGCACCCTGAACCGCAAACGATTGGTGAACTGCGACCTGCGGCACAGGCATCGTCTCGGAACTGGCCTAGCCTTCCCTACATAGGAGGATTCAGTGCCCGACAAGCGCAAAGAAGGCCACCTCGCGCTCCACGCGCTCGACCGTTCGGTCGCGCTCGCCGCCGAGCATCACGAGCGCCTGCCCTCGCGCCTGCCGCGCTGGAACCTCGACGGTTCACTGTTCGCGGCGCTCTCCACCGCCACCTTCGACCTGCGCCCGAGCCTGGTGACCCGCGACGGGGTCCGCGGCTTCATGATCGATTCGGCCGAGCAGCGCTTCGCGCTGGCCGAGCAGGACGGCATCGACTTCGAGGCGCTGCGCCCGAACGGCGAGCCCTGGCAGGTGGTCACCGTCGGCGCCGAGCGGGTCGCCGACCAGCGCAAGGTCGGCGCGCGCTGGGACGCGATCGAGAGCCTGCGCTTCGTCGCTTGCCTGATCGAATCGAACGGCTGCATCGCCGGCCCGATCGAGCTCGGCAAGCGCTACAAGATGCTGAAGTGGCCGGACATCGGCGCGCTGCCCTCGGCCCGCACGCTGCTGCGCCCCTACCTCCGCCACGCCACCGCGCTCGCCCGCGGCAACCGCTCGGTCGGCGAGTTGCTCGCCAGCGCCGGCACCGACTGGCGCGAGGCGCTGGCCTTCGCCAACGCCTGCGCCATGCTCGACCTGCTGCAGGGGGTCGAGGACTGATTCCGTCGCATCTTTCGCCTGTAAGCATCCGCTGACAGGCCGGGGGCCAGGGACGGATCGAGCCTTGCCCCGACGGAGGCGAGCCGTCAGCATTCGCACCCGAGAACCTGCTGCCCCTGGGGATCCCATGTCCATCGCCCTGCGTCGCCTCGCCGCGATGCTCCTGATCAGTGCGTCCCTGCCGGCGTTCGCCGACACCGGTTGGACCCGCGTGACCCCCACCCATGCGGGCCCGACGATCCTGTCGCTCGCCGCCTCGCCGACCCGGTTCGTGGCGTTGACCGACGCCGGTCGCCTGCTGTGGAGCGATGACGGTCGCGAGTGGAACGCGGTCGACCAGACCCGTCCGACGCCGTTCGTGACCAAGGTGGTCTACGGCAACGGCGTGTTCCTCGCCTACGGCAACTACTCCAACTACCTCAGCACCGACGGCGTGAGCTGGACCGCGGTCAAGCGGCCGCCCTCGGGCAACAACGACATGGCGTTCTTCAACGGTCGGTTCATCGCCGGCGGGGCGCCCATCCACACCAGCACCGATGGCGTGACCTGGACCGCGTCGGCCACCCCCGGAACCTTCTACATCTGGACTCTGGCGCCGGGCAACGGCGTGATCCTGGCGAGCGGGCCGCAGGAGGGCGTGCTGCGGTCGACCGACGGCCTGTCATGGCAGCTGATCACCTCCCCGGCGTTCGCGCCTGGTTCGCACTGCGTCGCCTGGCGCGGCGACGCGTTCATCAACTCCTACGGCTTCGCCAGCGTCGATGGCGTCAGCTGGGCCGCCGATCTCACCAACCGTCCCGGCATCAGCTGCGGCGCCCGCGACTCCCGCACCGTGACCGTCAGCGACGGCACCTACATGGCGCGCGCCTACAACCAGAACACCGCGGTGCTGCGCTGGAACGGTTCGACGCTGGTGACCGAGCTCGAGGTGCTGCCGTTCACGCCGACCTCGAGCGAGATCTTCTACACGATGGCGGCGCAAGGTGAGCGCCTGCTGGTCGCCGGACACGGCGTGATGCACATCCGCGAACCGGGCGGTGCCTGGGAGAAGCTCCTGAGCATCAACTCGGTCGGCGGCGAAGAAGCGTCGCAGTTCATGGTCGAGAACGCCGGCACCTTCTACGCCTACACCAGCGATACCCGCGACGACACCAGCAGCTATCAGAGCACCGGCCACATCCGTATCGGCCACCTGCTGCGCAGCGCCGATTCCTCGACCTGGACGACCCATGCCGTCAGCGGGCTGACCCACATGTCGGCGCTCGCCGCCCACGGTGGCGCGCTCTACGCCAGCGCGGGCGACACGCTGTACCGTTCGACCGATGGCATCGCCTGGACCCAGCTCCGGCAGATGCCGTGGTCGGTGCGGGCGCTCCGCTCGGACGGCCCCCGGCTCGTGGTGCTCGGCGGCAGCGCCTACCAGCCGTGGGGCATCGCCTCGACGATCGACGGCACGGATTGGCAGGGACAGGACTTCACGGCGACCTCCCAGGACATGCGTTACCTGGCGCGCGGCCCGAACGGCTGGTTCGTCACCTCGGTGGAAGGTGCGCTGGCGGCCACCAGCGCCGATGGCGCGGCGTGGACGCTGGTGACCACCACCCGCCACGGCTACATGGACGGCCATGTCTCCGGTTCGCCGACCCGTCTGTGGCGGAACATGGGCGGTGGGTGGATGCAGTGGAGCCTGGATGGACTCAGCTGGACCAGCACCGCGACCCGCGACTACTACGTCTTCTCCGAGCCGGTGTGGGACGGCGCCCGCTGGCTGGCGCTCGGTCGCCCGGGTTCCGGCTCCCTCAACGCGCCGGCGTTCTTCGAGCAGACCAGCATGCTGATCGAGAGCGCCGACGGCGAGGCTTGGAGCGTGATCCGCAACACCGAGCAGGACCGGTTCGCCGCCATCCTCGCGAGCGGCGGCACCACGCTGGCGTTCGGTTCGGCCGGCAACATCCTGCGCCGCGACATCACGCCGGCCTTGGCCCCGCGCATCACGCCAGGCCTCAGCGTCCTCGCCCTCGACTTCGGCCCGAACCCGGTCGCGTTGAGCACGCTCTCCGGGGCTCCGGCCGGCTCGACCTACGAGCTGCTGTTCAACGTCGGGACCTCGACGCTGACGCTCGACGCCGCGAGCGGCAACCTGACGATCGACCAGCCGACGACCGGCAGCGGCGGCTTGATCGCCTTCCTGGTGTCGAAGGACGGCCAGCTCTCCAACATCAGCACGCTGTCCTACTCCGCGGCGGTGGGGTTCGCCGACATGTCGGCCACGCTGACCACGCCGAAGTCCCTCATCAAGAAGACGCAGGCCGCGGTCTACACCGCGACCATCCGCAACTCCTCGTCGTCACCTATCCCGGGTCACTCGGCGTACCTGCACTTCGGCGTCCTGCAGAGCAGCAAGATCACCTCGGCCAAGATGGTCGGCGGCACCTGCACCATCGGCGTCCAGGCCGCGTACTGCTACCCGACCAACCGCTCGATGGCGCCGGGCGCGAGCTACACCGCGACGATCAAGGTCAAGCCGAAGCTGAAGGGGCCGCTGACCGCCGTGGCGCGCGCCTACACCAGCAGCCGCGACACCGTGCCGACCAACGACCAGGTCCTGGTGACGATCACGGTGAAGTGATGGCCGGGGGCCGCATGTCCGCGCCTTTCGCCGCCGTCGTCGCGCTGGCGTTCGCCGGCGGCGCGGGCGCCGCCAGCGTCGACGCCGTGTTCGACGGCCGCTCGGTCAACACCCAGCTGCACCACGCCCAGGTCGAGGTGCTGGCGGTCGATTCGAAGTTGATGATGGGCGCCGAGGTCTACCTCAAGCCCGGCAACCACGTGCTGACGCTGGTCTCGAAGCGCGGCCCGAAAAGCGGGCTGCGGATCCGGCAACAGACGCCGTTCACCGCCGAGCCCTGCATGCGCTACGTCGTCGCCGCCGACCACGGCGAGGCGATGCGCGACGACTGGACGCTGGTGCTGGTGAGCCAGAACCTGCGCGCCGGCTGCGATCCGGCCGCCTACACGCCGCCCCCGCCGCCCGAGCCGAAGCGGTTCCTCGGCTTCGACCAGGAGCTGTCGATGATGGGCGACCGGCTGGCGGTGGCGATGGTCGGCGCGCGCTGCGGCGAGCTCACCGACGATCCGGCCCGCGGCGCCAAGGCCATCGAGCGCTGGGAGGCGCAGAACGGGCGCGAGGTCGACACGGTGGCGCGCCGGGTCCAGGCGATGGTCATCACCCGCGGTTCGATCGGCGGCTACGAGCGTTCGGTGCAGACGCTGCAGCTGTTCGAGGAAGGCATCGCCGAACGGCGCGAGGCGGTGGTCGCCGAGACGCTCGGCGCGGGCGAGCTGGCGCCGGCCTGCGCGACCGCGCTCGCCACGCTCGAGAAGCGGGTCGACGTCTACGACCGCTCGCAGGCCGCGCGCAAGGCGGTCAAGGACGCCAACGGTTACTGGTCGAAGTACGGCGAGCAGTTCGGGCCGATGATCGACAAGAACTGGGCCAACCTGGTCGAGGATGCCGCGGTGGTCGGCGGTTACTGGCGGATGCCCGAGGCCGCGCCAACGCCCTGAGCGGCGAGGTCCCGGTTTCCCTGCAATCCCGGCCGGACCCGCTACACTCTCTCTCCCCGCGCCCAGGAGTTCCGGCGCGGGCCACAAGGAGAGTCGCAATGGTCGTTCTGTTCTTCGTCGCGGTCGCCGTGGTCATCGTGGCGATGGCCGCCACCCAGGTCCCCCAGGGCTACAACTTCACGGTCGAGCGCTTCGGGCGCTACCGCAAGACGCTCGAGCCGGGCCTCGAGTTCATCGTCCCGTTCTTCGACCGGGTCGGCCACAAGGTCAACATGATGGAGCGCGTGCTGGAGGTGCCCTCGCAGGAGGTCATCACCAAGGACAACGCCATGCTCAAGGTCGACGGCATCGTCTTCTTCCAGGTGCTGGACGCCGCCAAGGCCGCCTACGAGGTCGCCAACCTCGAGTGGGCCGCCCTCAACCTGACCATGACCAACATCCGCACCGTGCTCGGCTCGATGGACCTCGACGAATCGCTGTCCAAGCGCGACGAGATCAACGCCCGCCTGCTGCGGGTGGTGGACGAGGCGACCCACCCGTGGGGCGTCAAGGTCACCCGCATCGAGATCAAGGACATCGCCCCGCCGCGCGACATCGTCGACGCGATGGCGCGCCAGATGAAGGCCGAGCGTGAGAAGCGCGCGATGATCCTGGAGGCCGAGGGCCTGCGCCAGTCGGCGATCCTCAAGGCCGAAGGCGAGAAGCAGGCCACCGTGCTCGAGGCCGAGGGCCGCAAGGAAGCCGCGTTCCGCGACGCCGAGGCGCGCGAGCGCCTGGCCCAGGCCGAAGCCGAGGCGACCCGCATGGTCAGCGACGCGATCGCCAAGGGCGACGTCAACGCCATCAACTACTTCGTGGCGCTCAAGTACGTCGAGGCCCTGAACTCGATCGGCATCGCGCCCAACCAGAAGGTCATCTTCATGCCGATGGAGACCGCCGGCGTGCTCGGCTCGCTCGGCGGCATCGGTGAGCTGGCCAAGGAAGCGTTCGGCAAGAGGAGCGCCTGACCATGGACGTCACCCACATCGCCTATTGGCATTGGTGGATCGCCGCTGCGCTGCTCGCCATCCTCGAGATGGTGATGCCGGGCACGATGCTGATCTTCTTCGCGGCCGCGGCCGCGGTGGTCGGCCTGGTCGCGCTGGTGCTGCCGGGCCTCGGCTGGCAGGTGCAATTCGTCGCGTTCGGCCTGTTGTCGGTCGGCGGCATCTTCGCCTGGCGCAAGTACCGCGCCACGCATCCGGGCGAGCTCGACGGCGGTGACCAGCCGATGCTGAACAAGCGCGCCGCGCAGTACATCGGTCGCACAGTGACGGTGGTCGAGCCGATCGTGAACGGCAGCGGCAAGGCCCAGGTCGACGACACCATCTGGCGCGTGATCGGCCCCGACCTGCCGGTCGGCGCGGTGGTGAAGGTCACCAAGGCCGACGGCGGCTTCCTCACGGTCGAGAAGGCCTGACCATGAGCACGCTCGGCGACTTCTCGGCCACCACCATCACCGGCGAACCCATGCCGCTGGACCAATTCAGCGGCAAGGCGGTGCTGGTGGTGAACGTGGCCAGCCAGTGCGGCCTCACGCCGCAGTACGCCGGGCTCGAGAAGCTGCACGAGGAGTACGACGGCAAGGGCCTGGTGGTGCTCGGCATGCCCTGCAACCAGTTCGGCGCGCAGGAGCCCGGCACCGAGAAGGAGATCGCGACCTTCTGCGAGACCAAGTTCGGCGTGAAGTTCCCGATGACCGCCAAGATCGAGGTCAATGGCGCCGGTCGCCATCCGCTCTACGCCTGGTTGATCGGCGAGACCGGCGGCGCCGACATCTCGTGGAACTTCGAGAAGTTCCTGATCAGCAAGGATGGTCGGAAGGTGCAGCGCTTCTCGCCGCGGGCGACGCCGGAAGATGCGGCGCTGCGCGAGGCGATCAGGAAGGCGACCAAGTGATCGGCAGCTCGAGCGAACCGGCGCGCGGTCTGCGCGCCCGGCGATCCATCCTCGCCGCCGTCGCCGTCCTTTGGGTCGGCGCGGCGCTGACTGCCGACGCCCCGTACCAGGGCAACTTCTGGCTGGAGAACACCCCCGAGTCCGACCCGGTGGACGCGGCGTTGGCGATGAACCCGATCGGCGACGCGGCGCTCGTCTACACGCAGCTGGCTTCGGGTGGGGGCGTCGCGCCGGGACTGGTCCTGCGTCGGTTCGCCAAGGCCTATTACGTCAAGTCCGCCAGCACCGTGGCGGTGGCCGGCACCGAGGCCAGCGACCCCGCCGTGGGCATCGCGGCGGACGGCTCGATCGTGGTGGTCTGGGTCACCAGCGACGCCGGCGCCGACGGCTCCGGCAGCGCGATCCTCGCGCGTCGCTACGACCCCAGCGGCGCGCCGCTCGACCAGTCGTTCCAGGTGAACGCGGACCCCAACGGCGATCAGAGCGATCCGGCGGTGGCGATGGCGCTCGACGGCCGCTTCACCGTGACCTGGCTCACCGCGACCGGGGCAGGGAGCGACGTGCGCCTGCAGGCGTTCGCCGCCGACGGCGCGCCGCTCGGCGCCGAGACGACGGTCAACGAGACCACGGCGGGCGACCAGACCCATGCCCGTGTGGCGGTCGACAAGGACGCGAACCCGATCGTGGTCTGGGAGGGTCCGGGCGCGGGCGGCGTGCAGTCGGTCTTCGCCCGCCGCTTCGGTGCCGACGGCCTGGCGCTCTCCGCCGAGACCCCGCTCGATGCGGCGATCGACGGTTCGCGGACGCCCGCGGTGGCGCGCCACTGGAACGGTGCCTACATCGTGACCTGGCAGCGCGGCGATCCGGCGAGCGACTCGTCGACGCTCGTCGCGCAGCGTTACACCTCGGCCGGCGCCGCCAACGGCGCTGAGATCGCCGTCGGGGCGGCGATGCCGATCGCCGACGGCAGCTATAGCAGGACGGTCGGTTCGCCTTCGGTCGTGGTCGACGCGCTCGATCGCGCCTACTTCGGTTACCAGGGCAACGAGCATTGGATCTCATCGCCGTTCTGGTCCTACGACAACACCGCGCTGGGGACGAAGATCGTCGGGCTCGACGGGACCGTCCACCAGCAGTACTTCGGCGGTCGCGGGCCGCGCGAGCCGATCGACCTTCAGCGGATCGCGGTCGACGCTGATGGCGACATGCTGATGTTCACCCGGCATGACTCCTTCTGGCACCCGGGCATCCGCTACCTCGAGGCGAGCCTGCGGAACGGTTGGGGCGTGGTGGACTTCGTCTCGCAGGTGACCGCGCCGACGACCGCCGACATCGAATCCCAGCAAAGCGCGACGTTCAGCTACGCCAACGCGATCCCACCGACCGTGCTGACCGGCATCCCCGAGGTCGACAGCGCGATCGGTGCGATCAGCGATCTCGACGTCTACTTCGAGGTCACCCCGTACGGCGGATTGACCGTCACCGAGCAGGTCCCGGGCTGCGGGCAGCAGGGGGTCGCCGGTTGCCGCTTCGTGCTCGGACCGCTGCGCGCGGGAGAGAGCGGACAGATGTCCGTGCCGCTCCAGACCGGCGTCTACCTCGGCTCGTTCAACCTGTTCGCCCGCACCAGGTTCCTGCAGATGGACCCGCTGCCGTCCGTGGTGAACACGAGCGCACCGATCACCACGCAAGCCGCCGCGGTGGACCTCGCGCTCACGCTGACGCCGCCGACCGCGAAGCCTTTCGAGTGCGGCGTCATCGAGTTCGCGTACACGGCGCACCAGGTCGGCACCGACGAGCTCCTGCTGAACCCCCAGATCGCGATGACGCTGCCGATCACGGCGCGGCTCATCCATGCGACCACCGATGGCGTCGAGACGTTCGCCTGTCAGCAGATCGGCCGGCAGGTCGTGTGCGGGTACCCCACGGGCCGCGGGCCGTTCACGGCGCGCATCAGCATCCAGCCGTTCAAGAAGGGCAAGATCAGCGTCGTCGCGCGCACCTACTCCGGCAACCCGGACGTCAACGCCGCCAACAACGTCGTGACCTACAGCGCCAAGGTCAAGAGCAAGAAGGGACGCTGCGATCGCTAGCCGATCGCGGCCCCAGGATCATTCGATCTCGAACTGCGCGTTGACCGTCGCGGTGACGCGGATCTCGCCGGCCGAGTAGGTCTCGGCCACCGCCATCGAGTCGGCGGCCATGGTCTTGGCGCGCATCGCCATCATCGGCCGCGGTGGCTCGCCGCCACCCTGGCCCGAGGCGCCGTAGAGCGCACCGACCTCGGCACCCAAGGAATCCGCGATCGCCTCGGCGTTGCGCAAGGCATCTTCGCCGGCGATGCGCATCGCCTCGCGGGCGAGCTGCTTGCTGCGGCTCGACGACAACAGCGGCGGGCTGACCTCGTTGACGCCGGTCGCCAGCACCTTCTCCATCAGGGTCCCGAGCTTGGTCAGGTCGGCGAGCTCGATGGTGGTCGATCGCTGCACCAGGTAGCCGAGCGCCACGCGCTTGCCGTTCTGCCAGTCGAACTCGGGCTGGATCTGGATGCCGGTGGTCTGGACCTTGTCCTTCTCGATGTCGAGGTCGTCGGCGACCTCCATCAGCTTCGCCACCACCTCGTCGGCCTGGGCCTGGGCCTTGGCGAGATCCTTGTCGCGGGCGGCGATGCTGAGCGTCAGCGTCGCGCGATCGGGCGCGGCGACCACCGAGCCTTCGCCTTGCACCGCGATCAAGCGCGGGGCGCGGTCGTCGTCGGAGCCCTGGAACGAGCAGGCGCCGAGCGCGAGCGTGGCGGAGAGAAGGCAGAACGGCAGCGTGCGCATGAGGCGGCTCCTGGGGGCGGTCAAGCGGGGTCCGTAGTGTCGCCGATGCGGCGCCGCATCGTGGCGAGCATCAGCGCAGCCAACGCCAGCAGCGGGTCGAGCGGGCCACCACCACCGCCGCCACCACCGTCTCCGCCATCACCGCCGTCGTCGGGCGGAGGCGGCGGCGGCGGGGCCAGGACCGCGAACAGTATGAGTTCGCTGTTGTTGCCGGCGCTGGGATCGGCCACGTCGCTGCTGACCGTCGCCTGGATCGAGTGGTTGCCGATCACGGTGCCGGTCAGCGTCAGGCGCATGAACGCGGTCGCACCCGGGGCCAGGGTCGGGAACAGGCAGTCGAAGTGCGGACCCGTGAGGGTGCAGCTGCCGCCGGGGGTGGTGGTGAGCGTGGTCGGGTCGAGACCGATGTCAGGATCGAAGTCCACCGACAGCCGGACGTTGGTCGCATCGAACACGGTGCCCAGGTTCTCGACCTGGACGATCCCGATCGTCGTCGCGCCCTGTTGGAGGATGAACGACGGTGCGGCGGTCATGAACAGGTCGAGGTCGGCGCCGGGGATGACGGTCGCCGACGCGGTGGCCGAATCGTCGGAGGGGTCGACGTCTCCCGGCGCCTGCACCATGCCGGTCAACGACTGGCTGCCCGCGCCAGCGACCGCGACGTCGACGCGCTCGGTGTAGCCCTCGCCCGGATGGAGCTTGCGCACCGGGCACTCGACCGTGGTGTTGGTCCGGACGCAACCGAAGCTGGACAGCACGACGGTGCCGGAGGTCAGCGTCGGCACCCGCATCACGGTGGCCGCCGAGGTCGAGTTCCCTTCGTTGACGTAGTTGATCTGGAAGATCACGCGACCGCCCGGGTAGTGGATCGGCGTGCTGTTGGCGACGCTGACGGTGACGTGGACGTCCGGTGCCGCGACCGTGAGGAACAGGTCGGCGGCGGCGTTAAAGTCGCTGGCGACCAGCGTCGCATCGCTGCTCAGGAACACCGCGCTGTCGCCGTCGGCGGCCAACCCCGCGACCTCGCTGCCGTAGCGGTAGCGCTGCGGGATCGCGCGGGCGCCGACGTCGACCACGTGATGGAGGAAATGCGTGCCACCGCTGTGTTGCTCGACCTCGACCAGCGCACGCGTGCCGTCGGGCGTGAGGTCGACGCCGGTGGATGCCCACCACCACTTGCGTCCGCCGAGCGTCTCGATGTCGTAGCCGAGCGGCTCGGTCGAATGGGTGACCAGGTCGCGGATGTACGAGGTGCGGATGTGCTGCGTCCACTCGGGGAACATGTTGTTCGCCTGGGAATCGAACAGGATCCGGCTGCCGTCGCGCGAGAGGTCCATCAGCCAGGCGGTGTCGGTGCCGCTCGCGCCGGCGGTACTGAGGCTGACCAGCGTGAGCACGCCGGTCGTCAGGTCCTTGGCGTAGACGTCGTCACGCGGAAAGCCGTCGTTGACGTCGGCTGGGACCAACGCATCGAAGGTCGCGAATGCGATCACATTGCCGTCGCCCGAGATCAGCGCGTCGTACGCGTTCGGCGGGATCGGGCAGCTGGCGGTGATGCTGCCGGCCTCGTCGTAGATCCCGTCCGCATCGGCGTCGCGATCGACCAGCCAGACGCGCGAAGCGCCGCAGGCGGCCTCGTTCGGCAGGGTGAAGGTCTCGCGGAACGCGAGCTTGCGGCCGTCGTCGCTGAAGCTCATCCGGTCCGGGGTCGGGTTCGGCGGCGCGCCCGCGCTGTCCCACTGGAGGCGGATGAAGCTCAGGTCGCCGGGCTCGTCAAACACCCCGTCGCCATCGCCATCACGCTCGTAGACGTAGAGGCCCCAGGGATCGGTCGAGGGGTGGATGCCCGGGATCAGGCCCTTGAGCGAGCAGTACATCGCCACGCTGCGGCCATCGCCCGAGATCGCGCGGGCCTTGCAGCCGACGGTCGAGGACGCGCCGGTCAGGACATCGCGGCTGATGCGCGTGCTGACGCCGGTGGTGGTGTCGGTCAGGTAGACGTCGGGTACTGCGTCGGTGTCGCCGGCATCGAGGTTGGTGGCGGTCGAGGTGAACGCGATCCAGCGCAGGTCGTCGCTGGCGACGAGGTCCTCGCGGACGCCGTTCGGCACGCCGCCGCCGAGCTTGGGCGCGACCAGGGTCGGGTCGGCGGCGAACGCCGGGCCGACGCAGGCGAGCGCGATCGTGGCGAGGGCGAGGCGGGGGGTCATGGGGTACCGGGAAAGGCGGAAAAAGGGGCGCTGATTCTAATCGCTCGCCCACACAGGGCCTATCGCCAGGGGCTTACAGGAGGCGCTGGGAACCGGGGTCCGGGGCGTTTCCGTATCATCCGCACCCCATGTCCACCCAACAGCCACGCGCCGCCTCCAAACCCAAGGCCGCCACGCCCGCGCCGTCGCCGCGGATCGGCTTCGTCAGCCTCGGCTGCCCGAAGGCGCTGGTCGATTCCGAGCGGATCCTGACCCAGCTCAAGGTCGAGGGTTACGAGGTGGTCGGCACCCACGCCGAGGCCGATGTGGTGGTGGTCAACACCTGCGGCTTCATCCAGTCGGCGCAGGACGAGTCGCTCGACGCGATCGGCGAGGCGCTGGCCGAGAACGGCAAGGTGATCGTGACCGGCTGCCTCGGCGCCAAGGAGCAGGTGATCCGCGACGCGCACCCGAGCGTGCTCGCGATCACCGGGCCGCAGGACTACGAGGGCGTGATGAAGGCGGTGCACGCGCAGCTGCCGCCGCCGCCGCGCGACCATCGTTTCGACTTGTTGCCCGCGCTGCCGGAATCCGGCATCAAGCTCACGCCGCGCCACTACGCGTATCTCAAGATCGCCGAAGGCTGCAACCACTCCTGCCGCTTCTGCATCATCCCCGACCTGCGCGGCAAGCTCCGTTCGCGCGGCATCGCCGACGTGATGCGCGAGGCCGAGCGGCTGGTGAAGGACGGCGTCAAGGAGCTGCTCGTCGTGTCGCAGGACACCAGCGCCTACGGCGTGGATATCAAGTACCGCAGCGAGAGCTGGCGCGGCCGCGAGTGGCGCACCGACATGAACGACCTCGCCCGCGCGCTGGGCGAGCTCGGGGTCTGGGTCCGTCTGCACTACGTCTATCCGTACCCGCACGTCGACGAGCTGATCCCGTTGATGGCCGAAGGGAAGGTGCTGCCCTACCTCGACATCCCCTTGCAGCACGCGAGCGCGAGCGTGCTCAAGGCGATGAAGCGGCCGGCCGGCGGCGCCAAGGTGCTAGAGCGGATCCGCGCCTGGCGTGCGATCGCGCCCGACCTCACCATCCGCAGCACCTTCATCGTCGGCTTCCCCGGCGAGTCCGACGCCGACTTCGAGATCCTGATGGACTTCATCGGCGAGGCCGAGCTCGACCGGGTCGGTTGCTTCACCTACTCGCCGGTCGAGGGCGCCACCGCCAACGCGCTGCCCGACCACGTGCCGGAAGAGGTCGCGCTCGAGCGCCAGCGCCGGTTCATGGAGAAGCAGGCCGAGGTCAGCCGCAAGCGCCTGACGCGCCAGGTCGGCCGCGAGCTCACCGTGCTCGTCGACCAGATCGGTCCGGCGGTCGACGGCGTGCATGAGCTGATCGCCCGCAGCCCGATGGACGCGCCCGAGATCGACGGGGTGGTGCGGGTCGCGGTGCCGAACGGGACGAAGGTCAAACCGGGGCAGTTCCTCAAGGTCCGCGTCACCGGCAGCGACCACTACGACCTGGCGGCGACCCTGGCCTGATCCCAACCGTCGCGTTCAACGCGCGGCGATCTCCCGCCGCGCTTCGGCGAACAGCTCGGTGACCTGCTGCCGCAGCAGATCGAAGTCGGGCGGCGCGTCCATCAGGCTCGCGAGCCCGGGATCGTCCAGCCGCTTGCGAGCGTGGGCGGCCGATTGCGCGGCGGCGTCGGGCGACTGGCCCAGCGCCTCCAGCCGCTCCCATAGCGCGAGCGGGCCGAACCCGGGCTGGCGGCAGAGCACCACGATGTCGTAGAGATCGCGGGTCAGCCAGCGCGAGGCGAGCACGAGCGCCTTCTGGCCGAACAGCGCATCGAGCGTGGCGATGCGGATGTGGCCGAACTCCTTGGGCGGCCGCGGTTCGACCGTGATCGAATCGATCACGCGCCGGTCGTCGCCGCAGAAGAACTCGAGCTTCACGCCGTCGGCCTGGTAGCGCTGCTGGAGGTCGTCGACCTCATCGCCGTCGTTGGCGAGGCGGTCGATCGTGCCGAGGTCGAACGGCACGCGCTGCACGGCGAACCGTTCGCCGAGATGGGCGACGACCTTCGCGATCGCGCGGCGATCGAGCGCCATGGCCGGCATGAAGAAGTCGAGGTCCTCGCTCAGGCGGTGGCGCAGGTGCCAGGCGAGCGCGGTGCCGCCGACGAACACGAAACGCCCGATCTCCGGGCAGCGCGCGAGATGGGCGAAGACCTTGGCGGTTGGCTCAGGCTGCCAGGGCGTTTCGGCCACGACGGGCTCTCCCGATCACGAGGTCGTCGAGCAGGGTGCGGGTCGTGCGGGCCGCGGTCGCGCCGAGCTCGCCTCGCGCCAACATCTCGGCGCGCACGCGCTCCACGAACGGCAGGCCGAAGTGGTCGACGCAGGCGAGCAGGTCGCGGAACGAGGGTTGGGCGATGACCATCGCGACCTGCGACTCCGGGGGCAGCACGACGCCGGGGGCGCTGTAGGCGCGGTTGAACTCGAACGCGGGCGCCTTGCCGGCCGGGATCGCGTCCACCGCCAGCGTGCGGCGACCGCTGGTCGACGCGACGAGGCGCACGAGCCCGGCCGCGGCGAACGCCTGCACTGCGTCGTGGACGCGCCGATAGGGTCGATCCGCCTTGCGGGCGAGCGCGTAGATCCCGCGGCGTCCGTGACCGGCACGGATGAGCTTGAGCAGTTGGGCGCGCTTGTTCGTCATATATGACGATATTAGCAAACCGACGGGACCGGCGCCACGGCATCGCGGATGAGGGAACTGCGTCACATGGCTGGGGGAGCCCGCTGGCATACTGAATCCAACCTCGGGGGCGGTGCGTAGTGCTCCCGAGGCCACAATTCCGAGGGGGACGCTCATGAACATCCGATCACTCGCTGCTCTGCTGCTCGCTGGCGCCGTCTTCGCGCCGCTCGCCGCCGCCCAGAGCTCGACCACGCTCACCATGGTGCAAGTGCCGGCCTGGGTCGAACGGGCCGGCCTGGTGGTCGCCGCCCGACCCGGCTTCGAGCTCCAGCCCGGCGACGTGCTGCACACCGGCCCGCGCGGCCGCGCCCACATCGACACGCCCGACGGCTCGATCGTGAAGCTCGGCTCCAACGGCACCATCGGCTTCAACCAGCTCGCGCTGCGGGCGCAGGGCCCCGACACGCTGTTCGAAGGCGTGATGAACGTGGTCAAGGGCGCGTTCCGCTTCACGACCCGGCTCGCCGGCAAGGCCAACCGCCGCGATGTGCGGGTGCGGGTCGGCGTGGTCACCGCCGGCGTGCGCGGCACCGACATCTGGGGCAAGAGCGCGGACGACAAGGATCTGGTCTGCCTGCTCGAAGGCCAGATCTCGGTCTCCAGCGACGGCGCGCCGGAGCAGGCGATGACCGAGGCGCTGACGTTCTACGTGGTGCCGAAAGGCGCGCCGCCGAACCCGATCGCGCCGGTCGATGCGGAGAAGGTCGTCAGCGAGTGGGCGCCGCAGACCGAGATGGCGCCCGATGGCGCCTCGATCGGCGGCGAGGGCCGCTACACGGTGGTGCTGTTGTCGCGCACCAGCCTGGACGCAGCGAGCTGGCTCGCCGACATGCTCAACCAGCAGGGCTATCCGGCCGAGGTCGGCCAGGTCGGCGCCGAGCACGGCAGCCTGTTCGTCCGCGGCTTCGTCAGCCGCGAGGACGCCGCGCGCTTCGCGGCGCAGATCGAAGGGATCGCCGGCGTGCGCGGCGCGTTCGTCTCGGGCGGCTAGAAATCCGCGGGAAACAATCCGGTATCCGACCCCGGTTTATTTCTTCGGCGGCGGCGGGTAGCGCTCGAACGCCTCGTCGAGGGCGTGCTCGAGCCCTTCGAAGTTCTGGTTGCGGTCGTCCTTGAGCTCGCCCGTGATCCAGGCCCGCCAGGCGACCTTGCCGGCGCGGTTGTCCCACAGCTCGAGCACCATCATCCCGGCGTGATGCTCGGAGACGCGGACCTCGTCGTAGCTCCCGTCGTGCATGCCGTGCTCGTCCATGCTCTGGAGGCGGACGTTGGTGTCGTGGCCGCGCGACCAAGCCATCGGCACGACGCGGACCTCGGTGCCGGAGCGGGCGGTGATGCCGTAGCTCACCGTGAGGTCGGCCTGGCGCTCCTCGAACACCCGCCGCAGGCCCTCGGCCTCGAGCTTGCGCGCGAACACCGCCTGGAGCCGGCTCACCATCTGCGGCGTGTAGGCGAGCGAGCGCGGATCGCCAGCCGGTTGCTCGGGGAAGGCGAAGGTCTTGTACGCGGCGTAGTCGATGGCCGGGTCGGCCTCGACCTGGGCCCCCAGCTTGGCGGCGGTGGTGCAGCCGGCGAGCGCGAGCGCGCTGGCGGCGACGAGGGTGCAGTAGCGCAGGTTCATCGGCCTTCCTTGATCTCGGTGAGGAACAGCGCGACCGCGCCGTTCTGGTAGTCGATGTTGGACTTGCGGCGGAAGCCGTGGCCCTCGTCCTTCGCCAGCAGGTACCAGGTGCGGATGCCGCGGGCCCGCATCGCGTCGACCATCTGGCGCGACTCGGCGGCCGGCACCCGCGGATCGTTGAGGCCCTGGATCACGAACAGCGGCTTGCTGATGCGCTCGACGTTCTTGAGCGGCGAGATGCGGTCGAAGAACGCCGCCATCAGCGGGTCGCGCTCGTCGCCGTACTCGGCGCGGCGGAGGTCGCGGCGGTAGGACTGGGTGCCCTTGAGGAAGGTGCCGAAGTGCGAGATGCCGACGGTGTCGACGCCGCCGGCGAGCCGGTCGGAGTAGTGCACCAGGCTCGCCAGCACCATGTAGCCGCCGTAGGAGCCGCCGGCCACCACCACCCGCGAGGCGTCGAGGTCGGGCTGGGTCGCGATCCAGTCGAGCAACGCGCCGATGTCCTTGACCGAGTCCTCGCGCTTCTGGCCGTCGTCGAGCGCGACGAACGACTTGCCGTAGCCGGTCGAGCCGCGCACGTTCGGCAGCACCACCGCGTAGCCGAGCTCGCCGACGTAGTACTGGGTCAGCGCCGAGAAGCCGGGCTGGGTCTGGCCCTCGGGGCCACCGTGGATGCTGATCAGCACCGGGGCCTTCTTCCCGGACGATCCGGCGGCGGCCAGCGTGGGCCGGTAGACGAACGCCGGGATCCGGCGGGCCGCGCCGTCGTGCTGGTCGAACGTGGGGAAACGCACCAGCGTCGGCTCGACCAGCCGGGCCGGGTCGAGCCCGCCGATCTCGCTCTGGGTCCAGCGCGCGAGCTTGCCCGAGGGCAGTTCGTAGACGAACACGTCACCGGCGGTGCGCGCGCTCGACACCGTCACCGCCAGGCGCTTGGAGTCCGGGCTGAAACCGAAGTTGCCGAGCACGCCGACCGGCAAAGCCGCGAGCTTGATCGGCTTGTCGGCCTTGAGGTCCTGCACCAACACCTTCTCGATGCCGTCCTCGTTGATGCTCCAGGCCAGCCAGCGGCCGTCGCGCGAGAGCTCGACGTTGCCGACGTCCCAGGGCGTGCTGGCGGTGAGGACGGTCTCCTTGCCGCTGGCGAAGTCGAAGTAGCGCAGGCGCTGGAACTCCGAGCCGCGGTCGCTGACGAACCACACCCCGCTCGTCTTGCCAGAGGCGTCGCGACCGAAGCGCGCGCCGCCGTTGTAGGCGACCGGCTTGTCGTTCGGCATCAGCTGGGTCAGCTTGCCGGTCGCGACGTCGGCGAGGTACAGGCGCGAGTCGACGATCGAGACGTACTCCGAGAGCAGCAGTTGGCTGTCGTCGGGCGACCAGTCGAGCACGTTCCACGAGCCGGCGACCTGCGCCAGCAGCCGCTCGCCGCCGTCGAGCGAGCCGAGGTAGAGGTCGCCGTTGACGCCGTCGCGGCGGGTGCTGGCGTAGACGAAGCGATCGCCCTTGTTGGCCCACTTGAAGAACGTGTTGCGCGACTTGCCGTCGCTGAGCAGGCGCGACTCGCCGCTCGTCGCGTCGTACCACCAGTACTGGAAGAACTCGTCGCCGCCGCGGTCGCGGGCGTAGACGAAGCCGGGCCGCGCCGGGTTCGGGTTCCAGCTCGCGCCGTTGATCGGCTCCTTGAAGAAGGTCAGCTGGGTGCGGGCCGCCAGCGGCGCCGCGACCCGGTGGATCTGGGCGGTGTTGCCGAAGCGGGTGCTGATCAGGACCTGGCCGTCGTGGGTCCAGTCGGCGAACGACGCGTTGCGGGTCTCGAGGTAGCGCTCGAGCCGCTCGGTGATCGCCGCCGGCACCTCGGGGATGCCTTCGATCATCAGCGCGCCGCGCTCGACCGGTACGACCACCACTGGCGGTGGCACCGCAGGTCCGGGCGTCGCGGTCTTGGGGGGCGTCGCGCCGAGCGCGAGGCCGGAGGTCAGGGCGGCGATCAGGAGCGTGCGCATGGGGCTCACCTCAGAACTCGATGTTGGGCTGGAACACGAAGGTGATGTTGTCGGAGGTCGGGTCGGTCAGCGCGCCGGTGTACTTGACGTCCTTCTCGTAGACCACGCCGAAGTTGAGCGACAGCGCGTAGCCCTTGCCCTTCATCGGGAACTTCTTGCCGATGATGGCGTCGAGCCGGGCGAACTCGAAGTGGCTCTGGGTCAGCTCGAGCTTCCAGTTGAAGCTCGAGTTCTGCAGCCACGACAGCCACTCGCCCTTGAAGTCGAGGCTCGAGCGGCGCGCGCCGAAGTAGAGGATGTCCGCGATGTCCTCGTGACCGTGGTTCTTGACCCCGGTGAAGAACGACCAGCTCAGGTTCTCGCCGGCGAACACGCGCTCGCCCTTCAGCTTCCACTCGAACTCCCACCAGTCGTCGTCGATCAGCACGTTGTCCTTGATGTGCTTGCCACCGTACGACACCAGGTAGCCCATGTAGCCCTTGTTGGTGCCCTTGCGCTTCTCGCCCTCGCGGCTGAAGTTCATCTCGCTGCCGATGAACGCCGACAGCGCCCAGGGCTCCTGGAATCCGGCGGTCAGACCTTCCATCAGGTTGAGGTCGGTGTTCCCGATCGTGAACGCGTCGTAGATGCTCGGGTGCTCGGCCTTGAGGTAGGTGCCGATGATCGGCATCGGGTAGACGCTGGCCTCGAGCAGCAGCACCCGCGGGTGGAGCGAGTCGAGGAACAGCTTTTGGTAGACCTCGCGCTCCGAGAGCTTGCCGCCCTCGGGGACCGGTTCGTCGGTCAGCGGGATGTTGGCGCCGACGCTGCTGTAGTACGCGTCGAAGTCCCACACCGTCTCGATGCTGGAGCTCGGCTCGTCGGCGGGCGGCGGCGCATCGCCGGCGAGCGCGCCGCCGGCGCCGAGCGCGATCGCGTACGGGAGCATCGAGGCGCAGCGCATCGGGGACCTCTACCGCGCGCGGAGCGCGTCGCGGGGTAGGATAACCGAGCCCTCACCCGCGGACGCCGGCGACTCCTCACCGATGACGAGCACCCCGCACGAACCAGTGACCGCCCACGACGACGGGATATGGGCGATCGATACCGGATACTTCCGGCCGTGGTGCGACGCGGCGCACCTCATCGTCCGCAGCGGCCGCGCCGCGGTGGTGGACTGCGGGACCACGCGCTCGGTGCCGCGGATCGTCGACTCGCTCGGTGCGCTCGGCGTCGATCCCGAGGACGTCGAGCTGCTGTTCCTGACCCACGTCCACCTCGACCACGCCGGCGGCGCCGGCGCGCTGCTCGAGCAGCTGCCCAACGCGATCGCGGTGGTGCATCCGCGCGGTGCGCCACACCTCATCGACCCGGCGCGGCTCGAGGCTGGCACCCGCGCGGTCTACGGCGACGCGGAATACGACCGGCTCTACGGCACGCTCATCCCCATCGCGCCCGACCGGGTCCGCATCGCCGCCGACGGCGAGCGCGTGATGCTCGGCCAATGCGCGTTCGACCTGTTCCACACACCCGGCCATGCGCTGCACCACCTGGTGGTGCACGACCGCGAGGCCGATGCGGTGTTCACCGGCGACACCTTCGGCCTCTCCTACAAGGAGCTCGACGTCCGCGGCCGCTCGTTCATCTTCCCGGCCACCACGCCGACCCACTTCGACCCCGATCAGGCCCACGGTTCGATCGAGCGGATCCTGGCGCTCAAGCCCAGCGCCTGCTTCCTGACCCACTACTCGAAGGTCACCGAGCTCGAACGACTGGCCGAGGACCTCCACGGCGACCTGGTCGCGTTCGTCGAGATCGCGCGGCGCGCGGCGGGTTCGCCGCAGCGCGAGCGCGAGATCGCCCGGCTGATGAAGGCCTACCTCTACGCCCGCCTCGACGAGCACCGCTTCCCCGATTCGCCCAAGCGCCGCGCCGCCGCGCTGCAGATGGACATCGACCTCAACGCCAAGGGTCTCTGCGCCTGGCTCGACCGCTGCGCCGCCAAGCTCTGAAGAGGGCCTGACCCGGCGCCGGGGGGCCTAGAACCAGCCCCTTTTTGCTATGTTCCGGCCATGGCCCGCGTCGTCCACTTCGAGATCCATGCCGATGACCCGGAGCGGGCGATCAGCTTCTACCATTCCGTGTTCGGCTGGCAGTTCACGCCGTTCGACAACTTCGAGTACTGGCTGATCAAGACCGGCGAGGCCGACCAGCCCGGCATCGACGGCGGCCTGATCCGGCGCAAGACCCCGATCGACGGCTCGGCGGTGGTGGCGTTCGTCTGCACCGTCGCGGTCGAGGACCTCGATCGCTACCTGATGCGGGTGGTCACCAGCGGCGGGCAGGTGCTGATGCCGAAATCGCCGGTCCCCGGCGTCGGCTGGCTCGCCCACTGCAAGGACACCGACGGCAACGTGTTCGGCATGCTGCAGCCCGACGCGGCCGCGGCCTAGGGCTGTTACAAAATAGACCTATTTCCAGCTCTGACGCTCGACCCTGGCGATCCGGAGCGAGAAGTCGGCGTACCAGCGCGCTTTGCCGGTCCCCTGTGCGACCCGGTGCTGGCTGTTGCCCTTCCAGGCCGCGATCGACTCGAGGTCCTTCCAATAGGAGACCGTGATGCCGAGGCCGTCGGCGCCGCGGGCCGACTCGACCCCGAGGTAGCCCGGCTGCTGGGCGGCGAGGTCGACCATCCGCTGGGCCATCAACCCGTAGCCGTGGTCGTCGGAACCGTCGCCCATCACCCGCTGGCTGGTGAAGATCACGGCGTAATAGGGCGGCGCGGGGGTGTCGTAAGCGATGCCTGGGACGGCCATGGGGGCTCCTCGATAGCGTTTCTAGCGGGCGGTATCCGGTGGGAAGGCGACGATACGCCCGTGAAACCCGGAGATGTCGCCGTTTTCGGACCCAGAGGGCCTAGGGGCACGGATATCGGGGATCTCATATACAACCCGAAGTCCCAAACACAACCTATTGGGCCAACTGGCTTTTCAGACCACAAGGGCTAGACTTCGCCCAGCCGGAAATGCCGGTGCGACCCCGTGGCGTGATGAACAAGCGAGCCGTGCTCCGATTGCGACCGTCCCCGACCGTCGCGTCCCTGTCGATCCTCGACGCGGCCTTCATCACCCTCCTGTTCTCGCTCGCCGCCGCCTCCTTCCTCCAAGTCCCCCTCGATTCCTTCGCTCCCTTCGCCAAAGCGCAGGCCGCCGAGCCGCCGTCGCGGATCGTGGTCTGGGTCCATGAGGGCGGGGCGGTGGACGTCAACGGCCATGCCGTCCGCCCCGAAGAGCTGACCCAGCGCCTGCAGGCCTTGGTCGCCCAACGGCCGTCGCTGCCGGTCGAGGTCGTGATGCCGAACGACGCCGATGCCCGTGGGGTGGCCCGCGCGCTCGAAGCCGCCCGCGCCGCCGGCGCGCCGGGCGTCACCGTCACCCGCGTCGCGGGTTGATCACTCGGCGCTGAGCGCCAGCGTCATCGTCACCGGTTCGCCGGCGGCGGCCACCGCCGCGCTGTCGGCCTCGAGCAGGAACACCCGACCCGCCGGCACCAGCCCGCGGTTCACGATGTAGTCCTTCACCGCCGCGGCCCGCGCCTGGGCCAGCGCGCGCAGCGCGTCGGGCGGCGGACCGTCGGCTTCGGCGAGCGCGCGGAGTGCGACTTCCAACGACTGCATCGGCGTGGGTTTGACGCCCTCGGCGAGCCCGTCGACCGCGGGGTCGGCGCCGAAGCGTTGGGCGTGGATCGCGAGCAGCGCCTTCTGCTCCTTGGGCGTGAGCACGACGAGCTCGGTCGCGCTGCCGTCGGGGCGGACCGTCGCCAGCACCCGCAAGCGCGCCAGATGCGCGCCATCGGCGCCGGGCGCCGCGACCCCGCGCACGTCGAGCCGCAGCGCCGGTCGCGCGGCGAGACCCTTGGCCAGCGTGTCGAGCCGGCCGGTCGCGGTCGGGTCGAGCGCCGCCGAACCGGGCGCGAAGGCCAGCGTCGAGAGGTCGTCGCCGCCACCGAACAGCGAGCCGAGCGCGGCGAACGGCGCGGTCACGATCTTGGTGAAGACCGAGAGCACCGCCTTCCACACGATCGGGCCGTAGCGGAACTGCGGGTCATCGAGGTTGCCCTCGACCGGCAGCTCGAGGTCGATCACGCCGCGCGAGTCCTTGAGCAGGGCGAGCGCGAGCTTGATCGGCAACGACATCGCGTCGGCGCTGTCGACCTGCTCGCCGAGCGTGAGCTGGTCGAGCACCACCCGATGGTCGCCCTTGAGGTAGCGGTCCTCGAGCTGGTAGCGGATGTCGAGCGACAGTCGGCCCTTGTCGATCTTGTAGCCGGCGAACTTGCCCGAGTAGGGCGTGAAGGTGGTGAGCTCGATGTCCTTGAACGACATCGTCACGTCGGAGAAGGATTCGGCGGCGAGCAGGTTGACCTTGCCGCGGATCGCGACCGGCGCGTACTTGTCGACCTTGCCGTCGAGCACGATCTCGGCGCGCTTGGCCTCCTGCGACGAGAGCCCGACGATGCTGCCGGTGAGCTGCTGGATGCCGGTGGCGAACACCGGGGTCAGCGACTGGTCGGCGAAGTTCGCGCTGCCGTCGAGCACCCGGATGCGCTTGACCTCGACCGGCAGCGTCGCGGCGGCGGGCGCGGCCTCGGCGGCGGCGACCGCATCGGTCGGCGGCGGCGCGCGCTTCGCCGTCGCGTCCGCGTCGACCGCGAGGCTCGCGAGGTTGGTGATGCCGTCAGCGCCGACGATGAAACGGAGGTAGGGCTGCTCGGCCACGATCTCGTCGATGCGGATCCGTTGCGGCGCGAGCGCCACCTCCAGACCCCGCAATTGCAGGCGTTTCCAGCGCAGCAGGTCCTGCTTGAGACGCTCGTCGCGGACCCGCAGGTCGGCGATCTCGGCGTAGCCCTTCAGGTGTTGCTTCGCCTCGCGCGGGCCGGCCTTGGGCGCGAGCGTGAACTGGGCCTCGACGCCGAGCGCGCCGGACAGCAGTTCGACCCGCGCCTGCGGTCGGATCCAGGGCTGGAACGGCGCGAGCGCGAGGCCGTCGACCTTGAGCGCGAGCGTGCCGGCGGGATCGGCGCCCTCGAGCGGACCCCGCACGCTGACGGTGCCGGCGCCGTTGATCACCGCGTCGAGCGCGACGGCGAAGCGGGTCTCGGCGCCGAGCGCGACCTCGGTGACGGCGAGCTCGAGCGGCGCGACCGTGACGGTGCCGGGCTCGGGCAGCGTGCGGTCGGTGAGCGCGATGCTCGCACCCACCAACGCGAAGCGATCGAGCGCGATGCGCCAGGGACGGCCGGGCTTCGGCGCAGGGGCCGCGTTCGCGACCGGAGCCGTCGGTGCCGCCGCGGCGTCGACCGGCGGCGGCGCGGTCAGCAAGCGGACGAGGTCGATGCCGTCGGCGTCGCGCGCCAGCGTCAGCCCAAGCTGGTCGAGCCGGACCTCGCCGACCTGGACCTTGCGCTTCGGCAGGTCGACCTTGACGCCGGTGACCGCGAGCGTCGGCAGCGTGACGAGCGGCGCGCCGCCTTTGGCGCCGAGCGCGAAGCGCTCGACCGTGAGCGCGGCGTCGGTGACCTCGAAGGTGACGCCGTCGGGTGCGTCGCCGAGCGCGTAATCGATGGTGCCGCGCAGCGTGCCTTCGGTGATGTCGTAGGCGAAGCGCTGCTCGACCAGATCGAAGCCGGTCGGCAGGTCGACGCCCTCGAGCGTGAAGCGACCCTGCGAGGCGAGCGGGTTGACGCCGAGGTTGCCGCGCCACACCAGCACGCCGCCGGTCGGACCGCTGGCCTGCAGCGCGTACTCACCGCGGTCGTCGGGCAGGGTCGAGAAGTCGGTCAGCGACAGCGACAGGTTGGGGAAGCTGGTCGCGAGCGGTGGCGCCATGCCGAGGTCGAGCCAGTCGACCTTGCCGGCGCGGAACGCGAAGCGTTGGACGATCACCCGCGGCAGCGTCGCCGGCGCGGGATCCACCGGTTCGACCGACGGCGGGCCGGCCAGGTCGGCGAGGTTGAGCGCGCCGTCGGCGCGCTGCACCGCGCTCAGGTAGGGCTCGTCGATCTCGAGCGCCTTGAAGGTCCAGGCCCGGTCGAACAGCGAGCGGGTCTCGAAGTCGACGAACACGCGCTTGGTCGAGATCACGGTCTCGCCGGTCGGGGTCGCGATGCGCAGGTCGTGGAGCGTGACCGCGAGCCAGAGCGGGTCGATCTCGAGCGCGCCGAGCGTGGTCGGATGGCCGGTGGCCTCGCTGATCGCGCGCTCGAGCCGCGGCGCGACGATGCGCGGCAACGCCAGCCAACCGAACAGCAGCCAGGCGAGCCACAGCCCGAACGCGCCGGCGAGCTTCCAGCGGTGGCGCAGGGCGAGGTCGCGGAGCGTGCTCAAGGACGGCGTGCGCATGGTGTGGTGCTCGGCTGGGGGGCTGGATTCTAGCGGGCGACGACGGGGGGTTATGCGAGAATCCTCGCGGTTCGCAGGGGACCTGCCATGCCACAGCAGTTCAAGGCCTTCCGCATCCACCAGGAGGACGGCCGCATCGCCGCCCGCTTCGTCGCGATGGACGTCGACGCCCTGACGCCCGGCGACGTGGTCATCCGCACCCAGTACTCGAGCATCAACTACAAGGACGCGCTCGCCGCGACCGGCAAGGGCCGGATCCTGCGCCGCTTCCCCTTGAACGGCGGCATCGACTGCGCCGGGGTGGTCGAGTCATCGCGTGACCGTCGCTTCCGCAAGGGCATGAAGGTGGTCGTCACCGGCAGCGGCCTGGGTGAGGAGACCGACGGCGGCTTCGCCGAACGGGTGCGGGTCGGCGGCGACTGGGTGATCCCGATCCCGCGCGGGCTCGACCCGCGCAAGTGCATGCAGGTCGGTACCGCCGGCTTCACCGCCGCGCTCGCCATCACCCGGATGGAGCACAACGGTCTGAAGCCCAAGGGCGGGCCGGTGGTCGTCACCGGCGCGACCGGCGGCGTCGGCTCGCTCGCCGTCGACATGCTGGCGCGCCGCGGCTACGAGGTGGTGGCGGTGACCGGCAAGGCCGACGCCCAGCCCTACCTCAAGTCGCTCGGCGCCCACACCGTGCTGCTGCGCCAGGAGATCGACCACGGCAAGCGGCCGCTCGAGCGCGCGCTGTGGCAGGGCGCGATCGACAACGTCGGCGGCGACCTGTTGACCTGGCTCACCCGCACCACCGACTGGTGGGGCAGCATCGCCAGCATCGGGCTGGCCGGCTCGCACGAGCTCCACACCACGGTGATGCCGTTCATCCTGCGCGGGGTCAACCTGCTCGGCATCAACTCGATGGCGACGCCGCGCGCGACCCGGATCAAGGTCTGGAAGCGGATCGCGACCGACCTCAAGCCGCGACATCTCGACCGCATCGCGTCGCGCAGCATCGCGTTCGCCGCGCTGCCCGGTGCTTTCGACGCCTACATCGAGGGCAGGGTCACCGGCCGTGCCATCGTCGACCTTCGCTGAGCCACTCGTACTAAGGAGCATCGGCATGTTCACCCCCACCCCGTCGGCTTTGCTGCGCTGGGCCGTCCTCTACTTCACGGTCGGCGTCGCGCTCGGCATCTACATGTCGATCACCCATGACTTCGCGATCATGCCGGTGCATGCCCATGTCAACCTGATCGGTTGGGTCTCGCTGGCGCTCGCCGCGCTCATCTACAAGGTCTACCCGGCCGCCGCGGCATCAAAGCTGGCCACGGCCCACTTCTGGCTCAGCATCGTCGCGCTGCCGATCCTGTCGGCGATGCTCTACGCGTTCCTGCGCGGCGCCACCGCGGTCGAACCGGTGCTCGGGGTCGCCTCGATCTCGATCCTGGTCGCGGTGCTGGCGCTGCTGGTCAACGTCTTCAAGAACGTGCGCGACTGACCGATGGGCGACGGCGCGCCATCGGCCACCGCGACGCGCCCGGCGCGCCTGCTGCTGGTCGCGCTCGCCGCGCTGACGCTGTGGCGGCTGCTGGCGCTGGGGCTCGAAGCACCGCCGCTGCAGTTCGACGAGGCCCAGTACTGGTTCTGGGGCCAGCATCTCGACTGGGGCTACTACTCGAAACCGCCGCTGATCGCCTGGGGCATCGCCGCCAGCACCGCGCTGTTCGGCGACGGGATGCTCGCGGTGCGCCTGCCGACGCTGCTGTGCTACCCGCTGGCCTCGGCGATGCTGTTCCTCGCCGCGCGACGGCTGTTCCCGGCCGAGACGCACGGTGAACGGCTCGCGCTCGTCGCCGCGCTCGGCTACGCCACGCTGCCGACCGTCGCGTTCTACAGCTGGGCCGCCACCACCGACGGCTGGTTGGTGCTGAACTGGGCGATCGGGACCTGGGCCATCGCCGGCATCCACCGCGCCGCGCCCGGCACCGAACGCTGGCGCGACTGGCTCGTGCTCGGTGCCGCGGTCGGCTTCGGCTTCCTCGCCAAGTACGCGATGCTGGTGTTCGCGCTGTCAGCTTTTGCGTTCCTGCTGCTTCACGACCGCCAACGGTTGCGTAGCGCGAAGCCGGTAGTCGCCGCTCTGCTCGCCGCGTTGCTCATGCTCCCCAACCTGATCTGGAACGCGCAGCACGACTTCCAGACCGTGCGCCACACCGCCGACATCTCGCACCTCGGTGGCGACCTGTTCCACTTCGGCTCGCTGGCCGAGTTCGCTGCGTCGCAGTTCGCGGTCTTCGGACCGATAACGATGGCGGCACTCCTGATGTTGCTGTGGTCTCGGATCGGGCGTCGGGAAACCCGCCGGGTCCCCGACGAGCGAGAGCGCGAGTCCTCTCGCGTGACTGAGCTCGGAGGGGACCCGGCGGGGTCGCCCGACGCCCGCGCGCCAACCCACGACAGCATCACGCTCTTGCTGTGGTTGGGGTTGCCGATGCTCGCGATCATCTGCGCGCAATCGTTCCTGGCCCGCGCGTTCGCGAATTGGGCGCAAGCCGCCTACGTGCCTCTTTCGATGGCTGTGTTCGCTTGGATGGTGACTCGAGAGCGTTGGTGGCTGATCAAAGCCAGTTTCGCGATCCACCTCGGGTTCGCGACGCTGGTGTACCACCACGGTCAGGTGCTGCGCGCGTTCGACATCGAACCGCCCCGCGCGCTCGACATGACCGCGCGCTTGCGGACCTGGCCCGGTGCCGGCGCCCACGTCGCCGCCATGCTCGCCGAGCGGCCCGGCGCGGTGCTGCTGTCCGATGAGCGCGAGGTGCTGACCGAGATGGCCTACTACGCGCGCGACGCGGCGCCGGCGCTCGCCGCGTTCAACCCCTCGGGCGAGATCACCGACCACTTCCGCCTCAAGTACGAGCTCGCCGAGGTCGCGGCCGCCGGGGCCTCGCGCTTCCTGGTGGTCTCGCGCAAGCTCGAGCTCGGCGACCTCGAGCGGCGCTTCGAGCGCGTCACCGTGCTCGCGCCGGTGCGGGTCGCGATACGCTCCGACAAGACCGTCGAGCTCAAGGTCTACGAAGCGGAGGGCTTCCTTGGCTACTGAACCATCGACTTGGGACATGACGCCGACCCAGCGCTGGGCCTGGCTGGTGGGCTCGTTCGCCGTGCTCGCGGTGCTGTTCCGATCCGTGCCCCAGCTCGACCTCGCGGTCGCCTCGCTGTTCCACGACGAGCTCGGCTTCTCGCCCGGTCGCAAGGGCCTCAACGGCATCTTCTATTGGATCGGTGACATCGGCGCCGAGCTGCTGTTCGTCGCGCTGACGCTGGCGATGTTCGGCGCGATCCTGCGCCTCGGCCGGCTCGGCGCCTGGCGCATGCGGCTGGTGTTCCTGTGGCTCGCGCTGTTCGTCGGGCCCGGCCTGGTGGTCAACCTGGTGCTCAAGGAGCACATCGACCGGCCGCGGCCGTCGCAGCTCGTCGAGTTCGGCGGCGAGCAGCAGTTCGTCGCCGCCTTCGACTGGAGCGAGACCGGCCAGCGCGGCCACTCGTTCGTCTCCGGCCACGCCGCGTTCGCGTTCTATCTGATGGCGATCGGCTGGATCGACGCGCGCCGCCGGCGGCGCTGGATGTTCGCCGCGCTCGGCTTCGGCGCGGCGATGGGCCTGTCGCGGATGGATGGTGGCCAGCACTTCCTGTCGGACGTGGTCTTCGCGTTCTACGTGGTCTACGCCTGCACCTTCGCGTCCTGGTGGCTGACGCAGCGCTTCGTGCCGGCCGACCCGCCCGGATAGTAGAATGCGCCCCCCTGCGGCGTCCGCCGCCGGGGTCCGGACCCGACCGTCCCTCAGCACAAGGCATCGCTCCGCATGGCCCAAGCGTCCGCTGGCGCTCGCTTCCGCGCCGCCCTCGATAAGGAGCGTCCGCTCCAGGTCGTCGGCACCATCAACGCCTACCAGGCGCTGCAGGCCAAACGCGTCGGCTTCAACGCGATCTACCTGTCGGGCGGCGGCGTCGCCGCCAACTCGCTCGGCACGCCCGACCTCGGCATCAGCACGATGGAAGACGTGCTGACCGACATCCGCCGCATCACCGATGCCTGCGACCTGCCGCTGCTGGTCGACGTCGACACCGGTTGGGGCGGCGCGTTCAACATCGCCCGCACCGTGCGCTCGCTGATCCGAGCCGGCGCCGGCGCGCTCCACATCGAGGACCAGGTCGCGGCCAAGCGCTGCGGCCATCGGCCGGGCAAGGCGGTGGTGCCGAAGGACGAGATGGTCGACCGGATCAAGGCCGCGGTCGACGCCCGCACCGACGCTGGCTTCGTGATCATGGCCCGCACCGACGCGATCGCGGTCGAGGGCATCGATGCCGCGATCGAGCGTGCCCAGGCCTGCGTCGCGGCCGGCGCCGACATGATCTTCCCCGAGGCGATCCGCACCCTGGCCGATTACCGCAAGTTCGCTGATGCGTTGAAGAAGGACGCGGTGAAGGTGCCGATCCTCGCCAACATCACCGAGTTCGGCCAGACCCCGCTGTTCCACAAGGACGAGCTCGGCGCCCACGGCGTCGACATCGTCCTCTACTGCTGCGGCGCCTACCGGGCGATGAACAAGGCCGCGCTGACCGTCTACGAGACCATCCGCAAGGACGGCACGCAGCAGGCCGCCGTGCCGATCATGCAGACCCGCGACGAGCTCTACGCGACGCTCGACTACCACGCCTACGAGAAGAAGCTCGACGAGCTCTTCGGACCTCTTTCCAAAGATCCAAGCAAGGAGAGTTGAGATGGCCGAGGCCGCAGTGAAGAAACCGGGCGGGTTGGCGGGCATCACCGCCGGTGAGACCGCGATCGCGACCGTCGGCAAGGAAGGCGCCGGCCTGACCTACCGCGGCTACGACATCTACGACCTCGCCGAGCACGCCGTGTTCGAGGAGGTCGCCCACCTGCTGCATTACGGCAAGCTGCCGACGGCCAAGGAGCTCAAGGCCTACCGCAAGCGCCTGGCCAAGCTGCGCGAGGTGCCGAAGCATCTGCGCAAGGTGCTCGAGGCGATCCCGAAGAAGGCCCACCCGATGGACGTGCTGCGCACCGGCGTGTCCTTCCTCGGCAACATCGAGGCCGAGGGCGGCTTCGAGAACCAGCGCGCGATCGCCGACCGCCTGGTCGCGATCATGCCCGGCATCCTGCTCTACTGGTTCCACTTCGCCCACTCAGGCAAGCGGATCAAGACCCACTCCGACGAGGAGTCGATCGCCGGCCACTTCCTGCGCCTGATGCACGGCAGGAAACCGAACCCGCTGCACGTGCGGGCGATGGACGTCTCGCTGGTGCTCTACGCCGAGCACGAGTTCAACGCCTCGACCTTCGCCGCGCGGGTCTGCACCGCCACTTTGTCCGACTTCCACTCGGCCATAGTCGCGGGCATCGGCACGCTGCGCGGCCCGCTCCACGGCGGCGCCAACGAGGCGGCCTACGAGCTGATCCGCAAGTTCAAGTCGCCGGAGGCCGCGACCAAGGGCCTGCGCGAGATGCTGGCGCAGAAGCAGCTGGTGATGGGCTTCGGCCATCGCGTCTACCGCGACTCCGACCCGCGCAACGTGGTGATCAAGGAGTGGGCGCGCAAGCTGGCCGAGGACGGCGGCGACAAGAAGCAGCTGTTCCCGATCTCGCAGGCGATCGAGAAGGTGATGTGGGACGACAAGAAGCTGTTCCCCAACCTCGATTTCTACAGCGCCTCGGCCTACCACTTCATGGGCATCCCGACCGCGCTGTTCACGCCGATCTTCGTCTGCTCGCGCACCACCGGTTGGAGCGCGCACGTGATGGAACAGCGCGCCAACAACCGTCTGATCCGTCCGAGCGCCGACTACACCGGCCCCGAGCGCCAGACCTGGGTGCCGCTCAAGGACCGCAAGTGACGATGCGCACAGCGCCGGCCTGCGCGGCGCTCGCGCTGTCGCTGGCGCTCGGCGCCTGCAGCAGCGAGCCTGAGCCCGCGAAGTCCGCGGAGCAGGTCGCGGCCGAGCAGGCCGCGGCACGCGAGAAGGCGAAGCAGGGCGCCTTGGGCGAGCAGATCAAGGCGCTCGACGAGGCGGCGACGGTGCAGGGCGCGGTCGACGAGCAGGCCCAGGCGACCACCGACGCGGTCGATGCGCAGACCGGCGATGCCCCTTCGGACGCCCCAGCGACCACGCCGCCGCCCTGATCCGAAGCGAACCTTCCTCCCGCCGATCTCTTCCATCAGATCCACCACTCGAGAGCACGAGCACCCGATGAGCAGCCACGACTACAAGAGCGCCAAGCGCCCCGATCCGGACCAGGCCCTGGTCGACATCGCCGACTACGTCTGCGACGCGACCATCACCAGCGCGGAAGCGTACGAGACCGCGCGCCACTGCCTGATCGACACGCTCGGCTGCGGCATGCTCGCGCTAGCCTACCCGGCCTGCACCAAGCTGCTCGGACCGACCGTGCCGGGCGCCGACATGAAGGGTGGCGCGCGCGTGCCGGGCACCGGCCACGAGCTCGAGCCGATCCAGGCGGCGTTCAACATCGGCGCGATGGTGCGCTGGCTCGACTTCAACGACACCTGGCTCGCCGCGGAGTGGGGCCACCCCTCCGACAACCTCGGCGGCATCCTCGCCGTCGCCGACTACCTGTCGCGCAAGGCCGAGCGCGAAGGCAAGCCCGGGCTCGTCATGAAGGACGTGCTGACCGCGATGATCAAGGCCCACGAGATCCAGGGCGTCTACGCGCTCGAGAACGGCTTCAACCGCGTCGGTCTCGACCACGTGATCCTGGTCCGCCTCGCCTCGACCGCGGTCGTCACCCGGATGCTCGGCGGCGACAAGCAGCAGGTCATCAACGCGGTGTCGAACTCCTGGCTCGACGGTGGTGCGTTGCGCGCCTATCGCCACGCGCCCAACACCGGCTCGCGCAAGTCGTGGGCCGCCGGCGACGCGACCTCGCGCGCGGTGCGCCACGGCTTGAACGCGCTCAAGGGCGAGATGGGCTATCCGTCGGCGCTGTCGGCACCCAAGTGGGGCTTCTACGACGTGCTGCACAAGGGCAAGCCGTTCCAGTTCACCCAGGGCTTCGGCGCCTACGTGATGGAGAACGTGCTGTTCAAGATCTCGTTCCCGGCCGAGTTCCACTCCCAGACCGCGGTCGAGTGCGCGATGACGCTGCATCCGCTGGTCAAGGACCGCATCGGTGAGATCGAGCGGATCGAGATCGAGACCCAGGAGCCGGGCGTCCGCATCATCGACAAGACCGGACCGCTCGCGAACCCGGCCGACCGCGACCACTGCCTGCAGTACATGATCGCGATCCCGCTGCTGCACGGCCGCCTGGTCGCGTCGGACTACGAGGACGAGGTCGCCCACGATCCGCGCGTCGACCAGCTCCGCGACAAGATGAAGGTCCGCGAGAACGAGCAGTTCACCAGGGATTACTACGACGCCGACAAGCGCTACATCGGCAACGCGATCCAGGTGTTCTTCAAGGACGGCAGCACGACCGAGCGGATCGCGATCGACTACCCGATCGGCCACCGCAAGCGGCGCAAGGAAGGCATCCCGGTGCTGGAGCGGAAGTTCGCCGACGCCATCGCCACCCAGCTGAAGCCGGCGCAGTGCCAGGCGATCCTGGCCGCGACCTCGGACCAGAAGAAGTTGGAGCAGATGAAGGTCACCGACTTCATGGCGCTGTGGGTGGTCTGACGATCCGCTAGGAAGGTCGGAGTCGGATTACATCCCCGGACTTTCCGACCCACTCTTGTTATAGCGACGCCCGGCTGATGCCGGGCGTCGTGCTTTCCGGCCCCGCAGCACTTGCTCGCGCATCGCGGGCGGGAGCACTGTGGCGGCGGGGTGACGCTGCGCCCCGGTAGGGGGTTCGATGTCGATTCGAATTGCTGCGGCATTCGCCGCGCTGATCTCGCTGTCGTCGATGGTCCACGCGGCGCAAGCGCCGCGCGACTTGAAGGACTTCTACGGGCTCTACCCGTACCACGAGAACAAGATCTGGAACCTCGACGAAGCCGAAGTCCGCGCCGGCGCAAAGGCCGCGCTGTTCGCGCCGCGCACCGCGCCGTTGATCATCGACCTCGCCAAGGGCACCGCTCCCGGCGCCTGCGTCACCAAGCACGAGACGGCGTGGACCGGGCAGGCCACTTACCTCAACACCGACGTCGGTACGCTGCAGTGGTGGGGCATGGGCCGCGGCTGTCACCCCACCGGGATCGGCACGCTCCAATACGCCGACGGTTCGACCTACTTCGGCTTCGTCGAGACCAGCGTCCACACGGGTGCCAGCGAGGTCGACGACATCGCGCTCAGCCGCGATCGCACGCGCGTCGGCATCCGCCAAGGCGTCGGCCAGTTCACCGACGCCAAGACCGGCCAAGTGCAGGTCGGCAGGTGGCAGGCCGACAAGCTCGACCTGGATCTCGGCGCCGACGCAGTTTTCATCGGGCTATTCCAGAAGGTAGTGGCCTCGATCTCCGACCGCGGCGCGCCGCAGTACAACGCGGCGATCCTCGACTGGTACAACTACGAGACCGAGGGCGAACGCGCGCAGCGGCTCGCGGAGGAACAGCAGCAGAAGGCAGCCGCGGCGCCGTCGATCGCCAAGGCAGAGCCAGCGGTCCCGGCACACCTCCAGCGCGCCCAGGCCAACGCCGCGGCGGCGAAGGATCTGACCCGGATCCCGCAGCCCTTGCTCGACGCGCATCCCGACCTCGCCGCGCTGGTGCCGCTGCTCCAGCAGTACGGCGGTGGGCCGATGCCCGACGCCCCGGTCATCTCCGCCAAGTTCTTCGGCGGCGTGAAGTGCAAGACACCGGAAGGCCAGCCGACGGCATGGACCCATACCTCGCTCGAGGTCGCGCACCAGCGCAGCGAACGCGACGCGCTCGCTGCCGAGGTCGTGTACTACGGCCAGCACGAGGGTTGCTTCCCGCGCGTCGCCGGCCGTTTTCGCGAGCCCTCGGGCGTCGAGTGGATCGGCCAGCTCCGCAACCTGCGGATGCGCTCCGAGGGGCTCACCACCAGCATCGAGGACAAGCTGAGCCCGATGCCGAACGGCGTCGGCGAGCTGCGGCTGCCGAACGGCTCGCGGATCTTCCTGCGCGCCGAGTACAAGGTGCCGACCAAGGATGGAGGCAGCTATTCGATGTTCGGCTCGGTGCGCTTCACCCTGCTCGGGCTCGCCGGGGCGGAGGGCACGGTCTACGTCGACCACAACGGCACGAGCGTCGGGTCGATGCAGGGGGAGACGATCCATCCCTTGGGCGTGGTCGCCAGCAAGTTCCCCAAGCGTGCGTCGCTGGCGTTCCACCACAAGAGCGGCGCGATCGTCGAAGGCGACATCGAGCTCGCGACCGATGCGATCACACCCGGCATGCTCCGCGGTTCGGGCGACCGTGGAAAGGTCGGTGTGGTGTTCACGGTCCCGGAGCTCGGCGTGCGCATCGAGGGCGGTTCCCAGAGCGACTGGGGCGATCGATTCACCGTCGCGCTGACCCAGGCGTACCGCGGCCTGCCGCAGGGGCGCTACATCCCCGGCTTCATCAAGCGCAAAGCGACGCCGTTCCTCGACGGGCTCAAGTTGGTCAACTACATGCTCATCCCGGCTGATGCCGCGACCGTCGCCGCGCTGGCGACGCTGCCGAACAGCAAAGCGTGCAAGACGCCGCTCGGCCCAGGCGACGTGCCGAACGGATGGGTTGTCTGGTTGCCTTCCTGTGCGAAGACCTGGGTGCTGATCTACTCGCCGGACGGCGCCAACGCCTTGCAGCTGTACTTCGACGAGAGCGGCAAGGTGACGACGCGCCAGCTGATCCAGTACTTCGGGATGGCCGGGTCGCGTTCCTTCAGGATCTGGACCGCTGAGCGGTTCGTCGAGCGCGACAACAAGCTGTTGATCGAGGGCGAGGCGAAGTACGACGTATCTCGCCCCGACTCACCCGATGCCGCGGGTTTCACGACGCTCGTCTACACCGGCCCGTTCCGCGGGCTGACGCCCGACGGCCTCGGTCTGTGCGCGGTGCCCGGCCACGCCAGCGGCGCCAAGGAACCCTGCGAGTTCCGCGACGGCAAGCGCATCGACCCCGCGTTCCAGCAACGAGTGCGGCAGCGTCAGCAGCAGCTCGCGCAGCAACAGGCGGCGCAGCAACAGTGGCAGGCGGAGCAGGACGCGCAGCGGAAGGCTCAGGAGGAACAGGACGCGTTGCTCGCGGCGCAGGAAGCGCACGAGAAGGAGATGCGGAGGCTCCAGGACGAACAAGACGATGCGGAGGCCGAAGCCGCCTGGGCTTCGTTCAACGCCAAGCGCGATGCCGAGAGGCAGGCCGAAAACGCCAAGTTCGCGGCCGACATGCAGGCCACCCAGAACCAGTACAACCAGGCGAAGGCCGCTGCCTACCAGCAACAGAAAGCGCAGCAGCAGGCCGCGCAGCAAGGCCCGCCCCCGGGCACCTACAACGCGGCCAAGGAGGCCGCCGACCAGCAGCTCTACCAGCAGAAGCTCGCGGCGCAGAAGAAGGCCTACGCCGATGCTCACGCCGCCCAACCCGCACCGCCGTCTGCGCCGAAGTCCAGCGGCTACTCCGGCGGGTCGTCGGGCAGTTCGAGCTACGGCGGGAGCTCATCCACCATGGGCACGGAGTTGCCCAAGGTGGACAACTCCAAGCAGGTCTACTGCAGCAAGCTCTCGATGGACATCATGGCGGCGAGCAGCGACTTCCATTGCAACATGAACGGCAAATCGTTCCCGACCATGGGCGCGAGGGCCGACGCGCAGAACGCCTGCTACGCCGAAGTCGCGGCCAAGGTCGCGCCGCTCAAGGCGCAGTACAAGGACGAGTGCAGCTCGACCGCCGGCGGCGGTGTGACCAAGTACTGACGGGGTTTCGGGCCTAGAATCAGCCTCGGCTCGGGAAGCCGCGTCTTACCGTCCCGACGGTGAAGTGAGCAGGTGGTGAAGGTCCCGTCGACTCGCCCGATCCTCCTTGCGCTCGCAGCCGCGGCAGCGCTGGTCGCCAACAGCGCCCGCGCCGACCATTTCTCCCTCGACCCGCTGCCGACGGTGCCGCCGGTCGCGCACTTCGCGCCCGACGCCGACATCTATCCCAACAACTTCGCCATCGCCCAGGACGGCGACGGCCGGGTCTTCGTCGGCAACCACAGCGGCGTGCTGGTGTTCGACGGCGAGCACTGGACGCTGGTGCCGACCTCGAACGGCGACATCGTCCGCTCGCTGGCCTGGGACGGCGGCCGTCGCATCTACGTCGGCGGCTACGACGCGTTCGGCTGGATCGAGCGCGACGCGCGCGGCGTGTTCGCGTTCCACGACCTGACCCGCGAGGCCGCCCTCAATCCAGGCGAGGGCTTCGCCGACATCTGGGAGATCACGGTGCTGCCGCAGGGCGTGTTCTTCCGCGGCCTGCACCACCTGTTCCGCTACGAGCCCACCGGCGGCGCGCTCACGCTCTGGCGCCACCCGACCCGGTTCGGCGCGCTGGCCGCCGACGGTGATGAGATCGTCATGCAGTTCCGGCCCGAGGGCCTGCGACGCCTGGTCGGCGACGCCTGGGAGCCGATCCCCGGCACCGGATCGTTCAGCATGCTGGTCGAGCGCTGGATCCGCCTCGCCGACGGCCGCTTGCTCGGCCTGCGCAAGGACGGTCGCTGGGCGACCTATCGCCACGGCGTGGTCGGCGAGCAGCCGATGCCGGCCGCGGTCGGCAGCACCACCCTCTACACCCGCGGCGTGGTGCTCGACGACGGCTCGCTGGTGCTGGCCGGCAGCGACGGCGCGCTGCGCATCGTCGACCTCGCCCGCGGCACCACCCACGCCTTCGACGTGACCAACGGCGGCTTCATCTCGGGCCTGATCCGGGCCCGCGACGGCGGCCTGCTGATGAGCGCCGACCTTGGCGTCTACCACGTCGAATGGCCGGCGACCTGGGCCAAGGTCGACCAACGCGGCGTGGTCGGTTCGTTGCAGGGCGTCGGGGCGTGGGGCGCGCGACGCTTCCTCATCACCGGCTCGGGCGTCTTCGAGCGCAGCGCCGACGGCTTCATCGCGCGCCGGTGGACCGAGCACGGCGCGTTCCAGCTCCACCCGCTCGACGCCCAGAGCGCGCTGCTCGCCGACACCTACGCGCTGCGGCTGATCGACGGGCGCGGCGCGCGCGACATCTCGAGCAACACGTTCTACCCGCGGCTGCTGGTCCGCTCGCGCTTCGATCCCGACACCGTGTTCGTCGGCACCGAGCTCGGGATCGCGGTGGTCCGGCGCGAGGCCGGCGGCTGGCGTCCGGTGCTGGTGCTCGACGACATGGGCGCGCCCAACGTCTCGACCATCGTCGAGACCGAGCGCGGCGAGCTGTTCCTGGGCACCGAGCGCGGCGGCGCGCTGCGCCTGCGCTTCGCCGACGATTGGCGGAGCGTGCGCGAGAAGACCGAGTTCGGCGCCGGCGACGGTCTCGACTACGGTCGCAGCGGCCGGGCCTGTTTGGTCCGCCTCGGCGCGCTCGGCCTGGTCGCCTCGACCGAGACCGGCTTCCACCAGTGGGACGGCAAGCGCTTCGCGCCGTTCGGGCTCGACGGCTTGGCCGCGCTACGCACGCCGGGGGAGATGCTGCAGCTGGCCGAGGGCCCCGACGGCGCGCGCTGGGCCTGGAACTTCGCCCGCGTCTACCGCCAATCGCTCGACGGCCGCTGGCAACGCGAGGAGGTCGATGCGGTGCGCGAGGGCGCCATCGAACGGATCGCGTTCGGCGAGCACGGCCTGACCTACCTCATCGCCAGCGGCTCGCTGATGCGGTTCGATCCGGCGCTCCAGCCGGCGCGGGCGGTGCGGCCGACGCTGATGCTGGGCGCGGTCGAGCGCGTCGACGAGTCCGGGGCGCGCGTACCTCAGCTGCTCGACGGCTCGCCGGTGCGGCTGGCGCAGGGCGATTACGGCGTCGCGTTCCGTTTCGCGACGCCCGAGCTGCGACGCGCCGGCGTCGCCCGCTACCGCGCGCGGCTGATCGGCTACGGCGAACCGTTCTCGGCCTGGTCCCGCAACCACGGCTTCACCTACCACCGGCTGCGCCCCGGGGCCTACCAGCTCGAGGTCCAGGCCCGCGACGCGCGCGGCGCCGAGACCGAGTTCGTGACCTACGCGTTCGAGATCTCGCCGCCGTGGTACGCGACGCCGCTGGCGTACGCGGCCTGGGCCCTGCTCGGCCTCGCGGCGCTGGGCGGCGCCACCCGCTGGGTCGTGCGCCGGCGCACCCGTCGCCTGGCCGAGCAGACCGCGCAGCTCGAGGGCATGGTCACGGTGCGGACCCGCGAGCTCGCCGACGCCAACCGCAAGCTCGACACCATCGCCCACCTCGACGGCCTGACCGGCCTGCCCAACCGCCGGCGCCTCGACGAGTACCTGATCCAGGCCTGGGCCTCGTGCGGCGAGCGCGAGCGCTCGCTCGCGGTGCTGGCGATCGACGTCGACCGCTTCAAGGACTACAACGACAAGCACGGCCACCTCGCCGGCGACACGCTGCTCAAGCGGCTGGCGCCGCTCCTGACCCGCAGCATGCGCCGCACCGAGGACCTCGCCGCGCGCTACGGCGGCGAGGAGTTCCTGGTGGTGCTGCCAGGCGCCGACGCCGAGGTCGCGCGCCAGGTCGCCGAGGCGCTGCGCGAGAAGGTCGCGAGCTCGAGCATCGGCGCGACGATCTCGGTCGGCGTGGCGAGCGAAACGCCACGCGAGGGCCGCATCGTCACCGAGCTGGTCGCGCTCGCCGACGCCGCGCTCTACAAGGCCAAGGCCGCCGGTCGCAACCGGGTCGAGGTCGACGGCGCGTGAACGAGGCGCGCCCGCCGCTCGAGCGCTGGTTCGAGCGCGCCTTCGGCGACCAGCAGGAGACCGGCTTCGGCTCAGGCTGGTGGTCGGGCACCGCGAGCGTGTTCCTCGGCGCGCTGGCGCTGCTCGGCGTGCTGGCGTTCTGGTTCCCGGGCGCGTTCACCACCCAGGAGTTCCGCGCCCGCTATCCGATCCCGCTGCTGCGCGCGCTGCTCGAAGGCGTGATCGCGACGGGGTTCGTGCTCGGCGCGCTCTCGACGCTGTTGCGCCGGCGCAAGGTGCTGGGGCTGACCGGGATGGCGCTCGCGCTCGGCGCGCTGCTCGCCGGCGGCGGCGAGGTCCCGATCCAGAGCGACTTCGACCGATCGTTGACGCTCGGCCTCGACTGGTTCGCGCTCAACCTGCTGCTGCTGGCGCTGGTGTTCGTGCCGCTCGAGCGCGCCTTCGCGCTGCGGCCGGAGCAGGGCGCGTTCCGCTTCGGCTGGACCACCGACGGCGCCCACTTCCTGGTCTCGCACCTCGCGGTGCAGGCGCTCTCGTTCATGACGCTGCTGCCGGCGACCGCGCTCGCGGGCCTTCTTTGGAACGATGGGCAACCGAGCGCGTTGCAGGGAGCGATCCGAGGCCAGCCGCTGGGGCTGCAGCTGCTCGAGATCGTGCTGGTGGCGGACCTGTCCCAGTACTGGATCCATCGTGCGTTCCACGCGGTGCCGGCGCTGTGGCGGTTCCACGCCGTCCACCACTCGAGCCGCCGGATGGACTGGTTGGCCGGCTCGCGGCTGCACCTGGTCGACGTGCTGGCGACCCGCAGCCTGGTGCTGGTGCCGGTGTTCCTGCTCGGCTTCGCCCAGCCGGCGCTCTACGCCTACCTGGTGTTCGTCTCGTTCCACGCGGTGTTCATCCACGCCAACGTCCGCTTCCGCTTCGGTGCGTTCGACCAGTTGATCACGACGCCGCGCGCTCACCATTGGCATCACGCGGTCACGCCGCGCGACAAGAACTTCGCCGTGCACCTGCCGCTGCTCGACCGGCTGTTCGGGACCCAGCATCTGCCCGCCGACCAGTCGTTCCCACCGGCCTACGGCATCGAGGGCCATCCGGTGCCCGAGGGCTGGGGCCGGCAGCTGTTGCACCCGTTCCGGAGCCACGATGCGTGACGCAGTGCACGGTCGATGGCTGGGGTGGATGCTAAACCTTGGCTGGAGGTGCATCGATGACCACCACACGCCAACGGACCCTGTTCCTGCTCATCGTCGTCGCGTTCGCCTGGGTCGGCTTCTTCTACAGCGGCCGCGCCCTGCTGGTCTGGCAGTGGACCGACGCCGAGGAGCATCGACTGAACTGCTACTACGTCTCGGCCAACGATGCGTTCGAGCGCGAGCATCTCTACACCGAGGGCGGCTGGATCGGCAGCGCGGCGTGCCCGCGGCTGCTGCGCCTGACCCGCTGACGCGACTGGTCATGGCGACGCCCGGCCTCCGCCGGTCGTCGTGCTTTACGGCCTAGAATCGGACGCGGCGCCGGTGGCGCCGCCTGCGAGCCGAATGCGGCGAAGCGAGCCCGACGATGCGATCGATCCGGTCCGCGTTGACCCTGGCAATCATGCTCGCTTGCGCGTCGTCGCTCGCCTGGGTCGCGCCTGGGACCGGGCCCGACGGATCCCTGTTCGGCGCCCCGCCGGTCGTCTCGTTCCGGCCGGACATCCCGTACTTCCCCCGCAACTTCGCGATCGCGCAGGACGTGGTCGGCCGCATCTACGTCGGCAGCACGGACGGCGTGCTGACCTTCGACGGGGCGCGCTGGCGGCTGGTGGAGCTCCCGGACCATGAGGCGGCGCGCAGCCTCGTCTCCGACGGCGCCGCGCGGGTCTACGTCGGAGGCCATGACCTCATCGGCTGGCTCGAGCCCGACGGCGTGGGCGCGATGGCGTTCCACGACCTCACCTCGCGCGCCAAGGCGCTGGCCGACGGCGCCAGCCTCGCCGAGGTGCACGATGTGTTCGTGTTCCCCGAGGGTGTCCTGTTCGTCGCGCAGGATCGCGTCGTCCTCTTCGATCCGTCGAACGAACGCATGCGGACCTGGTCGCATCGCGGCCGGTTCGGCATCGCGTGGCGCGACCCCGACGGCATCGTGTTGCAGTTCCGCGGCGAAGGGTTCAAGCGCCTGGTCGGCGAGATGTGGACGGCGATCCCCGGTGGCGCGACGGACGACGAGGCCTTCATCCACGCGATCCCGATGCCCGATGGCGGGCGGCTGCTCGGCGGGACCCGCTCGAGTTGGCGCCAGCTGCGCGAAGGCCGCGTCGCGCCAGCGATCCTGCCGCCCGGCCTGCCGTCGGCGGCCCGCGTCACCAAGGGGGTCGTGCTCGCCGATGGCAGCGTCATGCTCGCCGGAGTCGACGGCGTGCTCCACGCCTGGGATCCGCGCCACGGCGTCGTCCGGCATCATCGGACGGACGATGAACGGATCGCCGACGTGGTGCCGGCGCGCGACGGAGGCCTGCTGATCGCCGGTGGTTCGCTGCTCCATCACATGCAGTGGCCGGCGGCCTGGGTCGCGGTCGGAGCCGAGGTCGGTCTGCGCGGCTCCATCCGGAGCGCGACGCGCTGGGAGGGGCAGCTCTACGCGTTGACCAGCGATGGCCCCTACCGGTTGGACCGCGATGCGAAGGGCGAGGTCAGCGCGATCCGACAGCCGTGGACCGACGCCGCTGCCTGGGACCTGATGGCGATCGATGCGCACAGCGCGCTGCTCGCCGCGTCGGATCGGTTGTTGCTCGTCGAGGATGGCCGGGTCCGCGCGGTGTCGCACGACCGACTCCACCCGCGCGTGCTGCGACGGTCACGCTTCGACCCTGACCTGGTGCTGGTCGGCACCGAGCGCGGTCTCGCGCTCGCGCGGCGTGACCGGCGCGGCTGGACCATCGTCGCCGAGCGCGACGACCTCGGCGAGCCGAGCGTGGACAGCATCGTCGAGACCGCCGAGGGCGAGGTCTGGCTGGGCACCGCGCGAAGCGGGGCGATCCGCGCCGTGCTCGATGCGGACCGTCGTGCGATCGTCGCCATCGACCGGTTCGGCGCGGCGCAGGGGCTGGCGCATGCGGCCCGACGCGCGGTTGGGCTCGCGCGCCTTCCCGACGGCCACCTCATCGCGTCGACCGACGCCGGGCTGTTCGGCTTCACCGGCGACCGCTTCGTCGCCGATCAGGTCGACGGGCTCGCCGCGCTTCGGCCGACCGGTTCATCGGTCGGGCTCTCGGTCGCGCCCGATGCGACCCTCTGGGCCTGGACGCGCGACCGATTGTGGCGACGCGCGCCCGACGGCGGATGGCGGTCGGAGGACGTCGCGACCATCCTTCGCGGCGCGATCGACCATGTCGGTCACGACGGCGATCGTGCCCCGATCGTCTTCACGACCGGGGGACTCCTGTTCCCCGGCGACGGACGCGGTGCGGGCAACCCGGACCCACCACGCGTGCTGCTCACGGAGGTGTCGCTCAGCTGGCCTGGGTATGCGGGGAACGTCGAGCTCGCGCGCGACCGGCCACATCAGGTCCCGGAGGGCGGGTTCACCCTCGGTTTCCATTTCGCGCTGCCCGAGTTCCGACGGGCAGGGTCGGTGCGTTACCGCGGCAGGATGCTGCCCGACGAGAGGGAGATCTCGGATTGGAGCACCGGGGCCAGGTACTTCTACTCGAACCTTCGCCCGGGCCGATACCGGTTCGAGGTCGAGGCGCGCGATGCCGATGGCACGATCACCGCGATCGATCCGTACGAGTTCGAGGTCACCCCGCGTTGGCACAACACCCCGCTTGCTCGGCTGATGTTCGGGCTCGCGCTGCTGCTCACGATCGGCATCGCGACGCGCTTCGTGGTCATGCACCGCACCGCATGGCTCGCCGCCGCCAACCGCAGGCTCGAGCTGCTCGCCCATCTCGACGGCCTGACCGGGATCGCCAACCGTCGTCGGCTCGACGGCTACCTGGCGAGCTCGTGGGCGAGCTGTCGGTCGCACCGACGGCCGCTCGCGGTGCTGGCGATCGACGTCGACCGCTTCAAGGCCTACAACGACGCGCATGGCCACATCGCCGGCGACCGCCTGCTCCAGGGGTTGGGATCGCTCCTGGCAGGCAACCTGCGCCGCGCCGAGGACCTCGCCGCGCGCTACGGCGGCGAGGAGTTCATGGTCGTGCTGCCGGGCGCCGACGCCGAGGTCGCACGCCAGGTGGCCGAGGCCTTGCGCCGCGCGGTCGCGGGCTCCGGTCTCGGCGCGACGATCTCGGTCGGTGTCGCGAGCGAGACGCCGCGCGAGGACCGGGAGGTCGCCGCGTTGGTCGCGGCCGCCGATGCCGCGCTCTACCGGGCCAAGACCGAGGGCCGCGACCGGGTGATCGTGGCGGGAGGATGAGGATCGTGGCCCGCCGCCGGTCCGCGCGTGGAGCGCCCCAGCGGAACCCGCGGGAACATCCTGGCGCGGGCGCCGGTCTCCGGTGGACACCGGAGGCTCCATGACCCGCACCGTCACCACCGCGCTCGCCCTCACGTTCCTCGGCGCCGTCGCCGTCACGGCCTGGCACCTCACCGGCACCGGCCGCGACCTCGGGATCGCCGCGGTCGCCAACCCCGGCCAGTCGTACGCCGGCTCGCACGCCGCGCCCGAGCTTCCCGCGGGCATGGACTGGATCAACTCCGGCGGCGAGGCGCTGACGCTGGCCCGGCTCAAGGGCAAGGTCGTGCTGTTCGACTTCTGGACCTACGGCTGCGCCAACTGCATGCACGTGATCCCCGACCTCAAGCGGTTGGAGAAGAAGTACGCGAAAGAGCTGGTCGTGATCGGGGTCCATTCGGCCAAGTTCGCCAACGAGGGCCGCACCTCGCAGATCCGCAAGGTGGTCCAGCGTTACGAGCTCGAGCATCCGGTGGTCAACGACCAGTACATGCGGATCTGGAACGCCTACGGCGTCAACGCCTGGCCGACCATCGCGGTGATCGACCCGGCCGGCAACGCGGTCGGTCAGATCGCCGGCGAGGGCCACTACGACCTGCTCGACAAGGTCATCGGTGGCTTGGTCGAGGAGTTCCGCGCGCTGCCGAAGGACAAGGGCGGGCTCGACCTGACGCCGTGGACGTACCGCCCCGATCCGCTGCCGAACGGCGTGCTGCGCTTCCCGGGCAAGGTGCTGGCGGACGCCCTCTTCGACAACAAGCGCGGCCGGCTGTTCATCAGCGACAGCAACCACGACCGCATCGTGATCGCCGGCCTCGACGGCAAGGTCCAGCGCGTGATCGGCGGGACCCGCGGCTTCGCCGACGGCGCCGGGTACGCCGCGAAGGACGCGCCGCCGCTCGCGCGCTTCCACCAGCCGCAGGGGCTCGCGCTCGCCGACCCCGACACGCTGTTCGTCGCCGACAACCTCAACAACGCGATCCGCCGCGTCGACCTCAGGACCGGCGCGGTCACCACGGTCGCTGGCACCGGCGAGCACGGCTACATGCGCGAGGACGCCTACGACGCGCCGCGCACCGCGCGGCTCAACTCACCGTGGGACCTGGCGTTCGTCAACGGCCAGCTCTACATCGCGATGGCAGGCCAGCACCAACTCTGGCGCTACGAGCCGAAGGCGGCGCGCCTCACGCGCTTCGCCGGCTCGGGCTACGAGCGGCTCGAGGACGGCCCGCTGCTCGAGGCCGGGATGAACCAGCCCTCGGGCCTCACCAGCGACGGCAAGCAGCTGTTCATCGCCGACGCCGAGGCGAGCGCGGTGCGCACCGCCGGGCTCGGCGCGGACGGCAAGCTCACCACGCTGGTCGGCACCGGGCTGTTCGACTTCGGCGACATGGACGGCGTCGGCCCGCTGGTGCGGCTGCAGCACGCGCTCGGCGTGGCGTACCTGGCCGACCCGACCGGCGGCAAGGTGTTCATCACCGACACCTACAACTCGAAGCTCAAGGTGCTCGACCCCAACCGCCGCAGCGTCACCACGCTGGCCGATGGCTTCGACGAGCCGGGCGGCCTGTCGATCGCGGGCGGCAAGGTCTACGTCGCCGACACCAACCACCACGCGATCAAGGTCTACGACATCGCCAGCCGCACGCTCAGCGAGCTCCCGCTGACGGGACTTTGAAGCTGAGCTCGAAGCGCGCGCCGCGGGCATCGCCCTCGACCCTGCGCGAGGCGATCACGAAGCCCTGGGCCGAGAGCGCATCGAGCGCGGTGTTGGCGGCGGCCGGATCGGCCGCGGTGCCGGCCGCGTAGTAGCTGCCGTCGGACGAGCGCTCGACCCGCTGGACCTGGAGCGCGGCACCGCCGACCGTCTCGAGGCTCTTCATCACCACGTCGTGCTCGGCGGCCGCGGCCGCGAGCTCGGCCGGCGTGAGCGACTTGGGGTGCTGGAACGGCGCGAGCCGGATGTGGAAGCGGGTGTCGCTGTCGGAGAGCGTCATCAGCGTCGCCTCGCCGATCCCGCCGCGGCGCAGCTCGGCGAGATAGGCGGTGACCAGCGCGCGGTCGGCCATGTGGCCGGCGATGGTGAGCGTGCCGTCGTCGTCGATCGCGACCGTCTCGAGCTGGAGCCCGGGCGGCGTCAGGCCGTAGAGCCGTTCGGTGAGGCTGGCCGAGGCGAGGTCGGGCGCGGCGGCACCGCCCTCACGTGCACGCCAGGCGCCGTGGCCCAACCAACCGACCAGCAGCGCGACCAGCACCGCCGCCGCAAGCGCGCCCTGCACCCGACGGTCGTGCCAGGGCGTCGCGTCGGCGTCGCCGCCGTTGCGCATCAGCTCCTCGCCGGTGGTGCCGAGCGCCGCGGCGAGCCGCCCCAGCACCTCGTCGGAGGGCGACGAGCGCCCGTTCTCGAGCTTGGACAGGTAGGACTGCTCGATCTGCGCCGTCTCGGCGAGCGCGGGCTGGGTCAGGCCCTTGGCCAGACGGATCGCGCGCAGGTTCTCGTGGAACGCCATGGGTCACCTCGGGTGTTGCGATGGCGCGGGAGCATGGTCAGGCGACGCTGGAATAGGAAGGGCGGCGCGCTGGAATATCGCACGGATACCCGACGAATCTCGCAGGAATGCGCATGCCGCGAGGCGAGAGGTCGCCGTCGACGTCCCTGTCGACGGCTTCCGCTGCTCGATCAAGGAGTTCAGCCGCAGCAGGCGCTGGTGGCGCTCCGCGGGTCCGCGCTCGGCGATGGCGCGCAGCAGCTGCCGCCAGCCGCGATCTCGCCCTGCGCGCCGGCGCGCGGCGCGCAGCACGCCAACTCGTCGCGCGCGGCGCCCTCGCCGTACTGGGTGCTCTCGCCGAAGGTGTAGAACGACTCCCACTTGATGCCGCTCGGGTCCTCGCTCCAGGCCTTGTCGGACTTGGCGTAGCAGCAGCTGGTGCCATCCTGGTGGAGGATGGCGGTGTCGGCGACCGCGAGCCGCGCGGCGACCTCGTCGAGCTCGGGCCGGCTCTCGGTCTGGATGCCGAGGTGGTCGACGCCGGGCACGCGGCCCTGCTGCGAGATGGCGAAGTTGACGCGCGGATCCTCGAGCATCCACTTGGCGTACTCGGGTTTGCGCACGGTCGGCGCCACGCCGAAAAGCGTGGAATAGAAGCGCACCGACCGCTCGAGGTCGGCGACGTTGACGTGGACATGCATCCTTTTCATCGGGGGCTCTCTCTTGAGCGCCGGCGGCGTGCCGGCGACGGCAGCGGGGAAGGGGTGCAGGCGCCGGCAGCGCCGGCGCAGCAATGCTCGGTGAGGTAGCCGATCAGCCCGTCCATCGCCGGGTAGTCGGCGGCGTAGCGGATCTGGCGGCCGGCGCGCGCGCCGTGGATGAGCCCGGCCTCGGCCAGCGCCTTGAGGTGGAACGACAGCGTCGCCGGCGCGAGGTCGAAGCGCGCGGCGAGCGCGCCGGCGACCTCGCCGGCCGGGCCGGCGATGACGAGGTGGCGGTAGAGCGTCAGCCGCGTCTCCTGCGAGAGCGCGCCCAAGGCGGTCAGGGCCTGCTTCATTTCCATAGTTCCAGTATTATCGAATAGTCCTGCGGCTGTCAAGCCAGGGCCGGCGGGTATGCTGCCCGCCCATGGCCGCCAAACCCGCTCCCAGCCGCGACCGCAAGCTCACGCTCGCGGCGCTGCTCGACGCCCTCGAGCAGGACGGCCGCCTGCTTGCGGCCCAGACCGAGATGCTGCGCACGCTCGCCGCCGGTGGCTCGTTCAACGACAAGCACCCGCTCACCGTCATCGCTTCGCGCGAGTTCCCCGACGCCAAGGAGGGCGGCCGCAAGCTCAACATGGAGGCGCTGCTGGCCTGGCTCGGCGCGCGCGAGGGCCTCGCCAGCGTCCGCATCGACCCGCTCAAGGTCGAGGTGACCAAGGTCACCGCGGTGATGAGCTACGCCTACGCCTCGCGCTACGGCGTGCTGCCGATCGAGGCCCGCACCGACGAGGTGGTGGTCGCCACCGCCGAGCCCGGCATGACCGAATGGGAGCGCGAGCTCGCGCCGATCGTGCGCAAGAAGATCACCCGGGTGCTGGCCGACCCCGACCTGATCCAGCGCTACCTGGTCGAGTTCTACTCGATCGCCAAGTCGGTGGTGTTCGCCGAGCGCGACGCCCACGTCCAGCAGAGCAAGCGCCAGTCGCTCGAGCAGCTGATCGAGCTCGGCCGCACCGGCAAGCTCGATGCCAACGACCAGCACGTGGTCTCGATCGTCGACTGGCTGCTGCAGTACGCCTTCGACCAGCGCGCCAGCGACATCCACCTCGAGCCCAAGCGCGAGATGTCGGCGATCCGTTTCCGCATCGACGGCGTGATGCACGAGGTCTATCAATTGCCATCGCCGGTGATGGCGCCGATCGTGGCGCGCTTGAAGGCGCTGGGTCGGATGGACATCGCCGAGAAGCGCCGGCCGCTCGACGGTCGGCTCAAGACCCGCACCCCCGACGGCGGCGAGGTCGAGCTGCGGCTCTCGACCATGCCGACAGTGTTCGGCGAGAAGCTGGTGATGCGGATCTTCGACCCCACCGTGCTGGTGCGTTCGTTCGCCGAGCTCGGCTTCGACCACGAGGACGAGGCGACCTGGCGCCGGATGGCCGACGAGCCGCACGGCATCGTGCTCGTCACCGGCCCGACCGGCTCGGGCAAGACCACCACGCTCTACTCGACGCTGCGCCAGCTCGCGATCCCGGAGGTCAACGTCTGCACGGTCGAGGACCCGATCGAGCTGATCGACCCGAGCTTCAACCAGCTCCAGGTCAACCACGCGATCGGGCTCGACTTCGCCAGCGGCGTGCGCACGCTGATGCGCCAGGACCCCGACATCATCATGGTCGGCGAGATCCGCGACGCGGAGACCGCCGAGATGGCGGTGCAGGCGGCGCTGACCGGCCACCTGGTGCTGTCGACGCTCCACACCAACGACGCGCCGTCGTCGGTCACCCGCCTGATCGACCTCGGCGTGCCGCCGTTCCTGCTCCAGTCCTCGCTGCTCGGGGTGATCGCCCAGCGCCTGGCGCGCACGCTGTGCGAGGCCTGCAAGCAGCCGGTCGAGCTCGGTGACGAGGCCTGGTCGGCGCTGATAAACCCGTTCAAGGCCAAGAAGCCGAAGCAGGCGTTCGAGGCGGTCGGCTGCCTCGATTGCCGCAACACCGGTTACCGCGGCCGGGTCGGGCTCTACGAGATGCTCGAGTTCAGCCCCGAGCTGCGCAGCCTGATCTCGCGCGAGGCCGACCCTGCGGTGCTCGAGCGGGCCGCGCTCGCTGCCGGGATGAAGCCGCTGCGCCTGCGCGGCGCGCAGAAGGTGGCGGCCGGACTGACCACCGCGGCCGAGATCCTGCGGGTCGTGCCGCCCGGCACGCGTTGAACCACCGGCCGCCGGCGAACCGCCGAGGCGGCTTCAACCGGTGAGGAAGAAGTAGCCCGCCTGCAGGCAGGCCATCGCGAACCCGGTCAGGAAGCAGATGTACGAGATCCGCAGGTAGCGGTACTTGCGGATGGCGAGGTACGAGCCGAGCGAGTAGATGTCGTTGAGGAAGGCGCGGTACACGCCGGGCTCGGTGCCGAGCGCCTTCTCGGCCTCGAGCATGAAGCGCTCGCGCGACAGCGTGGCGAAGTGGGCGAAGAAGAACAGGTTGAAGTGCGGCGGCAGCGGGCCGTCGATGCGCTCGAAGCTCTGGTACTTGGGCAGCACCGCGAACACCGCGGCGAACAGCGCGGCGAGGCAGAACACCACCAGCGTCAACGAGATGACCCGGTACTTGTCGACGTTGGTCAGCGCGATCGTGATCACGATCGAGGTGGCGGTGATGATGATGTTGGCCTTGGTGTCGGCCATCAACGAGAGCAGGACGTGGTGCGACTGCAGGGTCTGCAGCATCATGTCGATGCTGTTGCGGCCCTCGCTCAGGGTGCTCAGGTCGCCGTTCGGGGTCGCCGTGGGTTCGCTCATGGCAGCGAGGATACGATGGGGGCAGACTGGGAGCCACGATGGAAGCCGCTGAACTCGACCCCGCCGTACGGACCGCGCTCGACGACGGACTGGCCGAGCTCGCCATCCCCGCCGGCGAGCGCGCCGCGCTGGCCGCGGCGTTGGTCCGTTACCTCGCGCTGCTCAACGAGTGGAACGCGATCCACAACCTGACGGCGATCCGCGACCCGGCCGAGCAGGTGCCGAAGCATCTGCTCGACTCGTTGGCGATCCTGCCCTGGGTCCCGAGCCAGGGCCGGCTGCTCGACGTCGGCACCGGCGCCGGGCTGCCCGGCATCCCCTTGGCGCTGGCCCGGCCCGCGCTCGAGGTCACGCTGCTCGACTCGCGCCACAAGAAGGTGCAGTTCTGCCAGTTGGCGGCGGCCACGCTCGGCCTCGCGACTCCTTCCAAAGAGGGCGACCGGCCGCGGGTCCGCGCCGTGCATGCCCGTTGCGAACAGTTCCAGGGCCCGCGTTTCGACGCCATCGTCAGCCGGGCCTTCAGCTCGCTCAGCGAGTTCGTCGCGCTCACCGCCCAGCTCGGCGATGCCGAGACCCGCTGGCTGGCGATGAAGGGGGCTCGGCCCGACGCCGAGCTCGCCGAGCTCGAGCAAGGCGGGGCTCATAGGAAGGGCGGCAAGGGCGCGGCGCGGGCCGCCCGCTTCCGGGTCGAAGCGGTCCACTCGGTCACGGTGCCGGGCCTCGACGCCGAACGCTGCCTCGTGGTGCTGCGCCGGGCCTGAGCCCACCGCCGGACGCCGGCCAGTCTGTAGAATCCCCCCCCTTTCTCCTCCCCCCTTTCCTCTTCCTTCTCGGACCCCCATGTCCCGCATCCTCGCCATCACCAACCAGAAGGGCGGCGTCGGCAAGACGACGACTTCGATCAACCTCGCGGCCTCGCTCGCGGCGTGCAAGCGTCGCGTGCTGCTGATCGACCTCGATCCGCAGGGCAACGCGACGATGGGTTCGGGCGTCGACAAGAACGCGGTCGAGAAGGGCGCCTACCAGGTGCTGCTCGGCGAGTGCACGGCGCAGGACGCGATCCTGCCGGTGGCCGAGGGCGGCTACTGGATCCTGCCGGCCAACGCCGACCTGACCGCCGCCGAGGTCAAGCTGATGTCGGCGATCGGCCGCGAGGGCAAGCTGCGCAAGGCGCTCGCCACCGCCCAGTACGAGTACGACTTCGTGCTGATCGACTGCCCGCCGTCGCTGAACCTTTTGACCGTCAACGCGCTGGCCGCGGCCCACGGCGTGTTCATCCCGATGCAGTGCGAGTACTACGCGCTCGAGGGCCTCGCCGCGCTGGTCGACACCATCGAGCAGATCCACGAGGGCGTGAACCCCAAGCTCGAGATGCACGGGATCCTGCGCACCATGTTCGACCCGCGCAACAACCTGGCGGTCGACGTCTCCAACCAGTTGATCCAGCACTTCGGCGACAAGGTCTACCGCACGGTGATCCCGCGCAACGTGCGGCTGGCCGAGGCCCCGTCGTTCGGGCTGCCCGCGCTCCAGCACGACAAGCAGAGCCGCGGCGCGCTCGCCTACCTCGCGCTCGCCGGCGAGATGATCCGGCGCGAAGAGGAATCGAAGGCGAAGGCCGGCTAGACGGCGACCGGCCGGGTCGCGCCGCCGGCCAGGCGCTTGCTCAGCGCCTCGAAGCCCTCGGCCCGCGAGTAGAGCCAGCCCTGCTGGATCCGGACCCCGAGCGCGAGCAGCCGCTCGCGCTGGGCCTCGGTCTCGACCCCCTCCGCGACCACGCCGATGCCGAGCGTGCGCGCCATCGCCACCACGCTCGCCACCAGGTCGGCGGTGACCGCCTCGGTGTCGAGCGCGCGGATGAAGCTGCGGTCGATCTTGAGCTGGTTGGGGGCGATGTCGCGCAGGTGCGAGAGCCCCGAGTAGCCGGTGCCGAAGTCGTCGAGCGCGACCTCGGCGCCGCGCGCCGCGAGCTCGCGGCACAGCGCCCGCGCCCGCGGCGCGATGTCGGCGATCAGCTCGCGCTCGGTGAGCTCGAAGCCGAGCCGGTCGAGCCGTGCGCCCGGGCCGAAGTTGGCGTCGAGCACGGCGAGCAGGCCGTCGCCGGCGAAGTGGGCGCGCGCCAGGTTGACCGTGATGCGGAAGCCCGGCGGCAGCGCGCCGAGCGCATCGAGGTCGCGCCGGACCTGCCCGAGCACCGCATCGGTCAGCGGCAGGATCGCGCCGCTGCGCTCGGCCATCGGGATGAACTCGTCGGGCATCACGGTGCCGCGCTGCGGGTGCCGCCAGCGGACCAGCGCCTCGGCGCCGATCACGCGGCCGTCGGCGCCGTCGTGGATCGGCTGGTACTCGACGAACAGCTCGCCGGCCGCGATGCCCTCGCGCAGGTCCTCGTCGGCCTGCTGCACCGGCAGGGCCCGCCGCAGCATCACGAACGCGATCGCGCTGAGCAGGAAGCCGAGGATCGCCGCCGGCCGCATCTGGCTGCGCCAGTGCTCGGCGATGCCGGCCTCGTCGATCGCGATCACGGTGTAGAGCGGGAACGGATCGGCGCGAGCGATCGCGAAGAGGCCGTGTTCGCCGCGATGGACGCCCTCGACCAGCGGGGCAGCGAGAGCCGGCAGACCGGCCGGCGGGTTGGCCAGCGGGACCAGCAGCCGGTTGGGCGCGTCGTCGAGGAACACGGTGGCGGTCAGGCCGTCGTGGTTGGCGACCGCCTCGGTCATCACCGCCGGGTCGAGCAGCACGTTGATGAACCCGGTGCGGAGCGGGTCGAGCGGGCGGTTCAGGATCAGCGACTTGCCGCCGCGGATGGTCTTGGCCGGCGACAGCACCTCGAAGCGGTCGCCGCGGTAGGCCGGGATGCGCTTGGAGTTGGGGATGTCGAAGCGCGGCGGCAGCATCTCGAAGCTGGTGCAGATGAGGTCGCCGTTCCGTTCGATGCCGGCCTCGCGGAAGTAGACGCTGTGGAAGATGACCCGGTTCATCGCCGCGATGGTGGCCGGCGTGCATTCGCCGCCGGTGACCCGCTCGAGCTCGGCGAGCAGGGCGTCGCCGTTCCGCAGCACCTCGGCGCTGCGGCGGGCATGGGCTTCGGCGAGCGCCGCGGTGGCGCCCTCGAAATGCCGGACGCTCAAGGCGTAGGCGATCGCGAGGCTCAGCGCGAGCGGCAGCGCGAACGCCGCGACCCAGACCACCACGACCCGGGCGCGCGGGCGTCTCATCCGCGGGAGGAGCAGGAACGACATGGCCCAGCCTAGCCGTTCCGCGGCCCGCCTCGCAGCGGGGCAGGCGCAGGACATCCCGGCCGCGGTTCCTCTAGAATCCCCGCCCCCCTCGCCGACCCCGGCGCGGCGGGTTTCCCCTGGGGTCCCTCGAACGATGAGCACGAAGCGCCGCGGCCTCGGCCGCAACCTCGAAGCGTTGTTGGGCAGCGCCGCCCCCGCCGCCGGCGAGGCCCGCAAGGGCCCGACCGCCGTCGCCACCGGCGATTCGATGCGCAAGCTGCCGGTCGCGCTGCTCCAGCCGGGCAAGTACCAGCCCCGCCGCGACATGCACGAGGAGTCGCTCGACGACCTCGCCGCCTCGATCAAGGTCCAGGGCGTGATCCAGCCGGTCATCGTCCGGCCAGTTGGCGGCCCGGGCAAGGAAGGCCGCTACGAGATCATCGCCGGCGAGCGCCGCTGGCGCGCCGCCCAGTTGGCCGGCCTCGACGAGGTCCCGGTGGTGGTGCGGATGGTCAACGACAAGGCCGCCATCGCGATGGCCTTGATCGAGAACATCCAGCGCGAGGACTTGAACCCGCTGGAGGAGGCCAACGCCCTCCAGCGCCTGATCGACGAGTTCAAGCTGACCCACGACGAGGCGGCGAGCGCGGTCGGCCGCTCGCGGGCCGCGGTCTCCAACCTGATCCGGCTCCGCGACCTCGCCCCCGAGGTGAAGAAGCTCGTCGAGGGCGGCAAGCTCGAGATGGGCCATGCCCGGGCCCTGCTGTCGCTGACCGCCCTGAACCAGGGCCAGATCGCCCACCAGGTGGTGGCCAAGGGCCTGTCGGTCCGCGAGACCGAAGCGCTGGTCAAGAAGACCCTGACCGAGGGCGGCAAGCCCACCGGCCGGAAGGGCGCGCCGGCCAAGGACGCCAACGTCCGCAACCTCGAGCAGGAGCTCTCCGAGCACCTCGGGGCGCCTGTCACCATCGCCCACGGCAAGGCCGGCAAAGGCCACCTCACGATCGGCTACGCCTCGCTGGACGTGTTGGACGGCGTGCTCGAGAAGCTCCGCCGCTGACGCGAACGGCGCTTTTTTCCCGCAAAAACAGGCACTTCCGCACAAGGAAGGGTTGCCCGCCGCGCTGAACCCCGTTACGATTCGCGCCCCCTCCGGAGGGGAGGCCACAGGGGCTTCGCGTGCGGATATCGGTTCCAGCACGAGTGGTCCTGGCCCAGTTCGGGGTGGGGATGGTCGGTGGCTTGATCTGGTGGTCGTTCGGCAGCAGCCGCGACGCGCTGGGGGCGCTGGCCGGAGGGGGAATAGGGGCGGTCTCCAGCCTCTACTTCGCGCTCAGGACGGGCACCGCGGTCGCACCAGCGTCGGCGGGCGCCGCCTTCGGCGGTTTCCTCGCGGGATGGGTCGTCAAGGTCGTGGTCGCGATCGGTCTGCTGTGGACCGCCGCGCAGCTCGCGCCCGATGCCTTCCCCGCAGTGGTGTCGACCTTCGTCGCCGCGATCATGGTGTATCCGTTCTTCGGCACGTCTTCGGGAAGGAGTGACTGAGTGGCGAGCGAAGCAGCCTCGGGCGGTCTGACCGAGTACATCACCCACCACCTCACCCACAACGGGCAGACGTTGTTCGGGTTCGAGAACGTCCACTTCGATTCGCTGTTCGTCTCGCTGCTGGTCGGCGTGATCGCCTTCGGCTGGCTCTACTCGGTCGCGCGCACCGCCACCGCCGGCGTGCCGACCAAGAGCCAGGCCTTCGTCGAGATGCTGTTCGAGTTCGTCGACAACAACGTGCGCGACGTCTTCACCGGCGACCGCCGCTTCTTCGTCGGCCTGGCGCTCACGATCTTCGTCTGGGTCCTGATGATGAACGCGATGGACCTGCTGCCGCTCGACCTGATCGGCTTCGGCGCCCACGCCGCGCTCGGCGACGATGCCCACCACTTCTACTGGCGCGTGGTGCCGACCGCCGACGTCAACGTGACCTTCGCGATGTCGATCACGGTGTTCGCGCTGATGATCGTCTACAGCATCAAGGCCAAGACCTTCCTGGGCTGGGTCAAGGAGCTGTTCACCGCGCCGTTCCACGCCCACGGCCCGATCGCGATCGCGCTGCTCGCGATCCCCAACTTCTTCCTCAACCTGGTCGAGTACCTGTCGAAGCCGGTCAGCCTGGCGATGCGCTTGTTCGGCAACATGTACGCCGGCGAGCTGGTGTTCATGCTGATCTCGGGCCTGCTCGGCTTGCTCGCGCTCGGCACCTTCGGCGGCTACCTCGGCTTCGCCTTCGGCGTGCTGGCCAACGCCGGCTGGGCCATCTTCCACATCCTGATCATCCTGCTCCAAGCGTTCATCTTCATGGTGCTGACCGCGGTCTATCTCTCGATGGCCCACGACAAGCACTGAGCCCACATCCCTAGAATCCCTCCCAGCATCCAAGAGAACGGAGAATCGAAAATGGAAAGCATGCAGTTCATCGCGATGGTCCAGGCCTCCACCGCCATCGGCATCGGCATCATCATCGGCCTGGGCGCGATCGGCGCCTGCATCGGCATCGGCATCATGGGCTCGAAGTTCCTCGAGTCGGCCGCCCGCCAGCCCGAGCTCGTGCCGATGCTGCAGGCGCGCATGTTCCTGCTCGCCGGCCTGATCGACGCGGCGTTCCTGATCGGCGTGGCGCTCGCGATGTACTTCGCGGTCGCGAACCCGCTGCTCTCGAAGCTGACCGGCTGATCCTGCGGCGCGGACCCCGCCCTGCGGGGCGGGGACGCGTCGTGCCACCTCTCCGAGGCTGACCCATGGACATCAACGCCACACTGTTCGGCCAAGCGATCGCGTTCGCGGTGCTGATCTGGTTCGTGCAGCGCTTCATCACGCCGGCCCTGTCGACGGCGATCGAAGAGCGGCAGAAGAAGATCGCCGAGGGCCTGGCCGCGGCCGACAAGAGCATGAAGGACCTGGCCGAGGCCAAGACCCAGGTCGACGGCCTGATCAAGGCCGCCCGGACCCAGGCCGCCGAGGTGCTGGCCAACGCCAACAAGCGCTCGAGCGAGATGGTCGACGAGGCCAAGGAGCAGGCCCGCGCCGAGGGCGAGCGCCTGGTGGTCGCGGCCCGCGCCCAGATCCAGCAGGAGCTCGGCCAGGCCAAGGAATCGCTGCGGCGCGAGGTCGCGACGCTCGCGGTCGCCGGCGCCAAGCAGATCCTCGAGCGCGAGATCGACGCCAAGACCCACGCTGACCTGCTCGACAAAGTCGCCAAGCAGCTGAACTAGTTCGATAGAACGCTCGAAGACTCGCGCAGCACGAACGAGACCAACGGCACCCATGGCACAAACCACGACGATCGCCCGGCCTTACGCGAAAGCGGTGTTCGAGCTCGCCCGCGAGTCGCGCGACTACGCCGGCTGGCAGGTGCAGCTCGAGCTGCTGGCCCACATCGCGGCCGACGCCAGCGTGCGGGTCGCGATCGGCAACCCCAAGGTCGAGACCAAGGCCATCGCCGAGCTGGTGCTCGGCGTCGCCGGCGACAAGCTGTCGCCGGTCGGCCGGAACCTGGTCGCGATGCTGGCCGAGCGCAAGCGCCTGGCGGTGATGCCCGAGGTGCTCGAGCAGTTCGTCGCGCTGCGGCGCGAGGCCGAGAAGACGGTCGAGGTCGAGCTCGTCACCGCGACGCCGACCGACGCCGCGACCCAGGCCCGCTTCGCCGCCGCGCTCGAGAAGAAGCTCGGCCGCAAGGTCGAGCTCAAGAACCGCACCGACGCGAGCTTGATCGGCGGCGCTTTGATCAAGGCCGGCGACCTCGCCATCGACGGCTCGGTCCGCGGCCGCCTCGAGCGCCTCGCGACCCAGCTCGCCAAGTAACGACCCCTTACTCCAAGAATCACCCGACTTAGATTCCAGAGGACATCGCAATGCAGCTCAACCCCTCCGAGATCAGCGCGCTCATCAAGCAGCGCATCGAGAAGCTCGACGGCGGCGCCGAAGCGCGCAACGTCGGCACCGTCGTGTCGGTGACCGACGGCATCGTGCGCGTGCACGGCCTGGCCGCCGCGCAGTTCGGCGAGATGCTCGAGTTCCCCGGCAACACCTTCGGCCTCGCGCTCAACCTCGAGCGCGACTCGGTCGGCTCGGTGGTGCTCGGCGACTACAAGCACATCCGCGAAGGCGACCCGGTCAAGACCACCGGCCGCATCCTCGAGGTCCCGATCGGCAAGGAGCTGCTCGGCCGCGTCGTCAACTCGCTGGGCCAGCCGATCGACGGCAAGGGCCCGATCAACGCCAAGGAGAGCTCGGCGATCGAGAAGGTCGCGCCGGGCGTGATCTGGCGCAAGAGCGTCGACCAGCCGGTGCAGACCGGCTTGAAGGCGATCGACGCGATGGTCCCGGTCGGCCGCGGTCAGCGCGAGCTGATCATCGGCGACCGCCAGACCGGCAAGACCGCGGTCGCGGTCGACACCATCATCAACCAGAAGGGCAAGGACCTGTTCTGCGTCTACGTCGCGATCGGCCAGAAGGCCTCCTCGATCGCCAACGTGGTGCGCAAGCTCGAGGAGCACGGCGCGATGGCCTACACGGTCGTGGTGGCGGCGTCGGCCTCGGAGTCGGCGGCGATGCAGTACATCGCGCCGTACTCGGGCTGCACGATGGGCGAGTACTTCCGCGACCGCGGCATGGATGCCCTGATCATCTACGACGACCTGACCAAGCAGGCCTGGGCCTACCGTCAGGTCTCGTTGCTGCTCAAGCGCCCGCCGGGCCGCGAAGCCTACCCGGGCGACGTGTTCTACCTGCACTCGCGCCTGCTCGAGCGCGCCGCGCGCGTCAACGTCGACTACGTCGAGAAGTTCACCGAGGGCAAGGTCAAGGGCAAGACCGGTTCGCTGACCGCATTGCCGGTCATCGAGACCCAGGCCGGCGACGTCTCGGCGTTCGTGCCGACCAACGTGATCTCGATCACCGACGGTCAGATCTTCCTCGAGACCGACCTGTTCAACGCCGGCGTCCGTCCGGCCATCAACGCCGGCATCTCGGTGTCGCGCGTCGGCGGCGCGGCCCAGACCAAGATCATCAAGAAGCTCGGCGGCGGCGTGCGCCTGGCGCTGGCGCAGTTCCGCGAGCTCGCGGCGTTCGCCCAGTTCGCGTCGGACCTCGACGAGGCGACCCGCAAGCAGCTCGAGCGTGGCAAGCGGGTGGTCGAGCTGATGAAGCAGAAGCAGTACTCGCCGCTGTCGGTGGCCGAGATGGGCGTCTCGCTCTATGCGGTCAACGAGGGCTTCTTCGACGACGTCGCGGTCGAGAAGATCGTGTCGTGCGAGGCGGCGCTGCATGCCCACTTCCGCGCCAACGCGGTGGCGCTGGCCAAGACCATCAACGAGAAGGGCGACTGGAACGCCGAGATCGAGGCTGGTCTCAAGAAGACGATCACCGAGTTCAAGCAGGGTTACGTCGGCTAAACCTGGTTCGAGAAGGGAAGCGCAGCGATGCCTGGTTCAAAAGAGATCCGGACGCAGATCAAGTCGATCAAGGCGACCCAGAAGATCACCAAGGCCATGGAGATGGTCGCGGCGAGCAAGATCCGCAAGACGCAGGAGCGTCAGGCGGCATCGCGTCCGTACGCCACCAAGATCCGCCAGGTGATCGGTCACCTGCGCCTCGCCAACCCTGACTACAAGCACCCGTTCCTGCACGAGCGCCCGGTCAAGCGGGTCGGCATGATCATCGTCTCGAGCGACCGCGGCCTGTGCGGCGGCCTCAACATCAACCTGTTCCGCGCCACGCTCGCCGAGGTCAAGAAGTACAAGGAGCAGGGCATCGAGGTCGACTTCTGCCTGATCGGCAGCAAGGCGATCTCGTTCTTCCGCCGCTTCGGCGGGTCGGTGGTGGCCGCGGTCAACCACCTGCCCGAGCAGCCGCCCTACCGCGACAAGCTGACCGGCCCGATCACGGTGATGCTCGACGCCCATCGTCAGGGCAAGGTCGACAAGCTGGTGGTGGTCGCCAACCTGTTCGTCAACACCATGACCCAGCAGCCGACCACCGTGCAGATCGTGCCGGTCGAGACCATCGACAAGAGCGAGCTGCAGGAGCGTTGGGACTACATCTACGAGCCGTCGGCGAGCGAGCTGCTCGACGGCGTGCTGACCCGCTACCTCGAGGCGCTGGTCTACCAGGCGGTGGTCGAGAACCAGGCCTGCGAGCAGGCCGCGCGGATGGTCGCGATGAAGAACGCCACCGAGAACGCCGGCGACATCATCAGCAACCTCCAGCTCGTCTACAACAAGGCCCGCCAGGCCGCGATCACCAAGGAGCTCGCCGAGATCGTCGGCGGAGCGGCCGCGGTCTAACCGAACACCTGATTTCGTATCTGAGGACACAGCAATGAGCAACGGCAAGATCGTCCAAGTCATCGGCGCGGTGGTCGACGTCGAGTTCCCCCGCGACGCGATGCCCAAGGTCTACGACGCGCTGGTCCTCGACCAGGGCGGCCTGACGCTCGAGGTGCAGCAGCAGCTCGGCGACGGCGTGGTCCGCACCATCGCGATGGGCGCCTCGGAAGGCCTCTCGCGCGGTCTGTCGGTCAAGAACACCGGCAAGCCGATCTCGGTGCCGGTGGGCAAGGCGACGCTCGGCCGGATCATGGACGTGCTGGGCGTGCCGCAGGACGAGCGCGGCCCGGTCGCGGCCAAGGAGCATTGGCCGATCCACCGTCCGGCGCCCTCCTACGAGGAGCAGTCGGGTTCGACCGACCTGCTCGAGACCGGCATCAAGGTCATCGACCTGATGTGCCCGTTCGCCAAGGGCGGCAAGGTCGGCCTGTTCGGCGGCGCCGGCGTCGGCAAGACCGTCAACATGCTCGAGCTGATCAACAACATCGCCAAGGAGCACTCGGGCCTGTCGGTGTTCGCCGGCGTCGGCGAACGCACCCGCGAGGGCAACGACTTCTACCACGAGATGTCGGAGTCGGGCGTCATCGACCTCAAGACCCTCGAGAACTCGAAGGTCGCGATGGTCTACGGCCAGATGAACGAGCCGCCGGGCAACCGCCTGCGCGTCGCGCTCTCGGGCCTGACGATGGCCGAGTTCTTCCGCGACGAAGGCCGCGACGTGCTGCTGTTCATCGACAACATCTACCGCTACACGCTGGCCGGCACCGAGGTCTCGGCGCTGCTCGGCCGCATGCCGTCGGCGGTGGGCTACCAGCCGACGCTGGCCGAGGAGATGGGCGTGCTGCAGGAGCGCATCACCTCGACCAAGAAGGGGTCGATCACCTCGGTCCAGGCGGTCTACGTGCCGGCCGACGACCTCACCGATCCGTCGCCCGCCACCACGTTCGCGCACTTGGACGCGACCGTCGTGCTGTCGCGCGACATCGCGGCGCTCGGCATCTACCCGGCGGTCGATCCGCTCGACTCGACCTCGCGCCAGGTCGACCCCAACGTCATCGGCCAGGAGCACTACGACACCGCGCGCGGTGTTCAAGGTGTACTGCAGCGGTACAAGGAACTTAAGGACATCATCGCGATCCTGGGCATGGACGAGCTGTCCGAGGAGGACAAGCGCGTCGTCTACCGCGCCCGCAAGATCCAGCGCTTCCTGAGCCAGCCGTTCCACGTCGCCGAGGTCTTCACCGGTTCGCCGGGCAAGTACGTGACGCTCAAGGAGACCATCCGCGGCTTCAAGGGCATCCTCAACGGCGACTACGACGCCCTGCCCGAGCAGGCGTTCTACATGGTCGGCGGCATCGACGAGGCCGTCGAGAAAGCCAAGAAGCTGTAAGGCGCACCCATGAGCACGATCCAGGTCGACATCGTCTCGCTGGTCGGACAGGTCTTCTCGGGACCCGCCGAGATGGTGTTCTGCCCGGCCGAGATGGGCGAGGTCGGCATCGCACCCAGGCACGCGCCGCTGATCACGCGGCTCAAGGCCGGTGAAGTGCGGGTCCAGTCCGGCGGCCAGGAGATGCACTTCTTCGTCAACGGCGGGATCCTCGAGGTCCAGCCGCATTCGGTGACGGTGCTGTCGGACGTCGCGGTGCGGGCCAAGGACCTCGACGAGGCCGCCGCGCTCGAGGCCAAGCAGCGCGCCGAGCAGCTGCTCGCGTCGCAGAAGGGCGAGGTCGACATCGCCCACGCCCAGGCCGAGCTGGCCGAGGCGTCGGCCCGCCTGCACATGCTGTCCAAGATGAAGCGCCGCGGCAGCTGAGCGGTCCTGGTGCCACGCCCACCCCGGACGCCCATCCTCGGATGGGCGTTCGCGTCTCAGGGCCCGCCGCCGCCATCGCTGCTTACATGCTCCTTATGGCCCGAACGGTAGAATCCGCGTCGTGAACCCGCCCCTCAGCGTCATCATCCTCGCCGCCGGTCAGGGCAAGCGCATGCGCTCCGGGCTGCCGAAGGTGCTGCAGCCGCTCGCCGGACGCCCCTTGCTCGCCCACGTCATCGGCCAGGCTCGCGCGCTCGCCGCGCGCCAGGTCCACGTCGTCTACGGCCACGGCGGCGACGCCGTGCCGGGGGCGTTCCGTCCTGACGAAACAGGCGAGGGCGAACTCAACTGGGTGCTGCAGCGCGAGCAGCTCGGCACCGGCCACGCCGTGCAGCAGGCGATCGGCGCGGTGCCCGACGACCATCTGGTGCTGGTGTTGTACGGCGACGTGCCGTTGATCACCGCCGCCACGCTCGAGCGTCTGCTGGCGCCGGCGCGCAAGGGCGCGCTCGGCGTGCTGACCGCCGTGCTCGCCGACCCCAGCGGCTACGGCCGCATCGTTCGCGATGACAACGGCCGGGTGCTGCGCATCGTCGAGCACAAGGACGCCGATGCCCGCGTGCGCGACATCGCTGAGATCAACACCGGTCTGATGGCCGGGGCCGCCAAGGACCTCAAGCGCTGGCTCGCCGGCCTCAACAACGACAACGCCCAGCGCGAGTACTACCTCACCGATTGCGTCGCGGCCGCGGTCGCCGAGCACAGCGAGGTCGAGGGCGTGGTGGCGGACAGCGCCGACGAGGTCCACGGCGTCAACGACCGCGCCCAGCTCGCCCGCGCCGAGGCGATCCTGCGCCAGCGCCGCGCCGCCGCGCTGCTCGAGGCCGGCGTCACGCTCGCCGACCCGGCCCGCATCGACCTGCGCGGCACGCTCGACTGCGGCCATGACGTCAGCATCGACGCCAACTGCCTGTTCGAGGGCGCGGTCCGCCTCGGCCACCGGGTCCGCATCGGCGTCGGTTGCGTGATCAAGGACAGCGCGATCGCCGACGACACGGTGGTCCTTCCCTACAGCCTGATCGACTCGGCCCAGGTCGGCGCCCGCTGCAGCATCGGGCCGTTCGCCCGCATCCGCCCCGGATCGCAGCTCGGCGTCGAGGCCCACGTCGGCAACTTCGTCGAGCTCAAGCAGTCGGAGCTCGGCGCCGGCGCCAAGGCCAACCACCTCGCCTACCTCGGCGACGCGACCATCGGCGCGGGCGCCAACGTCGGCGCCGGCACCATCACCTGCAACTACGACGGTGCCGACAAGCACCGCACCGTGATCGGCGACGGCGCGTTCATCGGCTCGAACTCGAGCCTGGTGGCGCCGGTCACGATCGGCGCCGGCGCGACCATCGGCGCCGGTTCGGTGATCACCAAGGACGCGCCGCCCGGCGAGCTCACCGTCGCGCGCGCGAAGCAGTCCACCATCCCGGGCTGGCAACGCCCGGTGAAGCAGAAGAAGTAGGGGACCCAAGGGCATGTGCGGGATCGTCGGTGCGGTCGCTGATCGGGACGTGGTCCCGCTGTTGGTCGAGGGCTTGCGCCGGCTCGAGTACCGCGGCTACGACTCGGCGGGCGTCGCCGTGCTCAAGGCCGACGGCACGCTCGAGCGTCGGCGCGCGGTCGGCAAGGTCCGCAACCTCGAGGACGCGATCGGCGCCAACGCGCTGACCGGGCAGCGCGGCATCGCCCACACCCGCTGGGCGACCCACGGCGGCGTGACCGAGCGCAACGCCCACCCCCACTTCTCGGAACCCGGCATCGCGCTGGTCCACAACGGCATCATCGAGAACTGGGAGGAGCTCAAGGCCGAGCTCGCGGCCAAGGGCTACGCCTTCACCAGCGACACCGACACCGAGGTCGTCGCCCACCTGATCCACGACACCGTCAAGTCCGGCGCCGACCTGCTGACCGCGGTCCAACGCGTGATCAAGCGCCTGCACGGCGCCTTTGCGCTGGTGGTGCTTTCGAGGAAGGACCCCGACCGGATCATCGCCGCCCGGATGGGCTGCCCGGTGGTGGTCGGCCACGGCCAGGGCGAGAACTACGTCGCCTCCGACGTCCAGGCGCTGCTGACCGAGACCAAGCGCTTCCAGTTCCTCGAGGACGGCGACGTCGCCGAGATCACCCGGGCCGGAATCCGGCTGTTCGGGCCCGACGACCAGCCGATAACCCGGCCGATGCACGAGAGCGAGCTCACCGCCGATTCGGTCGAGATGGGCCAGTACTCGCACTTCATGCAGAAGGAGATCTTCGAGCAGCCCCGCGCGGTCGGCGACACGCTCAACGAGCGGATCGCGGGCGGCCGGGTGCTCGAGGCCGCGCTCGGACCGCAGGCGATGGCGCTGCTGCCCAAGGTCGAGCACGTCCACATCGTCGCCTGCGGCACCTCGTACCACGCCGGCATGGTCGCCCGGTACTACATCGAGCAGGGCGCCAAGATCCCGTGCACGGTCGAGGTCGCGAGCGAGTACCGCTATCGCTCGCCGGTGGTGCCCAAGGGCACGCTGTTCGTCGCCATCAGCCAGTCGGGCGAGACCGCCGACACGCTCGCCGCGCTGCGCGAGGCCAAGCGCATCGGCTACCTCGGCACGCTCGTGATCTGCAACGTGCCGGCCTCGTCGCTGGTGCGCGAGGCCGACATGACGCTGATGACGCGGGCCGGCCCCGAGATCGGGGTGGCCTCGACCAAGGCTTTCACCACCCAGCTCGCGGCGCTCGGCCTGTTCGGCCTGGCGCTGGCGCGCCAGCGCGGCCTGTCGGCGGCTGACGAGGCCCGCTTCGTGCAGCAGCTGGTGCACGTGCCCGAGATGATCGAGCGCGCGCTCAAGCTCGAGCCCCAGGTGATCGAGTGGGCCAAGCGCTTCGTGCCCAAGCACCACGCGCTGTTCCTCGGCCGCGGCGCCTCCTGGCCGGTGGCGATGGAGGGCGCGCTCAAGCTCAAGGAGATCTCCTACATCCACGCCGAGAGCTACGCCGCCGGCGAGCTCAAGCACGGCCCGCTGGCGCTGGTCGACGACGACATGCCGGTGGTGGCGATCGCGCCCAACAACGACCTGGTCGAGAAGCTGAAGAGCAACCTCCAGGAGGTCCGCGCCCGCGGCGGCGAGCTCTACGTGTTCGCCGACCCGCAGTCCGGCATCAAGCCGAGCGAGGGCGTCCACGTGATCGAGATGCCGGAGCACGTCGAGGAGATGCAGGCGCCGCTGGTCTACACCATCCCGTTGCAGCTGCTGGCGTACCACGTCGCGGTGCTCCGGGGCACCGACGTCGACAAGCCGCGCAACCTCGCCAAGTCGGTCACCGTCGAGTGACCGGAGCGCGCGGCGCGCTCGCCGCCAGCGCCTGCGCGCGCGGCCAGGACGCGCTGGACCGGGGCGAGCTCGCGATCGCGGTCCGCAGCTACGCAGAGGCGCTCGCCGCCGACCCCGACCTGACCGCGGCCCGCGACGGGCTCGCCGAGGCGCTGTACCGGTCGGGGCTCGTGGCTTCCGCGGCCGGTCGACACGCCGAGGCGCTCGACAGCTTCGACCGTGCCCTCGTCCTGAAGCCCCGTGCCGCGGCCACCCTTGTCCAGCGCGGCGCAGCCCTGCACCGCCTCGGCCGTTACCCCGCCGCGCTCGCGAGCTTCGACCAGGCGCTGCAGCTGGCCCCTGACGACGCAGACGCGCGCTTCGACCGCGCGATCGCGCTCCACTCGCTCGGCCGCGCCGACGAGGCGATCGCCGCCTACGGCCAGGCCCTGGCGGTCGCCCCGGGCCAGGTCGAGGCCCGGTTGGGCCGCGCCGCGCTGCTCCAAGCCGCCGGTCGCGACGAGGAGGCGCGGATCGACCTCGAGCACGCGCTCGAGCTGCGACCTGATCGCGAGCACCTGTTGGGCGACGTGCTCTTCGCCCGGATGTCGGTCTGCGCTTGGACGGGATACGCCGAAACGCTCGCGCGGCTCGAAGCCGGGCTGCTCCGCGGCGAGCCGACGGCGAGCCCGTTCGTCGCGATGGCGCTCTCCGGATCCCCGCGGGTGCAGAGACGCGCCGCGGAGGACTGGATCGTGCGTCGCAACCCGCGCACCGAAGCGCCGCGTTGGTCCAGCGCTGGGTCCGGCGCCAAGGTCCGCCTCGGCTACTTCTCGTCCGACCTCCACGAGCACGCCACCACCTCGCTGCTGGGCGAGGTGCTCGAGCTCCACGACCGCGACGGCTTCGAGGTCCACGCCTACTCGTTCGGGCCCGCGACCGATGACGCGGCGCGCGCGCGGGTGATGGCCGCCAGCACCCGCTTCCACGAGGTCGGTCGGATGTCCGATGCGGAGATCGCGGCGATGGCGCGTGCCGACGGCATCGATATCGCGATCGACCTCAAGGGCTTCACGTTCGGCGCTCGCACCGGGATCTTCGCGCTCGGCGCCGCGCCGGTGCAGGTCAACTACCTCGGCTACCCGGGGACGATGGGCGCGCCCTACGTCGACTACCTCATCGCCGACCACGCGCTGGTGCCCGACGCGGCGCGCGCCGACCACGCCGAGCAGGTGGTGCGGCTGCCGGACTCCTACCAACCCAACGATCGCCGCCGCGCGCTGGCCGCACGGACTCCGTCGCGGGCCGAGGTCGGGTTGCCGGAGGGGGCGTTCGTGTTCTGCGCGTTCAACCGCGCCTACAAGATCACGCCGACGGTGTTCGCGTCCTGGATGAGGGTCCTCGCAGCGATCGAGGGCAGCGTCCTGTGGCTGCTGGTGGACGGCGCTGCGGCACGGGCGGCGCTCGCCGGCGCGGCGGCGCGTCAGGGCATCGCGCCCGAACGCCTGGTGTGGGCGGAGCCGCTGCCGTCGGCGGCGCACCTCGCGCGGCAGCGGCTCGCCGACCTGTTCCTCGACACCTCCCCCTGCAACGCCCACACCACCGCCAGCGATGCGCTGTGGGCCGGGTTGCCGGTGCTGACGATGACGGGCGCCGCGTTCGCGTCACGCGTGGCGACCAGCCTGGTGCGCGCGGTCGGGCAGGGCGAGCTCGCGGTCGGGTCGTCGACGGAGTACGAGGCCTTGGCGATCGCGCTCGCCCGCGACCGCTCGCGGCTGGCGCGGCTCAAGGGCGCGCTCGCTCTCGATCCCGCCGCCTTGCCGTTGTTCGACGCGCCGCGCTACGTCCGTCACCTCGAGACCGCGTTCGCGCGGATGCACGAGCGTCGGCGGCAGGGTCTGCCGGCGGCAGCGTTCGACGTCGAAGCGTGATCCTGGTCGCCCGCGGCGGAGGCGCTGCGGTCTCCTAGTCGACGAAGCCTCGCGCGATGTCGTGATCGCGGGCGTCGATCGTCGCGCCACCCCGCCGTTGGTCGACCCGCCAGCGCACCGCGATGCCGGCTTCGCCGCCACCGACCTCGCACTCGATCGCGATCGCGACCTCGTCGCCGACGCGACCCGCCAAGGGGCGCGCCAACGGCAGGTAGACCTGGTCCCAGTGGGTGCGTGGCGCCGAGGGGCTGGTCGAGAGCGTGATGCCGGGCGCCAGCAGCGCCTCCCACCACAGCGCGAAGCCCTGCACCGCACCGTCGGCGGCGAGCCTCCAGCTCGCGCCTCCGACGCGCTGACCGCTGACCGTCGGGGTGAACTCGAGCGCGTCCCAGCGCTGCACCGCGTCGGGCTGGGCTAGCAGGTCGCCGGGCTCGATCGCGTAGACGTACATGTTGTCGCAGCCGACCGCGTGGGCGTCGCCGAGGTCGAGGCCGTGGCCGACCGCCGACCACGAGCCGAGCTCGCGGGCGAAGCGATCGCTCGCCACCGGCGCGACGAACTGCTGGAGCGCGGCGGGGCAGAGCGCGCCACCGGGCTTGAGGAAGCGATGGGCGTCGGCCAGCGTGTCGAGCACGCCTTCCTCGAGCGCGAAGTTGCCGAAGACCTCGGCCACCACCAGGTCGACCGCGACCGGATCCTCGACCGCCAGCGAGTGGAGCGGCACGAAGCGCAGGCCGTCGATGCCGTTGCGTGCCGCGATCGCCTCGGCCAGGCCGAGCACCGCCCCCGGCTCGTAGAGCCAGCACTCCTGGGCGCCGAGCTCGCGGGCGAAGAAGCTCAGGACCCCGGTGCCGGCGCCGATGTCGGCGACGCTGCGGGCGCCGCGGCCGAGGTGGTAGGCGAGCGCCGCGCGGTACGCATCGTGGCGCACGCGGTCGGCGAGCATCCGGCGGTGGAAGTCGATCAACACCGGAGGCATAGTAACCTGCGGTCCAACCCCGGAGGCCCACCATGCGCGCGCTCGCTCCCCTCTTCGCAACGGTACTCGCCACCAGCCTCGTCGTCGCCGCCGCGCCCGCTGCGCGCGCCGACGATGCCGCCGAGATCAACCAGAAGGTCGCGGCCTCGCTCAAGGAGTTCCGCGCCAACACGCCGCCCAAGTCGCAGGCCTACCTCAACAAGGCCGCCGGGATCCTGGTGTTCCCATCGGTGGTCAAGGCCGGCATCGGTGTCGGCGGCGAGTACGGCGAAGGCGCGCTGCTGGTCGGCGGCAAGACCGTCGAGTACTACTCGGTGGCCGGCGCCTCGATCGGCCTGCAGTTCGGCGCGCAGTCGCGCGCCCAGATCATCGCGTTCATGACGCCCAAGGCGCTGGCCGACTTCCGCAAGGCCGATGGCTGGAAGGCGGGGGTCGACGGCAGCGTCGCGCTGATCACGCTCGGCGCCGGCGGCGAGGTGATGACGCCCGACGCCGACAACCAGGCGGTGCTGGGCTACGTCTACGGCGCCAAGGGCCTGATGTACAACCTCAGCTTCGAAGGCCAGAAGTTCACCAAGCTCAAGCGCTGACGACGGGTCGGCCGATCGCGTAGTGGGTGAAGCCCAGGCTCCGCGTGAGGGCGGGGTCGTAGAGGTTGCGGCCGTCGAAGATCAGCGGCTGTTTGAGCGCGCGCTTCATCGCGGCGAAGTCGGGGCTGCGGAACAGCGGCCACTCGGTCACCACCACCAGCGCGTCGGCACCGGCCAACGCGTCGTCCTTGCTCGCGCACAACACGAGGTCGGCGCGCTCGCCGTAGATCCGGTGGCATTCGTCGCGCGCCTCGGGGTCGAAGCCGCGGACGCTCGCGCCGGCGTCCCACAGCGCTTCCATCAGCGCGCGGGCCGGGGCCTCGCGCATGTCGTCGGTGCCGGGCTTGAACGCCAGCCCCCACAGCGCGAAGGTCTTGCCCGCGAGCTGGCCGCCGAAATGCTTCGAGATCTTGGCGAACAGGGCCTGCTTCTGGTCGTCGTTGACCGCCTCGGTCGCGGCCAGGATGCGCGGCTCGTAGCCGGCATCGCGCGCGGTCTTGACCAGCGCCTGGACGTCCTTGGGGAAGCACGAACCGCCGTAGCCGGGGCCGGGGTAGATGAACTGGTAGCCGATGCGCGGGTCGGAACCGATGCCGACGCGGACCGCCTCGATGTCGACCTCGAGCCGCTCGGCCAGGTTGGCGAACTCGTTCATCAGCGAGATGCGCGCGGCGAGCATCGAGTTGGCGGCGTACTTGGTGAACTCGGCGTCGCGGACCCGCATCACGATCAGGCGGTCGTGCTGGCGGTTGAACGGCGCGTAGAGCGCGCGCATCACCTCGATGCCCTTGGGATCGCTGGCGCCGATCACGATGCGGTCGGGCGTCATGAAGTCCTTGACCGCGGCGCCCTCCTTGAGGAACTCCGGGTTCGAGACCACGTCGAACCAATGGGCCACGCCGCGCTGCTGCAGGCCGGCTTGGATGCGGGCCCGGACCTTGTCGGCGGTGCCGACCGGCACGGTCGACTTGTCGACCACCACCCGGTCGCCGTCCATGTGCGCCGCGATGCTGTCGGCGACCGCGAGCACGTACTTGAGGTCGGCCGAGCCGTCTTCGTCGGGCGGGGTGCCGACGGCGATGAACTGGAGCAGGCCGTGCTTGACGCCCGCGGCCGGGTCGGCGGAGAAGCGGAGGTTGCCGCTACGGATGCCTTCCTGGACCAGCGCCGGCAAGCCGGGCTCGTGGATCGGGATCTCGCCCTTCATCAAACGCGCGATGCGCTCGGCGTTGACGTCGATGCAGAGGACGTCGTTGCCCATGTGGGCGAAGCAGGCCCCGGTGACGAGGCCGACGTAGCCCGAACCGTGGACGGTGATCTTCATCGAGCGATCCTCATCGGATGATCCTCTAGGGCGTGACGCGGTCGGGGCCAGGGGCCCAGGCCACCACCTTGGGCGGCGGGCCGAGCGCGTCGAGATGGTCGCGGCAGGACGCGGTGAGCGCTTCCGCGCCGACCAGCAGCCAATGGCGCCGGCTCCGTTCGCCGAGGTCCCCGGCGCGGGCGCGGATTATACAGGCGTCGTCCGCGGGCATGGGGACCACCGCGACCCGCGCCGGCGCGGCGACCAGCCAGCGCAAGGCGTCCTCGATCTCGTCCGGCTTGCCGAAGCGACGGAAGCCGAAATGGACGATCGGCCGGCCGGCCTGCAGCACGACCTCCTCGTCCCAGGCGGTGAGGCCGATCGCGACCTCGGGCGGCACGCGGGCCCGCAGCTCGGCGGTGAAGCGGGTCGCCGAACGGACCGGGTCGAGCAGCGGATGGCCGACCAGACCGTAGACCAGCCAGAGCGACGCGAGGAAGCCGCCGAACCCGAGCAGGCCGCGCCGCTGGTGCGCGAACAGCGTCCAACCCAGCCACAGCGTGGCGACCGCGGCGAGCGCGAAGAACAGGCCGGCGGCGTCGAGGTCGTTGGCCGCGGCGAGCGCGTGGTAGCGAGGCAGGAACGGGAAGACGCCGAGCGCGAGCGCGGACAGCGTGAGCAAGGCGAGCCCGGCGCGGTGGACGCCGGGGCGGCGGAGCAGGCCGGGCAGCAGGGGCGCGGCCGCCAACGCCACCATCGGCAGCATCGGCAGGACGTAGACGCCGCGTTTCCCCGGCGAGATCGAGAAGAACAGCAGGGTCAGCAGCGCGGCGCCGAGCGGCAGCAACTGGCGCGCGTCACCGCGGCGGATGCGGCGCCACCAGGCCGGCACCAGCCAGGGCAGCAGCAACGACAGCGGCAGCCAGAACGCCGGGATGACCTCGACGACGTAGTACCAGGCCGGTTGGTGGTGGTGCCAGGCCGCGGCGTAACGCTCGGCGGTCTGTTTGTGCAGGATGTTGTCGCGGTAGGCGGCGTAGGCCGGATCGTTCGATTGCTCGACCGCGACCAGCATCGGCACCAGCCACAACGCCACCGCCACCAGCAGCGCGAGCGGCGCGAGCAGCAGGCGCGGGTCGCGCGCCGAGGCGACCCGCGACCAGCCGCGCCAGGCGGCGAAGCCCCACGGCAGCAGCACGAACAGCGCGACGAAGCCGACGCCCTTGGTGATCACGCCGAGGCCGGCGGCGAAGCCACCGAGCGCGTACCAGCCCCAGGCCGGGCCGAGCAGCAGGTGGCGCAGCATCCCGTACAGGCCGAGCGTGATGAGGAAGGTGACCAGCGCGTCGATCTGCGCAGTGCGGGCCTGCAGCGCGAACTGCAGCGTGCACAGCAGCAGCGCCGCTGCGGCGAGCCCGACCCGCGGGTTCCACAGCCGGTGAGCGAGGTCGAAGGTCAGCCACAGGGTGCCGAGCCCGGCGAGCAGCGAGGGCAGCAGGAACGCGAGCTCGAGCGAGCCGGTGATCAGGTGGAAGATGCCGATCAGCCACATGAACACGGGCGGCTTGTCGGGGTAGAGCTCGCCGGCGACGCGCGGGAAAAACCATTCGCCGCCGCGCGCCATGTCGTAGCCGACCAACGCGAACCGTGGTTCGTCGGCCGGCCAGGGCTGGCGCAGGCCGATGCCGGCCGCCAGCACCACCAGCGCGATGAGCGCGAGCAGCCAGCGGTCGCGCTGGGCCAGGGTCGGGCGCCAGCGGAACGCGGCGAGGCGGGGCGGGAGGATCAGGGGAGCGGGCCGATGGCGGTGCGGGCGGGTCGGAGCGCGTCCGCTCAGCGCGGGTCGAAGTGGTGCTCGGTCACCGTCCGCGGCCGGCGCTCGCGGCGCTGCAGCCAGCCGACGCCGAACAGGTCGACGATCCCGACCCACAGCCGGTTCCACACCCCGTACTTGGAGACGCCGCGCTCGCGGGCCCGGTGGTTGACCGGGATCGAGAGCGTGCGACCGCCGGCGCGGCGCACCAGCGCCGGGGTGAAGCGGTGCATGTGGTTGAAGTAGGGCAGCGCCTTGAAGTCGGCGAGCCGGATGACCTTGAGGCCGCAGCCGGTGTCGGGGGTGTCGTCCTTGAGGATCCAGCGCCGGGCCGCGAACGCGAGCCGCGACGAGGCCCGCCGGATGACGTCGTCGTTGCGCTTGGCGCGCCAGCCGATGGTCAGCATCAGCGCCGGGTCGCGGTCGGCGGCGAGCAGCGGCGCGATCAGCTTGGGCAGGTCGGCCGGGTCGTTCTGGCCGTCGCCGTCGAGCGTCGCCAGCAGCTCGCCGCGCGCGGCGTGGGCGCCGCTCCACACCGCGGTGCTCTGGCCGCAAGCCTCGGCATGGCGCACCACCCGCAGGCGCGGCCCGAGGTCGAGCTCGGCGCGGACCTTGCCCAGGTTGGCCACCGTCGCGTCGGTCGAGCCGTCGTCGACGAAGATGATCTCGAACTCATGGCGACCCTGGAGGGCGGTCGCGATCTCGGTGGCCAGCGGGCCGACGTTGTCGGCCTCGTCCTTGACCGGGATGACCACGGAGACCTGCGGCATCGGCGCCTCGCCAAGGGTGGAGGGGGTTTCGGCAGGCGCATTCTAGCGTGCGAACATGGCGCCCCGAGACCGCCGCCGCGGTCCATGGTGGAGGCGTGATGAACGAGGTCCTGGTGGTGATGCTGGGCGTGACCATCACGCCGTGGAAACTGGTCGGTTACTTGGGCGTCGGCTTGTTCGCCGGCCGCTGGTTCGTCCAGATGTGGGCCTCGAAGCGGGCCAAGAAGCCGACCCTGCCGCGCCTGTTCTGGTACATGAGCATGTCCGGCAGCGTGATGCTGCTGGCCTACTTCACCTTCGGCAAGAACGACTCGGTCGGGATCCTCTCCAACCTGTTCCCGACCTTCATCGCCGGCTACAACCTCTGGCTCGACGCCACCCACCGGCGCGCGCTCGACGCGGAGGCCTGAAGCGCATCGGCGGTGAAGCAGGGCGGGCTGCGCCGCAGCAGCGACCAATCGTCGGCCTGGATCACGCGCTCGAGGTGGCCGAGGCTGGCGTCGATCGAATCGATGTAGTGGTTCGGCCCGCCGAAGTGCGAGGCCGCGTAGCGATAGACGCCGCCGAACGCCGCATCGAGGCGCTCGCGGCGGGTCTTGGCGCAGAAGCCGGGCGTCTTCAGCAGCAGGTCGCGCGGCGAGCTGTACATCACGAAGTCCACGCCGTCGGGACGCCGCTGGCGCGCGACGCCGCCGAGCAGGAACTCCTTGTACAGGCGGTCGCGGCACTTCTCGAGGTAGCAGCGATCGGCCATCTGCGCGATCAGGTCGGCGGTGCCGATCAGGTGACCGACCCGCAGCCAGAGCGGGTCGTCGACCGCGATGCGGTCGAAGGCGACCTCGTAGCCGGTGAAGTGGACCAGGCGCGCCACCACCGCGACGTGCTGGCCGAGCCCGAGCTGGGGCAGGTACTCGGCGAGGAAGCGCGCGCTGCGGGTGACGTGGGTGCGGGTGTACTCGGCGCCGTGCTGGTGGCGGGAGTCGGCGCTGCGGCGCATGTAGCCGGAGTCGTGGAACAGGCCGGTGACGATCGCGACCTCGGCGCGCTCGGCACCGATGCGCTGGGCGGCGGGCTCGGTCCGGTCGTGGCCGTCGATCAGGCGCGCCAACGCCAGCGTCATGTCGAGCGTGTGCTGGAGGTCGTGGTACCAGGTCTCGCAGCCGCGGTAGCCGGGGTAGTCGCCGCGGAACAGGCGGACCACGTCAGCGTAGGCGCGGTCGAGCCGGCCGAGGTCGTGGCCGGGGTAGCGGGCGGCGAGGATGGCGGTGACGGCCGCGTGCACCGCGACCGGGTCGGAGACCTGGACGGTGTTGGTCACGTCGTATTCGCTGCGCCGTGCGCGCATCGTCGAACCCCCTCTGCTGCCGTCCGGACCCCTCCAGCGGCGGTCCGAGCATATGTCAGCCGAGGCTCACGGGGCCGCCGGGCGCGGGGGCCGGGCGAAAGTCGGATGGCCGTGGATGATATTCAGCCGGCCGGGACGAAATCGGCCACCACCGGGGCGTGGTCCGAGGGCCGTTCCAGGCCACGGGGCGCCTCGTCGATGGCGCAGAGGGTGCAGCGGGCCGCCAGCGGGGCACTGGCCAGCACCAGGTCGATCCGCAGCCCGGCGTTGCGGCCGTAGCCGGCACCCCGGTAGTCCCACCACGAGAAGCTGGCGGCGCGCTGCGGGAAGCGGCGGAAGCAGTCCTCGAGCCCGAGCGCGGTCAGGCGCTGGAGCGCGGCGCGCTCCGGCGCCGAGCACAGCACCTGGTCGCGCCAGGCGGCCGGGTCGTGGACGTCGCGGTCCTCCGGCGCGATGTTGAAGTCGCCGAGCGCGACCAACGCCGGATGCGCGGCGAGCTCGGCGGCGAGCAGGCGCTCGAGCGCCGCGAACCAGCCGAGCTTGTAGGCGTACTTCTCGCTGCCCACCGCCTGGCCGTTGGGGCAGTAGAGACAGATCACCCGCGTCCCGCCGACGGTGGCCGCCAGCACCCGGCGCTGCGGGTCGTCGAGCCCCGGCAGGTCGGTGACGAGGTCGGTCGGCGCGCCGATCCGCGACAGCAGCGCGACGCCGTTGTAGGTCGGCTGGCCGGCGACCGCCGCGGCGTAACCGGCGGCGCGCAGCTCATCGTGCGGGAACCGCTCGGCGACGCACTTGATCTCCTGCAGCGCGACGACGTCGGGCTGGGCGGCGGCGAGCCAGTCGATCAGCTGCGGCAACCGCACCCGGATCGAGTTGACGTTCCAGGTCGCGATGCGCACGGCGCGCGCGGTCAGAGGTCGAGGCCGCCGAAGCGCTGGCGGATCGAATCGTTGCGGTGGGAGACGCCGGCGCGGAACGCCGACAGCAGCGCGAGCACCAGCACCAGCAGCGCGATCCAGGTCGCGGGCTCGACCGCCTGGCGCTTGACGAAGCCGAACACGCCGGCCGGCGTCAGCGGCACGACCCGGGTCATACGCGCGAGCTCGGCCTCGGCGCCCTCGAGCCGCAAGCGCATCTGCGCGTTCTCGTCCTGGAAGGCACGGACCTGGGCGTCGAGCGTGGTGACCTGCTGCGCCAGTTGGGCGTTCTCGGCGGCGAGCCCGCCGGCCGGCGCCGGCGGCTCGGCGGTGAGCGACGAGCTGCGCGCCCAACCGACCGCGCCGGCGGCGGTGCGGAGCTGGACGTAGTCGCCCTGGCGCGCCAGCACCGCGAGCTCGTCGCCGGTGTCGACGCTCACCACCACCGGCGCGCCGAGCTGGGGCAGCCCGAGCAGCGGCAACGACTGGCGCGGCGCGACCCACAGCGACTCGACCGGCTTCGGCGCGACGGCCGGCGCCGCGAGGACCGATCCGGCCAGGCAGGTCGCGAGGCAGGTTGCGATGCAGGCCGCGGCGAGGCGCTTCGGCATCCGGACGGTCTCCTGTGGGCGCCGCGTCGGCGCGGGCGGCGGGATTCTAGCAGCGGGCTCCGCGCCGTGCGGCGCTCAGCCGCCGCGGGCGACCAGCAGCGCGAGCGCGAACCACGCGCAGAGCGCCGCGCCGCCGAGCGCTAAGCGCGCCACCCAGCGACGCTTGCCGGCGAGCGTCTCCTGGTCGTAGGTCGAGAGCAGGTAGGGCCGGCCGTCGCGAGGGTCGCGCATCAAATGCACGCCCGGCGCCAGCGCGCGCTCGGCGAGCTGGGCCTGGACCTCGCGCTGGGCCTCGCGGCGCGCGCCCTCCCATTCCTGGAGGTCGACCTGGCCGTCGCCGTCGCGGTCGAAGCGGGCCTTGAGCCGGGCCGGATCGCGCTTCCACTCGCCGAGCTTGAGCGCCACCTCGCGCTGCGCGTCGCTCGAGCTGTGCGGATCGGCGACCGTCTCGAAGGTGCCGATCGCGAGCAGCAGGGTCTCGGGCGGGATCAGGCGCTCCGAATAGCGGTAGCGATGGCCGATGCTCCAGCGCGCGCCGGTCGCGGGTCCCAGCATCGGTCGCGGGCCGTCGCCGTGCCAGACCACCGCGGCGGGACCGATGACCTCGGCGCCGTCGGGGTCGACCAGGCAGCGACCGGTCGGGTCGTCGAGCGCGAAGATGCTACCGCTGACGTCGGACTCGACCGTCTGCCAGCGGGTGTTCTTGCCCGAGCGGACCTTCTCCTCGACCGAGAACTCCCACCATAGGCAGGTGGTGCCGGTGAGCGGCGCGCGGATCGGGGCCCCGGGCATCAGCTCGCCGTGGCCGCTGAGCTCGCAGTAGCCCTGGGCCGCGGAGCGGATCAAAGAGGTCGGGGTGTCCTCGACCAGCCGCGCGCGCCGGAGCGCGCGGAACGCCTGCCAGACCAGGAACGCGGCGAGCACCGCGGCCAGCCCGACGATGAACCAGTGCTCGCCGGGGTCGAGGCTCTGCGCGAACTCGCGGAACGCATCGCCCATCGCGATGGGCTCAGGCGGGCCGGATCAGCTGAACAGCTGCTTGAGGTCGACGTCCTTGCGCTCGGCCTCGGCGATCTCGAACAGCTTGGCCGGGCCGAAGCCGAACAGGCGGGCGACGAACACGTCGGGGACCTGTTCGATCCGGACGTTGTTGGAGTTGACGCTCTCGTTGTAGAACTCGCGGCGGTCGGCGATCGCGTGCTCGAGCTGGGTGATGCGCGACTGCAGGTGGCGGAAGGTCTCGTTGGCCTTGAGGTCGGGGTAGGCCTCGGCGAGCGCGAACAGCCGGCCGAGCAGGCCGCGCAGCTCGCCTTCGGCGGCGCCGACCGCGGCGACGTCGCCGGCGGCGGCGGCGGTCGAGACCGCCGAGCGGGCCTTGATCACGCGCTCGAGCGTGTCCTTCTCGTGCGCCATGTACTGCTTGCAGGTCTCGACCAGCTTGGGCAGTTCCTCGCCGCGCTGCTTGAGCAGCACGTCGATGTTGGCCCAGGCTTTGCTGACGCTGTGCTTCAGCGTGACCAGGCCGTTGTAGAGCATCACGGCGTAGGCGGCGACCACGCCGATGACGATCCAGAACACGATGCTGCCCATGTCTCCCCCTTTACCGTCCGCGACGCCGGTCGCCGCGGGAGGGCAAGTATAGATGCCGCTCGCGACGCCGCCAGCCTAGAATCGAAGCCCCGGAGGTCCCCCGCAGATGAACGTCCGCCCGTTCGAGGGCCGGCTCCCCGAGCTCGGCCAGCGCGTCCACGTCGATCCTCAGGCCCTGCTGATCGGCGCGGTGACGGTCGGCGACGACGCCTCGTTCTGGCCGTTCGTGGTCGCCCGCGGCGACGTGAACCGGATCGCGGTCGGGGCGCGCACCAACGTCCAGGACAACAGCGTGTTGCACGTGACCCACGACGGGCCGTGGTCGCCCGGCGGGCGGCCGCTGCTGATCGGCGCCGACGTCACGGTCGGTCACCAGTGCGTGCTGCACGCCTGCACCATCGGCGATCGGGTGCTGGTCGGGATGGGCAGCATCGTGATGGACGGCGCGGTGGTCGAGGACGACGTGCTGATCGCGGCCGGCAGCCTGGTCGCGCCGAACAAGCGGCTCGAGCGCGGCCACCTCTACGCCGGGCGGCCGGCGACGCAGGTGCGGACGCTGACCGGCGCCGAGCTCGAGATGCTCCGCTACAGCGCCGAGCATTACGTGCGGCTCAAGGATCGCCACCGGACGGTGGGCTGACGGAGATGGCCGCGCCGCGCCCGATCCGGGGGCTGGTCGCAGGACCGCTGCAGTTCGTGGCCGGCGAGAACGAGCATCTGCTCGGCCGCCTGCGGGTGGTGGCGGTCGCGCTGCTCACCATCCTGCCGGCCTGGCAGGTCGCGGACCACGGCTTCGGCGACCCGATCGATCGTTGGAGCTTCATCCTCAACAGCGTGATCTTCGTCGCCGCGGTCGCGCTGGTGCTGCTGCACCGTCGCCTGCGCTACGAGTCCTGGCAGGGACGGCTGTCGTCGGTGCTCGACGTCACGCTGGTGACGGCGATCCTGCTGGTGTTCACCGCGGTCGCCGGCCACGAGGCCGGGATGCTCAACCGCAACACCTTCCCGGTCTACTGCATCGCGTTGATGGCGGCCGGGCTGCGGCTCGACTACGGCGCGGTGGTGCTGGCCGCCGTCGCGGCGTTCATCGGCTACGGGCTGGTGGTGGCGGCCGGCTTGATGCACCCGAGCGCCGCATCGTTCGACGCCGAGCGGGCCGCCGCGGTCCTGCTCGACCAGAGCAACCGCTTCGTGGTGCTGACGGTCTGCGCGCTGGTGGCGCTGGCGGTGGTGCGGGTCGGGGTCCGGCTGGTCGAGCTCGCTTCGCTCGACGGCGTCACCCTGGCGCTCAACCGCAACGCCTTCGACACCGTGCTGCGGCTCGAGCTCGAGCGCGCCCGGCGCGAGGGCGAGCCGTTCGTGCTGGTGATCCTCGACCTCGACGACCTCAAGCGCATCAACGACGAGCACGGCCATCCGCGCGGCGACGAGGCGCTGCGGCTGTTGTCGCGGCGGCTGGCCAAGGTGCTGCGCAAGAGCGACGTGATCGCGCGCCACGGCGGCGACGAGTTCGCGGTCCTGATGCCGCGGGCGCGGGCGGCCGACGCCGAGCGCCGGCTGCAGGAGCTCAAGGTCTCGTTGGTCGAGGACGGCCTCACCGTCGGTACGAACCGGCTCGCGCTGCGGTTCACCGCCGGCATCGCCTGCTTCCCCGCCGACGGCACCGAGGAGCTCACGCTCCACGACGTGGCCGATTCGCGGCTGGTGGCCGGCAAGCGCGCCGGCCGCGACCGCGTCATCGGCCCGGAGAGCGCCTGAGCCGACCGCGTGCCGCGCGCCGCGCTCAGCGCGGCCAGCGGCGGACCGCGTCGGTCGTCGGTCGGGCGTCGGTCCACAGCGCGAACGACGCGGCGGCCTGTTCGACCATCATCCCCCAGCCATCGAGCGCGAGCCGCGCGCCCTCGCGCCCAGCCCAGTCCTGGAACGGCGTCGGCGTCGGGCCGTAGACCATGTCGTAGGCGACGCCGCCCGGCGCCAGCACGCCGGCGGGCAGCGGCGGCAACTGACCCGCGAGGCTCGCCGAGGTCGCGTTGATCACGAGGTCGAAGCGGCCGTCGGCGAGCTCGTCGTACGAGCCGACCCGCAAGGCCGGATGGCGGAGGTCGCGCGCCAGACCCTCGGCGCGGCCCGCATCGCGGTTGGCGACCTGCAGCGCCACGACGCCGGTCGCGAGCAGCGCCGCGGCCGCGCCACGCGCCGCCCCCGAAGCGCCGAGCAGCGCGACCCGCAGCCCAGGCAGCGCCAACGAGTGACCGACGGTGAGGTCGATCAGCAGTCCGTCGCCGTCGGTGTTGTCGCCGTGCAGCGCGCCGTCGGCGCCGATCAGGAGCGTGTTGACCGCAGCGGCGCGGCGAGCCGCCGCGCCGAGCGTGGCGCACAGGCGCGAGGCGTCCTGCTTGAACGGCAGCGTGACGTTGGCGCCGCGGCCGCCCTCGGCGACGAACGCGGCGAGCGCGCGACGCAGCGCGCGCGGTCCGTCCGAGGCGGACGGCACGTCGATCGCCTGGTAGTCGACCGCGATGCCGGTCTGGCGCCCGAACTCGGCGTGGACCTCGGGCGAGCGCGAGTGCGCGACCGGGTGGCCGAACAGCGCGAGCCTGATCACGGTCGCCGAGCCGGCCCGGCTCAGCCGAGCAGGAAACGCAGCATGTAGTAGAAGATCACCGCCAGCACCGCGCCGGCCGGCACGGTGATGACCCACGACAGGAAGATGCCGCGGACCACGCCGACGTCGATCGCGGCGATACCGCGGGCGAAGCCGACGCCGAGCACCGCGCCGACCAGGGTGTGGGTGGTCGAGATCGGCATGCCGGTGCCCGAGGCGACCACGATGGTGGTCGCGGCGGCGAGCTCGGCGGCGAAGCCGCGCGAGGGCGTGAGGTGGGTGATCTTCTCGCCGATGGTGAGCATCACGTTGCGGCCGTAGGTGGCGAGGCCGATCACGATGCCGACGCCGCCGAGCAGCAGCACCCAGGGCGCGACCCCGGCCGTCTGCTCGACCGTGCCGGTCTGCACGATCGAGATCACCGCCGCGAGCGGGCCGACCGCGTTGGCGACGTCGTTGGAACCATGAGAGAACGCCATGCAACAGGCGGTCAGCACCATCAGCACGCCGAACACCTTCTCGACCGTGGCGTAATGGAACGAGCGGTCGGCAGTCGGGTCGACGACGATGCGGGCGATCATCAACTTGCCGACGACTGCGATGCCCGTGCCGATGGCGGCGGAGTAGAGCCAGGTCTCGATCGTCGAGAGCTGCAGGCCGATGTGCTTGAGGCCCTTGAACATCGTCACCGCCGACATCACGAAGCCGGCGAAGAACATGTAGAACGGCACCCAGAAACGGGCCTGGCCGAGCGGGTCGTCATGGTCGAGCACCAGGCGCTGGACGCTGGTGAAGATCGCCCAGGCCATCGCGCCAGCGATGAACGGCGTGATCAGCCACGACAGCACGATGTCGACGACCGCGTCCCACTGCACCGCTTCGACGCTGACGCCGATCGCACCGAAGCCGATGATCGCGCCGACGATCGAGTGGGTGGTCGAGACCGGCCAGCCCTCGCGCGAGGCGATCAACAGCCAGGTGCCGGCGGCGCCGAGCGAGGCCAGCATGCCGAACACCAGTAGGTTGGGGTCGTCCTTGAACAGGCCGGGGTCGATGATCCCCGAGCGGATGGTCGAGGTCACCGCGCCGCCGGCCAGCACTGCGCCCGAGAACTCGAAGATCGCGGCCACCAACAGCGCCTGCTTGATGGTCAGCGCGCGGGCGCCGACCGAGGTGCCCATCGCGTTGGCGACGTCGTTGGCGCCGATGCCCCAGGCCATGAACAGGCCGAAGGCGGCGGCCAGCGCGATGAAGATCTGCGCTTCGGTCATCTGGATCCCCCTCGGTTTCGGTCAGTCAGGTCCCGGCTCAGCGCGCCAGCAGCAGTTCGAGGCGCGAGCCGACGCGCTGCGCCAGATCGCCAAGGTCGCCGATCTCCTCGAGCACGCGGTACTGGAACATCGCGTCGATCGGCTGGAGCTGCTTCTCGATCGCATAGAGCTTGCCGCGCAGCGTGGCCTGCATCCGGTCGGTGTCGCTCTCGATCGCGTCGAGCTCGGCCAACATCTTCTTGACGATCTCGACCTCGGCACCGCGGAAGCCGGTCTCGAACAGCTCGTCGAGCTCCTCGACGGAGCGGTCGGCCTGGGCCGCGGCGTCGACGCAGCGGCCGACGAACGCCAGCAGGTCGGCTTCGAGGCCGGGCGGCGGCGCCATCCGGCGGCCGAGCATCAGGCCCGAGATGTCCTTGGTCTTGTTGGCGATTCTGTCCTGCATCGTCAGCAGCTCGAGCAGGTCGGCGCGCGCCACCGGCATGAACAGCGTGCTCGGCAGCTGGAGCCGGATCTGCTTCTTGAGCGCGTCGGCCTGATGCTCGAGGTCGGTGATCCTGGCGTGCTGGGCCGCGGCGACCGCCCAGTCGCCGCGCTGGGCGGCCTCGACGAACGGCGGCAGCTCGCGGACGCACTCCATCACCTTGGCCATCTGCTGTTGCAGCGGGCGGACCGGCGAGTGGCCGAAGATCCCGGCGATGAACGATTGGGCCATGGTCTGTCTCCGTGGTTCAGCGCGGCTCGCGGAGCCAACGCAGCGCCTGGGGCGCGAAGTAGGTCAGGATCGCGTCGGCGCCGGCGCGCTTGATCGCGGTGAGCGCCTCGAGCGCGCAAGCCCGTTCGTCGAGCCAGCCGTTGGCAGCAGCAGCCTTCAGCATCGCGTACTCGCCGCTGACCTGGTAGACCGCGGTCGGCGCGCCGAAGGCATCCTTCACCCGTCGCACCACGTCGAGGTAGGGCAGGCCGGGCTTGACCATCACCATGTCGGCGCCCTCGGCGAGGTCGGCAGCCACCTCGCGCAGCGCCTCGTCGGAGTTCGCGACGTCCATCTGGTACTCGTGTTTCCCGACGAACTTGACGCCGCTGGTCGTGCCTGAGGCGAGCGCCTTGCCCGAGCCGACCGCATCGCGGAACGGGCCGTAGAACGACGAGGCGTACTTGGCCGAGTAGGCCAGGATCCGGGTGTTGACGAAGCCGGCGGCCTCGAGCGCGTCGCGCACCGCGCCGATGCGACCGTCCATCATGTCGGAGGGCGCGACCACGTCGGCGCCGGCGCGGGCGTGGCACAGGGCCTGTTGCACCAGCGCGGCGACGGTCGGATCGTTGACCACGTAGCCCTGCTCGTCGATGAGCCCGTCCTGGCCATGGATGGTGTAGGGGTCGAGCGCGACGTCGGTGATGACGCAGAGGGTGGGGAACGCTCGCTTGAGCGCCTGGACCGTGCGCGGTACCAGACCCTGGTCGTCCCACGCCGCCTTGGCGTCGAGCGACTTGGCCTGGTCGGGCACCACCGGGAACAGGGCGATCGCCAGCAGGCCGAGCTCGCAGAGCGGAGCGAGCTCCTCGAGCAACAGGTCGACCGAGAGCCGTTCGACGCCCGGCATCGAGGTCACCGGCAGACGCTGATCCTGGCCCTCGACCACGAACACCGGCCAGATCAGGTCGTCGGCGGTGAGCGTGGTCTCCCGCATCAGCCGGCGCGAGGACGCGTCGCGGCGCATGCGGCGCGGACGGACGCGGGGGAACCCCCCTGGGGGACGACGGGACATCGAGCCTCCGGTTCAGCGGGCCTCTCGCCCGCGCGCCATTGTCCGCGATTCCCGCCTCCGGAGCGACGCGCGCTCCGTATAATCCTCGCCACCCTCTCGGCCCGAAGCCTGCTGGAGCGCGGATCTTGAGCTCGACCCCGTCCGGCGTGGCCTCTGCGGACCGCGATGCACGCCTCGCCGACCTCATGCTCCGCTGCGCCCACGCCGACCAGGGGGCGTTCCGCGAGCTCTATGCGCTGACCTCGCCGCAACTGCTGGCGCTCCTCATCCGTATGTTGAGGAGGAGGGACCTCGCCGAGGAGGTCCTGCAGGAGACCTTCGTGAGCGCCTGGCGCAACGCCCCCGAGTACACCGCCAGCCGCGGCCGCGTGTTCGCCTGGCTAACCACCATCGCCCGCAACCGCGCGCTCGACGAGCTGCGCCGGACCCAGCGCGCCGCGATCCAACACGGCGTGTCGCTCGACGACCTGCCCGACGAGGAGGGCGAGGACAGCTACGGTCCGGCCGAGGTCCGCGCGCTGTCCGCCTGCCTCGACGCGCTGCCCGACGGCCAGCGCCGTAGCGTCCAGCTCGCCTACCTCGACGGTTTGTCGCACGACGAGATCGCGCAGGCGATGCGCGCTCCGCTCGGCACCGTGAAGTCGTGGGTCCGGCGCGGGCTCGCCGCGCTCAAGCAGTGCCTCGGCGGCGCGGGAGCAGCGGCGTGAGGCTCACCCCCGAACGCCGCGCCCACATCGCCGGCGTCTATGCGCTCGGCACGCTGCGCGGTCCGGCACGGGCCTGGGTCGAACGGCGCCTGCGCCACGATGCCGTGCTGTGCGGCGAGATCACCGGCTGGCAGGATCAGCTCGCGCGCTGGGTCGAGCGGCTGGCGCCGATGGCGCCGCGCGAGGAGGTCTGGCTCGTGCTCGAGCGCCGCCTCGTCGCACCGCTCGCGATGCCGGTCGCGGTGGCGCCGATCGCGGTAGCGCCCCTCCCGGTCGGACCGGAAGCGGTCGACCCCGACGCGCCGACCGTGATCGCGCCGGGCCGCGCGCCGCCGGTGATGGCGCCGCGCGCGCGGGATCCGCTCGCGTTCTGGCGCCGGACAGCGAGCGTCGCGCTCGCCGCGGCGCTCGCGCTCGCCATCGGTCTCGGCCTGCTGCTGATGCCGGCGCCGACCCCGACCCACACCGCGGTGTTCGCCGACGCCCAGGGTCGGCCGGTGTGGATCATCGACGCGCGGCTGCCCGAGGGCGTGCTCGGGATCCGCGCCCTGCCGCTCGCCGCGCCGCCGCCGGGCCGCAGCTACGAGCTGTGGCTGCTGCCGTCCGGCGGGGCACCGATCTCGCTCGGCCTGCTGCCGGCGAGCGGTTCGGCCGACCTCGTGCTCGGCACCGACCTGCCCAACCGCCTGCTCACCGCCGCCGGGATGGCGGTCAGCCTCGAGCCGGCCGGCGGATCGCCGACCGGCCAGCCCACCGGTCCGGTGGTGTTCCAGGCCGTCCTGATCCGCACCGCGGGCTGAAATATCCCGCCCTGCGCCGGGGTCAACTCAGCGAGATGTCCGCCCGCCACCACAGGTTCGAAGCGTTGGTCGGGGCCCTGCTGCCCGACCTCTACCGCTATGCCTACTGGCTGTGCCGCGACCGCGCCCGCGCCGAGGACGTGGTCCAGGAGACGCTGGTGCGGGCCTGGCGCTCGCTCGAATCGCTGCGCGACGAGCGTTCGGCCAAGCCCTGGCTGATCACGATCCTGCGCCGCGAGCTCGCCCGCAGCTACGAGCGGGTCCAGCCCGAGCTGGTCGACATCGACGACCACGAGCTCACCGGCGACCTCGGCGAGTCCGGCGAGCAGGCCTCGGACGCCGCCGCGGTGCGCCGCGCGATGGCGCGCCTCGAACCGGAGTACCGCGAGCCGCTGGTGATGCAGGTGTTGCTCGGCTACAGCATCGAGGAGATCGCCCAAGCCATGGAGATGAACCCGGCCACCGTGCTGACCCGCCTGTTCCGCGCGCGCAAGAAGCTCGCGTCGGTGCTGGAGCGGCCGGACGCACTGCTCGCGGCGGAGGGCGCATGAACCCGAGCGCGCTGACCTGCATCGAGTACCGCAACCTGACCGGCGGCGACCCCGGTCGTCGCGATGCGGCGGTCGCCGCCCATCGCCTGTCCTGCCGCGGCTGCTCCCAGTTCTCGCGCGAGGTCGAGGCGCTCGACCTGCGCCTGGCCCAGGCCCTGGCGCTGCCGGTGCCGGAGGGCCTCGCCCACCGCGTGGTGCTGCGGGCCACGGTCGACGCGGCGCCGATCACCGCGCGCTGGGCACTGGCTGCCGCGGCGGCGTTCGCGTTCGTGGTCGCCGGCGCAGTGTGGTTCGCGCCGCAGCTGCAGCGCGAGGCGACGCCGGTGATGCTGGCGGCCGAGGTGCTGGCCCATGCCCGCCACGAGCCGGCGAGCTGGTCGGCGGCGCTCGAGCCGGTGGCGAGCGCGAGCCTGCGCAACGCGCTGGCGCGCGGCGAGGTCGAGCTGCTCGACGAGGCGCGGCTCGGGCTGGTGACCTACGCCACGGTCTGCCCGTTGCGCGGCCACCAGGTGCCGCACCTGATGGTGCAAAGCGTGGCCGGCCCGGCGATGGTGCTGCTGCTGCCCGACGAACCGCTCGCGCACGAGCAGCGGCTCGACGAGGAGGGCCTGCACGGCGTGCTGGTGCCGGTCGGCACCGGCAGCATCGCGATCGTGGCCGCCGAGCCGCGCGCGATCGAGGCGGTCCGCCAGCGCGTCACCCGCGCGGTGGGCCTGGGCATCTAGCTCGAATCCGAACCGGGGGCGGGGACGTACCTTATCCAAGCCATCGGATCAGTGGTCGCTCCGCACCGCGGGGCGTGCGACGACGAAGCGACGACCGTAACCAAACGAGGAGAACCCACGATGAAGACCAAGAACCCGACGCTCAAGCCGATCGCGCTCGCCATCGGCACCGCGCTCGCCGCCGGCGCCACCGGCGCCGCCCAGGCCGAGGCCAACCCGTTCGGAGCCAGCCTGCTCGCGGCCGGCTACCAGGTCGAGACGTTCGCCGACCCGGCGACCGGCGGCACGCCGCCCAAGCAGGCCGACGAGAAGGCGAAGGAAGGCAAGTGCGGCGAGGGCAAGTGCGGCGACAAGAAGGCGAAGGAAGGGAAGTGCGGCGAAGGCAAGTGCGGCATGGGCGCCCACATGCACGCCAAGGGCGAGAAGGTCATGGAAGGCAAGTGCGGCGAAGGGAAGTGCGGCGAGGGCAAGTGCGGCGGCGACGGGATGGGCGCCCACATGCACAAGGCCGGCATGAAGGTCACCGAGGGCAAGTGCGGTGAAGGCAAGTGCGGCGAGGGCAAGTGTGGCGGCAAGGCGAAGGAAGGCTCGTGCGGCGCCGACAAGATGAAGGAAGGTTCCTGCGGCGGCGACAAGAAGAAGGACGAGGTCAAGACCGACGGCAAGAAGGGCTGAGCCCATCGCGACGTCCGGACCGCCGTCCGGACCTTCGAGGAGAGCCCCGGGTCGACCCGGGGCTCTTCGTTTCCGGGCCCCGGACTGCGATGCTCGGGGCATGACCGAACGCACCCGCTGCGCCTGGGCCGGCACCTCCGACCCGCTCTACCTCGCCTACCACGACCGCGAGTGGGGCCGCCCGGTGCGCGACGACCGCGTGCTGTTCGAGTTCCTGGTGCTCGAGGGCGCGCAGGCCGGCCTGTCCTGGATCACGGTCCTCCGCAAGCGGGAGCACTACCGTCGCGCGCTGCATGGCTTCGACCACGCCAAGCTGGCGCGTTGCGGTGCGCGCGACGTGGCGCGCTGGATGCGCGACGAGGGGCTGGTCCGCAACCGGCTCAAGCTCGGCTCGGTGATCACGAACGCGCGCGCGTTCGCGGCGGTGCGCGAGGAGCACGGCTCGTTCGCGCGCTACCTGTGGGCGTTCGTCGACGGCACGCCAGTGGTGACGCGACGCAAGACCCAGCGCGCGGTGCCGGCGACCACGCCTTTGAGCGACCGGATCGCCGATGACCTCAAGCGCCGCGGCTTCCGCTTCGTCGGCAGCACCATCGTCTACGCTTACCTGCAGGCGGTCGGCCTGGTCGACGACCACGTCGATGCCTGCTTCCGCGCCTCCTCGAGGCCTAGCGCGCGAAGATCATCGCGTCGTCGACGAACGCCTTGAACTCGAGCGCGTTGCCCGAGGGGTCGCGCAGGAACATCGTCGACTGTTCGCCGACCTCGCCGGCGAAGCGGGTGTGCGGTTCGATCACGAACGCGACGCCGGCCGCGCGCAGGCGCGCCGCCAAGGCCTGCCACTCGGGCGGGGTCAGGATCAGGCCGAAGTGCCGGGCCGGCACGGCATCGCCGTCGACCTCGTTGGTGGCGGCCGCCTCGGTCGCCGTCGCCTCGACCAGGTGCGCCGAGAGCTGGTGGCCCATCAGGTCGAAGTCGATCCAGCGCTCGGCCTCTCGCCCGACCCGGCAACCGAGAGTCTCGACGTAGAAGCGGCGGGTCGCCGCGATGTCGGTGACCGGGAAGGCGAGGTGGAACGGACGCATCAGCGGTCGTCCATCAGCCAGCGGCCGAACGCCGAGCCGCGCGCGGCATAGCCGGCGCCGATCAGCAGCGAGACCACCGCGCCGCCGGCGGCCAGGGCGTAGACCCAGCCCAGCGGGCGCACCACCCACCAGCTCAGCAGCAGGGCGGCGAGCAGCGTCGCCATGCCGACCAGCGTCAGCAGGCCGCGCAACAGGGGCCGCCAGCCGTTGCTCATGCGCCGTCCGCCAACCAATCGCGCGGCTCGAGGAACCCGGCGAGCGCCGCCTCGCGCGAGCCCGGCTCGACCCGATGGCCGTACTCCCAGCGCACCAGCGGCGGCAGCGACATCAGGATCGATTCGGTGCGGCCGCCCGACTGCAGGCCGAACAGCGTGCCGCGGTCCCACACCAGGTTGAACTCGACGTAGCGGCCGCGGCGGTAGAGCTGGAACGCGCGCTCGCGCTCGCCCCAGCGTTCGTCGCGACGGCGCTCGACGATCGGCCGGTAGGCCGCCATGAAGCGATGGCCGACGCCGCGGGTGAAGGCGAAGCAGCGCTCGAAGCCCCACTCCGACAGGTCGTCGAAGAAGATGCCGCCGATGCCGCGCGCCTCGTCGCGGTGCTTGAGGAAGAAGTACTCGTCGCACCACTGCTTGTAGCGCGGGTGGACCTCGGCGCCGTACGGCGCGCAGGCGTCGCGCGCGGTGCGGTGCCAGTGCACGCAGTCCTCGTGGTGGGGGTAGTACGGCGTGAGGTCGAAGCCGCCGCCGAACCACCAGACCGGGTCGCGCCCGGCCGGGCGGGCGACGAAGCAGCGCACGTTCATGTGGGTGGTCGGCACCATCGGCGTGAGCGGATGGAACACCAGCGACAGCCCCATCGCCTCCCACGGCGCGCCGGCGATCTCGGGGCGGCGCGCGGTGGCGGAGGCCGGCAGCGCCGCACCAGCGACGTGCGACAGTCCGATGCCGGCCTGCTCGAACACGGCACCGTCGCGCAACATGCGGGTCTCGCCGCCGCCGCCCTCGCGGCGCTTCCACGGATCGCGGGCGAAGCGCGCCTTGCCGTCGAGCGCCTCGACGTCGGCGCAGAGGGAGTCCTGCAGTTCGCGCAGGTAGGCGAGGACCTCGCCGGTGTCGAGAGCGTTGGGCATGACCGGATTCTAGTCGCGTGCGGCGTGGTGCCGGGGCGGCGGCGCGGGGAGGTTCGTACTGCGACCGCCTGCGGTCACGGCGCGCGCTTCGCGCGCGCTGCCCTTCGCGCCTCGTCGCCTCCGGGGTCGGCCCGAGCGCACGTCCTGTGCGCCGGGCCTCCGCCGGCCATCCCTGGCCGGCGGACCCCATCGCCGACTTCGGCGCTCGGCGTGCCCGGACGCGGTCGCGGCACGAACCTCCCCGCGCCGTCGCGTGGGCATCCGTGCCTCATGCGTCGATGCTTTGGGCGCGGCGAGCGCTTCGAGCGAGGGCTGGGTGGCTCGGCCATGGACGGCCGGGCCAGGCCCGCTTCGCCATGGACGGCGAATCGGGCCGGCCCCGCCCGAGCCAAAGCGCGCAGCGGACCCCGAGCGCAGCGAAGGGCGCGACCACGCATCGACGCATGAGGCACGGATGACCGCGCGAAGAGGCTCGAATTGGCGCGGGGCTATCCCGCTCGGAGCACGGCGCCGGTCCGCACGTCGCGGATCTCGGTCGGTCGGGCCAGGTCGCCGCAGGGGCCGTCGACCACGGCGTCGAGTTCGGCGCCGAACGCGGCGCGCACCGCGTCCGCGTCGCGGGCCGGCGGTTGGCCGTGGCGGTTGGCGCTGGTCGAGACCAACGCGCCGCCGAACGCGTGGCACAGGGCCGCGGCGATGGGATGGGCGGTGACGCGCACCGCGAGCGTGTCGCGGCCGCCGCTGAGCACGGCCGGCAGCCCGGCCGCCGCGGACCAGGTCCAGGTCACCGGACCGGGCCAGGTCGCGGTGGCGCGGGCCTCGAGCGCGGGTGGCAGCGGCGTCAGGAACGGGGCCAGTTGCGAGAAGTCGCTGGCGATCAGGATCAGGCCGAGCGTGGTCGGGCGGCCCTTTAGCGCGAGGAGGCGGTCGAGCGCCTTAGCGTCGCGCGGGTCGCAGCCCAAGCCGTAGACCGCTTCGGTGGGGTAGGCGATCACGCCACCGCCCCGCAGCGCCGCGATGGCGGCGCCGAGGAAAGGGGTCGAACTCGATTCTCCGTTCACGGGGGCTAGTGTCGGCTCGCCGCGGGGAGAAATCGAGTTCGACCCCTTTTCGGGGTCAGGCCTTGGACGGCTGGTTCGACTTTCGCTTGAAGCCGCCCTTGGGGCGGAACGGCGCCGCTTCGATCAGGGCCTCGCACTCCGCGAGCGTCAGGCTCTTGGGGTCGCGGTCCTTGGGGATCTTGGCGTTCTTCTTGCCGTCGGTGATGTACGGCCCGTAGCGACCGAGCAGCACCTGGATCTCGCTGCCTTCCCATTTCTGGATCAGGCGGTTGGCGTCGAGGTGCTCCTTGGCGGCGATCAGCTCGAGCGCGCGTTCGCGCGAGATCGTGTACGGATCGTCCTCCTTGATCGAGGCGTACTTCTCGCCGAACTTGACGTAGGGTCCGAAGCGGCCGATCGCGACTGTGATCTTGCGGCCGTCCTCCATCTCACCCAGCGACTTCGGCAGCTTGAAGAGGTGCAGCGCATCCTCGAGCGTGACCGAGTCCATCCGCTGGCGCGGCCGCAGGCCGGCGAAGCGCGGCTTGACCTCGTCCTCGCGGGTGCCCATCTGGACGAAGGCGCCGAAGCGGCCCATCCGCACCGAGATCGGCCGGCCCGACTCCGGGTCCGGTCCGAGCTCGCGCGCCTGCGAGACCTCGGCGCGGGTCAGGGTCTTGCCCTTCTGCACGCACAGCTTCTTGAACGGCTTCCAGAACGACTTGAGCAGCGGCACGATCTCGCGCTCGCCGCGGCTGATCTCGTCGAGCTCGTCCTCGAGCAGCGCGGTGAAGTTGAAGTCGACGTACTTGGTGAAATGGTTCTTGAGGAAGCGGTTGACGATGCGGCCGGTGTCGGTCGGGATGAAGCGGCGGCCGTCCATCTCGACGTACTGGCGCGCCTGCAGCGTCGAGATGATCGAGGCGTAGGTCGAGGGCCGGCCGATGCCGTACTCCTCGAGCGACTTGACCAGCGAGGCCTCCGAATAGCGCGGCGGCGGTTCGGTGAAGTGCTGCTCGGCGTGGATGCGCTCGAGCGCGACCCGGTCGCCCTCGGCGAGCGGCGGCAGCGGATGGTCGTCCTCGTCCTCCGGCTTCGCGTCGTCGGCATCCTCGTGGTAGACGGCGTAGAAGCCGGCCTTGATCAGCACCGAGCCGTTGGCGCGGAACAGGTTGCCCTTGCCGCACTCGAGGTCGAGCGCGACCGTGTCGTAGACCGCCGGCATCATCTGGCAGGCCACCGTGCGCTTCCAGATCAGCTCGTAGAGCCGGAACTGGTCGGCCTCGAGGAACGGCTTGACCTGCTCCGGCGTGCGCGCGGCGCTGGTCGGGCGCACCGCCTCGTGAGCTTCCTGGGCGTTCTTCGACTTGGTCTTGTAGACGATCGGCTCGGACGGCAGCGACTCGCTGCCCCACTTCTCGTGGATGACCTCGCGGATCTCGGCCAGCGCCTCGCCGGCGAGCGAGACCGAGTCGGTGCGCATGTAGGTGATCAGACCGACCGGTCCCTCGCCCAGGTCCATGCCCTCGTACAGCTTCTGGGCGGTGCGCATGGTGCGCTGGGCGCCGAAACCGAGCTTGCGCGAGGCCTCCTGCTGCAGGGTCGAGGTGGTGAACGGCGGCGACGGGTTGCGCTTGCGCTGCTTCTTGTCGACCTTGGTCACCAGCAGCTGGCCCTTGCCGGCCTTGCTCAGGGTCTCCTCGACCTTGCGGGCCAGGGCCTCGGTGCCGAACGAGAACTGCTCGACCTTGTCGCCCTGGTACTGGATCAGCTTGGCGGTGAACGGGGTGTGCTTGGCCGAGCAGATCGCCTCGTGGGTCCAGTACTCGCGGGCCCGGAACGCGTCGATCTCGTCCTCGCGCTCGCAGATCAGGCGCAGCGCCGGCGATTGGACCCGGCCGGCCGACAGGCCTGGGCGCACCAGCCGCCACAGCAGCGGCGAGATGTTGAAACCGACCAAGTAATCCAGGGCGCGGCGGGCCTGCTGGGCCTCGACCAGTTCGCCCAGGATCTTGCGCGGGTTCTGGACCGCCTCGGTCACCGCCTTCTTGGTGATCTCGTGGAACACCACCCGGGCGACCTTCTTGCCCTTGAGCGCCTTGCGCTCCTTCAGGATCTCCTGCAGGTGCCAGGAGATCGCCTCGCCCTCGCGGTCGGGGTCGGTCGCCAGCAGCAGGGTGTCGCACTTCTTCAGGGCCTTGGCGATGGCCGCCACGTGCTTCTCGTTCTTCTCGATCACCTGGTACTTCATCTTGAAGTCCTTCTCGGTGTCGACCGCGCCCTCCTTGGGGATCAGATCGCGGACGTGACCGTACGAAGCGAGGACCTCGTAGTCCTTGCCCAGGTACTTCTTGATGGTCTTGGCCTTCGCAGGCGATTCGACGATGACGAGGTGTTTGCCCATTCTTCTATATGAACAAAGCCGGGCGGGGGCGAGTCAAGCCCCCGTCCGGCGTGGTGGGTCGGTCGGTCGTGTCAGTGCATCGCGCCCGCAGGTTCGGCGAACACCAGGTCCTCCATCCGCTCGTAGGCATCCTCCTGACCGGGCTGGTTGAACAGCACCATCAGGATGATCCATTTGACCTGTTCGAGGTCGATCTCGCGGCTGGCGTCGAGCGCCATGATCTTGTCGATCACGAGCTCGCGCTGGCCGGCGGACAGGATCCCGATCTGCTCGAGGTACATGATGAAGCCGCGCGCGGCGACGTCGATGCGCACGCATTCATCTCGGCTGTAGACGCGGATCGAGTCGCGGGCGCGTACCCAATCCATCTGCTGCGGCGCATCGGCGAGGGACTCGAGCCAGGCGAAGGCCTTCTGCACCTCGCCGTCGGCGAACCCGGCCTCCTCGAGCTCGACCCGCAACGCTTCGCGGTCGGTCTTGAGCTCGGCATCGTCATCCATGTAGTTCTCGAACAGGTACATCAACACGTCGAGCACGTTCTCTTTCATCGAGAGCCCTCGGGTGGAGTGATGCGCGAGTACCGGCCACCTGCCGCTGCGGAGACTCTTCCTTGGAGTTCCAGCATGAGCAGGGCCGACGATACCACAGGGGTCGGAAGCCCCGACCGCTGGACGATGAGGTCGAAGGGAGTGGGTTCCCAACCGACCTCGTGGAGCACGCGTGCGCCTTCTTCATCAGGAAGCGCGTCGGGCGCGGCCGCGGCGGCGTCGCGCGGCGCATCGTCGCGCTCACGCTGGCGCGTAGCCGGCGCGAGCACGAGCTCGGCGAGCGCGCCGAGCTCCTCGACCACGTCGCGCGCGGTCTCGACCAGCTTGGCGCCGTCGCGGATCAGGCGATGGCAGCCCTTCGACAGCGGGCTGTGGATCGAGCCCGGGATCGCGAACACCTCGCGGCCGGCCTCGAGCGCGTAGCGCGCGGTGATCAGCGAACCCGACTGCGCGGCGGCCTCGACCACCAGCGTGCCGAGCGCGAGGCCGGCGATGATCCGGTTGCGCTCGACGAAGTGGTGGCGGAGCGCCTGCGCGCCGGGCGGGAACTCGGAGACCAGCGCGCCGCCGCGTTCGACGATCTCGCGCGCCAGCGCGCGGTGAGAGGCGGGGAAGACGCGGTCGAGGCCGGTGGCGCAGACCGCGATGGTGCGGCCGCCGCCGGCGAGCGCGCCGCGGTGCGCCTCGCCGTCGATGCCGCGGGCCAGCCCGCTGGTGATGACCAGCCCGGCGCGGCAGAGCTCGGCGGCGAAGGCGGCGGCATCGCGGGCGCCGTTGCTGGTCGGGTTGCGCGAGCCGACCACCGCGAGCTGGGGCGCGGCGAGCAGCGCCGGATCACCGCGCACGAACAGCAGCAGCGGCGCATCGGGGCTGGCCGCGAGCAGGGTCGGGTAGTGCGGCGAGCCCCAGGGCACCAGCACGGTGCCGGACTCGGCGAGGAAGCGCAGGTCGGCGTCGAGCCGGGCCGCGTCGGGCGCGGTCAGCCAGGCGACGGCGTCATCGCGGAGACCTGCAGCGCGGAGGCGCCGTTCCGGCGCGGTGAAGAGGGCCTCGGGCGTGCCCAGTTGCTGGAGCAACGCCCCAAGGGTCGCTCGGCCGCCCGGGGACCGGGCCAGCGCGAGCCAATGCCTCGCGTCCACCATCCTTGGCTCCTCAGCGCGCTCATCGCGCGGCCATCGGAGCCGGCGCGACCTTCCTTGGCGCGCGTCCTGTCTCGAAACTTACGGGCTGCGGATCTTGTCGCCGACCCGGATCTCCGACTCGGCGCGCATGATCAGAGCGTAGCTCAGGCGGTTGTAGGTTTTGAACACCATCAGCTCACCGGTGCGGGCGTCGGGCAGGGCGACGTCCTCGCCGAAGAAGCCGCCCTGGGCGTCGCGGCGCTCGCCCTGGTTCTGCAGCACCAGCAGCACGTCGCCGGGCTGGAGGCCGTCCGCCGTGCCCTTGTTCAGCACCACGACCTGGAGCGAGCCGATGTTGGCCACGCCGCCGACCACGTCGATGATCAGGCCGTCGACCTTCACCCGCGGCGGTCGGGGCTGGAAGCTCTCGGTCGGCAGGCTGAGGTTGTCGGTGACGAGGAAGTCGCCCTTCAGGGCCTCGATCTTGGACGAGGAGATGCGGACGATGCCGGGATCGCCGTTGAGCTCGACCTGGCCCTCGCCGATGTACTGGGCGGCGTAGCCGAGCTCGTCTTCCGTGACCGGGTCCTCGTAGGGCTTGCCCAGCCGGACGATCGTGTAATGGGTCTCACCCTCGGGGATGCGGCGGACGTAGACCCGGTCGGTCGGACCCATCAGCACCCGGTTGTCCACCGAGCCGAAGATGTAGGGGCCCTTCTCGATGACCTCGGGGTCGAGGATGCCGGTCTGGGTCAGGAACGGCCGGATCACGTCGATCGGCAGGAAGGTCACCGCCTCCTCGAGGGGGGTGACGCGGATCTTGGGCGTGACGCGGATCGAGCCGGTCGCGGTCTCGCGAGGCGGCGCCGCGGCCGGTTCTCCGGCCGGGGCCGGGCCGGTGGTCGCGACCACCTCACCGCCACGGGAGACCGAGAGCTGGGCCTGGCCATCGACGAAGCTCAGGCTGACCTGGTCGCCGGGGAAGATCAGGTGCGGGTTTTGGATCTGCGGATTGAGCTTCCACAGCTCAGGCCACAGCCAGGGGTCGCGCAGGTACATCGCGGAGATGGCCCACAGCGTGTCGCCCTTCTTGACCACGTAGGTCCCTGGAGCGCCTTCGGCGAGCTGGACCGTGGTGCCGCGGCTCGAGGTGACGGTGGAGACCGGGGTGCCGGCCGGGGCGACCATCCGCGGCGCGCTGGTGGCGGCGGGCGCGCTGGAGACCGGAGCGCCGCCGCGCTGGCGGGAGACCGCCGCGGCGAGCGTGCTCTCGTTGTTGGACATGACCCGCTCGCCCGTGAACTGCGGGCTGTTGGCGTCAGCTTGGGCGTGGATGTCCACCTGAGCCGGGGGCGGCTCGTCCTTGGCGCTGAAGGCGCTGCACGCCGAGACGGCCAGGACCACCGCGGCGGCCGAGGCCAGACGCGTATAATCCTTGCGACGAGAGACCATGGACTGGGTCATAGACGCGCTCCCACGAGGGCGATAATCCTACCCTGGCATCACTTTAGCAGCATTTCATACGAACATACATTAAGTTCAAGATGGCCCTCCTCAAGATCCTCCATTTCCCTGACCCCCGGCTTCGGACCAAGGCCCTGCCGGTCGGGCAGGTCGACGACCGCATCCGGCGGCTCATCGGCGACATGTTCGAGACCATGTACGCCGCCCCCGGCATCGGCCTGGCGGCGACCCAGGTCGACGTCCACGAACGGGTGGTCGTGATCGACGTCTCCGACGACCACAGCCAGCCGCTGACCCTGATCAACCCCGAGCTCCTGACGAAGGAGGGGGTGGAGCGGATGGACGAGGGCTGCCTCTCCGTCCCGGGGTACTTCGAGGAGGTCGAACGGGCCGACCGGATCCGGGTCCGGGCCCTCGACCGCGACGGCCGGTCCTTCGAGCTGGACGCCGACGGGCTGCTGGCGGTCTGCATCCAGCACGAGATGGACCACCTCGAGGGCAAGCTGTTCGTCGACTACCTCTCGGACCTCAAGCGTTCCCGCATCCGCAAGAAGCTCGAGAAGGAGCAGCGGCAACCCGCTGCGACCCTTTGAGCGCGGCGCGGGTCGCCCAGCCATGACGGGCACCGCCCGCATCGTCTTCGCCGGCACCCCCGAGTTCGCGGTCCCGACCCTCGATGCCCTGGTCGCTGCCGGTCAGCGGGTGGTGGCCGTCTATACCCAGCCCGATCGCCCCGCCGGGCGCGGTCGCCAGCTCACCGCTTCGCCGGTCAAACAGCGCGCCCTCGCGCTCGGCCTGCCGGTCGAGCAACCCGCGTCGCTGCGCAGCGCCGCCGCGCGGACCCGGCTCGCGGGCTACCGACCCGACCTGATGGTGGTGGTCGCCTACGGCCTGTTGCTCGGCCCGAAGCTGCTCGCCCTGCCGGCGCTGGGCTGCGTCAACGTCCATGCCTCGCTGCTGCCGCGCTGGCGCGGGGCCGCGCCGATCCAGCGCGCGATCCTCGCCGGCGACGCCGAGACCGGGGTCGCGATCATGCGGATGGACCCGGGGCTCGACACCGGACCGGTGCATGCTGAACGCGCGACGCCGATCGGCGCGCACGAGAGCGCCCGGGCGCTGCACGACCGGCTCGCCGCGCTCGGCGCCGCGCTGCTGGTCGAGACCCTGCCCGCGATCGTCGCGGGCGCGACGCCGGTCGCCCAGGCCGCGCGAGGCGCGACCTACGCCCACAAGCTGACCAAGGCCGAGGCCCGGCTCGACTGGTCACGGTCCGCGCTCGAGCTCGACCGCGCGGTGCGTGCCTTCGACCCCTGGCCGATCGCCGAGACCCGCTGGGGCGAGGTGGTGCTGCGGATCCATCGCGCGATGGTGGTCGAGGGTCCGTCCGCGGCCGCGCCCGGCACCGTGCTGCGCGCCGACCGCGACGGCATCGAGGTCGCGACCGGCGCCGGCGTGCTGCGGCTGCTGGCGCTGCAGGCACCCGGTGGCAAGGTGCTCGACGCAGCGCAGTTCGTCGCCGGCCGCGAGCTCACCGGCGCGCGGTTCGAATGAACGCAAGCGAGCCGCCCAGCCCGTCCTCGGGCAAGCCCGGCGCCGGCCGCTACGCACCCGCCAGCGCGCGCATCGCCGCGATCCGCGCGGTCGGCCGCGTGCTCGGCGCCGGCGCCTCGTTGTCGGCGGCGTTGCCCCGCGAGCTCGCCAAGCTGCCGCCGGCCGAGCGCGGGCTCGCCAGCGAGCTCGCTTTCGGCGCGCTCCGGATGGGGCCGCGCTACGAGCGCCTGATCGCCGAACTGATGAAGCGGCCACTGCGCCAGCGCGCGCCGGAGGTCCACGCCGCGTTGCTGATCGGCATGCACCAGCTGTTCGAGACCCGGGTCCCGCCGCACGCCGCGATCGCCGAGACGGTCGAGGCGGTGCGCGCGCTGGAGGGCGAATGGGCGGTCGGCCTCGCCAACGCCGTGCTGCGTCGGGTCCAGCGCGACGGCGACGCCTTGCGCGCGCGCTTCGCCCACGACCCCGAGTTCGCCCACGCCCATCCGCGCTGGTTGCTCGAGGTGTTCCAGCACGACTGGCCCGCGGATTGGCCGGCGTTGGTCGAGGCCGGCAACGCGCGCGCGCCGCTCGCGCTGCGGGTCAACGCGCGCCGCGGCTCGCGCGCGGCCTACGCCGCGCGGCTGACCGAGGCCGGCATCGCCCACGAACTGCATCCCTGCGCGCGCGATGCGCTGCTGTTGCCCGACGGGGGCGAGCCGACCGCGCTGCCCGGCTTCGCCGAGGGCGACGTCTCGGTGCAGGACGCGGCGGCGCAACTCGCCGCCGACCTGCTCGACCTCGGGCCGGGCTTGTCGTTGCTCGACGCCTGCACCGCGCCGGGCGGCAAGCTCGCCCACGCGCTCGAGCGCGAGCCGGGCCTGGCCCGGGTGGTCGCGCTCGACGCTGACCCGAGCCGGCTCACCCGCGTCACCGAGAACCTGACCCGCCTGGCGTTGAGCGCGACGCTGATCGCCGGCGACGCCGGGGACCCCGCCGGTTGGTGGGACGGCCGCCCGTTCGACCGCATCCTGCTCGATGCGCCGTGCTCGGCGACCGGCATCATCCGCCGCCATCCCGACATCAAGCTCCTGCGCCGCGCCAAGGACCTCGATGCCGCGGCGGTCACCCAGGCCCGCCTGCTCGACGCGCTCTGGCCGCTGCTCGCCCCCGGGGGTAGATTGGTCTACGCGACCTGCTCGGTGGTCGAGCGGGAGGGTGCGCGGCAGATCGCGCGCTTCGTCACCCGCACCCCCGATGCGCTCGCGCTGCCGTTGGCGGTCCCGTGGGGCCGCGTCAGCGGCTTCGGTCGCCAGATCCTGCCGGGAGATGCCGGGATGGACGGGTTCTTCTACGCCGCGCTCCTGAAGCGCGCCTGATCGTGCCGCGCGCCGCGTCGATCCGGTCCCTCGCGCTCGGCCTCGCGCTCTGCGCAGTGCTCGGCGCGCGCGCCGGCCAGGACCAGACCGCGGACCCCGCCGAGGACGGCCGCTTCGTCGTCCACACCGCCTACTCCGAGCTGGTCGACGGCGTGTACTACCTCAACGCCGACGTCGAGTTCTCGCTCGACGAGCCGGCGCTCAAGGCGCTCGAGTCGTCGCTGCCGCTGACGATCCGCTTCGAGATCGAGATCATCCGCAACCGGCGCTTCATCTGGGACGAGACGGTGGCCCGCCTCGAGCACGTCGACGTGATCGCCTACCACCCGTTGTCGCAGCGCTACCTGGTGCGCGAGATCGCCACCGGCGAGGTCGAGAGCTTCGCCTCCTACCGCGCTGCGATCGCGCGCCTCGGCCAGGTCAGCGACGTGCCGCTGATCGACCAGCGGCTGCTCGACGACAACGTCAGGTACCGGGTGCGGTTGCGCGCGGTGCTCGACCTCTCCGAGTACTCGGCGCCGCTGCGGGTGTTCGCCTCGTTCTGGCAGGACTGGACGATCCAGAGCGACTGGTACGAGTGGGTGCTGCGATGAGCGTCATGCGCGTGCTCCGCGTCCATCGCGCGCTCATCAACGGCGTGCTGCTCGCGCTCGGCCTGCTGCTGATCCTCGGTTCGCTGTTCCTGCTCTCGACCACCACCGAGAACTCGGCGGTGTTCGACCGCCTCCACGTCTGGCTGCTGCTGCTCAACGTCGCCGGCGCGGTGGTGCTGACCGCGCTGATCGCCTACAACCTCGCGTCGCTGGTCTCGCAGTACCGGCGCGGCGCGGCGGGTTCGCGCCTGACCGCGCGGCTGGTCTCGATGTTCACCGCGCTGGCGGTGGCGCCGGTGCTGGTCGTCTACTTCTTCTCGTTCCAGTTCATCAGCCGCGGGATCGACAGCTGGTTCGACGTGCGGGTCGAGCGCGCGGTCGGCACCGCGCTCGAGCTGTCGCGCGACGCGCTCGACGTGCGGATGCGCGAGCTGCTGGCGCGGACCGAGGCGCTCGGGGTCGAGCTGCGCGGCAGCTCCGAGGGTGCGCTGCCGGGACGGCTGGCCGGGATGCGCGAGCGCATCGGCGCGACCGAGCTCACGGTGTTCGGCCCCGACGGCCGCATCATCGCGACCGCCGCCGCCGAGAGCGCACCGGCGCTGCCCGACCTGCCGCCCGACGATGCCATCCTGCAGGCCCGCGCCGGCCAGGCCCACGTCGGCCTCGATCCGGCCGGCGACCAGGGCCTGTTCGTCCGCGCGATCGTGCCGCTGCGCTCGTCGTTCGGGAACGGCTACTCGGGCCAGGGCTACTCGGGCGACCACCCGCGCTTCATCCAGGCGCTGTTCCCGATCAACGCCCGCCACGGCGCGCTGGCCGAGACCGTGCAGCAGGAGTTCGTGCGCTACCAGCAGCTCGAGCTGCTGCGCCAGCCGCTCAAGTACACGTTCATCCTGACGCTGTCGCTGGTGCTGCTGGTCTCGCTGCTGACCGCGGTGTGGGGCGGCTTCTGGGCCGCGCGCCGCGTGGTGCGGCCGATCCAGGACCTCGCCGAAGGCACCCGCGCGGTCGCCCGCGGCGATTACGACACCCGCCTGCCGATGCCGGCCCGCGACGACGTCGGGTTCCTCGTCTTGTCGTTCAACGAGATGACGGCGCGGCTCGCCGACGCGCGCGAGAGCGCCAAGCGCAGCCAGTCGCAGGTCGAGGGCGAGCGCGCCTTCCTCGAGGCGGTGCTGGTGCGCCTGTCGTCGGGCGTGATCGTGCTCGACGCCGACCTCCGGATGCGGACCGCCAACGCCGCCGCGCTCGGCATCCTCGGCGCCGAGCTCGCCCGCATCGTCGGCAAGCCGTTCGCCCGCCTGCGCGGCGCCGGCGGCGGCGCCCGCCAGTTCGTCGAGGCGCTCGAGCCCAAGCTCGCGGCCGGTGCCCGCGATTGGCGCGAGGAGGTCGTGATCAAGGGCGAGGGCGCCAAGCGGATCCTGACCTGCAGCGCGACGACGCTCCCCGGCGGGCTCGGCGATGAGCAGGGCCACTCCGGCGGCACCGTGCTGGTGTTCGACGAGCTCACCGCGCTCGTCCAGGCCCAACGCGACGCGGCCTGGGGCGAGGTCGCCCGCCGCCTGGCCCACGAGATCAAGAACCCGCTGACGCCGATCCAGCTCGCCGCCGAGCGCCTGCGGCTGCGGCTGTTCGACAAGCTCGAACCGGCCGATGCCGAGGTGCTGGCGCGCTCGACCCACACCATCGTCCAGCAGGTCGAGGCGCTGCAGGAGATGGTCAAGGCGTTCAGCGAGTACGCCCGCGCACCGCAGATGGAGGTCTCGCGCTTCTCGCTCGGCGCGCTGGTCTCCGAGGTCGCCGAGCTCTACCGCGAGCGACCGGGCGGGGCGCGGGTCCGCGTCCTGCTCGACACCGCGCTGCCGCACCTCGAGGCCGACTCCAACCGGGTGCGGCAGATGCTGCACAACCTGATCAAGAACGCGCAGGAGGCGCTCGAGGGCCGCAAGGACGGCGAGGTGGTGGTGACGACGCGCCTGATCCGCGAGCGCGAGACGCAGCTCGCCGAGCTCACGGTCGAGGACAACGGCCCCGGCTTCGACCCGCAGATCCTCGAGGCCGCGTTCGAGCCCTACGTCACGAGCAAGCCCAAGGGCACCGGTCTCGGTCTCGCCATCGTCAAGAAGCTGGCTGAGGAGCATGGCGGCAGCCTGGCCGTCACCAACCGACCCGAGGGCGGCGCCCGCATCGTGGTCCGACTGCCGCTCGACGAGCGGGCATCCGAGCGGAGGAGCGCATGAGCGTGGCCCAGATCCTGGTGGTCGACGACGAAGCCGACATCCGCACCCTGGTGCAGGAGATCCTGACCGAGGAGGGGTACTCGGTGGAGACCGCCGGCAACGCCAACGCCGCACGGGTCGCCCGCGCGGCGCGCAAGCCCGACCTCGTGCTGCTCGACATCTGGATGCCCGACGCCGACGGCATCACGCTGCTGCGCGAATGGGCGGGCGAGGACGGCGGCGCCGGCCCGGTGGTGATGATGTCGGGCCATGGCACGGTCGAGACCGCGATGGAGGCGACCCGCCTCGGCGCGCTCGACTTCATCGAGAAGCCGATCTCGCTGGCCAAGCTGCTGCGCACGGTCGAAGCGGCGCTCGAGAAGGCGCGGCTCAAGGCCCGCGGCCGGGCCCGCCTCACGGCCAGCGCGCTGCTCGAGCCGATCGGCCGCTCGCGGGTGATCCAGGCCCAGCGCGAGCAGGTCCGCAAGGTCGCGGCCCAGGATTCGGCGGTGCTGTTCACCGGCGAACCTGGCACCGGCCGTGAGACCCTGGCCCGGTTCCTGCACTCGTGCTCGCCGCGCGCCAACGGGCCGTTCGTCAACGTCGCGCTCGGCCAGGTCAACGACGGCGACGCGGCCAAGCTCCTGTTCGGCACGGTCGACGGCGACCGCGTCGAGCGCGGTCTGCTCGAGCAGGCCAACGGCGGCACGCTCTTCCTCAACGAGCTCGGCGACATGTCGAGCGAGGTCCAACGCCTGCTCTACGCCGTGTTCGAGGCCCACTCGTTCACCCGCGTCGGCGGCACCCAGCAGGTCGCGTTCGAGGCGCGGCTGGTGTCGTCGGCGGCGCCCGACATCGTCTCGCGGGTCGACCACGGCAGCTTCCGCCGCGACCTGTTCAACCAGCTCGACGTGGTCCAGCTCCGGATCCCGCCGCTGCGCGAGTACCGCGAGGACGTGCCCGAGCTGCTGCGCTACTACGTCGACGTGCTGGTCGACGCCGAGGGCCTCAAGTACCGCCGCTTCTCGGTCGCGGCGCAGAACCGCCTGCGCAACTACCCGTGGCCGGGCAACGTGCGCGAGGTCAAGAACATCGTCCATCGCCTGCTCGCGCTCGGCGGCAGCGACGAGGTCTCGCTCGAGGAGGTCGAACGCGTGATCCAGCGCGAGGCGGCGCCCGCCGCCGAACCGCTGGTGAAGCAGGACCTGCTGGCCCTGCCGCTGCGCGAGGCGCGCGAGGCGTTCGAGCGCGCCTACCTGATGCAGCAGCTCGAGCTCGCCGGCGGCCGGGTCGGCAAGCTCGCCGAGCGGGTCGGGATGGAGCGCACCCACCTCTACCGCAAGCTCAAGCAGCTCGGGATCGAGATCGGCACGGAGAAGGACGAGGATTAGCGCTCGGCGCGGGCTGCCGACCCCAATCCGCAGCGCCCGACCCAACGGCCGTGGCCTCGGCTTGCCAGCCGAACGCGTCGAAGCATCGTATGCATCGCCCACCGCGGATATGTGCGGATAGACTCGCCGGCGCACTGAACGCTGAGCGGATGGGACCGATGACCGACGCGACCACCACGACCGGACGACGGGGGCGCGCGCTGCCGCAGGCGGCGCTCGCGACGCTCGCGCTCGCGCTGGCGGTGACGATCGCACCGCTGGCGCAGGCTGAGCGCGACCTCGCTTCGCAGGCTTCGTGCATGGCCAAGGCCGCGCGCAAGCAGGGCGGCGGCGAGGCCGGTCGCGGTGAGGCGCTGCGCACCCACTTCGAGTGCTTCCCCGACGAACCGCAGCGCTTCAGCCGCCTGTTCGAGGGCGCCGGCGCGCTCGCCGGCGATCCCGAGACCCACTTCACGCTGTTCTTCGCCGCCCGCAACCTGGTCAGCGACCGCGAGTGGAGCGCCAAGGCGGTCGGCGTGCTGGTCGGCGCCGAGTGGACGCCGGGCACCGTCGAGCGCTACGCGCTGCTGCTGCGGCTCGCCATCTACCAGCGCCCGACCGGACCGCTCGACTACGCCGGGCGGCTCGGCGACGACGCGCTCGAGTCGTTCTGGCGCGTGCTGTTCGGCAGCCGCGACGGCTTCGCGCCGGACCCAGCGCTGTGCAAGAACCGCGACGAGCTGCGCGCCTGCAAGGTGCTCGCCGAGATCGGCGATTGAGCCGACGCTAGCGGGTCGAGGATTCGTCCGGCGCCGCGCGCGGTGCGAACCCGCCGTCGTCGCGGAACCCCAGGCCACCGCCGTCGAAGTCGAGCGCGGTCAGTTCGCGGATCAGCGCGAACGCGCGCTGCTGCGGGTCAGGGACCACGCCGGTCGGACGCTCCTGCAGGTTCGAATGGATCCGGCCCGACAGCAGGCGCCCGTCGCGCGCCAGCTCGACCTCGAGGATCGGCGCATGGCCGGTGACGCCGGCGATCGAGATGCCGTAGTAGGTCGCGAAGTTGCCGAGCGAGTAGGCGATCAGGCGGTCCTGGTAGCGCTCGAGCGCGCGCGGCACGTGCGGGCCGTGGCCGATGACGAGGTCGGCGCCGGCGTCGATCACCGCGTGGGCGAAGCGCACGAGGTCGCCGCGCTGCTCGCCGCGGAACTCCTCCATGCCCTTGATCACGCGGGTGCGGTCGGCGCCTTCGCCGCCGCCGTGGAACGAGACGATGACCAGGTCGTGGTCGGTGGTGAGCGCGCGGACCTTGGCCACCGCGCCCTCGAGGTCGTTGAGCGGCGTCGATCCGGAGTTGGGCGCGAACGCGATCAGCGCGAGACGGCTGCCGTCGACGGTCCACGAAGCGACCGTGCCGTCGCGGCCGGAGTGGACGATGCCGACGCCATCGAGCGCCGCCATGCTCGAGCTGCGCCCCTCCTCGCCGAAGTCGCGGGCGTGGTTGTTGGCGAGCGAGGCGACGTCGAAGCCGGCGTCGGCGAGCGTGGTGACGAAGCGGGTCGGCGAGCGGAACAGGTAGCAGGCGGCGGGGTCCTGGCAGACCTTCACCGGCGGCAGGCCGTCGGCCAGCGCGCCCTCGACGTTGCCGAAGGTGACGTCGGCATCGCGCAGCAGGTCGCGGACGCGGGCGAGCTGCCCGCGGCCATCGTCGGCGGGCAGCCGATCGGTCGGGTAGTCGGTGCCGAGCATGATGTCGCCGACCGCCTTCAAGCGCAGCGGACGGGCCGGCGGGGTGGGCGGCAGCGGTAGCGTCGACGGGTCGGGGAGACCGAGGTCGCCGCGGACGAAGCGGCCCGGGACCGGCAGCGACTCGGGCGGCGGGAGGTCGAGGTCGCCGCGCACGAAGCGCGTTGCGGTCGTCGTCGCGGTAGCAGCTGCGGTCGGTGCGACGGGCGCCTGGGCGCAGCCGGCGAGCGCGACGAGGAGGAGCAGGGCCGACGATCGATCGAGCTTCATCCCCTCACCCCGGCCCTCTCCCGCACGCGGGAGAGGGCGCAAAGAACTCAAGGTCCGCTGCGGACCGGGACCGACTTGACCTTGTTCTCCTCGAGCCGGGCGCGGACCTTCTCGAACTCGGCGGCATCCTTGAACGGCCCGAGCCGCACGCGGAACCAGGTGTCCTTGTCGTCGATGGTCGCCTTCTGGATCTTGGCTTCGAAGCCGAGCAATGCGAGCTCGGCGCGCATGCGGTCGGCCTCGGTCTCGGTGCGGAACGCGCCGACCTGCAGCGCATAGGCCGGGGCCGGCTTGCCTCCGACCTGACCCGCGTCGCCGGGCTTGGTCTCGGGTTTGATCCGCCCCGGCACCGCGACCTCGAGGTTGCCGAGGATGTCGTGGAAGGTGAAGTCCGACGCGGTCGCGTTGGTCGGCGCGGCGGGGGCGGCCGTCGCCGGTGCCGCAGCGGTCGGTCCCGCATGGGTGCCCGGGACCGGAGTGCCGACGCGGTAGAGCACGGTCACCACCACGCCGAGCGCGAAGCCGCCGACCAACCAGATCGGTCCGGGGATCCCGTCGCCGCCCTTGCGCGGTGCCTTGTCCTTCATGTCCTTGGCCATCACATCTTCTCCGGGGCGGTGACGCCGAGCAGCGTCAGCCCGTTGTGGATCACGACCCGGGTCGCGGCGATCAGCGCCAGGCGCGCATCGCGCAAGGCGGCGTCCTCGACGATGAACTGGTGCGCGTTGTAATAGGTGTGGAGCCCGTTCGCCACCTCGCGCAGGTAGTGCGGCAGGTGGTGGGGCGCGCGCTCGCGCGCGGCGAGCGCGACGACCTCGGGGTAGCGCGCCAGCGTCCGCAACAGGTCCTGCTCGTGGGTCTCGGTCAGCCGCGCGAGGTGGGCGCGGCCGTTGCGCTCGTCCCAGGCGAAGCCCTTCTCGGTGAGCTGGCGCATCACGCTGCAGACCCGAGCGTGGGCGTACTGGACGTAGAACACCGGGTTGTCGTTCGACTGCGAGCGGGCGAGCTCGATGTCGAACTCGAGGTGCTGGTCGTTGCTGCGGTTGAGGTAGAAATAGCGGGTCGCGTCGCGGCCGGTCTCCGCGATCAGGTCGTTGAGCGTGACGAAGTTGCCCGAGCGCTTGCCCATCTTGCCGCTGGCCAGCGTCACGAACTGGATCAGCGCGACCTCGAAGTCCTTGCCGCGCCCGGCCAGTGCTTCGATGGACGCGCGCACCCGCGCGATGTAGCCGTGGTGGTCGGCGCCCCAGACCTCGATCAGCAGGTCGAAGCCGCGCTCGATCTTGGCCACGTGGTAGGCGACGTCGGCGGCGAAGTAGGTGTGGGCGCCGTCGGCGCGGATCAACACGCGGTCCTTCTCGTCGCCGAGCTTCTCGGTCGCGAGCCAGGTCGCGCCGTCCTTCTCGAAGACATGGCCCTTGGCCCGCAGCGCTTCGATGCCGTGTTCGATCGCGCCGGCGTCGAGCAGCGCGCGCTCGCTCTGGTAGCGGTCGAAGCGCACGCCGAAGGCGTCGAGCGTGGCGCGGATGCCCGCCATCTGCTCGTCGAGCCCGAACTGGCGCAGCACCGCGTAGTCGGCGCCGAGCAGGCGCTTCATGTTCTCGATCAACGCGTCGGCGTGGGCGTCCTTGTCGCCGCCGGCGGTCTCGTCGGGCGGCGCGCCGGCGCTGGCCTCGGCCCAGGTCCGGACGAAGCGATCGCCCTTCTCGCCTGGGAACGCGGCCGCGAGCCGTTCGGCGGAAAGCTTCACGTAGTCGCTGGGGTAGGCGTTGACCGGGAACGCGACCTTCTCGCCCTTGAGCTCGAGGTAGCGCAGCCAGAGCGAGATGCCGAGGATGTCGGCCTGACGGCCGGCGTCGTTGATGTAGTACTCGCGGGTCACCGCGAAGCCGGCGGCGGTCAGCACGCTGGCGAGCGCGTCGCCGAACGCGGCCTGGCGGCCGTGGCCGACGTGCATCGGGCCGGTCGGGTTGGCCGAGACGAACTCGATGAGAACTTTGCGGCCGTCGGGCTTCGCGGCGCGGCCGAACGCGGCGCCGGCGTCGAGGATCTGGGCGACCAGGGCCTGCTGCGTGCCGCTCGCGAGGAACACGTTGATGAAGCCGGGGCCGGCGATCTCGAGCTTCGCCACCAAAGGCGAGCTCGGGAACGCGGCGACCAGCTTGGCCGCGAGGTCGCGCGGCTTCATCCCGACCTGCTTGGCCAACGCCATCGCCAGGTTGCAGGCGAAGTCGCCGTGGGCCGGGTCGCGGGTGCGCTCGATGCCGACCTTGACGTCGCGCATCGACGGCAGCCCGTCGTCACCCTCGGCGAGGGCGTCGAGGGCCTGGACGAACAACGCGGCGACTTGTTCTTTCAAGACGGCATCCGTGGCGGGTCAGCGGGCCGCAAGTTTACAGGTCGGAAAAGGGGTGGAACTCGATTCCTGCTGCGGACGGAAATGAGTTCGACCCCTTTTCAGAGCAGTTCCTGCGGATCGACGTCGAGCGCCCAGCGCGCCTTGCGCGCGCCGGGCAGCGCCGGCAGGCCCGGCACCCAACGGGCGAGCAGGGATTGCAGGCGCATCCGGCCGTCGGCGCGGATGAGCAACTGCGCGCGATGGCGGCCGGCGCGGCGCTCCATCGGTGCCGGGGCCGGACCGGAGAGCTCGACCGTCGCCCGCTCCGGTCCGAGCAGGGCCTCGGCCGCGGCTCGCGCCGCGGCCAGGAACTCCTGCGCGACCTCGGGCGCGACCGCCTCGGCGCGCAGCAGCGCGAGCGCGGCGAACGGCGGCAGGCCCGCCGCGCGACGCTCCTCGAGCGCGACCTCGGCGAACCCCGGGTAGCCGCGCGCGAGCAGCTGGGCCAGCAGCGGATGGTCCGGGTGGCGGGTCTGGATCAGCACCTCGCCCGGGCGCGTGGCGCGGCCGGCGCGGCCGGCGACCTGGGTGATGAGCTGCGCCATCCGCTCGGGGGCGCGGAAGTCGGCGCCGAACAGGCCGCCGTCGGCCTCGACGATGCCGACCAGGGTGACGAGCGGGAAGTCGTGACCCTTGGCCAGCATCTGGGTCCCGACCAGGATCCGCGCCCGCTCGCTGCGGGCGTCGTCGAGCAGCGCGTCGAGCGCGCCGCGCTTGCGGGTGGTGTCGCGGTCGACCCGCGCCACGCCGACGCCGGGGAACAGGTCGCGCAGCGCATCGTCGAGCCGCTCGGTGCCGCGGCCGATCAGGCGCAGCTCGTCGCTGGCGCAATCCGGGCACTGCGACGGCAGCTGTTGCTGCGCGCCGCAATGGTGGCAGCGCAGCTCGCCCTGGCGCCGATGCACCACGAGCTTGGCGTCGCAGCGTTGGCAATCGGCGAACCAGCCGCAGGCGTGGCAGGTGAGGCGCGGTGCGTAGCCGCGCCGGTTGAGGAACAGCAGCGCCTGGCCGCCGGCGTCGAGCTGGACCCGCATCCGCTCGAGCAGGCGGTCCGACAGGCCCTCGATCGTGCGCCGTCCGCGCAGGTCGATGACCTCTAGCGTGGGATGGACCGCGCCGCCGGCACGCTCGGGCAGTTCGAGCCGGGCGTAGCGCTTGGTCGCGACGTTGGCCAGCGACTCCAGCGCCGGGGTCGCCGAGCCGAGCAGCACCGGCCGATGGTTGCGCTGGGCGCGGACCACCGCGAGGTCGCGGGCGTGGTAGCGCAGGCCGTCCTGCTGCTTGTAGGAGAGGTCGTGCTCCTCGTCGACCACGATCAGGCCGAGCCGCGCGAGCGGCACGAACACCGCGCTGCGGGTGCCGAGCACCACACCGGCGCGACCATCGCGCGCGGCGCGCCAGCCGGCGAGCCGCTCGCCGGCGGCGAGACCAGAGTGCAGGGCGACCACGCCGGTGCCGAGCCTCGCGCGGAAGCGGCCGACCAGCTGGGGCGTCAGCGCGATCTCGGGCACCAGCACCAGCGCCTGCTCGCCGCGCGCGAGCACCCGCTCGACCGCGTTGAGGTAGACCTCGGTCTTGCCCGATCCGGTCACGCCCTCGAGCAGGAACGCGCCGAAGCCGTCCTTGCCCGCGGCGTCGATCGCGGCGCACACCGCGTCGACCGCCGCGCGCTGGGCGTCGTTGAGCGGCGGGCTCGGTTCGGGTGCGGCGTTGCGCGCGCCGGCGCCCTCGAACAGCGCGGCGTGGGCGGCGTCCTCGGCGCGGGCCCGCGCGCTGGTGCTGCGCGCCGACTCCTTCGGCACCTGGCGCAGCGCGACCGGCAGCACGCCGGCCAGCACCTCGCCCAGCGGATGGTGGTAATAGCCGGCCGCCCACTCGGCGAGCTCGAGCACCTCGAGCGGCACCTCGGGCGTCGCATCGAGCACCCGCAGCGCGCGCTTGAGCTTGTCGGCGGGGACCGCGCTCGCGCTGGCGAAGCCGAGCAGCAGGCCGACCACCCGCCGACGGCCGAGCGCGACCTCGAGCCGCATCCCGGGCGTGAGCACGGCGGGATCGATGCCCGCTGGCGGCAGGTAATCGAGCGCGCCGACCAGTGGAGCCGGGACGGCGACCCTCAGGACAGTTCGAGAAGTTGTGGACGACCCTGTGGATAAGTCTGTGGATGGCTTGCGCACAGGGGTCGGAACACCCTGTTCATCGGCGGGAATCGTCGTTTTTCGCCGTGGTGTCATGGGGGACAACTCTTTCCCAGGGTCGCGAGGTCAACCGTGCGTGCGGCGAGGCGTTCCCATCCACAGCCGCGCGGGACCCGGCGGTCGTCGTCCGGTCCGCTGCGCGCACGAGGTCCCGATGCCGACGCGAGTCTACCTGCTGCTGCTCCTGATGCCCGGCTGGGCGCTGCCGCGGCCGGCGCAGACCGTCGCGGCGCGCGCGCACTATGCTCGCCACCCACGCGGACGGCGTTGAAGGCCGCGCCCGAGCGCGCCTGATGCCGGTCTCCCTGCCGTTGGTCCCGGAGGCGATCCTGAGCGACGCGCGCGACATCGATGCCCAGCGCGCCCGCGCGCTCGACCGCTTCCTCGCCGCGGTCGAGAAGCGCGGCTACCGCCTGGCGCTGGCGCAGCTCGGCGATCCCGACGACGCGCTCGACGCGGTACAGGACGCGATGTTCGACCTGGTGCGCAAGTACGCCGACCGCGACGAGCACGAATGGACGCCGCTGTTCTGGACCATCCTGCGCAGCCGCATCACCGACCAGCAGCGCCGTCGGTCGTTCCGCAGCCGTTTTCGGGCCTGGCTCGGCGCCGGCTTCGGCGGCGAGCGGACGGATGAGGATGTCGGCGACCCGCTCGAGGCGATCGCGAGCGCAGAGCCCGAGCCTTCGGTGCTGCTCGAGCAGCGCAGCGCACTGGCCGCGGTCGAGCGCGCGGTGCGCGCGCTGCCGGCGCGCCAGCAGCAGGCGTTCGTGCTGCGCATCTACCAGGGGCTCGACGGGGCGCAAGCTGCGCGAGCGATGGGTTGCAGCGAAGGTTCGGTCAAGACGCACCTCTCGCGCGCGATGGGCGCGCTGCGGTTGGTGCTGGAGGAGCATCTGTGACGACCACGGGACGGGACGACGGCGGACCGCGTTCGCTGGACGTGCGCGACGGGCTGGAACCGGGAGATGCCGCGCTGGTCGAGCGTGCGCGGGCGGCGTTCGACGCCGAGGTCTCGACGCTCGACTCGACCACCCAGCGCCGCCTGGCCAAGGCGCGCCGCGCTGCGCTGGCCGGGGTCGAACGCCCGGCGCGCCATGCGACGCCGGTCTGGGTCCCGGTCGGGGCCGCGGCGGCGGTCGCGATCGTCGCGATCGGCGTCGTGATCGCGCTGCGCGGACCCGGTTCGGCGCCGGCCGCTGCCGATGACACGGGCGTGATGGCGGCGACGCTGCCCGGCTCGATCGTCGCGCTGGCGTACGAACCCGTCACCGAGGTCGAGCTGTTGCTCGGCGAGGATGAACTCGAACTCTACGTCGAGGACCCCGACTTCGTGCGTTGGGTCGCCGAAGCGGCAGGGGATGACGATGCGGGTTGAACGCAGCGTGCGGGCCGTGGTCCTCGCCGCGGCGGCGATCGTCGGCGTGGCGACGGCCGACCCCGCGACCGGGGAAGCGTCGACGCCGTGGACCGCGCTCACGCCGGCGCAGCAGGAACGGCTCGGGCCGTTCCCCAGCGAGTGGGATCAGATGCCGGCGGCGCAGCAGCAGCGGATGCTGCACGCCGTCGACCGTTGGACGTCGCTCAGCCCGGCGCAACGCGAGCAGGTGCAGCAGCGCTTCCAGCGCTGGCGCGAGCTCAAGCCCGAGCAGCGCCGCGCGCTGCGCGACCGGTTCGAGGAGTTCCAGACGCTGCCGCCGGAGCAGCAGGCGCGCATCCGCCAGGAGTACCGCGCGCTCGAGCGCCTGAAGCCCGAGCAGCGCCGCGAGCTGCGCGACCGTTGGCAGCGGATGTCGCCCGAGGAACAGGCCCGCGTCCGCGAGCGGCTGCAGACGCGCCGCGAGCGGCGTGGGCCGGGCGGCTAGCGACCGAAGGCGAACGCCAGACCGATCACGTCCGCCGAGCGCATCGTCTCGGCGGTCAGCGCGAGCTCGAACGACTGGCGCCGCAGCACCGTGTAGCGCAGGCCGAACATCCCTTCGGTGCCACCGCCGTCGGTGCCGCCGTCCAGCATCGCGACGCCGGCCACGATCGAGAGCCGATCCACCGAAGCGAACGGGCGTAGCGCCACCGCGAACGACCACGCGTAGAGCGGATCGACCTGGACCGGCGGCAGTGGTCCGCACCCGCCGGGGCAAGCGATCTGAAGCTGACCGATCGCCTCGGGCAGCCGACGGTATCCGAGCTCGAAGTCGACATGCTCGGCGCCGTAGACGAATCGCACACCGTAGGTGGCGCCATCGCCTTCGATGCCGCCGACGAAGTCCGACGCTGGACCCGAGACCGAAGCTTGGCCTATGTCGAGTGCCAAACCGACTCCAGCCTGCGCGATAGAGGCCAGCCCCAGCGCGCTGCCGATCAGCGCGGCCCGTGCGAACGAACGCCTCACAGCGCCTTCAACCCCTGGATCAACTGGTTGGCGGCGCCCTGCGCGTCGCCGTAGAGCATCCGGGTGTTGTCGAGGAAGAACAGGTGGTTCTCGATCCCCGAGAAGCCCGCGCCCTTGCCGCGCTTGATCACGATCACGTTCTTGGCCTTGTCGGCGTCGAGGATCGGCATGCCATAGATCGGCGAGCTCTTGTCGGTGCGCGCGACCGGGTTGACCACGTCGTTGGCGCCGATGATCAGCGCCACGTCGCAGGTCGGGAACTCGGCGTTGATCTCCTCGAGGTCCATGATCAGGTCGTAGGGCACGCCGGCCTCGGCCAGCAGCACGTTCATGTGGCCGGGCATGCGGCCCGCCACCGGGTGGATCGCGAAGCGCACCTTCACCCCGCGCTCGATCAGCTTCTGGCACAGCTCCCAGACCTTGTGCTGGGCCTGCGCCACCGCCATGCCGTAGCCCGGCACCACCACCACCTTCTCGGCGTAGGCCATCATCACCGCGGCATCGGCGCCCTCGATCGGCTTCATCGAGCCGGTGACGCCCTCGCCGGCGCCGCCGGCCGCGGCATCGCCGAAGTTGCTGAACAGGACGTTCGCGATCGAGCGGTTCATCGCCTTCGCCATCAGCTGGGTCAGCAGCGTGCCGGCCGCGCCGACCACGGTGCCGGCGATGATCATCGCCGGGTTCTGCTGGACGAAGCCCTCGAACGCCACCGCGAGGCCGGTGAACGCGTTGTAGAGCGAGATCACCACCGGCATGTCGGCGCCGCCGATCGGCACCGTCATCGCCACGCCGAACGCGAGCGCCAAGGCGAAGAACGCCACCACCCAGGCGGTCGAATGGACCTGCTCGAAACCGAGCGCGAGCGCGATCGCCAGCGTCGACAGGAACAGCGCGCCGTTCACCAGGTGCTGGCCCGAGAAGCGGAAGGTCTTGTCGATCAGGCCCTGGAGCTTGGCGAACGCGATCAGCGAGCCCGAGAACGAGATCGCGCCGATCAGGCCGCCGACCACGCCGAGCAGCAGCACCACCCGCGAGTGGCCACCGCCGAGCGTGCCTTCCGCCCACTCGATCGACGACGGGTTGGCGATCGCCAGCAGCTCGATCGCGGCGATGCATGCGGCCGCGCCGCCGCCCATGCCGTTGTAGAGCGCGACCATCTGCGGCATGTCGGTCATCGCGACCCGCCGACCCGACCACCACGCGAGCGCGCTCGACAGGCCGAGCGCGACGAACATCAGCAACGCGTTGTCGCGCGCGATCAGGAAGGTGGCCAGCGTCGCGACCAGCATGCCGGCGCCGGCCCAGACGATGCCGCCGCGCGCGGTGGCGGGCGAGGCCATCCGCTTCAGGCCGAAGATGAACAGCGCGGCGGCGGCGAAGTAGGCCGCTTGGACCAGGTTGCCGGTGGTGAACAACGCTTCCATGTCAGTGGCCTCCCGGCTTGCCAGGCGCCTTGCTCGACTTGAACATCTCGAGCATCCGCTCGGTCACGACATAGCCGCCGACCGCGTTGCCCGCGCCGAGGAACACGCCGAGGAAGCCGATCACCCGCTCGAGCGCGGTGTCGGCGCCGGCCAGCGCGATCATCGCGCCGACCACCACGATGCCGTGGACGAAGTTGCTGCCCGACATCAGCGGGGTGTGCAGGATCACCGGTACCTTGCCGATGATCTCGTAACCGGTGAACGCGGCGAGCATGAAGATGTAGAGCGCCACGAACCCGGTGATCGGATCGAAACCCATGATCAGCCCTCCATCGCTTTGCGGGTCGGCTCGTGCTTGATCGCGCCGCCATGGGTGACGACCGCGCCGGCGTAGACCTCGTCGGCCCAGTCGATCGCGAGCGCGCCGTCCTTGATCCACGGCTGCGAGAAGTTGAGCAAGTTCTTGGCGTACATCTCGCTGGCGTGCTCGGCGAGCGAGGAGGGCACGTTGAGCGGCCCGACCACCGTGACCGGCCCGACCGTCACCGCTTCGCCGGGCTGGGTCAGCTCGCAGTTGCCGCCGCCTTCGGAGGCGAGGTCCACTATCACGCTGCCGGGCTTCATCGCCGCGCACATCGCGGCGGTGATCAGCTTGGGCGAGGGGCGGCCCGGGATCGCGGCGGTGGTGATGACGAGGTCGGTCATGGCGATGTGCTTGGCCAGCACCGCCTGCTGCTGCGCCTTCTCCTCGGCGGTGAGCTCGCGGGCATAGCCGCCGCTGCCCTCGGCCTTGACCCCGGTGTCGATGAACTTGGCGCCCAGCGACTCGACCTGCTCCTTGGTGGCAGCGCGGACGTCGAACGCCTCGACCATCGCGCCGAGCCGGCGCGCGGTCGCGATCGCCTGCAGGCCCGCGACACCCGCGCCGATCACCAACGCCTTGGCCGGACGGATGGTGCCGGCCGCGGTGGTCAGCATCGGCAGGAAGCGCTTCAAGTGGCTCGCGCCGAGCAGCACCGCGGCGTAGCCGGCGCAGGCGGCCTGCGACGAGAGCCCGTCCATCGACTGGGCCCGCGAGATGCGCGGGATCAGCTCGACGCCGAACGCGGTCTGGCCGCCGTCCTTGAGCTGCGTCACCAGCGGATGGTTGGCGTGCGGGGCGAGGAACGCGACCAGCACCGCGCCCTTCTTGTAGCCGCGCGCTTCGTCGACGGTCGGGGCTTGGACCCGCAGCACGAGGTCGGCGTCGCGGAGCGCGCTCGCGGCGTCATCGACCAGGGTGCAGCCCTGGTAAGCGGCATCGGGGATCCCGGCGGCGGCCCCGGCGCCCTTCTGGATCAGGACCGTGGCGCCGAGCGCCGCGAGCTTCGCCGCCACCGCCGGCACCAGCGCGACGCGCTGCTCGCGCGAGGCGGTCTCCTTGGGCACACCGACCGTGAACGCCATGCGTATCCCCTGCGTGGAACGCGGTCCGACCGCGCTGGCGCAGTGTAGCCGGGTCCCGGCCCGTTCCGTTTGATTAGGCCTTGGGGCTGGGGTATGAAAGAAGCGTGATGGCACCGCTCTCCCAACTGGTCCTGCGCACCGACGCCTCGGGCATGCCGCTCGAATGGGTGGATTACCAGTGCGCGGTCCGCCTCTACCACCTCGACCAGGTGGCCTACACCTGCGGCTCGCCGCTCTACTGCATCCGCGGCGGGATCAACGCCGTCACCGGCCTGCGCACCGTGATCGACGTCAACTCGATCATCGCCACCCACGGCGACCACTCGGCCCGCGGCCACGCCCGCCACGACTACGTGCCGCCGCTCAACAACCACGCGCTGTTCAAGCGCGACGCGTTCCTGTGCATGTACTGCGGCGAGCGCCAGCTGGCGCGCCGGCTGTCGCGCGACCACGTCCGGCCGGTCTCGCAGGGTGGCCGCGACGTCTGGAACAACGTGGTCACCGCCTGCCGCTCGTGCAACAACCAGAAAGCCGGGCGCACGCCGGAGCAGGCCGGCATCCAGCTGCTGGCGGTGCCGTTCACGCCGACCCACGCCGAGTACATCTACTTGAAGGGTCGCAAGATCCTGGCCGACCAGATGGAGTTCCTGAAGGCGCACTTCCCGCGCCACTCGCCGCTCCACGAGCGGATCCAGCAGATCGCCTGACGCCGTCGCGCCGACCGCCGCGCGCCGCCGTGTCGTCCCCGTGATCATCAGCCTCCTGCTCATCGCCGCCGGGCTCATCTACATGGGCCTCGGTGGGCTGCACGCGTTCTACGCCTGGCAAGACGAGGCCGAGCCGCGGCGCTTCGCGCCCGACGACCCGGCGGTGCTCGCGGGGATGCAGCGCGCCACCATCCGCCTCACCCGCGGCGCGACCACGGTCTGGCGGGGCGGGCTCGGCTTCCACTACAGCCACAGCATGGGCGCGGTGCTGTTCGGCGCGCTCGCCGTGCTGATCGGCGCCGACCACGGCCACCTCGACCTGCCGGGTTGGGTGTTCCCGGCGTTCGCGGTGTGGAGCGCGCTCTATATGGTGGTCGCCTGGCGCTACTGGTTCCGCATCCCGCTGATCGGCACCGCGATCGCGACCGCCTGCTTCGTCGCGGCGACGGTCGTCGCAATCCTGAACCGCAACTAGGAGATCACAGCGATGGCCGAGAAGTCCGGGCTGATGGGCACGCTCAAGTTCGTGGTGATGCTGGCGGTGGTCGCGATCGCCGCGCTCGCGATCGGCTTCGTGCTCGACATCGTCACCGCCGAGATGTTCAAGGACCTCTCGATCAAGCTGCTGACGGTCGGCGCCATCGTGGTGGTGGCCGGCGGCGCGCTCGCGTTCCTGATGCGCGAGTAGTCAATCCTTCCAAGCGGCGCACATGGAGGTGCCCGATGTCCAATCCGAAACGCGTCCAACGCACCGTGCGGCCGGGGGCCCGCGGCACGCTCAGGTACATCCGACGCTACGGTGACGCGCTGGTCGCGGTCCGCTACCGCTATGACGCGAGACGACACCTGCGCTACACCACGGTCGAGCTGGTCGTCGACGAGCGGCCGTGGTCGCCCGGTGGCCGTAGTGGATTGATCAACACCGATCAGGATTCGCCCGAGTGCGTGATGATCCGCGTCGACTTCCATGAAGGGCAGCTGCGGGCGCGAGTACGCAACGCCGGTGGACGCTGGAACCCCAAGGAGAAGGCGTGGGAGATGCCGTTCGAAGCGGTGAAGCGGATGGGACTTGAAGCGCGAATCGTGTTCAAGGGGCGTTGAGCACCCATAGAAGACTTCTACCGGTGCGAGAGCAATTACTTACATCCGTAGATATTTTCTTCTACAGGTACCAACATGCTTCCACCCGCAATGATGCGGTCTACAAAGCGTTAGGCGTCATTCACTCCCCCACTCTGCGGAGGCGAACGTGGATTACTTTCAGGGCGTTGTGACCGAGTACCTTCGGGCTGACAGGTCCACCTTCGTTAATACTGAGTGCCTGATTCAGCTCGAGCCAGGAGATAGCCCGGGGAAGGGGCGTCACTGGTACTGCGACGTTGTTGCAGTCAACTTTAAGGACAAGACCGTACATCTCTGCGAGGTCACTTTCTCGCGGTCGCTGAGTGCTCTGTTTGAAAGACTGAACGGTTGGGCCGCGAACTGGGGTCCACTACAGGCCGCGCTTCGTCGCGACTGTCAGATTCCCGATGACTGGACCGTACAGCCTCGCGTGTTTATTCCGAAGGGCCTGAACGACACCTACCAGAAGAAACTGGCTTCACTTGTGATTCCTCCGACCACACCTGCCCAAATGCCTAAACCTTTGGTGACTCACTTGGAGTCGGTGTTGCCGTGGGAATATCGCTCGTGGGATCGCAAAGGGGACAAGTTTGAGAATGACGCCTAACCAGGCGTTCGAGCGCGACGCTTCACCGCGGCCGCTCGGTGGCCTCGCGGCCGCGGTTCGCGCGGCTCAACGCCGGCGTTAGGGCTCTACTTCAAGGTTGTCACATGCACAAGTTCTTCTCGAAACTTGGCGGGACTCTCTACGGAGTAATCGGTGGGCTGCTCGTTTTTGGAGCAAGCGGCGGATTACTGAGCTACTTCGCCTCCGGATCGAGTGCGCCATTTCTCCTTGCATTTAATCTTGCAATGGGCGTGGTCGGAGTGCTTCTGTATCGGCGTGGAGTGCGGTTATATGGCGCTTCGCCAAGCCCGAGCCCTACTTCAGTGGCAACCACGCCTGCCGAAACTCGCGCGCCATCAAATGTCACAAACTTCTTCGCCACCACTGGAAAGGTCCTGGCTGGGGCCATTGGGTTCATCATTTTTATGGTGGTACTCGTGAAGGTTGGTGCGGAGATTGGGCTTGGGACATCCTCTGAACCGAAAAAGAAAACATACACAAGCGAAATCGCGGCGTGCGAACGGTATGTGACTCAGAACGCAACACATCCCAGCACGGTCGATTTTTCTTGGATTAATTCGGTTGTGGCTGAACGAGGTCCACACAATCTAGTTGTCGGAAGCACGTTCACGGCGAAGAATGGGTTTGGACTGGAACTTTCGTACCGCGTTCGCTGCTACTTCGAGAACGGCAGAATGACGTCAGCAGACATCTATGAATCTAAGTAGAGCCCTAACCAGCCGTTCCACCCGACGCTTCGCGCTAGCGCGCTCAGCGCCGGGTGAACGCCAGCGTTAGATGTCACTGGAGAAATACGCAATGCGCCAACTCGTAATCTTCCTGGTGGCATTTGGGGCTCTATCTGCTAGTGCGGCACCCATGTCGTTTCAGTGCTCGTTCACCCGCTATGCGGACGATATCGGCGGCCTGCGGAAAACCGACAAACCATTCGAACTCAGCTACCTGATAGATACAGAAACTGAAAAGGCATACATCATTGGCAACAATGGTTCTGCTGAAGTCACGCTCATCTCCAACAAGAGCGGCTTTAGCCTCATCGAAGTGACCCCTTCTGGAAACGTTATGGTTACGGCGATCTCCGTTAGCACGCAGGCCGTTCATAGCCGAAACGTAATTGCTGGGGACAAAATCATTCCTTCGCAGTACTACGGAACATGCGTAAGGAAACAGTGACATCTAACTACCCGCTTCACCGCGACGCGCTGACGCGCGCGGGTGAGCGCGAGCGTTAGGCGTTACCAACATGACCGTCAGAGCAGCACTTTTGGCAGCCACGCTTTGTGCCTGCCTGTCCTGTAGCGCCGACGACTACATCGACTCACTTACGACTCGCCTAGTGTCCATTTGCCTCGCTCACACTGGATTCCAACCGTCGTCGATAGACTTCTACGACCCAGTAAAGGCTCAGGGTTGGGAGAAAGAGTTTTATGAAGGCGCAAAGTCCCTACACAAGCAGAGCTCGATCGCCATCACGTTCTTGCTCGACGCGAGGAAGAGCGCCGCGCCAGATCACAAGCAGTGCATCGACGGAATATTGAATACATGGCCAGGGTAACGCCTAACCAGCCGCTCCACCGCGACGAGGAACTTGACCCGATAAAGTGAACAGATCGACCTAACGCTCCGGTTAGCATCCCGCCATGCGCCTCTGGTCCCTCCATCCGAAGTACCTCGACGCCCGCGGCCTGGTCGCGCTGTGGCGCGAAGCGCTGTTGGCACAGGCCGTGCTGCGCGGTCGGACCAAGGGCTACCGCCATCACCCGCAGCTGGAACGCTTCCGCGCCCAACGCTCGCCGGTCGGCGCGATCGCCGATTACCTCCGCGCGGTCCACGCCGAAGCCGAGGCCCGCGGCTACGCGTTCGCCCGCGACAAGATCAGCCCGGCGCGTGGCGCGGGCCGCATCGTGGTGAGCCGCGGCCAGCTCGAGCTCGAGTGGCGCCACCTGATGCGCAAGCTCGCCATCCGCGATCCGGCGCGGTGCCGCCGGCTCAAGCCGGTCAAGCGCGCGCAGACCCACCCGTCGTTCAGGGCCAAGCCCGGCGGGATCGAAGCGTGGGAGCGGAACCCGCCTCGCAGCGCGACCCGCTAGAGTAGTCGCCCTCACCCGGCGGTCCGCGCGGACCAGGAGGCCCCCGATGAAGCACTCAGGCAGCTGTCACTGCGGACGCATCGCGTTCGAGGTCGAGGGCGAGATCCCCGCCGTCATGGCCTGCAACTGCTCGATCTGCCAGCGCAAGGGCGTGCTGATGTGGTTCGTGCCGCGCAGCGCGCTCACGCTGCTGACGCCGGCCGCCGACATGGCGACCTACACCTTCAACAAGCACACCATCAAGCATCACTTCTGCCCGACCTGCGGCATCCATCCGTTCGGTGAAGGCACCGGACCGGACGGCAAGCCTTCGGCGGCGGTCAACGTCCGCTGCCTCGAGGGCGTCGACATCGAGAGCCTGAAGGTCAACCATTACGACGGCCGCAAGCTCTGAGCCTAGCGTCCGGACCCGACCGACCCGGCCCTGACCGCGCCGCGATGCAGATCCGCCGCGATGACCTGAGCCATCCCGCCGTGCACGCGCTGCTCGAGGAGCACCTGCGCGACATGCACCGCTGGTCGCCGCCCGGCAGCGTGCACGCGCTCGACCTCGAAGCGCTGCGCAAGCCGGCGATCGCGTTCTGGGCGGTGTGGGACGGCGAGGTGCTGCTCGGCTGCGGCGCGCTGAAGGAGCTCTCTCCGCGCCACGGCGAGATCAAGTCGATGCGCACCGCCGATGCCCATCGCGGTCGCGGCGTCGCCCGCGCCATGCTCGAACACATCCTCGACGAGGCCGCGCGTCGGGGCTACGACCGGCTCTCGCTCGAGACCGGTTCGCAGGCGCAGTTCGAGCCGGCGCGCCGGCTCTACGCCGGCTACGGCTTCACGGTCTGCGGCCCGTTCGAGGGCTACGCGCCCGACCCCCACAGCACGTTCATGACCCGGACCCTCCCGTGATGGAACGCTGATGGACCTCGCCGGTCGCTGCCACTGCGGCAAGCTCGAGTTCACGCTGGCCTGGCCGGAGGCGACCGCGATCCCGGCCCGCGCCTGCGGCTGCTCGTTCTGCCGCAAGCACGGCGGGCTGTGGACCTCCCACCCGCAGGCGGCGCTCACGGTCCGGATCGGCGACCGCGCCTGCGTCGCCGAGTACGAGTTCGGGACCAAGACCGCGCAGTTCCTGGTCTGCCGTGACTGCGGGGTGGCACTGGTCGCGGTCAGCCGCATCGAGGGCCGCCTGTACGCCGTGGTCAGCGTGCGGGCGCTGGAGGGCGTCGACCCAGCCACGGTCCAAGCCGCGGTCGGCACCGACTTCGAGGGCGAGACCACCGCCGACCGGCTGGCGCGCCGCGCCCGCAACTGGATCGGCACGGTCGAGATCGTGGCGGGCTGATATCGTCGTGGCCATGTCCGCCATCCCGTACGGTCCGGCCGAAGGCCAAGTAGGCGAGCTCCACCGGCCCCAGCGCGTCGCGCCGCCGGTGGTCTGCCTGCTGCACGGTGGGTTCTGGCGGCTGCCCTACGGCCGCGAGCAATGGGCGGCGATGATCGAGGACCTCGTCGCGCGCGGCTTCGCGGTCTGGAACCTCGGCTACCGGCGCCTCGGCGAGGACGGCGGCGGCTGGCCCGGCACGCTCGAGGACGTCGATCAGGGGATCCAGCACCTCGCCACGCTCGCCGCCGACGGCGTCGACCTCGCGCTCGATCGCGTCACGGTGGTCGGCCATTCGGCCGGCGGGCATCTCGCGTTGTGGGCGGCGGCGCGACAGCAACACGCGGGCGCCGTCGAGGGCCGGGTGCGGATCGCGCGGGTGGTGGGCCTGGCCCCGGTCGCCGACCTCGAACGCGCCCACGTGCTCAGGCTCGGCGATGGCGCGGTCGAAGCGCTGCTCGGCGGCACGCCGGCCCGCGTCCCGACCCGCCTGCGCGCGGCGTCGCCGATGGCGGCGCTGCCGCTCGGCGTCCCGCAGCTGCTGATCCACGGTCTCGACGACGACACCGTGCCGGTCGCGCTGTCGCGCGGCTACGCCAACACCGCGCGCGAGGCCGGTGACGAGGTCGAGCTCATCGAGCTCGCCCGCACCGGTCACATGGACTTCCTCGATCCGGCCAGCGCGGCGCACGGCGCGCTGTGCCAGGCGCTCAACGCCGCGCGTGGGAACCGCTGACGATGCGGACCTCGGCGATGTTCCAGCCCACCGAGCAGCAGATCGACGCGCTGATCCGCGCCCATCCGTTCGCGCTGCTGACCACCTTCGTCGACGGTCGCTACCACGCGACGCCGTTGCCGCTGCTGCTCGAGCGCATCGACGGCCGGCGCCGGCTGCTCGGCCATTTCGCCCGCAGCAACCCGCACGCTGAGGCGGTCACCCGCGTGCCGGAGACGCTGTTCGTGTTCCAGGGCCCGCACGGTTATCTCTCGCCGTCGTGGTACGCCGACCGGACCATGGCGCCGACCTGGAACTCGATGACGGTCGCGATCACGGCGCGGATCGTGCTGCGGCCGGCCGATGCCGAAGCCGGCGAGGCGGTCGATGCGCTGACCGCGGCGATGGAGCAGGGCCGGCCGAACGCCTGGCAGACGCCCGAGCTAGGTGCCCGCCGCCCCAGGATGCTGCCGCACATCGTCGCGTTCCACGCCGACGAGCTCAGCATCGAGGCCAAGTTCAAGCTCGGCCAGAACGAGCCGCTCGGCGTCTTGCAGGATGCGATCCGCGGCCTCGAGGCCGCCGGCGAGCACGCGCTGGTGGCGGCGATGCGGGCCGCCAACGCCGAGCGGCTGTAGCGGCGCGGCCTAGCCCGCTGCCGGTGGCGGCAGCAGGTAGAGCGTCATCGCGAACACCAGCCAGACCATCAAGGTCAGCGCGCCGGTGAACCAGGTCGAGCGGCCGCCGTTGGTGACCAGCGATGCGGTCAGCGTCGCGATCAGCATCATCACCACCGCACCCGGCCACAGCTGGAGGTCCATCGGCGTCGGACCGATGAAGTAGGACAGCAGCACCAGCGCCGGCGCGACGAACAACGCGATCTGCGCCGCGCTGCCGAGCGCGATGCCGACGCTGAGGTCGAGCCGGTCCTTGCGCGCACCGGCGAACGCCGAGGCCATCTCGGCCGCGGCCCCGACCAGCGCCACCACGATGAAGCCGACGAACGCCGGCGTCATGCCGAACGACTCGGCCGCCTCCTGCACCGAACCGACGAAGACCTCGCTGACCAGCGCCACCCCCACGGTCACCACAGCGAGGGTCGTGAGCGCCAGGCCCATCGGCCAGGGCGCCTCGTCATCGCCGCCGTGCGCGGCGTTGGCCCTCTCGCTCAAGAAGAGCTCGCGGTGGGTCCTGAGCGAGAACAGCATGCTGAGCCCGTAGCCCGCGATCAGCAGCAGCGCGAGCCCGAGGCTCAAGTCCTGGGTGAAGCGCGCGCCTTCCGCCGACTCGGCGGTCGCCACTGCCGACGGCACCAGCAGCGCGACCGAGGCGAGGAACAGCAGGCCGGCCTGCATCCGGGCGCTGACCCGGTTGAACTCCTGGACGTGGTGCTTGAGCCCGCCGAGCAGGAACGAACCGCCCAGCATGAACAGCGTGTTGGTGACGATGGCGCCGGCGATCGAGGCCTTGACCAGCATGTGCTGGCCGGCGGCGAGCGCGGTCAGCGCGATCACGAGCTCGGTCAGGTTGCCGAGCGTGGCGTTGAGCAGGCCGCCGATCGCGTCGCCGGTCTTGGCCGCGACCGACTCGGTGGCGTGGCTGAGCAGGGCGGCGAGCGGGATGATCGCCAGCACCGCCAGCACGAACAGCAGGGTGTGGGCCTCCGGCCGCAGCCGCTCGACGACGAACACCGCCGGCACGAACACCAGCAACCAGAGCAGCGGGGTGTGACGGAGGTGGTGCAGCAAGGGGCCCATGCGCGGTCTCCTAGTCGGTCCGGACGCTGATGGCGAGCGCCTTGACCGCGATCGCGGCCAGCAGCGCGGTGAGCAACACCCCACATAGCCCGATCGCGATGGCGCAGCACCGGCCGAACAGGTGGGTGGGCGCGAGGTCGCCGTAGCCGATGGTGAGCCCGGAGACGAACGCGAAGTAGACCGACTCCTGCAGCGTCCAGCCTTCGCGCCAACCGGTCAGCAGCCCGAGCCCGACGATCAGCAACAGCAGGCCGGACAGGATCGGCCACACCACCGCGAGGCCGGCGAACAGCCGCGCGGCGAACTCCCGTCTCAAGCGGCGTCGATCCATCGTCCCTCCGGTGCGCGTCGATGGTACTCCTGGTGCCACGCGCCGGGCGGCCGACGCCGACGGCGTTCGGTACACTCCGCGCTCCGCCCGCGCCGAGGACCCACCCCATGCCCCGCATCGCGCTCGTCCGCGAGGTCAGCGACTCGATCACGCGCTGCGAGCTGACCCATCTCGCGCGCGAGCCGATCGATGCCGCCCGCGCCCGCGCCCAGCACGCCGCCTATCGCGCCGCGCTCGCCGGGCTCGGCTGCGAGCTGCACGAGGTCGCCCCGCTCCACGACCATCCCGATGCGGTGTTCGTCGAGGACTGCGCGGTGGTGGTCGACGGGTTGGCCGTGATCACGCGGCCCGGCGCGGCCTCGCGCCGCGGCGAGGTCGAGTCGGTGGCGACGGTGCTGGCGCGCTTCCGGCCGCTCGGACGGATCGAGGCCGGCACGCTCGACGGCGGCGACGTGCTCAGGGTCGGGCGCACGCTCTACGTCGGGATGACGCCGCGCACCGACGCCGAGGGCATCGCCCAGCTCCAGGCGCTGGTCGCGCCGCTCGGTTACACGGTGATCGCGGTCCCGGTGACGGGCTGCCTGCACCTCAAGACCGGCGTCGGCGAGGTCGCGCCCGGCCTGCTGCTCATCAACCCCAAGTGGGTCGACCCGGCCGCGTTCGGCGGGCTCGACCACCTCGCGGTCGATCCGGCCGAGCCGATGGCGGCGAACGCGCTGCGCATCGGCGACACGGTCGTCTACCCGCAGGCCTTCCCGCGGACGGCGGCGCGGCTCGCAGCCCGCGGCATCCGGACGGTGTCAGTGGATGCTTACGAACTCGCCAAGGCCGAGGGTGGCGTCACCTGTTGTTCGGTCGTGTTCGAGGTTTGACGCGCTGAAGGCGTGACGCCCGTCACGCTTGCGGCGTCGCCGCGTTGTGAGCGGGGCGAACGCTCCGGATAATCGCGCCGCGCTGGGACCCCCCTTCGAGCTTCGGTCGAGCACCGCATGGCGCGGTGCCGGGGTCCGTCGTGCGCTCGCATCTCACCCACTTCGAACAGCCAAGGATCCATCGCATGAACCGCAACAGTCTCGCCCTCATCATCGCCGGCCTCGCGCTCGCGACCAGCGTCAACGCCGCCGAAGCCCCGGCCGCTGCGCCCGCGACCGCGCCGGTCGCTCCGGTCGAGGCCGTCGTGCCCGTCGCCGCCGACGCCGCGGCCGCGCCGAGCGCCGCGCCCGCCGTCGTCGAGCTGGCGCCGGCCGCGCCGTTGCCGCGGATCGGCATCGTGATGACCGCGGTCCCCAAGGTCGACGTCGACATCGTGGGTGCGGGCTGCCTGCTGTGCTACGCGACCGCCGCGGCCGCCAACAGCTCGCTGTCCACCCACGCCGAGCAGCTCGGCCCCGAGGACATCCCGCAGCTCAAGGACATGGTGATGGCCGCGATGCGCGCCGCCGGCCGAGAGCCGGTGCTGATCGCCGAACCGGTCGACATCAAGAAGCTCAAGAAGATGAAGGTCAAGAAGGGTTCGCAGACCGTGCCGCGCGACTTCACCGGCTACAAGCAGTCGCACGAGATCGACGAACTGCTGGTGATCGAGGTCGCCGCGCTCGGCTTCCATCGCAGCTACTCGGCCTACGTGCCGACCAGCGATCCCAAGGCGATGGTCAAGCTCTCGCTGTTCCAGGTGAACCTGGCCGACAACACCTACGTCTGGCAGGAGCCGATCGAGGTGCTGCGCAGCGCCGAGTCGAAGTGGGACGAGGCGCCGGCGTTCCCCGGCCTCACCAACGCGTACTACCAGGCCATCGAGAACGCCAAGGACCTCGTGCTGGCGAAGTTCCCGCACTGATGTTGCGGGCCTCCGCCACGCTCGCCGCGGCCTGCCTCGCGGTCGGCATCGCCGCGGCCGAGGCGCCGACGGTCGACGCGCCGATGGTCGAGACGCCGCCCGCGCTGGCGGCTCCGGCGCCGCGCTGGTACCTGCGGTTGCCGGAACCCGGCGCGTTGCAGTTCCATGGCTCGGTGAACTTCGACGGTGCCGGCACCGGCAACGCCGGCATCCTCTACCCGGCGCCGAACGTCGGCGGGTTCCTGGTCGCGATCCTCGCCCACGGCGCGATGGTGAGCGGCATGAAGAGCGGGCAGAAGACCAAGCTGCAGGAGGCCGCCGACGCGGTTCTCGCGCCGTACCGCGCCACCGTCGACACGCTGCGCGCGGACGAGGTCATGCGCAGCGCGCTGGCCACGGTCGAAGTCACCGCGCTCGAGCCGGGCGCGCCGACGCCGGGCGACGGGCTGGTGCTCGAGAGCATCCCGATCGTGGTGATGACCCAGGACCGGCGGGCGCTGGTGGTCGACAACCTGGTCGCGGTGCGCGATCCCAAGACGCCCAAGAAGTTCCTCTACCAGAACATGGTCCGGGTGGTCGCCGCGCCGAAGCTCGACGAGGACATCGACGCGGCCTGGAACGCCGACGACGGCGCGGCGCTGCGCGAGGCCGTGGTCGGGATGTACGGGCGGACGCTGGCCCTGGCCCTGGCCGACGTCGGTGTCGACCCGCAGGCGAGCACCGTGCCGTTCAAGACCATGCGCTACGTCGAAGGCGAGACCGAGCGGATCGAGCGGGCGCGCCCGTTGCAGGTCGAGTGCGACCGCGTGCTGCTGCGCAACCTGCGCGGTTGGTTGATGTCGGTGCCGCTGCGGACCGATGCGGCGCGGGCGGAGTGCGCCGCCGTGCCAGCCGCGGCGCCGGCGGCGGCGCCGGGCTCCACCGCCTCGGCGACGCCGGCGGGCTGAGTCAGCCGCCTTTCTTCTTCTTCTTGCCCCCACCGGTGGGCGCGCCGCCCATCGATGGCATCTGCTCGGCGGTGTAGCCCGCCGGCACCACGAACGACACGCCGCCGACCGACTTGTCGACCGACTTCACGACCCAGCTCTCGCCGGTCTGCTTGTCCTTGGTCCACACCGGCCAGCCGCCCATCTCCATCAGGTCGGGCATGCCGCCCACCATCTGGCCGAGGTCCTTGGTCATCTGCTTGGTGAACTCGGCCATCGCCTTGATGGTGGCGAGGTCGCCGGCCGGGATGCCGAGCTTGTTCGGGTCGACGACGCAGAACTCCTGGCCCATCGCGGCCGCGGTCGGCACGCCGGTGATCGCGAGGTCGACCAGCTGGCAGCTGTGGCCGCCCTTGGTCATGGTCTTGCCGGTCTTGGTGACCTTCATCTCAATCAGCGGCTTGCCGGTGCCCATGTTGGGCATCTGCTTCTTCATCATCTCGCGCATCTGCGGCGGCAGGCTGGCGAGCTGCGATTCCATCTGCTTCATCGCGTCGGCGGCCTGCTTGGCCTGGGCCGCGACCGTGGCTGCGTCGAGCACCATGTAGGTCTTGCGCTGCGGCATCACGGTGGTCATCGCGGTGGCGCCCTGCTGCCACAGCACGTAGGTGGCGTCGCCCTTGAAGTTCTCGGTCCGGATCTTGCCGCCGGCGATGTAGGTCGCCGACCAGGGGGAGCCGTCCTTCTCGCTGACCGAGGTGACGGTGACGTCAGCGGAGGCGGAGGCCGCGACCAGCGCAGCGCAGGCGATCAGTAGGCCGTTGGACTTCATGGTTCCCCCAAGGGAGTGGTTTGCGTGGGACTTCGGACCCCGACCCGCGGGTGTGCGCGATGGAGCAGGGGGAGTAAGTTACTCCGACGGCCGCGACGGCCGGAAGCCCCGGGCCTCCCCCCGCGGGAGCGCCGATGGAATCCAAGCCCAAGCCGGTTCATCTCATCGACGCGAGCGTCTACGTGTTCCGCGGCTGGTTCGCGTTGCCCGACACGATGCGCGGGCCGGACGGCCAAGCGGTCAACGCGGTCTACGGCTTCACCGCCTTCCTCACCGACCTGCTGGCCAAGGCCGCGCCGACGCACGTCGCGGCCTGCTTCGACGAGAGCCTGAACACCTCGTTCCGCAACGCCAAGTACGCCGACTACAAGGCCAACCGCGAGGAAGCGCCCGACGAGCTCAAGGCCCAGTTCGAGATGTGCCGGCGGGTGTGCCAGGCGCTCGGCGTGCTCGACCTCGCCAGCAAGCGCTACGAGGCCGACGACCTGATCGCGACGCTCGCCGCCAAGGCCCGCAAGGCCAAGCGCGCGGTGACCATCGTCACCAAGGACAAGGACCTCGCCCAGCTGCTCGGCCCCGACGACCGGCTGTGGGACTTCGGCGACGACCTGCGCTACGACCGCAAGGCGATCCACGAGAAGTTCGGGGTCTGGCCCGAGCAGCTGCCCGACTGGCAGGGGCTGACCGGCGACAGCGTCGACAACATCCCGGGCGTGCGCGGCGTCGGCGACACCGCGGCGACCGCGTTGATCGCGCGCTTCGGCACGCTCGAGGCGATCTACGGCGACCTCGACGCGGTGCGGGCGATGCCGCTGCGCGGCGCCAAGCGAGTCGCCGGCCTGCTCGAGTCGCAGAAGGCCAAGGCCTTCATGTCGCGCGAGCTGGCGCGGCTGCACGACAAGGTGCCCATGAAGCACACCTTGGCGAACCTGAAGTGGGAGGGCGGCGACCCGCGTGCGATCGCGCGCCTGTCGGACGAGTTCGGCTTCGGCGAGCGCACCCGCGCGCGGTTGGCCCGCTTCGTCTGAACTACTTGCGCTTGGTGAACTCGACCGGCAGCAGCTGGCCGCAGTGCGGGCAGGCGTGCTCGGGCTCGAGCTGCGGCTCGTGCAGATGGACCGGCGTGCCGCCCTTGCGCAGGCGGATGTTGAGCATCTCGACGAAGATCGCGAACGCCATCGCGCCGTAGATGTAGCCCTTCGGGATGTGGAAGTCGAAGCCGTCGGCGATCAGCGCCAGGCCGATCACCAGCAGGAACGCCAGCGCCAGCATCTTGACCGTCGGGTGGCGGTTGACGAACGCCGAGATGGTGCCCGCGGCCACCAGCATGAAGCCGACCGAGGCCAGGATCGCGGCGACCATGATCTCGACGTGGTCGACCATGCCGACCGCGGTGATGATCGAGTCGAGCGAGAACACGATGTCGATCACCATGATCTGCAGGATCACCGCCGCGAACGCGGTCTTGATCGCGCCGGCGGCTGGCATCGGATGCTCGACGCCCTCGAGCTTCTCGTGGACCTCGAGCGTCGCCTTGTAGATCAGGAACAGACCGCCGCAGATCAGCACCAGGTCCTTGCCCGAGAGGTCGGTGCCGGCGAGCGTGAACAGCGGCTCGGTCAGGTGCATCAGCCAGGTCAGCGTGAACAGCAGCGCCAGGCGCGAGATCAGCGCCGCGGCGATGCCCATCTGGCGGGCCTTCTCCTGCTGGTCGGGCGGCAGCTTGCCGGCCAGGATTGCGATGAAGATCAGGTTGTCGATGCCGAGCACGATCTCGAGCGCGGCCAGGGTCGCGAACGCGAGCCAGGCATGGGGGTCGACGAGCAGCTCGAGCATGGGGGTCTCCGCCGGGGCGTCCATCCTACCGGAGCGCGGCAGCGGGCTCCGGCGTCAGCGCGCCTCGGCCGCGAGCGCGGCCAACGGCGCGCCGCTCAGGCGATGGACGATCCAGTCCGACTTGGCCTCGGCGCCCAGGGCCGCGTAGAAGCCCAACGCCGGCTCGTTCCAGTCGAGCACCGCCCACTCGAAGCGCTGGCAGCCGCGCTCCAGCGCCAGCCGGGCGAGGTGGGCGAGCAACCGCCGGCCGAAGCCCGCGCCGCGGTGCTGCGGCTGCACGAACAGGTCCTCGAGGTAGAGGCCCTTGCGGCCGAGGAAGGTCGAGAAGTTGTGGAAGTAGACCGCGAACGCGACCGGCACGGCTCCCTCGGCGGTGACCAGCTCACCGATGAGGCCCTCGGCGTTGGCCTGCGGCCCGAACAGCGCGGCGTGGATCGTCGCTTCGTCGGCGACCACCTCGTGCGCGAGCTTCTCGTACTCGGCGAGCTGGCGGATGAACGACAGCACCAGGCCGACGTCATCGACCCGCGCCGGTCTGATCCTGAACTCGCCGGTCCCGCTCATGCCGCCTCCGGCGCGCTGGTCGCGCCATGTAGAATCGCCGCCATCCCTCGGAGAACATCATGCCGCGCGAGCCAGGCGCCGTGAAGGACGCCGCCAACCCCGACCGGATCGGCGTGCTGGTCGCCAACCTTGGCACGCCCGACTCGCCCACGCCGGGGGCGATCAAGAGCTTCCTCGGCGAGTTCCTCGCCGATCCGCTGGTCATCGACCTGCCGCGCTGGTTCTGGCTGCCGTTGCTGCATGCGGTGGTGCTCAACCTGCGCCCGCGCAAGCTCGCCCTGGCCTACGCCAAGATCTGGACCGAACAGGGCTCGCCGCTGCTGGTCCAGTCGCGGGCCCAGGCCGAGTCGCTCGAGCTCGCGCTCGCGCCGCGGCTGCCGAACTCGCGGGTCGAGCTCGGCATGCGCTACGGCAACCCCTCGCTGCCGAGCGCGCTCGAGCGGCTGCGCGAGTGGGGCGCCACGCGCCTGGTGGTGCTGCCGCTCTACCCGCAGTACTCGCGCACCACCACCGGTTCGACCCACGCGATGGTCGATGCCAGCTTCGGCGCGCTGGGCTGGGACCCGCCGGCGCTGCGCTTGCTCTCGTACCACGACCATCCCGGCTACATCGGCGCGCTCGCCGCCAGCGTGCGCGAGCACTGGGCGCGGCGCGGCCGCGGCAGCCGCTTGCTGATGTCGTTCCACGGCCTGCCCCAGCGTTACGTCGACGCCGGCGATCCCTACCAGGCGCAATGCCGCAGCACCGCGCAGCTGCTCGCGGCCACGCTCGACCTCAGGGTCGAGCAGTGGGCGATCGCCTACCAGTCGCGGGTCGGCGCCGAGCGCTGGTTGAACCCGTACACCGACCAGCTGCTGGCCGACTGGGCGGCGCAGCGGGTCGGTGACGTCGATGCGATCTGCCCCGGCTTCAGCGCCGACTGCCTCGAGACGCTCGAGGAGATCGCGATCCGCAACGCCGAGGACTACGCCGGTCTCGGCGGCGGCGAGCTGCGCTACGTGCCCGCGCTCAACGCTCGCCCCGACCACGTCGGCTTCCTCGCCGAGCTCATCACCGCCCGGGCCAACGAGCTGCGCGGGCCGCGTTGAGCGCGCCGCGATGATGCGCACCGAAGACAGATGATCGGAGAGTTCCTCGAGCTCAGCCTGCCGACCACCGATCCGATGGAGTCGTACGCGTTCTGGCAGCGGGTCGGCTTCGCCAACACGCCGGTCGGCGGCGCCTGGGATCACCCCTACGCTTCGCTCACCGATGGCCGCATCCACGTCGGCATCCACGCGGTCGACGCGCAGGACGAGATCGTCGGCCCCACGCTGACCTTCGTCCGGCCGCGGCTGCTCGACCTCGTGCCGCAGCTCGAGGCGCTCGGCGTCGAGCTCGAGGTCTGTCGCCTCGGCGGCCACGAGTTCAACCGCATCGCGTTCCGCGACCCCGACGAGCACCTGGTCTGCGTGGTCGAGGCGCGGACCTTCTCGCCTCACCCCGAGCCACCGATCCAATCCCGGCTCGGCTGGTTCGGCGAGTACCGCCTGCCGGTGCGCTCGGCCGGCGACAGCGCGCGGTTCTGGGAGCGGCTCGGCTTCCTCGCCGGTCCGCACTCGCGCCATCGCGATGCCCAGCTGCTGGCGGCGACCGGCCTCAACCTCGGCGTGCACGAGGAGCGCGCCTTGCGCGCACCGGCGCTGGCGTTCTACGAGGACGGCACCGGCGCGCGGCTCGACCGCCTGCGCGAGAGCGGGCTCGAGCCGAAGCGCGTCACCCGCTCGCGCGAGGGCGCGATCGAGCGCGCCGAGCTGATGTCGCCCGAGGGCCTCTCGCTGCTGCTGGTCGAAGGCCAGCTCTAGAAGATCGGGGTCGGTGGGACACCGGCTTGTCGCCGACCGCGGCGGCGTGCTCACCTAGCCGGGCGCCCGTCCGCGGGCGCCCCGAGGAGGTCCGATGAACCGTCCGCGCCTGCTGCCCCTCGCCTCGATGCTGGTGATCCTCGCGCTGGTGCCGATGCGCGACGCGGTCGCCGGCGCCGCGCCTGCCGCGGTCGCCCCGCCGCCCGCCGCCGTCCCGGCGGTCGACGTCTGGGTCGTGCCGTGGAAGAACTCGCGGCCGCGCGACCCCTGGGTCGCCGCCGACGGAAAAGTCTGGTTCTGCGGCCAGACCGGCGACTACCTGGCGCGTTTCGATCCGCGACGCGCGGAGCGGGAGCCGGGCAGCGCCGCGGCGTTCGAGCTGTTCCCGCTCGACGACGGCGCCGGGCCGCACAACCTGATCCTCGATGCGGCGGGCATGGTCTGGTACGCCGGCAACACCGCGGCGCACATCGGCCGCATCGACCCGAGCAAGGGCCCCGGCACCGACAAGATCGTGAAGTTCCCGATGCCGGACCCCACCGCCCGCGACCCGCACACCCAGATGGAAGACGGCAAGGGCGGGATCTGGTTCACGCTGCAGCAGAGCAACAAGGTCGGCCACCTCGACAAGGCCAGCGGCAAGGTGCGGCTGGTCGACGTGCCGACGCCGAACGCGCGGCCCTACGGCCTCTGGCTCGCGCGCGACGGCCGGCCCTGGCTCAACCTGCTCGGCACCCACAAGCTCGCGACCGTCGATCCCAAGACGATGGCGCTGCGCGAGATCGCGCTGCCGCGCACCGCGGCGCGCACCCGGCGCATCGAGGTCGGTCCGGACGGCGCGGTGTGGGCGGTCGACTACGCCGGCGGGTTCCTGCTGCGCTTCGATCCCGCGCTCGAAGGCCAGCCGCTCGCGTTCAGCGAATGGCCGCTGCCGGCCGGCGCGGGCGCGCGGCCCTACGGGATGGCGTTCGACGATCGCGGGCGGATCTGGATCGCGCAGTCCGGCGACCAGCCCAACACGCTGGTGAGCTTCGACAGCCGGAGCCGGGCGTTCGGCACGCCGTTCGTCATCCCCGAGGCCCACGGCGCGATCCGCCACATGGTGTTCGACGCCAAGCGTCGTCAGCTCTGGTTCGGCACCGACACCGACCGGCTGGTGCGGGTCACGCTGCGCGACTGAACTGCCAGGCGCGGGCCCAGACTGCACGAAGGATGAGCCTGCGGTGGCGCACCCTCGCGCCGCCGCCCAGTGCGCCGGATTCTCGTGGTTCGGAGCCGGCGCGATGGACAATCAGTCGCGGAGCGGGACGCGGGGGGGTTCGTAGGTGCAGATCCTTTACGCGCGCCGCGCGGCGTTGCGAGGGTGCGCCACCACAGCGGGCCGGACCGGGAGCCGCGCCAGCGTGGTTCAAGGTGGATCCGGTCGCAGCGACGACGCGTAGGGGGTGTCGCTCAACGCCCCCAGAGCGGATCCATCAGCGACGACGACTCGACCCGGTCCGGACCGCGAGGAGGCGCACCGGAGCGACGCCGCAGGCGCGTCCACCGATTACCACCGACAGGACGCCGCGGCGCGTTTCGCGGCTCAGCGCCCGGCGCGCTGCGCGATCACCACGCCGCCGAGGATCAGCGAACCGGCGATGCCCATCGTCACGGTCAGCGGCTCGCCCAGCAGCAGCCAGGCCCAGGCCACGCCGAACAGCGGCACCAGGTAGGTGACGGTCGAGGTCCGCGGCCCGCCGATGCGCTTGATCAATCGGTAGAACAGCCAGAACGCGAAGCCGGTGCAGACCACGCCGAGCGCGATGGCAGCCGCCCACGAGCGACCGGGGATCGCCGCGGTCGGCCACTCGGCGATCGCGAACGGCAGCACCAACAGCGCGGCGAACGTGAGCGTCGCCGCCGCCACCGACTGCGGCGGCAGGTCGTGGACGTGGCGCTTGACCAGGTTGATGGCGAAGCCGTAGCAGAGCGCGGCGAGCGTGCCGGCCGCGACCGCCCAGCCGATCTCCATCCCGGCGACCTTGCTGCTCGCCAGCACCACCACGCCGACGAAGCCGGCGGCGAGGCCGGTGGCGCGGGTGCCGTCGACCCGGTCGCCGAAGAACAGGTGGGCGATCAGCGCGGTGAACAGCACGGTCATCGCGTTGCAGATCGCGCCGACGCCGGCCGGCGCGCGCTGGGCGGCCCAGGCGAACAGCACGAACGGAATCGCCGAGTTGAGCGCGCCCACCAGCGCGAGCTTGGGGCCATGGCTGCGGGTGAACAGGTGGCGGGCCTGCCACAGGAACGGCGACAGCACGAGCGCGCCGAGCGCGAGCCGGACCTCGACCAGGGCGAAGGCGCCGAAGTCGTTGGCCGCGACCCGCATGAACAGGAACGAGGCGCCCCAGATCGCGCCGAGCAAGGCGAGCTCGAGCGGCGTGATCAGCGCCGCCAGCGTCGGCGGGGCGGGCAGCGGGCGGTCGAGGGCCTGGGGCGGGGTCGACATGGACGGCTCCTGGAAGGCGGCGTGGGCCGCGCGGGGTTCGGGGCTCAGGGATATGGAGCGGGAGTCTGGCTCCCCTGTTCCCGTGCTGCAGCGCATACTTCGCGGGCGAGCCACGAGCCAGATTCGTGACTCTTATGCAGGTCTGATGGGAGGTTCCGATGACCCCACGCGCCCAATGGCTCGCCGCGATCGGCGCCTTCGAGGCCGCCGCCCGCCACCAGAACTTCGCCCATGCCGCCGAGGAGCTGCACCTGACCGCCAGCGCGGTCAGCCATCACGTCCGCAAGCTCGAGGGCCTGCTCGGGGTGGCGCTGTTCCAGCGCCATGCCCGCGGCGTGGCGCTGACCGACGAGGGCCGTCAGCTCGCCGACGCCGCCGCCGGCGCGCTCACCGACGTCGATGCGGTGCTCTCGGCGCTGACCCGCGAGCGCACCGCGCGCGGGGTCGAGCGGGTGCGGGTCTCGACCCTCCACTCGTTCCTGTCGAGCTGGCTGATCCCGCGGCTCGGCCGCTTCGCCGCCGCCCACCCCAACATCCGGCTCTCGTTCGAATCGAGCACCGCGCTGACGCGCTTCGACGACAGCGGTCCCGACCTCGCGCTACGCCACGGGCTCGGCCAATGGCCGGGGCTGACCTCGCGGCCGCTGATGCCCGATGCGTTGTTCCCGGTCGCGGCGCCGACGCTGCCCGGGCTCGCGGCGGTCAAAGGTCCCGCCGAGATCGCGCGGCTGCCGTTGCTCAACGACCTCGCGGTGCAGGGCTGGCGCGAATGGTTCGCCCACGCCGGCGTCCACGGCGTCGAGCTCGGCGAGGCCAACTCGTTCAGCGATACCACCGACGCGCTCGAGGCGGCCGCCTGCGGGCTGGGCGTGATGTTGGCGCGCGAGGTGATCGTCGCACCGTGGCTGGCGAACGGGCGGCTGGTCCGCTTGCCCGGGCCGACGCTGGCGACGCGCTTCTCGTACTTCGCGGTGCACCCGAGCCACCGCCGGCTCACCCCGGCGGCAGCGAAGTTCGTCGAATGGGTGACGCGCGAAGCGAAATGAGAAAAGGGGTCGAACTGAATTTCGAAGGAAATTCAGTT